>Ga0315279_10006207_pt1 | contig 15165 bp, 10 predicted proteins | sample YL17G06_20_MG_FD_203694 | JGI IMG/M metagenome (GOLD analysis project Ga0315279, IMG submission 203694) | Sediment microbial communities from Yellowstone Lake, YNP, Wyoming, USA - YL17G06_20 | ecosystem: Environmental > Aquatic > Freshwater > Lake > Sediment | place: USA: Wyoming | collected... | reverse complement strand
CCGCGCCAAACAGCCGGCGCGGCCACATCCGTGGCACAAACCAAAGGGCGCAAGGCGCGATTCGAGGCCCACAACACGGGAGCACGGATGAGGCCGCGCCAAACGGCCGGCGGGGCCACATCCGTGGCACAACTCAAAGGGCGCAAGGCGCGATTCGAGGCTCCCGCCTTATCGTGAACACCAGCCTACTGAGTACTGGCCACTTCTACTTGCTACCTGGATTACTGCTTGCGGGTTATCCCTTTGCCGCAAAGCGGCAGGATGTCGCGGGCCGCAGTCGGGTCGTAGTTGAAGATGGTGAAGCCCCCGGTCTTCAGGCGGCGCGTGATCTGAATCTGGTCAATCAGTTTGCAGATATCGCCAGGCGCCGTCCAGCAGCTCAGGCCGATGCCGGGGTAGCACGGGACCTTGCCTGCCCAGCCAAATTGCTGCCTGACGAGGTTCTCGAACTGCAGGTTTTCGGGCGTGTAGTCCATCGGGCAGACAAAGTCGAGGTAGCCTTTGTCGCACCACAGCTTCCAATCCTGGCCTACGTTGTCGCGGTCCACGGACCAATTGCCGAAGACCGCTGCGGAAATCCTTATCTTCGGCTTGGCTTTGCGCGCCGCGTCACTCACCGACGCCACGACCTTGGTTATGTTGTTCCGGCGGAAGTCAAGCCAGCTCCGGCTCAGGGCCTCGTCGCGGCGCACGTCCGCAGGCCAGTTCTTCACTTTCCGTCCAGTGGCTGCTTCGAACCGCTCGCGGCAGCCCGGACAGAAGCATGCATCAGGACCAGGATAGCGGATATAGTCGAAGTGGATGCCGTCCACGTCGTACTTCGAGGCCACTTCCACCATCGCGTCAATCTCCAGCTTCTGATTCTCAGGATGTGAAGGGCACAGCCACTGGCCTTCCGGCTTGCCATCGGCGCGCACCTGGGTCCGGCCCGCGGCTTTCATCTTTCCGAGGAATTCAGGCGGCGCATGGCCGCTCATGTTCCAGTTGACCTTCCAGACGTGGCACTGCACGCCGTATTTCCTGCAAGCCGCCAGGCACTTGGCAATCTGATCGCCTCTTTCCCGGACTTCCGGCGCAACGGGCAGCACGCTGCTTTCGTAGAAAGCCGCGCCGCCCCAGAGCATGTTGGGCAAGATAGCCGTGAATCCGTTGTCCGCGAGCAGCTTGATGGCGGCGTCCCAGTCCATCCCTTGCACGCCGAAGGCGCTGTGGCACCAGAAGGCGCGGTGCTCGCCGGCCTCCGGTTTCAGCGAGGCGCAGTAGACAGCAAGCAGTTGAGCATTCGCCTGGGCAGCTTCCGGCATGGCCTGGATGAAAGCCTTATGGTTACAGGACTCCAGGGCGCGGCCGCGAGCAAGGCCTGCCGCGGCAACCTGGCGCTTGAGTTCCTCGTTCGTTCCCGCCGCGGCGTCGAGCGATTTGCACGCCTCGACGAAGCTTTTGAACGGCCCAAAGCAACCGATGCGTTCAGTGCGCGCGCGCGCGGCCCGTTCCCAGACTTCCGGCAGAAAGTGCCCAATCAAGGCCAGCATCATCTGCTGCTTGTTGGCGGGATCGTCCGCGAGAAGGACGTGCGTCATCAGGATGCAGTTGCCGGACACCACGATGGCCGCATCGCCGGTCGGGTTGCCGGCATCATCGTCCCAGAGCGCCGCTACCCGGCTCTTGCCGGCGAGCGCTTTCGCGGCCCGGATGTTCCAGGAGCGTTGCGCAACGAGGGGCGGCGCGCCTGCGATGACGTCCGCGGCGAACCGCATGGAGGCAAAATGGCCGGGGCGCTTCTGGGCGGCAAACTGTCCGCCTTCGATCCCTACGGCGGGATAGAGTCTGTCCGGGAGACCGTAGAAGGCAATCAGCTTCCCGCCGCCGTCAAGAAAGGCGCTGAGCTGCTTGACCACTTCGTCCGGCATGCCGGGATTGTGCGGCAGGATGAGCAGCTTCTTGTCCTTCAACCGCTCCGCCGTCACGTCGAGGTCGCTAGTCACGGCGAAGGGCAAATCCAGGCCCTTCAACGCCTGCGCCACCGCCTCGGTGTAGACACCGACCGACTCCGCTTCCTGCGGGGAGTTCCGGGTCACCGATTCCCCGCGGATGATGGCCAGGGGCGCGCCGGCGCCGAGCAGCCCGAAATCAGCGACATAAAATTCCGTGTCCGTTTCCCCGCCGCGCCAGGCTGAAATGCGCAGGGCCGTGATCTTGCCCCAGCCCGCGGGCATCCCTTCCGTGCGCGTCGCGCTCTTCTCCACCGTGATGCTGTTCCAGCCGGCATTGTCCCTCGGGGCGAATCCGCCTGCATACCAGCCGGCGCCGCTCTGCAAGTAGAAGCTGAAGTGGGACACGGGCAGGGCATCGCGGCAGAGGAACTTGAACTGGATGCCCTGGCACGCGGCAAGATCCAGGTTCACGGCGTGGTCCCAGGAAGCGCGCTCGATTCTCGAGCCTTTGAAGTTGCACGGCATCCGCAGAGCCTGCCGGCCGCCATCCAAGCGGACGACCGCGACAGCCATTGTTCCGCCCATTGGCTGCCATGCCGTTTGCGCCGCCGCGTCATCCGCGTAGGACATTGGAACCACAAGCGGGTAGTCCGCCTGTGGTGGTTGAGGCAAAAGCGGCGCTTGAGCAAAGGCGAACGGGCTGAGGAACGAGAATAGAGGAATGAGAAGAGAGAACCGCTTACTCTTCACTCCTCTTTTTCCATTGCTCTGTTGTTCACCACAGCCGCGATGAGGCGGCGCCTCACCCAGAGAGGATGAGATAGGACCAATGGGAGGAATGGGAGGAATGGGAATAATGAGACCGCCAGGTGCAATGCTGTATTTTCGGGGCAGAGAACAGAGGGGGCCAATGAGAAGAAGGTTCATGATTCCTGGTCGTTGGCTTCTGGTTGTCTCTCGCATAGCTTCCCCCTCCAGTCTTGGCAAGTTCCGCAACCATTCACGGGATGCTGGCAGACTAACACGGACTAACACAGACGAACACTGACGAACACGGACTGAACTGGCCCTGCCGTGGATGGGCTGAACCGTTGCCAAGTTTCAGGTTTCACGTTTCAGGTTGGCGGCGGCATGGGAAAAACTCGAAACCAGAAACCTGAAACTTGAAACTATCAGTTCAGACTACTGCATCCCAGTCATCCGCGCGACCGCCGCCGCCGGCGCGCAGGAGCATGGCCCGCTCCGAGAACTCTTGCGCCTTCGCGTAGCGGTGGGTGCTTTCGAGGTGGCCTGCGATGTCGTCCAGAATGTCCGGCTCGTTGAAGAAGCGCGGCGGCACTTTGTCAAGACATTCGAACGCCAGCCGGTCCTGGCCCAGTTCGCGGTAGACCTGGTATAGGAGGAAGTGGGCCAGGTCACGGGCCTCAGACGCTTGACCAGTCTCCGCCACCGACTGCAAGTGTTCGATGGCCCGCTTGTGGTTCCTGGTTTCCATATACGTGCGCGCCAGCCCCAGCTTCGGATCCGGCAAGCGGGGGTCAATGTGCCGCGCATGATCGAAGTAGGCCTGCGCTTCCATGTACGCCCCTTGCTCCAGTTTCACCTCGCCCAGGCGGATGAGCGCTTCCGTTGGAGGATCGAGCGTCTCCAATGCCTTAAGGTACAGCCGTTCTGCTTCGGCGCGGTCTCCCAGATGCGTTGCGAAGAGGCGCCCCAACGCTATCAACGTGTGGTCATGCTCCGGGAATTGCCGTTCGATGGCAGCCGCCAGGATTCTCGCCTCATCCTGCTTGCCTGCCAGAAGCTGCACTTGCACCAGGTTGACCAGCGGCAAGCTCGACTCCGGCTCCAACTGCGCCACATCTTCGAACAGCCGCGCCGCCGCGTCCAGACGCCCATCCGCGGTGGCCGCAATCGCTTCCATCAGCAATGCACTGGAACGCTCATAGGCCGGTTCGACCTGGGCCCACTTCCGCCGCCAATACTGGAGACCTTTTACCCATGGGCAGCCGCGGCTCTTGTCTTCCAAGAGGTGGCCCAGCAGCACCGCAAGCTGCGTGTCCAGGCCCGCGTCAAACGTCTCCCACAAGACCAGCGCGTCCTCAATCAGCCGCTTCTTGCTGTCCCGCAGGAGTTTGCCGCGCCTGCAGCAATCCACCACCTCCGGCAGGCTCGCGGTCGGGTAGCGCAACACCCCTGTTTCCATGGCCAGGTGGTAGTAGCCTTCCGTGAAGTACAGCGGGATATCCGCGCTCGTCATCGGCCACTGGGAGCGGGAGAACCAGTTCAGGAAACAAGCCGCGCGGCGCAACGTATCGGCCTCGGCCGACAGCACGCCGGCTTCGGCCAGTTCGGTCAGCAGCCGCGCCGCTTCACCGTATGCCTGGCGCTGCAGCAGGCGCGCGCCGATCAGCACCGCGCCGCCGCCGCGCGCGAGCACCGGCCGGAACTTGCTCCACCACGACACGTAATAGTCTCGCGCCCCAATGAGACAAGCATGGCCCGTGGTGAACGCCAGCAACTGCTCCGCTTCCTCAGCGAACGGCTCGCCGCCGTGGCCGATGGACGCGGCCAGCAGGTCATGCAGGCAGATGAATTCCCGCGCCAGAGAATCCAGGTCGGCAGGCGCAGCTTCGGCCAGCTCCCGCAAAAGCGACTCGTGCCTCAGCGGGACGCGCGCAGGCGCGCCGCTGAACGCCAGCGCGTGAAGCTGCGGGAAACGGTGGTGCGCCGAGAGGGGCCGAGGAGGCCTCTGGCGCGCCAACCAACTCACCCGCGCTAACGCCGCCAGCCAAGCGCGAGTTTCAAGTTTCTGGTTTCTGGTTTCAAGTTCTGCCCTTGCCCCATCCGACCTGAGACTTGAAACCGGAAACGTGAAACTTGAAACCCCTGTACCTGCCGAATCCGGGGAAGCGCAAGTGTCAGGTTTCTGGTTTCTAGTTTCAGGTTCTGCCTTTGCCCCGTCCAACCCGAGATTTGAAACCGGAAACTCTAAACTTGAAACCGGAAACTTGAAACTTGAAACCGGGGAGCGGAGGTTCTCCAAAATGTAAAGCGCGCGCTCTTCCTGTCTTTCCTTGATTGCCAGCGCCGCGGCCATCAAGCCGTTCAGTTCGCCGCCCAAGCCCGGCAGCGCTCTGCGCAATTGCCCATCCCACTGCCACCGCCCCACGAAGCGCCTCAGGCCGGCGTGCCAGAGCCATACGCCTGCCAGCAGCGCCACACCCGCCCAGTAAAACCGCGCGCTGAAACTCCGGTTGCAGAGCTCGGGCCGGCACAACCCCAAGCCGGCCAGAACCACCACCCCCAGCAGTTCCGCCGCCGCGCGAGATATGCGAGTGACACCAAACGTGCGCATGGCCTTTCCCCTGTGCCATAAGGAACAGTTTCAAGTTTCAGGTTTCTGGTTTCAAGTTTTCCACTTGCGACACCAAATGTGGAACTTGAAACTTGAAACCTTAAACCACACTACTATCTGACCTTACTCACTGCCGCTTTGTCAATCCAGAAAGGAACAGTTTCAAGTTTCACGTTTCAGGGTTCAAGTTTTCCACTTGCGACACCAAATGTGACACATGGAACTTGAAACCACCCCTGTCGTGCCACCGGCACATAACAGAATACACCCCTAAAAGGGGAAACTCGAAATCCGAAACTCGAAATCCGAAGGAAACTGCAAAGCCAAAAACACAAATGACCGAAAATGAACGCGCCATCCGCACCCGAGATTTGGCAGTTTGAGCATTGTCTGTTTCTTCCGGATTTCGGAATTCGTAACCGTTCAGTGGGGATGCCGACGAGCACGGACGTACACGGACTAACACAGACCCACACGGACGCACACGGACCCTCCCGCCGAGGAGAGGCTGAACGGTTACCGGAATTCGAGTTTCGATTTTCCTGCTATTGCTATGGTTTTTCCCCTACACAGGAACACGGCACGGTGCCGCAGCCACAGCACCCCCTGGCGTATTTCTTGAGGGCATCTTCAATGTCCACGCCGGCCAGGTTAGCCAAGGTCATCATCCACGCGTAGACGTCAGCAAACTCGGCAGCCTGTTCCTCGCGCGTGCCTTCGCGCAAAGCCGTGGCCAATTCGCCGACTTCCTCGACAAACCACATGAAAGTGGCCGGAGCGCCGCGCGCGCGGTCTTTCTCCAGATAGGTACGGGCGATCAAGTCTTGAAAAGCACGAATTTCCATCATTCCCTCCACGACAAGGAACAGTCTCAAGTCTCAGGTTTCCGGCTTCAAGTTTTCCCCTTGCCACACCCAACGTGAAACTTGAAACTTGAAACCTGAGACCCTTACTTGGCGAATATCTTATCCAGCTTCAGCGAGAACCGGGGGAGCAGCTTGGTGGTAAGCACGTCCTGTGCCCGATATACGGCTACGGCGCGGTGGGGGTCTTCCTGGAGCCTGAAAACGCGCACCGTGTTGGCTTTCGGGTCAACAATCCACAACTCGGGCAGGCCGTACCGCGCGTAAAGCAACCGCTTTGTCACCAGGTCCAACCGTTTGTTGGAGGGCGAGAGCACCTCCACGCACAGGTCCGGCACGCCGCGCAAACCCTCCGGGACGATGATCTTCTTCCTGGCGTTGGAGATGAAGACCAGATCGGGCTGGAAAACATTTATGTCAGAGAGGATCAGGTCCAGTGGAGAATAGACGCAAATCCCCGCGTCCTCCTGTTCAACGTGGATGATCAATGCGGTACCCAGGCGCATCAGGACAATCTGGTGACGGAACAAAGGCGCGGCGCTCATCAGCAGGTCTCCGTCCACGAGTTGGTAATGAGGCCCGGTTTCAGGCAAGGCGCGGTAAGCTTCGTAAGTGAGCTTGATGTCGGTACGCATTTCTGGCCTCCACAGGCATTATAACGCGCCCGCGCGCGGCGGCAAGGAACGCACAGTTTCAGGTTTCTGGTTTCTGGTTTCAAGTTCTCCCCATGACACACCGAACGTGAAACTTGAAACTTGGAACCTGGTAACCGTTCAGGGGATGGGAGCGGACTAACACGGACTAACACGGACGAACACTGACGAACACGGACCAAACGCTCCCCTGCCCTTGGGAGCCTGAACGGTTACGAAACCTGAAACGTGAAACCTGAAACAGCCTTGACCCCGGCCGCATACTCCGTAGAGTGACGGTGGCGTCAGAATTGTTCTTCGCCTGAGGGACCCGTTCTATGCCGGTTTGGGTCTACAACGTCTGCGCCGTTGTCGGCGGCACGCTCTTCCTGTGCCAACTGCTGATGATGTTGCTCGGCTTCGGGGGAGATCACGATGCCGGCGGCGGCGGGGACCACGAAGTTGGCGCCGGCCACGACGCTGGCCACGACGCTGGCCATGAGCACGGCCACGGCTTCGGGATCCACAGTTTGTTCTCTGTCCGCGCCCTCGTCGCCGGTGTGACGCTCTTCGGCCTGACGGGCCGCGCGGCGGGAACCAGCGCCTTGTCCTCAGCCGCGGTTCTGGCAATCGCGGCAGGCGCCGGGCTAGTCGGCTTGTCTCTGGTGGGCCTGCTGATGCAGAGCCTGAGCAGCCTTGAGGCCGAAGGCACGGTCCATATCGAACAGGCGCTGGGCGAAGAAGCAACGGTTTATCTCACCATCCCCGCGCACAATTCCGGCGCAGGCAAGATCACCGTCACAGTCCAGAACCGCTTGATGGAATACCGCGCCGTCACCGACAGTCCCGAAGCCATCCCGACCGGCGCGCCCGTTGAAGTGGTGGATATGGTTGATGAAGAGACCCTCAAGGTCGCACGGCTTCTCAAGGCAGATGCGGCTGACGCGCGTGCAGAAGAGAACAGCCCTGTAGCTGGAAAGAATGCTTCATTGGCTCGAAAAAGGGAGGAGACGTAACATGGACCCGTGGTTTCTTGTGCTCGCATTTGTAGTACTCGTCGTCTTCAGCATGGCCGTCTTCATCATCAAGCGCTACCGGAAATGCCCCAGCAACCGGGTGCTGGTCAAGTGGGGCAAGGTCACCGGCAATGAATCCTCGCGCTGCATTCACGGCGGCGCCACCTTCGTCATGCCGGTCTTCCAGGACTACGCCTACCTCAGCCTTGAGCCGCTGCAGATCGAGATCGCGCTCAAGGGCGCGCTCTCATCCGAAAACATCCGCGTCAGCGTGCCCAGCGTCTTCACCGTGGCCATCGGCACCGAACCGGCGGTGATGCAGAACGCCGCCATCCGACTGCTGGGGCTGGACTATAAGGCCGTCGAGAAACAGGCGCAGGAAATCATCTTCGGCCAGTTGCGCCAGGTCATTGCCTCGATGCGCATCGAGGAAATCAACCGCGACCGTGAGCGCTTCCTGCAACACATCCAGACCTCTCTGGAACCGGAACTGCGGAAGGTCGGGCTGGTGTTGATCAACGTCAACATCACGGACATCACCGACGAGTCCGGCTACATCGAAGCCATCGGCCAGAAGTCCGCGGCGCAAGCCATCCAGCAGGCGCGCGGCGACGTGGCCGACCAGGAGAAGATGGGCGAAATCCGCGTCGCGGAAGCCAACCGCGAGAAGGTGATCCAGGTGGCCATCGCGGAGAAGGTCAAGCAGATCGGCACGCGCGAAGCGCAACGCGAACAGGCTGTGCGCCTCGCCGAATTGGAGAAGGAACAGAAGATCGGCGAACAGACCGCCGCCTTCCAGCGCGACGCCCAAGTCAAGGACGCGGAACGCACCATGCGTATTTCGCTGGCCGAAGCGAACGCCAAGGCGGTCGCCGGCGAAAACACGGCGCAGGCTACCATCGCAGCCTCTCAGGCCGAATTACAGGTCAAGCAGGCCGAAGCCTACAAGTTCGCGGAGACGAAAAAGCGCGAAGCCGAGGCCTCCGTGCAGGAAGCCCAAAACCGCGCCATGGCCAAGGCCGCACTCGCGCAGGCCGAGCGCGTCGAAGCCGAACGCCGCGCCGCCCTCGAAGCGCCTGCCAAGGCCGAGAAGGCCAAGATGATCGTGGACGCTGAAGCCGTGGCTGAACAGCGCCGCCTGCAGGCCATCGGCGAAGCTTCCGCCATTTTCGCCAAGCTCGAAGCCGAAGCGAAGGGCAACTTTGAAGTACTGGCCAAGAAGGGCGACGGCCTCAAACGCATTATCGAAGCCTGCGGCGGCTCGCAGCAGGCCTTCCAGTTGCTCATGCTCGAACACCTCGACCACATTGCCAACACGGCGGCCCAGGCGATCTCCAACATCAAGTTCGACAAGGTCGTGGTGTGGGAAGGCGGCGGCAAGGAGGGCGCCACGGGCACGTCCAACTTCCTGCAAAGCATGGCGCGCACGCTGCCGCCCATGATGCAGGTGATGAAGGACGTGGGCGGCGTGCAGCTTCCGGACTTCATGGGCAAGATGGTGGCGGACGCAAAGAAGGAACAGGAAGCGCCGGCGGCTGTGGCAGCGCCCGCTGCGGTCCAAGCGGCGCCATCGCCCGGGCCGGAGAAGAAGAAGTAGCAGGGAATGCCACACGGATTCCGGGCTTTGGGCTTTGGGCTTGGGGAAGAGCGCGGCCGGCCGTGCCCAAAACCCAAAGCCCAATGCCCAATGCCTGCACGCACAGCAGAACGTTTGACGTTTCACGTTCTGCGCTTTGCGTCTATAATCATGGTAATGGGTGCTTTGCGCGCCCGGTAGGGGAACGGCTTATGGGTTTAACGGTCCTGAGAGTTAAAGTCGGCAATCCGGGGCGGCCTAACGTGACAAGCGAGGTGGAGTTCCTCGTTGACTCCGGCGCCATATACTCAGTCGTACCAGCGCCCATCCTGAAGCGTTTGGGGGTTAAGCCGCTGGCTAAGGAGGAGTTCCGCCTGGCGGACGGCAGCACTATCAAGCGCAGGAAGGGCATTGCGTTGTTCAGATACGGACAGCATGTCGGCGGCGCGGATGTGATCTTTGGGCAAAGAGGCGATAGCAACCTTCTTGGCGCGCTCACCCTCGAAGCCCTCGGCCTCTCCCTTGATCCGTTGAAACGCGTCCTGAAGCCTCTGCCAATGGTGCTCGGCGGTTACAGGGCGGAAAGGCACCCGCGGAGCAAAAGAGGGATGCAGGATAAAGGATGAAAGTCAGAATTCAGAAGGCGGCATTCCAGTCTCGTGGGGTGGTTTCCAGGTAGAGTTGAATGGCTTCCTTCACGTTCTTCAACGCAGCTTCCACAGTCTTGCCCTGGCTCATACATCCCGGCAACTCTGGGACGTCGGCAACATATCCCTTGAACTCCGGGTCGTAGATCAGGTTCACCAGTACGCGCATAGCCTGAGCCTCCATTCCATCAGCCCAACCCCTGCCCCTTTGCTCAGAGCATACCATGCTAATCAGGGCTGACAATTGGTTTTGGCTCTGCTAGAATCCTTGCCATGCCTGAAAGCTCGTCACTGGCAGACGCCCTCCGCAAGCACTTCGGCTTCTCCGAATTCCGCCCCGGCCAGCGGGAGCTCATCGAAGCCGTGCTGGCCGGCCGCGACGTTCTGGGAGTCCTGCCCACTGGAGGCGGCAAGTCGCTCACCTACCAGTTGCCTGCGCTCTTCCTGCCTGGACTGACACTGGTAGTTTCGCCGCTGATCGCGCTGATGAAGGACCAGGTGGACGCCTTCAACCGCCGGCATAGAGCGGTGGCGGTCGCGATCCATTCGAACCAGACAGGGCGGGAGTCCGGCGAGGCCCTCGCGCGCGTCCACCGCGGCGCGGCGGCGCTGCTGTACATCGCCCCAGAACGGCTCGAACTGCCAGGCTTCCGCACACAGCTTGCGGCGCTGAAACCCAGGCTGCTGGTGATTGACGAAGCCCACTGTGTCAGCATGTGGGGCCACGACTTTCGGCCTTCCTATCTGGGCTTGGGCGCGTTTGCCGCGAGACTGCGTCCTTGCCCCGTCCTGGCTCTGACCGCCACGGCCACGCCCGCGACGCGCACGGACATCCTGGCGCGTCTCGGACTGGTGGACCCGCTCGTGCAGGTCGCGCCTTTCGACCGCCCCAACCTGCGTTTTGAAGTGCATCCCTGCGATCCTGGGGAAAAGCCCCGCCGCTTGCGCCGCATCATCAAGGACCTGGCGGGGCAAGGCTCCCAGATCGTTTACGTGGGCCGGCGCAAGGACGCCGAAGAGATCGCCGCCGATTTGCAGGAGGCCGGGCACCGGGCTGTGGCGTATCACGCTGGGCTCGCGGCCCATGAGCGGAAGGCCGCCCAGGAAGCCTGGCTCTCAGGCCGGGCGCTGATCGCCGTGGCGACAATTGCCTTCGGCATGGGCATTGACAAACCCGATGTGCGCGCGGTGATCCACTATCAGCACCCGTCGTCGCTCGAATCCTATTATCAAGAGGCTGGCCGCGCGGGCCGTGACGGCCTGCCTGCGCAATGCACTGTGCTGTTCAGTGCCAAGGACAGCGCGCTGGCCCAGTATTTCATCCGCAACCGTTACCCCAGTCGCCCGCAGGTCTTGTCCCTCCTGGCCGCCCTCCCCCCAGGCGGCATTCGGCCCGACGATCTGAAACTGCTGGGCGATTCCGCGATGTCCGACGAACAACGCAACGTCGCGCTGGTGACGCTGCTGCAACAAGGCCTGGTGTCGCGCGATGAAGCGGGCAACTTCCACCGCGGCGCGGGCCAGCCGGAGCAGGTTTCACTGCGCGCCATGGCCGCGCGAAAAGACGGCGACTACAGACGGCTGGACGCCATGGTGGCCTACGGCAGCGAAGCCACCTGCCACCGCGCGGTGGTCCTGCGCTACTTCGGCGAAACCTGGCCGCCGGACTATCGCTGCCGGAACTGCTCCGCCTGTTCCGGCGGCACAGCCGATACCGGACAGGCCGCCGCCGTGGACGAGGCCGCGCGGATTTTTCTCCTGAATCGGGAAGCTCTGGAGGCCCCCGGCCCGCTCTACAAAAACGCGCTGGCGAGCTTCCTTGGAGGAAGCAAGTCTGGGCGTGTTCCGGAGCAATGGCGCCGCCTTCCCGGCTTCGGGGCGCTGGCTCACCTGCGGGGAGAGACGCTGCGCCAAGTTGCCGACGAAGTTCTGGCCAAGGAGCCCCCTTCCCCAGCCCACCCTCACCTGCACTCTCCCGCTGGCGCGGACAGCTCACTGCCACGGGCGGGGACGCCCGTGCCACCACTTCACGCAGCCAAGATGCCTGCGCCACAATTGGCGCCACCGGGAGCGGAGAGCGGCGTGTTCTGGCGCTCGCCTAAGCGCTCATTCACCAGCCAAGAACTGGAAACCCGAGAGGTGCCTCGCGACCGCGGGCTTCATATCCTGCGCCTCGTCGCCGCCAACGGAGGCCGCTTCGCGCCCTCAATGGTTGTGGCGATACTCCGCGGCGGCGCGCAGAACCCCGATTCGCGCACGCCGGAACTGAAGGCTTTGCCACAGTGGGCGGTGCTCTCCGCCCTGCCATACGGCCAACTCTTGCCCGATGTGCTGGCAATGTGGGCCAAGGGCTACTTATGCCGGGCCGGAGACAAGGGAGTGAAGCTCTGCCTCACGGAGAAAGGCAAAACTGTAATCCATTAAAGGAACAGTTACATGTTTCAGGTTCCTGGTTTCAAGTTTTCCACTTGCCGGACCCCACGTGAAACGTGAAACCTGAAACTGGAAACCTGAAACTTGAGATAAAAAGGGCCCGGGGTTGCTTCCCCGAGCCCTGGTTTGATCCCCAACAACTAAAGGCCGTGCTTACCTTTTCTTCCCCCTGGCGCCGCCTTCACCAGCCAGAACGAGGATCCTGTTTCCGGCGCTCTCCATCACCTTGGCCCTGACCGTGATCTCGCCACCCTTTTCCTTGGCCAGATCCGCGAGCTGCCTGCGTGTGGAAGCGTCCGCAATGATGGGCAGCGTTGCGGCCTTGCCCACGCGGTCCAAGAGCAGAATGTTCCCGCTGGCGCTGGTGATGACCCGGCCCAGCAGTGTGCACTCGTGCGACCCCTCGCCCCCAGCCACATCGGCAAGGCACTTCTTGGTCGTTGCACTGGCGACGATCGGGAGCGTTGCGCTCCTGGAGGTTGAAACGTTCTCAATCACCAGGGTGTTGCCACCAGCCCCACCCACGACGCGGCCTTTGACCGCGACCTGAATGAGAGGACTACCCAACGAGCCGAGCACCCTCTTAACGGCGTCGTTGGCGACAATATGCAGAGCCTTCCTGGCCATGTCTTCCCCCTTTTTCTCACTGCCCGTTCCTTCCGCGACCGCTTCCCCATGAGCGGCTCGTCCGGCAGAACTAGGCGACTCCTTCGTGCTTCCAGTCCAAGTACAACAGGATTGTATATAGCACTCTTCACCGGTTGTCAACTACCTTCAGCGAGTTAGGTAGCTTGACTGTGCCCTGCAATCTGGTTTACTATTGCCCAGGACACATTGTGCAGGGAACGCGATGCCTAAACTGATAGTCACTGGAGCTGACAACATAGCGCATGAGTACCTGCTCACTTGCGAGATGATCCTCGGTCGTAACCCCGGCAACGACATACAGATAGCCGAAGAGAAAGCTTCGCGCCGCCACTGCCGCTTCCGGCCTGAAAATGGCAGGATAATTGTCGAGGATCTCGGCAGTTCCAACGGCACGAAGGTCAATGGCGTTAAAGTTGAGACCCAGATTCTGAATGATGGCGACACAATAAAAATTGGCGCACACACGATTGTTTTCCGGGACGCGGATCCGGATCTGGTTTTGGCTCCCGGAATCGAAGAAGAAGAGCGTTTCGAAGGTAACCGGTGTGCTGTCTACCAGGCAGTGGACATAGCCACTGCGTCGTCTGCGCCAGCAGAGCGCATGGCTGGCGGCTCGCCTGCCACAGAAGCGGAGAAGCCCGCTGCACGCAACGGGAAAGCCGCGCAGCAGGCCGCGGAGAGGAGAACGGTTCTCGCGACCGGGAGAGCGGCACAACTAACCGGCGCAGCCAGGCGAAGCCGTGCCACAGTCTCGTCCATGGTTTTCGCCACAGCCATGGCCGCGGTTCTGGTCGGCGTGGGACTGGTGATGTACCAACGGCGCGACACACAAGCCGCCGTTCCGCCGCCCAAGCCGGCAAAGGAAACCATTGCACCGCCGCCACCACCAACACCGAAACCAGAGCTGCCCGTGCCCCCGCCGAAACCCGAGGGCGGCGAGATTGTGGCCCACCCGCCCCCAGGGAAAAGGTCCGCGGGCGGCGATGGCAGCAGGCTGCCGGCCAAAACCGCTCCGGGCGCCAATGTTTCATCGGAATCGGAAGCCGACATCGCCGCCGCCTGGACAAAGGCTCTGGCAGAGCGCGACCGCGCCATCGCCTCGGGCAATTACCCAGGGGCGCGCGCAGTGATCGGCTCTTTCCTCGCGGCCCACCCGGGCGGCGCGCATGGACGACGCGCGCAGCAGGAACTGGCCGATACCAAGGGGCTCATAGATGCGGCGCTGGAATTCCTGTTCAAGGACGCCGAAAGAGCCGCGGCGGAGAAGAACTACCGCCTGGCCGTGCAGCGCTGCACGCGCATCGTGGCCTCTGATCCGTCAGGCAGATTTGGCGCCGGGGCGCGTGAACTCATGACGCGCATGGACGAAAGCACGGAGCATGGCTTTGCGGAAATCTCCGCCCGCGCCACGGCGCAGATTCAGGCAGGCCAGCTCGACAAAGCCGGTGAGACGTTGGAGAAGGCTCTGGACGGGCTCGGCGGCACAAAATGGGCGGAACAGATCTCGGCCCAGCAACTACAGGTGCTGATGGCCCGCTCCTTCCTGCGCCGCCTGGAAAGCGCGCGCATAAAGGCGGCGGAGCCTGGCAAGCCTGTCGTGGTCACGCTGCCGGGCCCCGGCCCAGGCAAGAAGATCACGGGGGGGCTCGCCGGTGTCAGCGGGCTGGCGTTGGAGCTGAGGGTGGGGCTGCGCAGTGTTCCGGTGCCACTCAAAGAGCTGACGCCCGACGACTTGCAGAGCGTGCTGAAAGCGCTGGGTCTCACGGAGAACCACGTGGAGTTGGCTTACCTGTGGCTGCTGCTGGAGAAGACCGCCGCGGCGCAGGGTGAGGTCGAGCAGGCGCTGCTGAATCCCCAGCAGGAAAGCGCCGCGCTCCGCCTGGTCAGTTTGCTGCCCAACCAACGGAACCTGCACGTCTATGACTTCAGCAAGTGGCAGCACCAGAGCGACTGGGATGCAGTCTCCGGAAGCTGGTGCACGCAAAACGGCAGATACGTGCTCGAAAGCCCGGACGGCGGCGACACCGGCTTGCGCCCAGCAGCCATCGGCGGCCCTTT
>Ga0315279_10006206_pt1 | contig 15169 bp, 16 predicted proteins | sample YL17G06_20_MG_FD_203694 | JGI IMG/M metagenome (GOLD analysis project Ga0315279, IMG submission 203694) | Sediment microbial communities from Yellowstone Lake, YNP, Wyoming, USA - YL17G06_20 | ecosystem: Environmental > Aquatic > Freshwater > Lake > Sediment | place: USA: Wyoming | collected... | reverse complement strand
ACGATAGTTGGCAAAAGTGACGTGCAGTTGGCAAAAGTCGGAAAGGCAGGGGCTGCGCGGTAGGTAGACAGAATCAGCGCGAAGGGCCGAAAAACGATAGTTTTGCGGTCCCTCACGACGTCTTAAAATGTCGATTTATGGGGGGCGCAATCCGCCCCCCGGACTTTGGCCAAGTTCATGTCTGAAGACGCGGCCGGCCGGCCGCCTCGGGCCCGACTCCGAAGGCCCAGGCGCCGGGCCTCATGCGTCGCCGCGTCGGCAGTGATCTGCCGGCCGAACCGCCGCGTAAGCACCGCTGCGGCGTCGCCGCACGACAAGCCGCACCGAAGCAGTTCCGCCAGAGCGGCCTGACGCCGCCCGGTCCACCAAACGATGCCTGCCATTGAGATCTCCCTAGCGTTTGATCTGTTTTGCATCCAGCATCGTCGCGTGGCGCGCCCATACCCGGACAACCGCCAGCGGCATTCCGGCGTAACGCTCAATCACGGCGAGGGCGTCCTGGACGCTGTATTCGTTTGGCGACACTGAAACCTGTTGCACGCCTCTGCCGGGCGGATAACATTCCGCGTGCGTGCTGAAGCGGATGCAGAGTTCGGGGTCGTCCCAAGCACGCCATGGCCGCGAAATATGCACGTAGACGCTGCCGCTCTCCGCGCGTTCTTCAGACGTCTCAAGGCCCAGCGAGGCGGCGGCTCGCACAACGCGATCGACGTCGCGCTGGTGAACCCCTGGTCGATTCAGTGTCATTCGCATCGTCATTCCCCTTTTTCCCGCCGGCCCCCGGCGGCCCATCGCCTCCTTATCTACGGTTATTATAGGCCATTTGGCGGCCGTGTCAAGCAAGATTCCGCGCAAAATCTGGATTATTTTCAGGGATTATGCACTTTTTGGCCGGATTGACCCTGGTCAAATGGCCCAGGATTGCGCAGGAGGCAAACGGATGGGGGCCCTTGACTCTTTGTACCAGGGTGTTTCCGCCTCGAAACGCGCCAGGATTGCGCACGAGCCGCGCGGCGTCGCGGAGGTATCGAGCATCGGTTTCCGGTCTTGGGCGCAACGCCGGCCGCCCTGCCCGTCCACGAGCGAACCTGGCGGATCGGCGAAAGCGCGCAAAGGCTGATCCCTGGCGCAAGGGCCGGCCGCCGGCGCAAAGGCCGACCGGCGGCGCAAAGGCCGATCGGCGGCGCAAAGGCTGACCGGCGGCGCAAAGGCCGACCAGCGGCGCAAAGGCCGACCGGCGGCGCAAAGGCCGACCGGCGGCGCAAAGGCCGACCGGCGGCGCAAAGGCCGACCGGCGGCGTGACGGATCCGCCCGGATGAGAAGATAGGTGGCGTCGTTCATGGTGCCTCGATTGGCGATTCCGGGGCCATTTCGACCGGCGCAAAGGCCGACCGGCGGCGCAAAGGCCGACCGGCGGCGTGGCGGATCCGCCGCATCGCCACGCAGACACATTTCGGATCGATCTCGATGCCGATGAACCTGCGGCCTATCTGCACGCAGGCGACGCCCGTGCTGCCGCTCCCCATGAAAGGGTCCAGGACCACGCCGCCCGTAGGCGTGGAGGTCAGGCGGCAGAGGTATTCCATCAGGGCCAGGGGCTTGACGGTCGGATGATTGTTGGCACGCATGGGTTCAGGCGGGCGGGTCGCCCTGTTCCCCCCTTCCGCTCGGGCATCAAAATAGAGTTTGCTGTTCTGCTGTTTCGCGGTGCATCGGCGAGGAGGAATTGCTTCAAGTCCCGCCTCGCGTTCCGCCCGGCCCGCCTTGGCGCAATAGAAGAACCGGGCGGCGGAGCCGGAGTCGTGCCATTGTTCTTCGAGGTCGCCTTGGCCTTTGTGCCGGTGACAACCGATTCCACCGGGGCCGCGAGCCTTGGGTGTATGGCCGTGGGTTGCGGTCGGCGGGAACCCTTTCACCACTTCCTCGCTCCCGTCGTGGATCAGGTTCGCGGGCCAGCGACCGAGGGATTCGCCGGGTCTCGCGGCTATATACTGCGCAAGATCTTTTTTGTAAGGAGGCAAACCAGCCCGCGCACGCATCGCGGAGGCAAGGCAGCCACCGGCCTTTCCGGTCTTGGCGGCAGCCACACGCCTGGCGATACTTGGCTGTTCGACTCCACTCGACACCCTGCACCCGTCGATGTTGAATCCCGCAACGCCGTGTTTCAGGGCGTTCTGGGCGAACGTCCCGTCGAGGGGTTTCATGGCGACGATGATGGGTTCCCAGGCGGGCTTCAGGGCCGTGCCCCAGCCTTGCCAGACGCGAGCGGCGGCTGTGGCGGGGACGGAGGAAAGCACGGAGTCCTTATACTCCTTGCTCCATTTGTCCTGAGCATAGGTGCCACGGACTACTCCCGATCGGACGCCCCGGATTCTCTTTCGCTTCGCCCCCGCCGCCTTATCGATCGCCTTGGAGATGTCCAGGCTTTTTGGGAACCCCGACCCGTAGACCCACATCACGCAGTCGCGGATCTCCCAGCGTGCGTCCTCAATAGCACAAGCCAGCCTGTGCCAGGTTCGGCTGCCGCCGAAGGCCAGCATCATCGCGCCCGGCTTCGCGACGCGCAGGGCGGCCTGCCAGAACGCAACGCCCGGAACGCCCGCGTCCCACTTCATGCCCATGAACCCGCCTGCGCCGCTGCCGGTGCCGATCCGGGCCCGCCCGCCCGGGGCATCGAGATTGACGCTGGCTTTGCCGCTGCCGCCCTTCTTGCCGGCCGTCAATCCGTAGGGCGGGTCGGTGATGATGGTATCGACAGAGGCCGCCGGCATGGAGGCCATGAGGCGAAGGCAGTCGCCCAGATATAGCGTTGCCCCGCCCACGTGGATCGGCTTTGCCGCGCGCCGCGCCTTCGTCACTTCGTCACTCCGTCACTCAGTCACTTCCGGTCCCGGGCGCCTTGGCGCCGGGGTTCCTACGCGAGGAAGGCCGAGAGGCCGAGTTCTTTCAGGAGCGGGGCCAGGATCTGAAGGACCTTCAGGATCGCCGCACCCCGCCTCTTGTCGGCCGTCTCGACGCCGCAGGCGGCGCAAAGGGCCGCCACGGTCGCCGGGTCGCCCTTCTCAAGGAGGGCGTCGACCTTGGCCACCAGGTCCAGTTCCGCCGCGCCGCTCGTCTCCAGGTGCTCGAACTCGCCGTTTACGATGTCTTTGGGGTCTTGTGATTGGGACATTTCATGCTCCTTTTCTGTTGCTCACTTGTGCAAAGGTGCCTGGGTTCCTGGGTGCCGGGTGCCTGGGCACGGAGGCACCTCGGCACGCGCCGTCGCCATAGCGCTTTGGCGCGTCGGCGACTTAGGCACCCGCCTTTTACGGCACGGCCGGTACGGCTACGCCCGCCGGCGCCGGCGCGCCCAGCAGACCCAGGACCTCCTGGATCATCGCCGGGATAGAGGACTCGTCGATCCCGGCCTCCAGGTAATCGCGGAGGGCGGCGTGAAGTTGCAGGGCCTTGGCGGCCTCCTTGCGGTTGGCCGCAAGGAGGGCCTGGACCTTGGCCGCCACCTGGTCGGTGAGGGCTTTGGCCATGTCGCGCCTGGCGATCACTTCCTGGACCGTCCGTTCGAGGGTCTCGGCCGGCAATTTCCCGTCGACGGCGGTCGCCTTGACGGCCGCGACGGCCTTGGCGGTGGTGTAGTCGATGTCCGCTTGGCGGGCCTGGCGGTAGGCCTCCACGGCCGCGCCCGTGATCCGCTCGGAGTTCCCGACATAGCGCTGCCAGGCCAGGACCTCCTCCGCGCCCGTGGCCCGGACGGCCGCGGGGGCCTGACAGCCGGCGGCCAGAAGACCCAGGGCGGCCGCCAGGACCAGGGCGGCAGCCGCCCCCCCGGAACCGTTATCGCCCGGCCCGGACGATCGGTCCGCGATGTGGAGGCCGAGATGTTTCAGGGCGCCCACGACCTTCGCCAACCATGCATCGTCGGCGGGCGTCGGCGTGAGTTTGACGATCAGCCGCGCGAGGATCACGACGGCGCCCACGGCGGCCACCAGGGTCTGCCAGTTCTCCGCTATCCATTCCATGTGAGTCTCCTTTCTCAGGATCTGATGGATTCACCGAAGACGAAGAGTTTCCAGGCCCCGTCGTACCAGGCGAGGCCGTATGTGCTGCTGGGCGTGGGATGCGCGCCGCCTCCTGATTCGCCTGCATAATTATATTCGCACCCGTCGTAGCGGGGGTTCTCCGGCGTCACGGCTGTGGCGAGGACTGCCCCTTCGAGGGTCTTGATGGTGTAGGTATACGTGCAGTTGTCGTCGGGCGGCGGGGCGCCTCCCCGATGTCCCCCGTCCTTTTCGACTTTGACCGAGCGCGGGCCGTAAAACGTCTCCGCCATCACGACCCACGCCCACTTGCAATCCGCCACCGCGACGTACCACCACCGCATCGTCGCCCCGGCGGGCGGGGCGTCGTTAAGCGTCACTTCCCAGGCTCCCGTCCGCACGCAGACATAGCCCGTGCCGTCCCCTTCGAGCGTGACATTGAAATCATCCGCCGCGTCGACCGTCCGGGTCGCCTGCATCCGTTTCCACCGGCCGGGGGCGACCTCGTACTCCAGCGTGAACGTGTACGGGAGAGGCACGGCGGCCAGGGTGCCGCTGAAGGTCTTGATGTGGCCGTCCGGCGGGACGGGCGTCGCGGCCGATTCGATGGCGCTGAAGGCGCCCGGCAGACAGCGGACGAAAATCCAGTCGGCGATCTCCGGCGGCCCCTCGGCGTAATCGCGCAGGGCGGGGATCAGAGTGCCGTCGGCGAACGTCCCGGCGCCGATCTTGTCATACGCGACGTCCGGATCGTTGCCCTGCTCGGCGCTCGTCAGATTCCAGTCGTCGTCGAGCAGCGGGGGAAAACCGTCGGGATCGGGCACCCATATCCGGCAGACGAGCGGATCCGAAGCACTGAGGACGAGGGCCGGCCATATCTCGATGGTCTCGTAAGAGCGTTCCATGTCCGGCCGGTCGACTTCGCCGTACTCGAACTCGAAATCCGTGCTCCCATCCTCAGTGAAGACCCGGACGACCTGGCCGTCGATCCCCAGTACTCCGTTCACCTCCCACGCCTTTCCCGTCCGGCTTTCGCCGCCGATCTCCGCGAAATCGTACTCCGGGCCGGTCCCGGTGATCGTCGCCCAGAAATGGTGCTGGTGGGGCGGTAGGGGCACGGCACCCAGGGTCGCCCCCTGGGCGCCCGCCCAGGCCACGACCTGGCCGCGGACAGGCGGGGTCCCTGTCACGGGGACGGTCTCGCGCTTGTCGGTCCGCACCCAACCGATGATGTCGCCCGCCTCGATCCGATCCATGCCCACGCGAAGGCCGTCCGGGTTCAAGTCGTCGCCCGTCGCCTTCAGCCAGAACTGGGGCAGACCGGAACAGGCGAGACCGTCGGCCATCGAGGGCGTCACGAGGACGTAGGAGATAAACCCGTCCGTGTCGGGATCCGTCCAGGCCGCCCCGTCGCGGCGGCGGATCTCAAGGACCTTCCCGTATTCGATCCTGGCCGCCGCCGGTTGGGGCGGGGAGTCGGCGGGGGGCCGGTTATAGCGGGGGCCGGTCGGGTCCGGGGCGGCGATGCGGTCGAGCCGGTCGCGCGGGTTCACGGGGCGGCCTCCCACGTGTCGAGACGGCCGGGATGGGCGACGAGCCAGCCTGCCCGGAACCGCGTGCCCGCCTTCCGCTCGCTCCCGAGTTGCACCGTGGCCGACCAGTTGTCGAAGTGGAGGGTCCGGGCGACGACGCGGGGATACGTTTTCTCGCTCCCGCGCGAGATTGAAAGGTCGTATTCGATCCCTTCTATGCGTTCGATCACGTCCGTAAGTTCCGGCGCGCCGTCCAGCCACTCGAAGTTCAAGGATGCCTCGACCGCCCGGTCCTCCTCGCGGGCCTGGATGTCGCGGGCGGCGCTCGCGAGTTCCCCGGCCCCCTCGGCCACGTCTCCATACGCCTCCCCGTCTCCGAGGACGCTTGAGGAGGCGATCCGCCGCCTCTGCCCGAGCTGGCCGCGCGAAAACCACTCCCTGGTCTCGAAACTCGTCCCGGCGGCCGCCGTCAAGGCGGGCGATTCGATCGCCCGACCGGGCCCTTCGACCGTGCACGTCAGCCGGACCTTGACGAGGGGCGAGCCGAGGGAGTTGTCGGCCACGAGGGCGGACACGTAGTCCATCGGATCGGTCGCGCCCTCCAGCAGCGTCTCGATAGAGCCGGGGTTCTCGATGGTGATGTAAACCGCGAGGCGGTCCGCTTGGGGCTTGGCGCCGTCCATGTGCCGCCAGGTCGCGCCGCCGTCGAACGAGATCTCGACCACGGCGTCCCTCGATGCCGGCCGGACGGCCTCCTCGTCCGTCACTGGATCGAGGACGGGCGGCGACACGGCCGTGAGGAGCGGCCGCGGCGGGTAGGGGATCGCCGGCCAGCACCCGGCCGCCTCGTCCGCCAGGGCCGCCAGATCGGCCACGGCCAGCCCGTAGGGTTCGTGCGAATAGCGGCCGTCCGTGTTCGCGTCCCAGAGGCGGGCGACGTCGGCGTAGTCCTCGTGGTCCTCGCCGCAGGTTATGTACCGGCGTGCATACTGGTCGGTGTCCAGGGGATCGTCCGGGCACTCGCCGCTCGCGAGTTCGAGGCGGGCCGGGTCCCACGCCTTGCCGAGTTCGACCGTCACCTGCACGAGGTCCCGGCCGCCAGCGACGACGGGGCGGGTGAGAGACGAGGTGCTGGACTCGGCGATCGAGGCGGCGAAGAGGTTCGTGGCGGCCAGGTCGAGTTGGACGGGGGCGGCCGGATCCGTCGCCGGGGCCTGGCGCTTGACCTTTGCGGGCATCCCGTCGCCCGGCCGGCACACGTCGAGGGTCGAAAGGCCGGCCCCGAGTTGGTCGCCGAAGAACTCCGCCAGGTCGAACCCGGCGGCCTGGCAGCACGCGGCCATCGCGGCCCACAAACTGAGACCCGTCACGTCGGCCGTGAAGCGCGACTTTTCGTCGTAGGCCGCGTCGGGCCAGAACCCGGACGAGATCCAGGGGCACCAGGGCCGGCCAGCCTCTTCGCCGCGGCCCGGCCTCGCCCCGTGCCATGCCCAGAGGTAATCCATCGCCGCCCCGAGGGTCCAGAACTCGGCCAGGGGATCCCCGTCCGCGGAGAAACAGGAGCGGTCCTCCGCGTCCTCGCGCGGCCAGCGGTTCGGGACGCCGCCGGGGTTGAACGCCGTCGCCAGGCCGCTCGCAAAGACGGCCATGGTCGACGTCGGCGATTGGGGAAGGATCCACCGGCCGTACACCACCAGGTCGCGGGCCAAACGGTAGGCGTTCGAGACGGCCGTTACGGCGACCGATTCGTCGGCCGACCAGGTCGCGTCCGCGTCGGCGACGAAACCCGCGAAAAAGACCTTGCCGGTCGCGCGGTCGACTATCGCGACCCGGTCGTCGGGCACGCAGTGATCGCGCCACTTCCACGCCCGGGCCTGGCCGGGCGCCGCCTCGACGGCCGAGAGATCGAGGATCAACTTCGCCCGGTGGTAGGCCGGGGCAAGGCGCTCCTCCACGCTGATGGCCTTCAGGTACGCGACCTCCTCCCACGCCCCGTAATCGGCCGGCCCGGCGATGGGGATGCCGGCGGTGCGCGGGGACCGCGAGAGGAGGACCCTCGCGCCGGCCGCCGTCTCGGTCACTTTGCGGGTCACGGTTTACCGTCCAGTTCGCGGACCCTGACGACGTAGGTTTGCAGGGCGACCGTCTCGGCGCCCATCCGCCCATACTCCCTCGGCCCTTGCTGCTCGTAGGACTTGATCACCAGGGAATCGCCGGTGTGGCCGCAGTCGTCCTCCCACCCGTAGGCCAGGCCGCTCCGGCACAAAGTTTTGATGGCGGTCTCAAGGGCGTCCAGGGCCGCGTCGGCGATCGCCCTGGTCGCCCCCGAAGCCTTGAGGACGCCCGCGACGACGCCGGGCCGGGCGCCATTCTGGAGGAGCGAATAACCGACCCCGTCGACGCCGACCGCGCCGTATTCCTTCGCGCGTATCTCCTGGTCGCCCCAGTGCCAGCGGTGTCCGGCGCTTGAAAAGGGCGTCGTTTGGTTGATCTGTTCAGCCATCGCACCTCCAACAAGGTGCCTAAGTGCCGAGGTGCCTCCGTGCCTGGGAACCCAGGCACCTAGTTACCTAGTTACCTTTTTGTCACTTCATCCCGCTCGGTACGATCTGGCCGGCCGCGTCGGATTCCTGGCCCTTGTACACCACGCCCCCGTGGTGGACATCGCCGTAAATCTGGATTAGCGGGCTGCCCCCAGTTTCACCGAGGGCGGGGACATGCCGTCCCCAGAATCCTGTCCTCATGCGGACCTGACCCAACTCAGGATACCGGCGGAGCCAATCCTGGGCCGCAGCGGTATTTCGCTCGTAGGCGGCGCGGGCGATCGAACCAGGGGCGATCCATTCGGCCTCGCCGGCCAGGATTTCCTCGAGTCTTGCCCGTGTGATGGGCCGTCCGGCCTCGATCTCCTGCGCCTGGACCTGGGCGAGGATGGCCTCCGCCTGCGCCTCCGGTTTAGTGGCCAACCGGGCTTTGGCCATTGCGGTGATCGCCTGCCGCGTCGCATCTGGGCTTTCGATCTGCCACGCCCCGAGTTTCCCGGCCAGTGCAGCCCGGCGCTGCGGCGTGAGACCGCCGAAGAGACGGCGGGCCTGGGCCCGCTCGGTCTTTCCGCGCGGTTCGGGTTCCGTCACGAGGGCCGCCTCGGCCGCCGCCAGTTCCTCGTCCGTCACGGGCCGGCCGAGGGCGGCCGCGAGTTCCGCCGCGCGCCGGGCGGTCTCCGGGCCGACGCCGGCGGGGGCGGCGGCGAGGGCGCGGGCGGCCAGGCGTTCACCCGCCCCCGCTCCGAGTCCGCGCTTCGCTCGGGCGACCTTCTCGACCGCCTCTGCTATCTTGAGATATGCTTCATACTCTTGATTCAAGGAGGCCAGAAGGGTCCGCGCCTTTTCTTCTTCCTTCGCTTGGGCGTCGGTATAGCGATTGTAGAGGGCCGTCACCGCCATGATCCCGACGCTGACGAGCATCATGCCGCGGGCCGCCCCCGAAAGGCCCATCTGGAAGGCATTGATGGCCTGGGCGGCCGCGGCGGTCTCCGGCGAGAGCATCGCCATCTGCCGGAGAAGCGTGGCGTGGCGCATCGTGAGTTCGTGGGCCGCCTCAGAAGCCCCTTTTTTTGCGGCGGCGGACTTTTGCTGGGCGGCGGTTCCCGTCTGGGCCTCCGCCGCGACGGCCTGGCCGATGTCTCTCTCGGCGGCCGCAATCTTGAGCATCGCGCTTCGGGTTTCCTCGGCCCCCGGCGCCGAAACCTTGATCTTCAGTTCTTCTGGCACGGATAAAGGTTCCTAAGTAACTCGGTGCCGCGCCGTCGCCATAGCGGCTTTGGCGCGTCGGTGCCTGGGCGCCTGGGTGCGGAGGCACCCCGGCACGGAGGCACGTCGTTGCCGTCGTTACGTATCCGTCGCCCAGATCTCCATCGTGGCGGGCGTGTCGGAGGAACCCCACTCGCATTCCCCCTCCAGGCCCCACGCCGGGACCTGGCCGCCGAAGTCGATCCTCTGGATCTCGATCTGGCTCATGTCGCGGATGAACTGGACCGATTTCAGGGTCACCTTGGCGACCGCGCCGGAGGCGTCCTTGAAACTGACGATCGCGTTCGCCGCGGCCTTCCCCAGGAGGGCCATCTTGGTGTTGGGGTTATTCCCGAAGACCTGGACCTTCCGGGCGTAGCCCGTGATCTGTTTCGGCCCCGGACCCATGGCGTTGGCGGCGATCGGCGCCGAAGTGATCTGGGTTTCGACGGCCGGCAGGATGCAGTGGGTGATCCCGACTTCGGCGGTCGTCGGGAACTTGAGGCTCCGGCACACCATCGGAAGATAATCGCCTACAGCCATGTCTCGCTCCTTTGCTCTTTTGGCGTTCACCCGGGCACCGGGACGCCCCGGCGCCTTTTCGGTCCTGAGTCCTGAGTCCTGAGTCGTCGTCGTTCGGTCGCTCCAAGCGGCTCAGGACCGGACTCGCTATGTTTTGGGAGCCAGTTCCACCTGCTTCGCCTCGATGGCGGGCGGGACCATCGAGATCTCCATGTGTGCGGTCTGGCCCTCCTCGTAACTCTTGCCGTTGTCGCGGAAGCCCGCGACGAGGACCCGGACCGTCACCATCTCTTCCCTGCCTTTTCCCGGCTTCACCTCGCCCTCGGACCGGATTTCATCGAACGTTTTACGGGCCATTTTCGTCTCCTTTTTTGCCGTTTCAGTCACTACGTTTTGAGGGGCCCTTTGAACTTCACGGTGATCGTACAGGCGGCGCACACGGCCAGGGCCGCGATCTGGTGGGTCCTGTCGACGACGCCGAACGGGACCCATTCCCCGCGTTCCAGCGTCCCCCCGAGCGCGGCCGAGTCGGCCAGGGCGGCCAGGACGGCGTCGACCTCGCCGATCCGGTCCAGCAGGGCCTGGTCGGTCCTCGTGCTCCCGCGCCGGTCGGCCAGAAAGATGAGGAAGGTCGCGGTCCAGTCCGGCACGAGTTGGGTGCCGCCCGACGGTTTGAAACGGTCGACCGTGACCGAGAGGGCCGGGAGGTTCGGCTCCGTGAAGACGTTCAGTTCCTCTTCCTTGACGATCCTGAGAACCCCGGATGCGACGAGGGCGTCGGCGGCCGCCTTGATCTTCGTCACGATCGTCGATATTTTGTTACTCACATCAGGTTCCTGAGTGATCAGGCGCCCGGGCGCCTACGTACTCCACCTGGCCACGTATTCCGCAAGGCGCGCCGCGAACTCGTCCTGGATCGCCTCCCTGGCCGCCAGGGCCGCCCGCGTGAACCAACCCGCGTACCGCCTGAGAGAGACGCTGGGGACGAGGACCCACTGCGGCACGAACGTCCCTCCGCCGCTGCGGGGGCCGCCCTTCGTCGTCCGCACGAGGAGCGGCGGCCGGCCTTTGCGCGGGATCAAGGTCAGGCCCGGCATGTCGCGCGGGGATTCGCAAAGCCGGGCCTCGGCCGTAAGGGGCACCGCCAGGGCCTTGGCGGTCCTGGGATAGATCGTCGCGCCGCGCTCAAGCGCCCCCGCGTAGACCGCCGCGTCCGAATCTGCGGAAATGCCGACGGCGTAGAGGAGGGCCGCGCGGTCGAGGGGCCACGCCAGGATCGACCCCGCCAAGCCCGCGCCGCCGTGGCGGGGCGTGAGGACCGTCTCGGCGAATAGGACCGCCTCGCCGATCTCCTCGGCCCCGCGGATGGACGCCTGGCCCAAAGCCTCCCACAGGGCATCCTGGCAGTCCTGAGAGAGTTCGCCGTGGCGGCGTATGACCTCCTGCGACTCCGGCGGGATTTCGAGCGTCACGATCACGGCCTGCTCCGTTTACACCCGCTGTCCGAGGTCCTGGCTCGCCACGTCGACCGCCTGGGCGGAGAAGGCCCCGAGCGCGCACAGGATGGCCAGGGCGGCGCCCGTCGCGCCGCTGCCGACGACGCAAACAGGTTTCTGGTAACGTTTGCGGCTGGTCTCGCCGCCCCGGGGGACCTCGATGGCGTAGGCCTTGTTGTCGCCCGTGCCGGGGATCTGGACGAGGGCCTTTCCGGCGATGTCGACCCAGGTGGCCGCGTCGTCGGATTCCTGGATCTTGAGGTCCACGGTCGTGTCGATCGTCCCAAGCGCGAGGAGCCAGGTGACCTGGTTCCACCCGGCGCAGTCGGCCCAGCCGGCCCCGAGCAGGGTGGGCGATCCGTTGTTCTTGGTCTCGCACGCCAGCACGAGAAACTTCACCGAATCCGTCAGGTTTGCCATTGCAATTTCTCCTTACGACACATGGTTGCCAGGCGACCAGGTAACCAGGCGCCTGGGAACCTGGGCGCCAAGGCACCCCGGCGCCTCTTTATCCGTGCATTTAGGCACCTTCATATCAGTTTCCTGTACCGCTCGCACGTTGCCTTGACGGCCGGCAGGAGATCGTCGCCTGCGGCGTCGCTGAAACTGCCGCCCTGGCCGGCCGACGCCCCGGACATGCCCAGACTGGCCCGGCGCTGCCAGACGTATCCGGCCTGTTCCAGGGCCGCCTCGACGAGGTCCGCAGGCATCAGGAAATCCTCGTGCCAGTTCGCCTCCGCGAACTCGCTCCCGGACGTATGGGCCGTGGTGCATTCCCAATACCTTCCGTCCCAGGCCGCCCTGTCGCCGACGGCGTACTCGGTCGCGGCCGCCCACGCCTCGTAATCCTCGGCGGTCGCGACGTCCGGGCCGGTGTAGCCGCCCAGGTAGACGACCTGGACCGTGCGGCGGCCGTAAGGCCAGTAACATCCGACCCGGAGGACCTCCCCGAACCCCTGATCCAGGAGAAAATCGTCCCCCTCCGCCAGGTCGTCCCCGTCTCCAAAGTCCCCGTCCGTCCCCTCCCTGACCGACTCGACCAGGGAGACCGGCCGGGCCGGGAGGTCCAGGGTCCGCTGGAAAGAATAGACCGAGGCGACCAGCGTCCGCCGGGCCTCCTGGAGGCACGGTTGGCCGCCCCAGACGCGCCCGCACGCCCCGGCCAGTTGGCCGCTGACGCCCAGGATGACCTGGGTGATAGCATCGTCGTCGACCGCGTCGGCGATCCCGCGACGGCTTTTGAACTGCGCGAGGGAACAGACGAGTCGCGAATCCCCGCCGCCGCCCCCCAGGTCTTCGAGTTCAACGCCCATGCCGTTTCTCCGTCACTTCCGCCTTCGCCTTTGGCTTCGGCGGACAGGCCGTCACTTCGTCACGCGCCGTCGCCATAGCGGCTTTGGCGCGTCGGCGACTTCGTCACTACGTCACTTCCTGTTCTTTGACCTTGGTCGTCTTGTCGGCCCGCGCAAACGTGAAGATATACGTACCCGCCGAGAGATACATCGGGGCGATCCACCGGCCGTCGTCGCCCGTCACCGCCAGGCCCTTGAGGCCGTACACGTGGGCCTCGTATTCGGTCTTCAAGTACGCCCGGACCGTCACCCCCGCCAGGCCGGATCCCTGGTGCACGGCCCGGAGATTGTCCGTCCCGCCCGTGTCGTGGTTTACGAGGATCTCGCCGTCGCCCCACGGTGGCCTGCGGCAGATCACGTCCTTTTCGTGGGCGATGCCCAGGCCGCCGGATTCCTCCGGGTAGAAAGCGTACCGGACGCCCTCCGACCACGCGGCGGCGGCAATCGAGCCGATCCAGTGACCTCCGTCCTTGTGCGTCGCGACGGCCGCCACGTGTTTCGCGGCGAGCCACGTGCCGGTATCCGCGTCGAACCATTTGCCGGCGTCTGGCCCCGAGAGCGCGAGGAGATAGAAATTGACCGTGCCCTCCGTGATAGGCGAACCGTCCGCCACGGCGATCATCGTCGCCGCAAGGACGTTCGCAACTCCGGGCAAAGTCTCCATGCGTCGCTCTTTTCGAGGCTCAGGCGTTCGGGGCCGTCAGCGTGAACCCCGTGATCAGGATGTCCTGACCCGCCTCGACGACCGGGTTATCGACGGTCATGTCTCCCCCGCTGCCGGTGATCGTGACCGTGCCCTGGACGTGCTGCGTCGTGCCGTTCGAGGCGTAGATGCGGAAGTGGCCGATCGTCCCGGCCGCGTCGGCCGATGCGTCCTCCCAGGTGCCGCTCTTGGCCTTCGCGCCGGCGTCGGCTGCGGCCATCCAGTCCGACGGCAACGAGACGGTGGCGACGACCGTCCCGGAATCGGCGTCGGTGATGTTCGTCGGCGGCGCGCCGGTCCGAAGTTTCAGGACCGCGCTCGTCCCGATCGCCGCCTCGATCGCGTCGAGCAAGGCGTTTCGGACTGCTACACTCATCTTGATAGCCATACGAATCTCCTTAGTTCTGGCCGGCCAGAAGGGCGAAGCCCCAGGCCGGGTTCCAACCCGTTACGACCGTCCGCGCCGTCGCCTGAAATCCGAGATCGGAGAGTGTCTTGGAGACCGCCGCCCGGACGAGCACCCGGGCTGCGGCGGTTGGAACGATCGCATCGATCGCCTTCGCCGCCGCCGCCTGAATCAGCGCCTTGCCCGTGACGGTGGCGGCGAGCGAATCGAGCGTCCCGCTCTCCGCCGCCCGCACGATCACCTTCCCTGCGGCCGACGCCGCGAGGGCGTCGAGGACGAGGGCCGCGGCCACCGTGACGTGGACCGCCCCCGCCGCCTGGATCCCCAGGGCATCGAGGACCTTCGCCGCCGCCGCGCTCACGCGGACCTTTCCTGCGGCCGACGCCGCCAGGGCGTCCAGGGTCTTCGCCGCTGCCGCCTGAATGAGGCTTTTGCCGGCCGCCGTCGAACCCACGGCCCCAAGGGCGGCACTTGCGACACCCTTCGTGATGGCCCGACCGGCCGCGGCGACCTCCAGGGGTCCGAGCGTCTTCGCCGCCGCCGCCTGAACCACGGCCTTGCCCGCCGCTGAAGCGGCCAGGGCATCCAGGGTCTTTGCCGCCGCGGCCGTCACGCGGACTCCGCCCGCCGCCGTGACGCCCAGGGCCTCAAGCAGTTTCGAGGCGGCCCCTTTCACGACGACCGTCCCTGCCGCCTCAATCCCGACGGCCCCCAGGGTCTGGGCGAGAACGCCCGTGATCCCCCCCGCCGCGGCCCCGACCGCAATCAACCGCCTTCGCATCGGGACGACGAGGCCGGAGATCATGACGTTCGACGGGTCGGCGAGGGCGGCGATCTCGGCGGCGCAAAGCGGCCTGGCCCAACACAAACCATCAGCCAACCGATTCCACCAGTATCTCGTGCTATACCGGCCCATCCAAAAAACAACGGGGTCGTAGGATATGCCAGATAACGTGACGGCGGGCGGAGTTCCAACCGCTACCCCATTGAAATAGAGATATAGTTTTGCGTCCGACACGCTGAGGAATCCGGCCAGGTGATGCCACCCTGTGCGCTTGATAAGATCCTCACTGCCGAAGGTCGTGCATTCCTTGTAGGCCCCATCGTGGATTACAGCCCCGACATAGGTATACCCCGATCCGCGTCCGATGTTGATTCCGCCAGCGGAGTAGGTGCCGTGACCCGATGCCCCCTGGCCACCGATCAGGCCCCCGTACTTAAGACCAGTCAGCGCATCGAGATAAAACCAGCAAGCCCATGTAGCACCTGACACCTTGATCTGACCTGCCGTATAAGGCTTCGCACCAACGACAATGTGGCCGTCCGTTCCGT
>Ga0315279_10006204_pt1 | contig 15171 bp, 10 predicted proteins | sample YL17G06_20_MG_FD_203694 | JGI IMG/M metagenome (GOLD analysis project Ga0315279, IMG submission 203694) | Sediment microbial communities from Yellowstone Lake, YNP, Wyoming, USA - YL17G06_20 | ecosystem: Environmental > Aquatic > Freshwater > Lake > Sediment | place: USA: Wyoming | collected... | reverse complement strand
GGTCCGGCGGTGGGAGCAGGATCGGAACAACCGGCAATGCGGCGTCCAGTGGCACTTCACCACCACCGACGCCCGCGTCAGGTTGCGCCGTCTCTACCCACAGGTTCAGCTGTCATGAAGCACTAGGAACACCTGACAGAATGCGTGCATCGGGCGCGTCGGGCGCACTACAACCGCGGTCATTCTGAACGCAGTGAAGAATCCCTCAGTTTCCGGGGACACCGTGGCAACCACACCACGAACGCGGGCCGGCACCGAGGAGGACACAGGGCTATGACCATCTCCGAGGCGATTGCGCAACTGGCGAACCGCGGGGATCTCTCCCGGGCGGAGACCGCGGCGGTGATGTCGCAGATCATGTCGGGCGAGGCGACGGACGCGCAGATCGCCGGGTTCCTCGTCGGCCTGAAGGTGAAGGGCGAGACGGTGGAGGAGATCGCCGGCGCCGCCGACGTCATGCGACAGAAAGCGACGCGCATCGAGACATCGCATCCGGTGCTCGTGGACACGTGCGGCACCGGCGGCGACCGGTCGGGGACGTTCAACATCTCGACCACGGCCGCGTTCGTCGTCGCCGGCGCGGGGGTGCCGGTGGCGAAGCACGGGAACCGGTCCATCACGAGCAAGTGCGGCTCGGCCGATCTCCTTGCCGGGCTCGGCGTGAAGATCGACCTTCCGCCCGCGCGGGTGACCCGATGCCTCGAGGAGATCGGCATCGGCTTCCTCTTCGCGCCGATGCTCCATACGGCGATGAGGTACGCCATCGACGTGCGCCGCCAGCTCGCTCCGACGCCGACCGTGTTCAACATGCTCGGGCCGCTCACGAACCCGGCCGGGGCAAAGCGGCAGGTCGTCGGCGTATACCGGCGGGAGATGGTGCCGATGATCGCCGAGGTGCTCCGGTTGCTCGGCTCCGAGCGCGCCTTCGTCGTCCACGGGTCCGATGGCCTCGACGAGATCACGACGACGGGCGAGACGACCGTGGCCCAGCTCTGCGATGGAAGGGTCACCATCGGGGCAGTCCGGCCGGAGGACGTCGGCCTGGAACGCGCGCGGCAGGCGGACTTGCGCGGCGGCGACGTGATGACGAACGTGGGTATCACCCGCGCGGTGCTGGACGGCCGGCAGGGACCGCAGCGGGACATCGTCCTCCTGAACGCCGCCGCGGCGCTCGTCGCCGCCGGGAAGGCGACCGACCTGCGCGGAGGCGTCCGCCTCGCAGCGCAGTCCATCGATTCGGGCGCCGCCCGGGAGAGGCTCGCACGCCTCGTCGCGATGACGAACGCGTGATCGGGAGAACAGGCATGAACGCACCGTCCTTCTTGGCAGGCATCCTCGCCGACGCTCGGCGGGAGGTGGAGCGGCGTCGCGCGGCGGTTCCGCTCGGCGAGATCCGCCGCCGGGCCGTGGATACGCCGCCGCCGCGGGATTTCCGCGCGGCCATCGCCGCGGACGGCCTGACGCTCGTCGCCGAGTTCAAGCGCGCGTCGCCATCGAAGGGCGTCATCCATGGTGACGCCGACCCGGCCGAGATCGCGCGGGCGTACGAGGAGGCGGGCGCGCGCGCGGTCAGCGTGCTCACGAACGGGCCGCACTTCCGTGGCTCCGACGACGACCTGCGCCGTGCGCGCGCGGCCGTGGGCCTGCCGGTGCTGCGCAAGGACTTCACCGTGCACGCCTACCAGGTTCATGAGGCGCGACTGATCGGCGCGGACGCGGTCCTCCTCATCGTGGCGGCGTTGGAGGACGGCATGCTGGCGGACCTCATCGGCCTGGCCGGCGCCCTCGGCCTTGGCGCGCTCGTCGAGACGCACACCGCGGACGAGGTCGGCCGCGCGCTTGCCGCCGGAGCGGATATCATCGGCATCAACAACCGCGATCTGCAGACGTTCCGCACGGCGCTCGAGACCACGGAGCGCCTGCGGCCGCTCGTCCCCTCGGGTCGGCTCGTCGTGAGCGAGAGCGGCGTTGCGACCGCGGCCGACGCGCGGCGCCTCCGTCGTGCCGGCGTGGACGCCGTGCTTGTGGGCGAATCGCTCATGCGCCAGGCCCTTGTGGGCGCGGAGGCGCTGAGGAGCACCATCGGAGGACTCGTGAACGCGTGAGTACCTGCGGCTCGGACGTCCGCAGCGGCTGGACATCCGGCGCCTGCAACCCATCTCAACCGTCCTGCGTCGCGTGGCATGGCGCCGTGCGGCAGGCATGATGAGGTTCACTCATCCTGCGAAGGGAGCATCCAATGGCCGAGACCAAAGTGCTGCTGACCGAATCCGAGATGCCGCGCGTCTGGTACAACATCGTGGCGGACATGCCGAACAAGCCCGCGCCGCCGCTTCATCCGGGCACGGGCCAGCCGGTCCCGCCCGAGGCGTTCGAGGCGATCTTCCCGCGGAACATCATCGACCAGGAGATGTGCGCGGATCGGGAGGTACCCATCCCCGAGCAAGTGCTGGAGTTCTATCGGATGTACCGGCCGACGCCGCTGATCCGGGCGCACCGCTTCGAGCGGGCACTCGGCACGCCGGCGAAGATCTTCTACAAGTACGAGGGCGTGAGCCCCGCGGGCAGCCACAAGCTCAACTCGGCGCTCGCGCAGGTCTACTACAACAAGCAGGCCGGGACGAAGCGGATCACCACGGAGACCGGCGCCGGTCAGTGGGGCAGCGCGCTCGCGATGGCGTGCTGTTTCTTCGGGCTGGAGTGCAAGGTCTACATGGTGAGGGTGAGCTACCAGCAGAAGCCGTATCGCCGCATCGTCATGGAGACGTTCGGCGCGCAGGTCGTGCCGAGCCCGAGCGACCAGACCAACGCCGGACGCGCCATCCTGGCGGCCGACCCTAACTCCCCCGGCAGCCTCGGCATCGCCATCAGCGAGGCGGTGGAGGACGCCGTCACGAGCAAGAACACCAAGTATAGCCTCGGGAGCGTGCTCAACCACGTCTGCATGCACCAGACCATCATCGGGCAGGAGACGCAGCTTCAATTCAAGAAGATCGGGCTGTATCCGGACGTCGTCATCGGCTGCGTCGGCGGCGGCAGCAACTTCTCGGGGCTGTCGTTTCCCTTCGTCCGCGATCGATTCAGCGGCAAGCGGGTGCGGGCGATCGCCTGCGAGCCGTCGTCCTGCCCGACCCTCACGCGCGGCATCTACGCGTACGACTTCGGCGATGCGTCGGGGATGACGCCGCTCATGCTCATGTACACGCTCGGGCACGGCTTCGTCCCGCCGCCCATCCACGCGGGCGGGCTGCGGTACCACGGCGATGCGCCGCTTCTGAGCCAGCTCGTGAAGGAAGGCCACATGGAGGCGGTGGCGTACGATCAGCTCGACGTCTTTCGCGCGGCGGAGATCTTCGCCCGTGCCGAGGGGATCATCCCCGCGCCGGAGTCGGCCCACGCGGTGCAGGGCGCCATCGTGGAGGCGGAGCGCGCGAAGCAGGAAGGGAAGGAGCGCGTCATCCTCATCGGGCTGAGCGGGCACGGTCTTCTGGACCTGGCGGCCTACGACGCGTACCATCAAGGCAAGCTGGAGAATTTCCCGCTGCCGCAGCAGGCCATCGAGAAGGCGCTGGGGCAGCTGCCCAAGGTCGGGGCCTGAGACGGAACTGGCGTGGTGCGTGGGGCGGCCGTGCCGTCCCGCGCGGTTCGTGGGGGGACGGAGTGCCGGTCGCGGTTGAGCTCTCCCTCGATGCCGAGGCATCGGCCGTCGTCGCGGGCATCTGGGAGCGCCTGCGCGGCATCGGCGTGACCTACATGCTCGACTGCGCGAGCGTCCCGCACGTGACGATCGCGGTGTACGAGCGCGTCCACCGTCCGGCCTACGAGGCGGCGGTCACGGAGTTCGCCTCGCGGGCATCGGGGCTGAGATTCCACTTCGCGATGCTCGGCGTGTTCCCGACGACGCGCGTCGTGGCGGCCGCGCCGACCCCGACGCCGGAGCTGCTGTCGTTCCACGAGGGGTTCCACGAGCGGTTCCTCGGCATCGGCGTCGACCCGCAGGAGCACTATCTGCCGGGAGAGTGGGTACCGCACTGCACGCTCGCGATGGAGTTCCCCGACGACAAGTGGAATGCCGTGCTCACGGTCATCCGGACCGAATGGCAGCCCTTCTCGGCGTCGGCGCGCTCGCTCATGCTCGTCGAGTTCACCGAGCGATGCGAGAGTGTGGACCTCCTGCACGAGTGCCACATACCGTGAGCGCCCGCGGCACGCGCCCCGGTGCGCCGATCGGCGGAGATGAGCCATCCATGGGAGCACCCGTCCACGTGAAGATCTGCGGCATCATGCGCCCGGTGGACGCGTTCCTCGCGGTGCAACTGGGGGCGCGGTACCTCGGCTTCGTCTTCGCGCCGACGAGCCCGCGACGGATTGAGCCCGGCCGCGCCGCCGAGATCATCGCGCTCCTGCCCAGGCGGGTGATCCCTGTCGGCGTCTTCGTCAACGCGCCGCGCGACCGCGTGCTGGACGTCATCGCCTCGACGGGCATCAAGATGGCGCAGTTTCACGGCTACGAATCGCCCGAGTACTGCACGAGCCTCGGCACGTTCCCCGTGATCAAGGCGTTCCGCGTGCGCCCGCCCTTCGACATGGAGGACGTCGCACCATACCACATCGATCTCTGCCTCCTCGATGCGTACGACCCGTCGGCCGCAGGTGGGACGGGCCGCACCTTCGATTGGGGCCTCGCGGAGCCCGTCGCCCGGCACGTGCGCGTCATGCTGGCCGGCGGGCTCACGCCGGAGAACGTCGCGGAGGCCGTGCAGACGGTGCGCCCGTTCGCCGTCGACGTGTCGAGCGGCATCGAGGCGCAGCCAGGCATCAAAGACGCGGCGAAGATGCGCGCATTCTTCGAAAGCCTCGAGCGGGCGGGCCACCTCGCGGCACCGCTGCAGGAGATACCCACGTGAGCTCGCAGCCGATATCGATCCCTCCGGTCCCGGACGCGACCGGACACTACGGCATCTACGGCGGTCGCTTCGCGAACGAGACGCTCATGCCGCTGCTCCTCGAGCTGGAGCGGGAGTATGCCCGCGCGAAGGCCGATCCGGCGTTCGGCCGCGAGCTCGAGTGGTACTTCCGCCACTACGTCGGCCGGCCCACGCCGCTCTACCTCGCTCAGCGGCTCACGCGACACCTCGGCGGCGCCAAGGTCTACCTGAAGCGCGAGGACCTCGCCCACACCGGGGCGCACAAGATCAACAACGCGATGGGCCAGGTTCTCCTCGCGCGACGGATGAACAAGCGGCGGATCATCGCCGAGACCGGCGCGGGGCAGCACGGCGTCGCCACGGCCACCGTCGCCGCCATGTTCGGCCTGGAATGCGAGATCTTCATGGGCGTCGAGGACATGCGGCGGCAGCGGCTCAACGTCTTCCGCATGCGCCTCCTCGGTGCGACCGTCACGCCCGTGCGCTCGGGCAGTTGCACGCTCAAGGACGCCATCAACGAGGCGATGCGCGATTGGACCGCGCGCGTCGAGGACACGTACTACATCTTCGGCTCCGTCCTCGGACCGCACCCGTACCCGCTCATCGTGCGCGACTTCCAGTCGGTGATCGGCCGCGAGGCGCGCGCGCAGATCCTGGAGCAGGAGGGCCGCCTGCCGGAGGTCTGCCTCGCGTGCGTCGGCGGCGGGTCGAACGCGATGGGTCTGTTCCACGCCTTCCTCGGCGATCCTGCGGTCCACCTGCGCGGCGTCGAGGCCGGCGGCCGCGGCACGGGGCTCGGCGAGCACGCGGCACGGTTCCGCGGCGGCAAGCTCGGCATCCTCCAGGGCACGAAGAGCTACGTACTCCAGGACGAACACGGCCAGATCGCCCCCACGCACTCCATCTCCGCCGGCCTCGACTACGCGAGCGTCGGGCCCGAGCACGCGTTCCTCCGCGACCTCGGCCGCACCGAGTACACCGAGGCGAGCGACGCGGCCAGTCTTGAGGCGTTCCACGTGCTCAGCCGTCTCGAGGGGATCATGCCGGCCCTCGAGAGCGCTCACGCCGTCGCGGAGGCCATCCGCATGGCCCCGACCATGCGGCCCGACGAGATCATCCTCGTCAACCTGAGCGGCCGCGGCGACAAGGACGTCCACACCGTCGCCGAGGCGATGGGCGAGGACATCGGGGCCATCTGACGCGGCTCCGCAGTATTCCATTCGTGTCCCGTCGGCGGTACCGCCTCGCGTACACCACGGCGTCATCCGGCGTGCCCTTGGGGCACGAGGCCGCGTTCGCCGAAGAATCCCCTGGCGCTGGGGACGAAGCCGCGGTTGCAGCATGCCGGTAACGGCGTCCCCAGGAACTGAGGGATTCTTCACTGCGTTCAGAATGACCACGATTGGGGGTGCGAAGGCGATGTGAACGCGCCCGCGGAGATGCGTGGACGGACGGCCCCCACATCCCACGGTAGGGGCCGAGAGCCCTGGCTCGCATGACTCGCTCCGCCGGCAGGAATCCGACCCGGGCGAAGCCGCGGATGTACATCGATATGGACGTGCCGCCCGCGGAGGCGTACCATGAGCGCGACCATGACGGTCCTCACGGGCATCAAGCCCACGGGGCCGCTCCACATCGGCAACTACCTCGGCGCGATCCGGCCGGCGAACGAACTGGCCCGCCGACCGGAGTACCGCCCCTTCCTCTTCATCGCCGACTACCATGCGCTGACGCTCACGGGAATGCGTGACCCGGCCGAGTTCCGCCGCTACTCGCGCGAGGTCGCCGCAGGCTGGCTTGCGCTCGGCCTCGACACGAGCCGAACGGTCTTCTACCGCCAGTCGGACATCCCGGAGGTGTTCGAGCTCGCCTGGATCCTCTCCTGCACGACGCCGAAGGGGCTCATGGACCGGGCGCACGCGTACAAGGCGGCGGTGCAGCAGAACGCCGAGGTCGGTGCCGACCCCGACGCCGGCGTCAACATGGGGCTCTACAACTACCCGATCCTCATGGCCGCCGACATCCTCCTCTTGCGCGCCGATCTCGTGCCGGTCGGAAGGGATCAGGCGCAGCACCTCGAGTTCGCCCGTGACATCGCGCAGTACTTCAACGCGGCGTACCGGCCGGTGCTGACGCTGCCGGAGCCGCTCATCCGGGACGACGTCGCGGTCATCGCCGGAACCGACGGCCGCAAGATGAGCAAGAGCTACCGCAACGTGATCCCGCTCTTCGCGCCGCCGCAGGAGCTGCGGAAGAGCGTCATGCGGATCGTCACCGACTCCAGCGCGCCGGAAGAGCCGAAGGACCCGGCGACGTCGATCCTCTTCGCGATCTACCGCGAGTTCGCGGCGCCGGAGCAGGTCGAGGCGATGCGCGAGCGGTACCGGGTGGGCGTCAGCTGGGGCGAGGTGAAAGAGGAGCTCTTCAGCCTGCTCGACTCGTTCCTGAGCGGGCCGCGTCGGACGTACGAGGAGTACATGGCAAACCCCGACCGCATCGAGGCCATCCTGCGCGAAGGCGCCGAGCGTGCGCGCGCCGAGGCCCGCCCCGTGATCGAGGACATGCGTCGCGCCATCGGCCGCACGTAATACGGACCTGCGTTGTTCCTGCCCCTACGGCCACCGTGTAGCGTTTCCAAGGTAGAATCGTATAATACGGAACTGTCTTATTGTCGCTATAGTGGGCGAACACACGCGGGCTGGTGATGTCGCCCACTGGTTCGCCCCTACGCATGATCCGACGGCGCGTGACTATAGCGTCAATAAGAGAGAAACATATAAGCCCTACCTGGAGTCTCTATCAGAATGAACGGCACCGGTTGGCCGCAGGACGTACCGCTTCACGTACAACGCGCCGTCATTCTGAGGACCGAGTGAGCGAAGCGAGCAAGGGATCGAAGAATCTCTTGCTGGGGATGCACTTGCGCTGCAAGGCCGAGATTCTTCGCTCACGTCGCCTCCGGCGATGCGGCTTCGTGCTCGAAGAGCACGCCGGATGACCGCGGTTATGATGGGTCCAGCACACCCTCTATGGAGTCATTCCAAAGGGCGTTCTACCGCCCGAAAATGCCGTGCAATCGCTGCTTCGCCTGCTCGATGGCGCGGCTCTCCAGGCTGCGTGCCTCGGTCGTCGCGGCGTTGCGCGCGGCGAGCTCGAACGGGTGGAGCAAGTCCGGCGCCCCCACGTTCGGAGCGCGGAACGTCCCGCGAATGGGCAAGGCCACCTGAAGCCGGTTCGGCGGCACGAGCGCGCCGGCGAGCGACTGCGGCGTGACCGGCACGAGACGGCTCACGGCGCCGGCGGCGCCCTGTGCGAGTTCGAGGGTCAAGTCCTGAGCGAAGGTCAGCCGCGCGCGCAGGTCCATCGCGCCCTGGAACGAGACGGTGCCGTTGATGCCCCAGTTCTGCCCGGCGACGTCCATCTGCGTGCTGTCGATGGTCATCTTGCCCTGTTGGAACGCCATCCGGCCGACGAGCGTGCCGAAGTGGATGGGGTCTTGCGTGATGCCCATGCGCTGGACGGCGGCGCTGCCCCAGCCGGCGCGGACGCGGTTGACGCCCCCTTCCAGCGCGCCGGCGACCCGCTCGACGACCGGCCAGTTGCGCAGGTAGCCGTTCCCGACGCGATACGTCACCTCGCCGGCGAGGTTCGTCTTGAGGTCGCCGTACCTGATGCCGCGGCCGGTCACGGAGCCGGTCGTCGCCGCCGCGCCGTAGAGGCGGTTCTCGAACGTCGTGAGCGAGGTCAGGGCGTCGTTCGCCTGGACGCCGCGCGCGTCCCACTGGAAGGCGTAGTGGACGTTGCCCGCCTGACTCACGTCGAGCCAGCCGTTGAAGCCCGTCGTGCCGCCGTAGACGACCATCGTGCCATCGGTCGTGATGCGCTGGCCCGCCATCCGCACATTCGCCTGGACGCCCGTCATCGCCACCTTGTAGAACACGACCCGGTCGATGCGCGCCGTGCCCTCCGCCGCCATGCGCGGGAAGGGCCCGGACGGCAGGATCACGTCCGTATCCTTGAACGCCGCCGTGTCGAGGACGATCGACCGATCCACGTCGAAGAGCGGCGAACGAAGGGTGAACGTCAGGTGGGGGATCGGCGGGTTCTTCTCCGCCGGCATCGCGAAGGCGAGGTAGTCCGTGATGCTCGCCTGGTCGACGTTGATTCGGCTCGGGCCGATCCGAATCGCCATGCCAGGGACGGTGATCGCGGTCGGCGCGACGGCGATCGTCCCGGCGACGTCGAGCGGCGCCCTCAGGATTTCGGGGTTCGTGTACCGGACGTCGCGGAGGGCGACCGTGCCGCGCACGTCCATGTTCACCGGCGTCCGGACCGGCCCCGAGGCGGCGAGGTCGATGCCCACGCTCCCGCCGACGGCGGTGCCCTCCGGCAAGACGATGATGTCCCGGAGTTCGTCGAGCAGGACCTGCCCGGTGAGCTTCGACCGCACGAGCATCGGCTCGGCGCCGCGCCAGCCGCGCAGGAGAGCGTCGAGGGCGAGCTGCGATCGGCCGGCGCGCACGCGCAGGCCAATCACGGCGATGGTATCCTGCGTGAAGGCGATCGTCCCGTCGATGCGGTCGATGGCTTTCGGCAGGTCGGGATACTTGATCCGAATGCCCCGGAGCACGAGTGTCCCGTGGAGTTCGAGCGGTATCGGCCCCTTCGTCGTGTCGATGATCGCGTGCGCGTGCGCGTCGAGCGAAAGCTGGCCCGACGCCTGTATCTCCTTGTTCTTCCCCTTCCGCGGCAACGGCAGGTGAGCCACGAGCGTCGCCAGATCGACCGTATCGGCGCGCACGTCGGCGAGCACGCCCGGCTGCGTGTTCATGTGGTGGACGCGCCCGTCGGTCGCGAGCGCGATCCCGGCGATGTTCGACGCGAGTCGGAACGCCACCGAGTCGGCGGCCATGTCCGCGGTCACGCGGTGGTCGAGCGCGAGATCGAGGGGTCCGACCTTCATCGTCTTCGTCGAGGCGACCACGCGCCCGAGGCGGAGCGTGCCGTCCGCGGAGATGAAGTCCCCGCCGCGCAGGACCTTGAGCGCGGCGTCGTGGTTGATGGATCCGATCACCACGTCCCTGTCCTCTCGCGCGTCGTGGAACGCCGCGTAGCCGTTTCGCAGCCGCAAGCGGTCGAGGACGATGTCGACCGGGAGTTTGCCGGCCTTCTTCGTCGTGTCGCCCTTGGCGAAGAGGCTGTCCAGGCTGCTCCGGCCTTGCCGATCGACGCGGACGACCACGCGCGGCCGGTCCAGGATGAGCTCGTCGATCTTCACCCGGCGGCTCCAGATGAGGCTGCCGATCTTCACGCCGACCACGAGTCGGTCGAGCGCGAACAGCGGCTCCGGTCCGAGGCCCGGCGCGTTCCCGACTTCCACGCCCTCGACGTCGACGCCGAGGCTCGGCCAGAACGCCACGCCGACGTGTCGGACCGCGACGGGTCGCAGGACGTACGACTGCGCCCGCTCGACGACGATTGTGCGGACCTTCTCCTCGGGGAACAGCGCGACGACGAGGATGACGGCGACGACGAGCAGCCCAACGATGCCTGCCGCGATTCCGAGGGCGATCTTCCAGCCACGCATGGGTGACCTCCACGGCGATCACGTTGTCGGACGCGACGCTCCGCGTGCGGGACTCTCCCGCGAGCCTCCGCCAGCGGGGCGCCTCATTCCGCCGCGGGCATCGCGTGCCCCGCTTGCGGCGCCGGCTCGATCGGAGCGGAGGCGATCGGCGGCGTCCCCGACGCGGGATAGGGCATCCCGCCCAGCGGCGCGACCGGCGCATCGCCGATCCCGTCTCGCGGCGCGAGCGGGGCATCCGGCCGACGGACACCGCCCACGTACCGCCGGTTGCGCCCTCCCGAGGCGCCGCCTCCGAAGCCCAGGGAGAACCCGAAGTAGACCCGCACGCGATCGGGCTGGCGCACTGCCGGCGGCGGCACGTCCGTCATGCGACGAGCGACGGCCGCGTATCCTGCGATGGGTATCTGATAGAAGCTGAACCCGGCCAGCCTGAGTTCCGCTCCGACATCCCACAGCCAGTCGTCGCGGTAGATGCGCGCCTGGGAGAGCCGCTGCCAGTTCCACGTGGACCCAGCCTCGATGAAGAGCGCCCCGTACGTGCTCGCGTGGTACACGTTGAGGAGCTCCAGGCCGCGGTGTCGGATGACGGGGAACACGTAGCTCGCGCGGAAGAGCGCCATCTTGCTCCCTTCGCTCGAGAAGTACGGGTAGCCGCGCAGCGTCCCGCCGCCGCCGAGACGGTAGCGGAGGGGCCAGTATGCCCAGCCTTCGAGGTAGTTCCGCGTCCGATCCGACGGGACGTAAGCCTTGAGCGGCCGGTCCATGAAACCGATGAGGCCGTCGAGCACGAGCGTCGTCCGCCGCAGGAAGCCCGGCAGCCGGATGTACTCGCCGTACCGCAAGATCACCTCGTTGATCGTCATGTTCCGCGGTACGCCGCGGTACGCCGGCGCGTTCGGGTCCCACGAATCCGGTCGTCCGTCGCCGTCCGTGTCGAGCCCCGCCAGGCCGAGCGAATCCGCCACCGCGACGCTGTGGAACTGGTATGCGACGCTGAAGACTCGCCCGCCGGTAGGGTTGATCGCCTCGTCCACCGTCGGCGTCAGCCGGCCGTAGCTCCAGACGAACGCGAGCGTGCGATCGTCGTAGTAGCGCATGTCGAACTGCGGGCGTTGGTCGATGGTCAATGGAGAGCCACCGGGAACTGGGAAGCCGAGTTGTTCCCATGGAAAGTAGTGGGTCACCTCCACGTCCGGCGTGCGCGCGTCGTAGAGCTTGCTGACGTTCGTGAGCCGGCGGTCGATGAGGTCCTCCAGGCGGAATCGGCGCCAGGAGAGCTCCGCGGCGAGGCTGTGCCGCCCGTGCGCCACGCGGAAGCCGAGCCCTCCGAGGAGGTAGTGGTAGTTGTCCCAGACCGTCATCGAGTCAGTGACGACGATGCTCGACGACAGGCTCACGGGAATCCGCTCGCCGCCGGGACCCTCGATCTCGGTTGGGAGGGGCCACTCGAGCCGGTCGGTCTCGTCGTTGCTCACGCCGAGTTGCGCGCGCGACCCGTACACGTAGAGGCTCGGGGCCAGGCCAGATTCGCTCGCCAGGACCGGGCGGAGCGCCTGCTCGACGTAGAGGAAGATGCTCGTGCTCGGCGGGTCCTTGCGCTCGAGGTTCTTCGTCGCCTCGGCCTCGCCGTAGTAGAAGCGCCCGCTCATCTGGTCCTCGACGGCGAGGGCCAGGCCTGCGCCCACGTGGTTGACCGTGAACCGGTCGCCGATGAAGTTCGGCCCGAAGCGGATCGTCGGCACCCAGCCGACGATCTTCCGCGAGGCGCGCGTTGGCCCCACGTGGAAGAGTTCCTTCGCGGAGGGCTCCTTGTCGATGTGCTGGTAGTCGCGGTCCGTCCGCGTTGAGAGCTGGACCATCGCCTGCACGCCGCCGGCTGCCGTCGGCGCTTCGCCGAGGGGCAGCGAATAGACGCCGAACGTGCCCGCATGGTAGCCGACGTAGGCCAGCCACGTGCCATCCGGCGCGACGTCGGGGCAGAAGGCCCCGCCGAGGACGTTCGCCAGCTTCTCGATCCGCGGGGCCGCCGAGGAGTCGCCCGCCGGAGGGAGGCTGCAGCGGTAGAGATTGAAGATGCCGCCGTAGTCCGCGGCGTACACGAATCCCGAGCCGTCGGGCAGCCACGCCGGGTCACGCTCGTCGCCACGCGTGTCGACGAGCACGCGGAACCCGGAGGCATCCGGATAGACGAGCGTGTCCGGGAAGGCTGCGCTGTCGGAGAGGGCATCGCGCAGGCTGAAGTATGGGCCGGCGGTGCTCATGGCCGCGATGTCGCGGTCGCCATCCTTGAAGATGCTGAAGAGCAGGCGCGTGCCATCCGGCGACCACTGGGGCGCGTAGATCTGCACGAAGGTGCTCGTCTTGCTGCCCGGGCTCGCGCCCTCCGCCTCCGACCGGCGATCGTTCGTCAGCCACCGGATCTCGGAGCCATCCGCGCGAGCCATGCCGAGCCGGTTCGCGCCGTCCTCCGTCGAGACGAACGCGATCCACTGGCCGTCGGGCGATACCGCCGGGTCGCGCGTGCGCATCTGCGACGTGATCCGTCGCTCCCGTCCGCTCGCCAGGTCGTAGTCGAAGAGGTCGAGGTACCCCGTCCCGCGGCCGAACTTCGTATAGGCGACCTTGTCGCCGCCGGGGAACCACGCGACGCGGCCGAAGACCTCCTCGTCGAGCGTGCGGACGTGGTCGGACCCGAGGTAGCGGATGTACGGCTTCGTGAGGAGGAAATCCTCGCGCCCGGCGGAGACGTAGGCCAGGCGCGTGCCGTCGGGCGAGATGGCGGGAGACCACTCGAAGCTGCCGTCGTCCGCGAGCTTCGTCCCCTCGACGACGGCCCCGACGCTATCGCGGACGGCCCGGTAGTGCGACCGCAGATCGTCGGTCCATGCGCGGTACAGCTGGCTCCCCGAAAGGCCGAGCACCTGGTTCGTCGCCGAGTTGAACGTCACGTAGCCGGTGCGCGCGGCAAGCTCGCGCGGCTTGTCCGGCCCGAAGCGTCGGGCGATGTAACGGCAGAGGCCGTATCCCTGGTTGTACACCATCTCCGAGTGAAGCCAGTCGTGCGCGAAGACCCCCATGTCGTCGTAGCTCAGGAGATCGTCCTCGAGCGTGGCCATGCGAAGGAGCATGTCGCGGTGCGAGTCCCAGGCGTCGCCGCGGGCCAGGCCCGACTCGTACTGCGCGATGCCTTCCACCCACCAGGATGGTGTCACGAGACTGTAGATGGGAATGCTGACGCCGAAATCCGCGACGCTGCTGTTGAGCACGTTCGCCGAGATGATGCCGTAGCGGAACGGGTACCGCCTCGCCACCTTGAGCGAGAAGACGTGCGCGAGCTCGTGCGAGATCACGTTGCGGACCCACTCGTGCGTGCCCCGGAGCTGCCAGTCGAGATTGGCCGCCCAGATGGCGATCTGGTTCTGATAGTAGTCCGCGTAGCCGTTGCCGACGTCGATGTCGTCGGTGACGAGGATGTCGATCGGCTGGAAGCGCTCGTGGACGTTGAAGGCGGTGACGAGCTGGTAGAACATCCCCTCGGCGACGATGCCTACCTCCCGAGCGGTCTCCTGCGTCTCCGGCGAGTAGTGGATGCGGAAATGCCCAGCTTCGGTGGTGATCGTCTCCGCCCGCGCCGGGCCGGCCACGAGCGTCTCACCGGCCACGAGGGCCGCCGCGCAGCCGATGAGCAGGAACATATGGCGCATCAATGCATCCCTTCGCTTCGTCGTGAGGTCCGCGTGGCGCCTCTTCGAGCGTCCGCCGCGTGCGTACGGGTCCACGCGCGGCGCCGTTGGCGCCACTTATACATAACGGTACAGGGCGTCCGGGCAAAATGCGCCCGCGCGGGATGCATCTGCGTGAACCGCCCGCCGCAGAGCGCGCCGAGGCGCACGTGATCGAGCTCGGCCACGACCGCGCGGAGTGCGAGGTGCTCCAGCGCGTCGAGCGCTGGGGTGAGCCGCGCATCGAGGCCGTGCTCGCGGCGGCGATGGCGGACGATCGCGCGTGCCGGAGGTCGCCGAGCCGATGTCGCTCACCGACGTCGCCGGTCGGATCGGAGAGTTCGCCGCGGCGTTCGTCGCCTGGGAGCAGGAGTCGGCCGGCGCGCTCGCCCTCGTCATGGACCGCGCCAGCGAACTTGCCCGCTCAGCGAACGGACCTGGCTGACCGCGGTGCGGCCTCCGCGCCCGAGTCCCTTCGCCCCAGGGCGCGGAAACCGCGCCCCTACGGCAAGACCAACCCAAATTCCCATCATATCCGCACGCGCGCGGCGGCCACGATGCGCGCCGTCTCGACGTCCACCGCGCGCACGTGTACGACGCGATCCATGCCGAGCCGGTAGAGCCTCCCGCTCAGGACGAGCCGGCTGTTGAGGAGCCGGCCAAGATCGACCGCTCGGTCCGCATCGGCGAGCCCGCTCACGGCGAGGTGCTGCTCCGCGAGCACCGCCGCCAGCCGGTCGCGCTCCACGAGCCTGAGCCGCGTCGAGGCGACGAGCGTCTCCGTGGAGAGGTCGCGGAGGTACTCGGCGAGCCCGCCCGTGTCGGCGAGGGCATCCTCGAAGGGCAGCAGCACGGCGGTGACAGTGTCCTGCCCGCGCGCTGCGAGCTGCCGCGCGACCTGCTCCCACAGGTTCCGCACGCGCGTCGCGAGGTA
>Ga0315279_10006203_pt1 | contig 15175 bp, 4 predicted proteins | sample YL17G06_20_MG_FD_203694 | JGI IMG/M metagenome (GOLD analysis project Ga0315279, IMG submission 203694) | Sediment microbial communities from Yellowstone Lake, YNP, Wyoming, USA - YL17G06_20 | ecosystem: Environmental > Aquatic > Freshwater > Lake > Sediment | place: USA: Wyoming | collected... | reverse complement strand
TGCCGCGGCACCGGGAGAGCCAGGCGTGTATCCGCTCGGCCACCCAGCGACGTGCCGGATGGCGCCGTTCTGTGTTCTTGTCGAACGTCTCTTCCCCGATACGGCGCATGTGTCCGATGTACTGGTGCTTCGCGAGAGCTTCCTCGCCGGTCGGATCATCATATGCCCTGTCCAGACACAAGTGGCGCGGGTCCTCCGCCGTCCGCTCCGGGCGTTTGATGACGACGTGCCCCCCCCGTGCGCGCCTTGCCCATCATCGTATCGACCGATTGCCACTGCCAGTCGATCTGGCCCAGTTCCTCGCATTCGGCGACCAGTGCCGCCCAGATCTTCTCGAAGACCGCCAGCGCGACCCACTTCTGAAAGGTGCGACGGATGGTGCTGTCATGCCCGCAAGCGCGGGGGAAATGATTCCGCTGGCAGCCTGTCCGCAACCGGGAGATTATCGCATCGAGCGCTCGCCGCTGATCCACGCGGGGGCGTCGCGTGGGTTGGGGGGGACCGTAGACGGCGAGAATCTGTTCGACGCGTTCCCACAACGCATCAGGCACTTCCCACAGGGTCGGTAGCCGCGGCTTGCTCGCCATGGTCGTCCCTCCATTCAGGAGAGACAACGCTCCGTCCGCCCCTCATCGATCCCCACGTTCTGATACGCGTTCGTGTTGAAGACGCTACATCGTGGCCGGAGGGGCGAGGCATGCCTCGCCCCTGCAAACCATTGTGCAGACGCATCATACAAGCGACGCTATGGGCAAACCCGCGAACGCGAAGCGTTCGACCGTGTTCGCCCATGTAGCGCGTTGAAGGCGAATGCGTATGAGATAGATTCTCAGGCCCCGTTCAATGAGGAAGTTGCCCCCCAGGGATTCGAACCCCGATTCCATGATCCAGAGTCATGTGTCCTGCCATTGGACGAGGGGGCAGCAAGACGTGACAATATAGGGAGTTCCCCTCGTTTCGTCAAGCATGCTCCGCCCCTGATCAGGGCGATTGCATGAAAGACGAGGCGCAGGCGCGATCCGTCGCCTGCCAACCGATACGGTGATGAAGGAGCCAATCGGCCGCGCCCGGGACGTCGTCCTGAATGGTAGGGATTCCCCGGCGAACGCTTCGCGTTCGCTTCACGTCGCCTGCGGCGACGCCGCTCCCGTGCCCGAAGGGCACGCGGGATGACCGCGCGCGTTCAGTTGCGGAGTACCACCGAAGATGCGCCGTCATTCCGAGCGGAGCGGCGAGGTACTGGCGCCTGTTCGGCTGATGCCTGCGCCTGCCGCGAAGTCGAGGAATCCCTACCGCTCGTCGTGCTGGCCCCTTCTGCGAATCGTGCCCTACACGCCGGCTCGTGCAATCGCCCTCCGCCCTTGACAGGCCATCGCACGCGGCAGGACTCGCGCTACCTCACCATCACCATGCGCTGCGTGTCGACGAACGTCCGCTGCCCATCGGTCGAGACCGCGCTGAGGCGGTAGAGGTAGATTCCGCTGCCCATCTGGCGGCCGGAGTTGTCCGTGCCGTTCCACGCCGCGCGATGGTAGCCGGCCTGAAGCACGCCGTCGTGAAGGACGGCCACCTCCTGCCCGAGCGCGCTGTAAACCGCCAGCCGCACGCGTGATTCCCCCGGCAGGTCGAACTCGATCGTCGTCGCCGGGTTGAACGGGTTCGGGTAGTTCGCGCCAAGGCGGTACTCCCGCGGCCCGGACACCGCCGTGAACGCGGGCCCGTGGAGCGCCTCGTTCCCGTAGTAGTCCACGTCCACGAGGTAGTAGGCGTAGGTGGCGCCCGGCGTGCCGGCCGCGTCGATGTAGCGGTACTGGGTCGCCGAGGGCTTGCTCCCCTGGCCGGCGAGGAAGGCGACCATCGTCGCCGAGGCGAGCCGCGCCGGCCGGGCGTTGTCCTGGCGCGCCTCCGCGGCGAGCGCTGTCGTATCGGCCGCATCGGCAAGCTCGACCCGGAAGATTCGCCAGCCGAGGTTCTCCGACTCCGATTCGGTCGTCCAGAGCAGCTCCACCCCGGCCGGCACTTCGTGGGCGACGAAGGAGACCAACTCCACCGGCAACGTCGTCTCGGACGTCGTCTCGACGGGGAAGTTCGCCGAGGACATGACCCCGGGGCTCACGAGCGACACGTAGCTCGCGTTCAGCACCTGCGCGGCGAGGTTGCGGTAGCCGCTGGCGCCCGATGAGATATCGTACGCCACGAAGAGCACCGTCGCGCTCGTGCCGATGGTCTGGTTCGCGGTGAAGGTCACCGTGCCGCTGCCGCCGGACGCGCCCGTCACCGCGGCTGCGCCCCAGAAGGTGTCCGTCGTGGCGGAGAAGTCGCCGTCGCCGCTATCGCGGAAGATCTTCACCGAGTCCACGTCCAACTCGTTGAAGACTCCGCCGCCCGTGCGAGTGTTGTTCACCCGGATCGACTGGACGAGGGCGTTCGCGGAGTCGGCGGTGAGGATGAGCTTCAGCATGCCGACGTTCTCCGCTCCGGCGGCGACGATCACCGGCGAGATATCCACGCCGGAGGCGGTGACCGTGGCGGCCTTCATGGTCAACGTCGCGCCGGTGATCGGTGCGGCGGCGACGACGAGGCTGTCGCCGGCGATCGGGCTGCCGGAGGTGACGCCGGCGACGGTGAGGTACGTGTTGTCCTGCACCGTCGCGTAGTAGGTCCGCCCGCTGATGCCGGCCGAGCTCAGCTTGTAGACGAGGAGCCAGTACCGCGTGGCCCCGGCCGCGATGGACGCGCTCATGGCGATGGTCGCCGTCCCGTCATCGGCGGAGAAGACCGCATGCCCGAGGAGCGCATCCCCGTCGACATGGCCGTTCCCGTTCGCATCCAGGTACACTTTCGCCGAGTCGATGTCCGCCGGGTCGCTGCCGGTGCCGTTGGCTTTGAGCTTCAGCTCGCTGACAGTGAGATCCTCCGTCTCCGAGGCGATCAGCTTCAACTGCAGCCCGACGGCCTCGGAGCTGACGACGACGGTTCGACTCGCCGGCGAGGATGGGCCGAGTTCGACGCGCAGCTTGCCCGTCTCGCCTGCGCTGATGCCGTATGACACGCTCGTCACCGGGGTCAGCTCGATGTTCGTGACGACCGACAGGCTGGCGTACCCCGCGGAGGACGGGTTGAGCATGCCCGAGCCGCTCAGGAAGACGAGCTCGACGGATGCCGAGGCGCTCACCGCGACCGGCGTCGTGACCTGCACCGTCCGCGCGCCGCTATTGCACGTCGGGTTGACTCCCACCGCGCTGCCGTTCACCCGGACGTTGGCCGCGTTCATCGTGCCCGGCACCGTCGTGCCCGAGGGGAAGGTCACCGTGAACGTGTCGCCCACGCGCAGCGCGCCCTTCGCTCCCGTGCTGAACGTGATCGTGTACGCCGCCGCCGAGGAGATCGTGTTCGGGTTGACGTTCACCATCGGCTGCGTCAGCGCCGTGGTGCCCGAGATGATCGTATAGGCGGCCGAACTGATCGGGTCCGGCTCCTCCGTCGTGTTGACGGAGAGCGTCTTGTTGCTTCCGGTGGTGGACGGGTTCGTGAGCTTGCCGTTCCCGATGATGATCGTCACCGAGTCGTTGTTCGCGAACGTCGTGGCGGCGGGGACGATCATCCGCACGTCGAGCCCCGACACCGTGGGATTCGCTGCCGGAGCCGCGCCGGAGCCCCCGTTCTTCTTGATCGACACGTCCGCGGCGACGAGGGAGGCGATGCCCGTGCCCGTCGGGAAGGTGATCTTGAGGCTGTCGCTCGTGGTCAGCGCGCCGCCGGCGCCGAGGCGGAACCCGACGGTGTACGTGGAGGTCTGCCCGTCGCCGTTCGCGCTCAGGCTCACCGTCACGTTCCTCACCGTGGTGGTCGTCGTCACCGCGTAGGTGGACGACGACACCGACGTGACCTCGGAGCTCGTCTCGATGCTGACCTGATACGTGTTGCTCGCAGAGCCCGGGTTCGTGATCATGCCCGAGCCGCTCGCGAAGACGATCGTCGCGTTCGAGCTCGCGCCGATGCTGACCGGGGTCGTCACCGTCACGGTCAGCCCGTTCACCGTCACCGTCGACGCCGACGAGCCGTTCACCGTGATATCCGGCGTCGTCGTGCTCGATCGGGCGACCGCCGTGCCGATCCCCGTGCCGGTCGGGAACTTGATCGACACCGTGCCACTGCCGCTCGAGAGCGCGCCGCCGCCGCCGGTGGTGAACGAGATGGTGTACTGCGACTGCTGGTTCACGAGCCCATTGCTGAGCGCCACCGTCCCGCCGCTCACCGTGCTCACGCTGACCGAATAGACGCTCGAGGCTACCGCCGTCGGCTCCTGCGTCGTGGACACCGACAGGGCGTAGTTGCCGCTCGACGACGGGTTGACGATCCCCGCCGCCGACTTGAACACGAGCGTCACCGACGACGAGGCCGTGATCGTGCTCCCCACCGTCACCTTCACCGTGTCGCCCGAGATCGTCACGGCGTCGGCGTTCGCGCCGTTCACCGTCGCGTTCGACGGCGAGATCGACGCGGGCAGCGTCGTCCCGCTCGGAAACGCCACCCGGATCTTGTCCACCAACTGCACCAGGTTGCCCGTGCTGCCGATGCTGAGCGCGAGCGTGTACTGAGCATTGGCACTGACGCTCGCCGGCGAGACCGTGACGGCGGCCGCGGTGACACTCGTCCCCGCGTTGATCGTGTAGTTGGACGACGGCGTACCGTTGCTCACCGGCTGAATGTCGGTGGAGAGGGCCTGCAGCGCGTACGTGCCCGCCACGGGGTTGACGAACCCGGCGGCCGAGCTGAAGGCGATCGTCATGCTGGCCGATGCGCCGACCGCGGTCGGCGTCGGGATGTGGACCGTCCGCGCGTCGGTGTGGATGACCGGCGAGACGAGGCACGCGGTCCCGTTCACCGTGATCGCCGACGCCGCGATGCTGGCGGGGACCGTCATCGCCGACGGGAACACCACGGTGATCGTGTCGCCCACGATGAGCGCGCCGTGCGCGCCCGTCGTCGTCGCCATCGTGTACGCCGCCGTGGCGGACGCAGTGCCAGGCGTCGGCGTGACCGTCGCCGTCGCCAGGGTCTCCGTGGACGGCGCTGCGATCGTGTAGATGACCGACGAGACCGGCGGCGCGTTCATGCCGATCCGCGCCGTCAGCGTGTAGTGGGTGCTGGAAGTCGACGGGTTGGTCATCTTCTCCGCCGTCACGTTCCCGAAGGCGACCGTCACCGACGCGGTGCCGGCAGCCGACGTGGCCGAGATGATCCGCACCTGCCGCGTCGATGGATAGGTGATCACCTGCGTGCTCGCCACGCTGTTGATCGTCACCGTGCCGGCGCTGATCGTTGCCGGCACCGTCGTCCCGACCGGGAACACCGCGTAGACCGTGTCGCCGTTCGCCAGGCCGCCCGTGCCGGTCGTGAACGACAGCGTGTACGTCGAGACGACGCTGATCTGCGCGTCGCCCAGGCTCACGTGCACGCCGGAGATGCTCGCCGCCGCCACCACCACGTAGGCGCTCGAGGACACGTCCCATGGTTCCGTAGAGGTGCGTGCAAGGATCGAGTAGTTAGTCCCCGCGCCGGGGTTCTGCACCCCCGCCGTCGATGCGAACACGACGCTGACCGCGCTGCTCGCGCTCACGCTCACCGGCGTGGTGATCTGGATCGTCCGGTTCACCGCGTCGCACGAAGGCGCGGTACTGAGCGCCGTCCCGTTCACGGTGACTTTGTTCGCCGCCATCGTCGCCGGGATCGTCGTGCCGCTCGGGAAGGTGAAGGTTATCGTGCTCGTCCCGGCCGAGAGCGCGCCGCCCGCGCCGACCGTGAAGCTGATCGTGTACTCGGCGGCCGTGTGCTCCCTCGACGGGCTCGGCGACACGCTCGCGGGGCTCACCGAGCTCGCCGTGATGGTGTAGACGTTCGACGTGGCCGACCCGTTGTTCGTCGCGGCGACGGTCAGCGTGTAAGTGTTGCCGGCGGTCAGCGGGTTCGTGATCCCCGCGGAGGATGCCAGCGTCACGTCGATCACCGACGAGGCGGCCACCGTGTTGGCCACCGTGATCGTCACCGTCCGGCTCGTGGTGTTCGTCGCCACCGCACTCGGCGCCGACATCGCCACGCCATCATCCGTCATCGACGCCGACGACGTGCTGACCGTCGAGGGGACCGTCGTGCCGCTCGGGAACGTGAGCGTGATCGTGTTCCCGCTCACCAGGCCACTCGACGCGCCGAGAGAAAACCGCACGCCATACTGCGCGACCGTGTTCACCATGGCCGGCGATGGCGTCACGACAGCCGAGGAGACCGTCGAGGCCACCGAGATCGTGTACGACGAGGATGTGGCGCCGCTCGTCTGGATGTTCGTGCTGCCCGTCGCCGTATAGCCGGCGGCCGTCGTCGGGTTCGCGAGCCCCGCGCTCCGTCCGATGACGAGCGTGAACTGGGTCCACGCACTGATGGCCGTCGGGATGACCACGGCCACGCGACGGGACGACTGGTTGATGACCGGCACGGCCGTCGCCGTGACGCCGTCCACCGAGATCGCGGTCGCGGCCATCGAGGACGGCACCGTCGTCCCCGCGGGGAACGTGACGACGATCGTGTCGCCCACGGCCAAGGCGCCGTCGGAACTCGTCGTGCCCAGGATCGTGTACGACGCCGCGGCGGCCGTCGTCGCCGGCGACGGCGTGGCGGTCACGCTCGTCAGGGCGGTCGTCGTCGTGGTGGAGTACCGCGTCGAGGTGATGGCCGTGGCGAGCGAGCCCACCCGGAGGGTCAGCGTGTAGTTGCTCCCGGTCGTCGCCGGGTTCGTGATGCCCTCCGCGCCGGTGCCGTTGAGGGCGAGCGTCGTCGCCGTGCTCGCCCCCACCGATGTGCTGCCGACCTTCACCCTGATCAGGCGGCTGGCCGGCGTCGTCAGCACCGCGTTCGCCGCGACATCGTTCACGAGCACGTTGCTCGCGGCGATGCTGGCCGGGATCGTCGTGCCGCTCGGGAAGACGGCGAAGAGCGTGTCGCCGGACGCCAGGCCCGCGGTCCCCGTCGTGAAGCCGATGCTGTACGCCGAGACGGCGTTCTTCGTCGGCGTGCCGAGGGTCGCGTGGACCGCCGAGATGTCCGTCCCACGGGTGATGGCGTACGCGAGCGACGAGACTGCCGTCGGCTCCTTGCTCGTCGCCACGGTCAGCGTGTACCCCGTGCTCACGATGTTCGGGTTCTCGATCCCCGCGTCCGTCGAGAAGACCACCGACACGGCGCCGTTCGCCGCGACGTTCACGGGCGTGGTGATCGTCACCGCCCTGGTGCTGATCGTCGGCGCGAGCCCCACGAGCGTCCCGTTCACCGTCACCGTCGCCGCCGGGATGAACGACGGCACCGTCGTGCCGGTCGGGAAGGTGATGGTGATCGTGTTGAGGCCGCCAGTGAGCGCGCCGCCGGCGCCGACGGCGAAGGAGATGGTATGCTGCCCCGTCGCGTTCTGCGTGCTCGGGCTCGGCGTCACCGTCGCCGCCGACACCTGGCTGTTCGTCATTTCATACACGTTCGACGTGGCCGACCCGTTGTTCGTCACGCTCATGCTCAGCGTGTAGCCGCCGCCCGGCGTGGAAGGGTTGACGATCCCGGAGCCCGTGTGGAGGATCAGGCGCATCGACGCCGCCGCGGCCACCGCCTCGCCGACCGTGATCGTCACCTGCCGGCTCGCTGGGTCGCTGGCGATCGACGTGAGCGTCTGCTCGAGCCCGCCCTCTTGCACATGCACACACGTCGTCGTCGTCGAGGGAACGCTCGTGTTGTCGGGGAACGTGAGCGAGATCGTGTTCCCGCTCACCAAGGCGGTGTCGCCCATCGTGAAGTCGAGCGTGTACTGCGCGGCGGTGTTCACCGTCGTCGGAGCCGGCGTGACGTTGGCCGCCGAGACGTTGCCGACCGCCGAGATCGTCGCGGTTGCCGCCACGTTCGTCGTCTGGAGGCTGGTCCGCAGGTTCCACGTCTGCGACCCCGTCGCCGTCGGATTCCGGATACCCGCCGCGCTCGAGGTGGCGAGGGTGACGCTGGAGCTCGGCGAGATGGCCACCGGGGTCGTGACCTTCACCGTCCGCGTGCCCGCCACGACAGTGACCCCGTACGAGTCAGCGCCGTTCACGGTGATGGCGGTCGTCGAGATGCTCGACGGCAGCGTCGTGCCCGACGGGAAGACGACGTAGAACGTGTCCACGCCCGCCGTCATCTGCACGTCGCCCGCCATCGTCATCCCGAACGTGTACGCCGCGATCGTGTTCGCCGTGGTCGGCGAAGGCGTCGCCGAGACGCTGGCGAGCGGCCCGGTGGCCGACGTGATCGCCAGGTAGGGGCAGTTCACCGGGTACGCGTCGGTCGTCGTGTGCACCTTGACAATGTAGTTGCCGCGCGACTGAGCCGGGTTCGTGACGCCGCCCAGGATCACCCGCACCGGCACGCCACCCGGGACGGCGTTGCCCTCGCCGTTTCCGAGGGGCAACTGGACGATCTTGGCGGTCAGGTCCCGCGCCACCGTCCCGATGGTGAGCGTGTTCCACTGCGCGTTGGCGTAGTACGTGACGGTCGTCGTCGTATGAGTCGAGATGTTGAACTCGTTGGGGTAGTCGATGTAGATCGAGTGGTTGTCTTTGCCGAGGATCGCGTTGTTCGTCGTGAAGAAGACCGTGTCGTTCGATGCGACGTTCACGGCGGTGTTCACGAGGCCCGCGTCGGTGCCCGTCACCGCGGTGGCGGAGCTGATCGTGTACGAAGCCGACGCCACGGGCGTCGTTTCGACGCTCGTGTTCACCGACAGCGTGTAGGACCCGAGCGACGGGTTCGTGACTCCCGAGGCGATCACCACGTCCACCGCGCTGCCGCCGGACACGTTCACCGGCGTCGTGAAGGTGATGGCCTTGTTCGTCCCGTCGATCGTCGGGCTCAGCGTCACGAGCGTGCCGTTCACCGTGATGTCGCTCGCGGCGATGCTCGACGAGAGGCCGGTCGCATCGGGGAAGTCGATGGTGATCGAGCTCGACCCGCTCACCAGCGCGCCGCCGGAGCCGGTCTCGAAGGCCACGGTGTACTGCGACTCGATGACGGGCTGGGCCGAGGCGAGCGTCACCGTCGCCGGAGTGACCTGGCTCTGGAGGATCGAGTACGCGTTGGACGTGCGCGCCGTCTCCGAACTCGTGCTGAGCGAAAGATGGTACGTGCCGGTCGTCGAGGGGTTCTTCAGGCCCGCCGCGGCCGCGATGACGACCGTCACCGCCGCGTTGTTGGCGACGTTCGTGCCCGTCGTGACCACCACCGTCCGCGTGCTCGGCGTCGAGCTCACCGCGTACGCCGCGACGCTATTGACCGTCACGTTCGACGTCGAGATCGACGACGGCACGTCGGTGCCGGATGGGAACGCGATCGTGATCGTGCCGCTGTTCTGCGCGAGTTGCCCGGAGGCACCGACGGAGAACTGTATCGTGTACTGCGCCGCGGTCTTGAACTTGTTCGGGTTCGGCACGACATTCGCCGAGGTGAGCGTGTCGCTCGACGTCGTGCTGTACGAGCTCGACGTGCCGGCCGTCGGCTGACCCGTCGTCTTGAGGGTGAGCGTGTAGGACGCGGCCGAGGTCGGGTTCGCGATGGATGCACTCGTGCTGAACGTCGCCACGTCCGGCCCGCTGCCTGCCATGCTCCCCGACAGGACGAGCTTGACCGTCCGCGCGGTGGGGTCCGTAATCACGCTCCCGATCGAGACGGCGCCGCCGTCGTGAGTCAGGGAGACGGCGCTCGACGACATGGAGCCGGGGACGTTCGTCGTCGAGGGGAACGTGTACGTCAGCGTGTCGCCGCGTACTAGCCCCGCGTTCGCCGCGAGCGACGAGCCGATCGTGTACTGGGCAACGGCGGTCACCGTCGTCGGGCTGATCGTCACCGTCCCGACCGTCGGCGGCGTCGTGCTCGTGATCGTGAACTTGTTCGATGTGGTCGAGGAATCCCGGATGACCGTTCCATTGACGTCCGTGGACGTGTAGATGTTCACCGTGTGCGCGGAGGACGGCGTGCTCGTATTCGTGATCGCGGTCGCCGTGTGGGAGACGGTCACGTCGCTCGGAAACAGCACGTTCGGCACCGCAACGGCAACCCGCGTCCCGGACACCGCCGCCGTCGCCGACGTCCCATTGACGCTCCACCCGCTGGTGCTGAGCGTCGTCCCGGTCGGGAAGACGATCTGTATGTACTGCCCGGCGTCGAGCTGGTACGCGGTGGAGAACCCGAACTCGTAGTTCGAGGTCTGGCCGGCCGTGTGGTTGCTGAGCGTCACCGTCGCCGGCGTCATGTCCGCCACGATGATGGAGTAGGCGGACGACGTGACGTCGTTCGTCTCGGCGCTCGTGTGGACGCGCACCGTATAGCTGGTCCCCTGTGTCGAGGGGTTCGTCACCATGTTCGCGTTGGACTTGCCGATGATGAGCTGGATGAGGTCGCCGGCGTTGGTCCGCATGTTGTTCGACTGGCCGCTCTTGTCCACCCGCAGCGTGAGCCCGCCCTGCCCGGAGATGGTGTTGACGCTCTTCTGCAGGTTGGCGGTCACGTTGTTGATCTGTACATCGCTGTTCGTGAGAGCCGACAGGCTCGTTCCACTGGGGAACGTCACATAGAAGCTGCCCCCGTTCCCGACGGTGGTACTGAGCGTGAACGAGACGGTGTAGACGGACTTCTGGCCGATGACCTGGTTCGCCAGATCCACGCTCACGTTCGTCACGTCGGCGACGGCGATGGCGGGCATGAGCGCCGCCAGGGCGATCAGCCAGTGCCAGACGCAACCAGCCGAGCGAGTCGAACTCATCGAGAACCTGCCGTGGTATCGCATCGTGCCACCACTCTCCGCCACGTGACCCGTGCTCGGGCACGTCGGTCACGTGATCAAGGTCCACCGCGCCCCGCTGCTATATAATACAACATCTGTCAGCGCCTATCAAGGGGTGTCATCACAAATCGGCGAAGGCGACTGTCTGGGCCCTGCCACACGGCCAGCGTCCAGCCGCCGCATCCTTGGGACAGGGCGGCGCAGTTCAGGTTCGCGCGACAGGTCGCGGAAGATCCGGAGAGGAGCCGGGAGCGAGGGGGAATCCGACGAGACGTCGACGGGGCGCCTCCTCGCCCGAGGAAGCGCCCCGTCGAATGCCGTGCGCCCGACGCCGCGAGCGTTACGGGTTGACGGTTAGTGCGACGCCGCGCGTGTCGCGGGTCTTCTCCCGCGTCCACCACGTCATGCCGGAAATCTTCTCCTGGTCCGGCGCCGGGAAGAAGTAGCTCGCGGCGAGGCCGACGACGAAGACGACGACGTTCCCGAGCACGCCGGTGATGAACGGATGGAAGTCCGGCGCGTACCGCTCCGGGATCGCCCCCAGGTGTCCGAGCGTGAGCCACAGGATGACGGCGATGCCGGACAGCAGCCCCACCAAGGCACCTTGCGCGTTTGCCCGTTTGAAGAGGAAGCCGAGCAGGAAGAACCCACCGAGGCCACCCGCCATGATCGCGCCGATGAAGAAGCCGATGTCGAGGATCGTGTCCGCGTTCAGCAGGGAGAAGCCCCAGGCCACGACCATCATGAGCGCGCCGAGTGTCCACGTGATCAACCGTGCCACGAAGAGGTAGTGCCGGTCGTCCTTCCCCTTCACGAAGTGCCGCTTGTAGAAATCCTCAAGGATGACCGACGCGGAGCCGTTCATCGTGGAATCGGTGGCCATCGCCGCGGAAAGCACGGCGACGATGATGATGCCGCCGATGAAGGGCGGCGTCTGCGTGAGGATGAAGTGCGGGTAGACGTAGTCGGCCCTGATGCCTTCCGGGAGGATGCCGGGAAAGGCCCGATAGTACACCCACAGGCAGGAGCCGATGAACATGAACATTATCCACGTGGGGATGCAGAGAAGCACGTAGAGCGCGGCTTTGATCGCGTCTCGGTCGGTCTTGGCCGCCTGATACCGCTGTACCTTGGTCTGGTCGGTAGCCTGCTCCTGGATGTTACCGACCAGGCCCATGAGCGCGAAGAGCCAGAACGTATCCCTCGCGAGGGTCCAGTCGAACGACACGACCAGGTTGAACTTGCCGGCCGCATAGGCCTGGCTGATCACTGCTGCGGGTCCGCCGGGCACCTCGAGGAAGATGATGGCGATCGTGACAAGGCCGCCGACCAACAGGAGGGTTCCCTGCACCACGTCGGTCCAGATCACCCCTTGAAGCCCGCCCATGACGGTGTAGATCGTCACGATGGCGCCGGCGAAGATGATGACCGTCATGCCGCTCCAGCCAGTGAGCACCTTGATCGGCAGGGACATGAGGTAGAGGACCATCCCCATACGGTAGAGCGAGCCCAGGCTGAAAAGGGCGCTTGCGTACGAGCGACCCCAGTTGCCGTACCGCCGCTCGAAGTACTCATAGGCGCTGACGAACATCGTGCGCCGGTAGAACACGACGAAGAAGTACACGCCGATCGCCGTCGCGAAGGGCAGCATGAGCCCGGGCACGAGCCGGCTCCAGTTGCCCGTATACGACGAGCCGGGGTACGCGAGGAAGGTGATGGAACTGATAGCCGTGGCGAGCACAGACATGCCGACGGCCCAGCTGGGCATTGAACGCCCGGCGAGAAAGAAGCCCTCGGTTCCCTTGATGCGTTTCTGTGTCCACCAGCCGAGCCATAGTATCCCGACCGCGTAGAGGAACACGGCGAATAGGTCGGCGAACCTCAAGCTCACATTGCCCGTCACGCTGCCACCCTCCTCTCGAGCGCGCACCTGGGGAGGCACGCGGCGGAACGTGTATCGAGGACGAGAACGCGATGGCGTTCACCGGAAGAGGATAATGTAGGTCCGGAGGCCGACCCGCCCAAACCGGCCCGGCCCGGTCACGCGTGCGCGATGGGGGGGGTCGCGCCGTGCGCGCGTGCACGCGCGCGTTTCGCGTATATTCAGTTCGCCGGAGCGGCCGTCGTAACGGTGGGCGTAGATAGAACATGGAGCACCAGGGAACGGGTGAGCGCACGGGCGATCGGGCCGACTCCGAGCATTCCCGCCGCGCGCGTCAGGTGAGCGTTCAGGAATGGAGAGACGGCATGTCCGCCATCAGCGCCGTAGAGGAATTCGGCAGTATCCAGTTGGAGTCCCGGAAATCGGTGATGTACCGGACGGCAAGCGCGAACCTGAAGGCCGTGGCGGAGCGCCTCAGCCTCGAAACCTCGCTCTACGAACGGCTCGCCTCCCCCCGTTGCGTGCTCATCGTCTCCGTCCCGACGCGCATGGACGACAACCGCGTGAGCACGTTCGTAGGGTACCGCGTTCAATATAACGTGGCCCGCGGACCCGCGAAAGGCGGCATCCGCTACCATCCCGACGTGGACCTCGACGACGTGATCGCGCTTTCGGCGCTTATGACGTGGAAGTGCGCCATCGTCAACATCCCCTTCGGCGGCGCCAAGGGCGGCGTCGCGTGTGACCCGACGGCGATGTCCGACGCCGAGCTCGAGCGGATGACGCGGCGGTACACGTCGGAGATCTTCCCCATCATCGGCCCGGAGCGAGACATTCCCGCGCCGGACATGGGCACGAACGCCCAGACCATGGCATGGATGATGGATACGTACAGCATGCAAGTGGGCTACTCGGTGCCCGCCATCGTCACCGGCAAGCCGCTGGAGATGGGTGGCTCTCGCGGCCGCCGGGAGGCCACCGGGCGCGGCGTCGTCCACGTCATCGAGGAGGCGCTCAAGATGCTCGGGCGCAACCCGGCGGAGCAGACGGCCGTCATTCAGGGCTTCGGCAACGTCGGGTCCTTCACCGCCGAGTTCCTCCGCGACCTCGGCGTGAAGGTCGTCGCCATCAACGACGTGAGCGCCGGTTTCTTCTGCCCCGCGGGGCTCGACATCGACGCCATGGTCGATCACGTCCGCCGGTACAAGGTGCTCCGCGGCTACCGGCAGCCCGGCGCCGAGGAGATCGCCGCCGACGGACTCCTCTCGCTGCCGTGCGACATCCTCATCCCCGCGGCGCTCGGCGGGCAGATCCACAAGGGCAACGTGGGCGCCGTCAAGGCGAGGATCATTGCCGAGGCGGCCAACGCGCCGCTCACGCCCGACGCCGACGCCGAGCTCCTCGATCGCGGCGTGACGATCCTGCCCGACATCCTCACGAATGCCGGCGGGGTCACCGTCTCGTACCTCGAGTGGGTCCAGGGGCTGCAATCGTTCTTCTGGACCGAGACCGAGGTTGCCGACCGACTGCGGTCCACGATGGCCCTCGCCTTCCGCACCGTGTGGGACGAGGCGGAGCGACGGAAGGTGGACCTCCGCACCGCCGCGACGATGGTCGGCGTGCAGCGCGTCGCCGACGCACTCCACATCCGCGGGCTGTACCCGTAGCCGCTCCGCCGCGGACTGTGGCAACCAAGGGGGTCGGACCCGCGGCCGCCTGCTGCGTATCTTTACCGCTTTGGGGGTTTACCACCGCGATCACCACCGACACGCACGAGAGGACCGACCTCACCCATGGGCAACTCGATCACGCTCGGCCTGCCGAAGGGCAGCCTTCAGGACGCCACGCTCGCCCTCATGAAGCGCGCGGGGTTCACCTTCACCATCAACAGCCGCTCGTACATCCCGGCCTCCGACGACGACGAGGTCAAGGCGATCCTCTTCCGCGCCCAGGAGATCCCCACCTACACCGAGCGCGGCATCCTCGACGCCGGGCTCACCGGGTACGACTGGATCCTCGACTGCGGCGCCGACGTGGTGCACGTGTCGGACCTGGTCTACAGCAAGGCCACGACGCGGAAGGCGCGTTGGGTGCTCGCCGTGCCGGAGACATCGCCCATCCGGACGGTGCAGGACCTCCAGGGCAAGCGCATCGCCACCGAGCTTGTCCACGTCGTCCAGCACTACCTCGCCGAGCAGGGCGTCGAAGCGGAGGTGGAGTACTCGTGGGGCGCGACGGAAGTGAAGGTGCCCGACATCGTGGACGCCATCGTCGATCTCACGGAGACCGGCAGCAGCCTGCGCGCGAACAAGCTCCGCGTCGTCGCCACGGTCCTGGAGACGAACACGAAGCTCATCGCCAACCGCGCCGCGTGGGAGGACCCCTGGAAGCGGCAGAAGATCGAGAACATGGCGATGCTGCTCCAGGGCGCGCTCGAAGCTGACGGC
>Ga0315279_10006202_pt1 | contig 15177 bp, 17 predicted proteins | sample YL17G06_20_MG_FD_203694 | JGI IMG/M metagenome (GOLD analysis project Ga0315279, IMG submission 203694) | Sediment microbial communities from Yellowstone Lake, YNP, Wyoming, USA - YL17G06_20 | ecosystem: Environmental > Aquatic > Freshwater > Lake > Sediment | place: USA: Wyoming | collected... | reverse complement strand
TGGGAGACAAGGTTACAGCGGATTTGATCAGGCGTTACATCAAATATCATCATGATGAGATCCAAGGTAAACAATTAAAATTGTTTTAAGGTTTTAAAGCCCCGCCCTGTGGGCGGGGTTCTTTACTGTTTATTATCCTCTTATCTTTTTTGCCTTTTCCACTGCTTCGTCAATCGTGCCTACCAGGTAGAACGCTGCTTCAGGAAGATCGTCGTGTTTTCCTTCTAAGATTTCCTTATAACCTCTCACGGTCTCCTTGACGGGGACATACCTGCCAGGGGTCCCGGTAAATTGTTCAGCCACATGAAATGGCTGGGAGCAGAACCTCTGAATCTTCCGGGCTCTGGCTACCGTGAGCTTATCTTCTTGGCTCAATTCCTCTATACCCAAAATAGCGATGATATCCTGCAATTCTTTATATCTCTGCAAAGTCGTCTGCACCCCTCGAGCGACTCGATAGTGCTCTTCACCGACAATGGCAGGATCAAGTATGCGAGAGGTGGAAGTCAGGGGATCGACCGCCGGATAAATTCCCAGCTCAGCGATGGAACGCTCCAAAGCCACCACGGCGTCAAGATGACCGTAAGTCGCTACAATGCCTGGATCGCTGTAATCATCAGCAGGAACATAGATCGCCTGGAAAGAGGTGATGGAACCTTTCTTCGTGGTGGTAATCCTTTCTTCTAACTCTCCAACGTCTGTACCCAAAGTTGGCTGATAACCCACGGCTGAAGGCATGCGTCCGAGAAGGGCGGATAGCTCCATATTCGCCAGAACATAGCGATAGATATTATCGATGAACAGGAGCACATCTTGGCCTTCAATATCACGGAAATATTCTGCTACGGTGACACCGGTCAGGGCGACACGGGAGCGGACACCCGGGGTTTCATTCATCTGACCAAAGACCATCACGGTCTTATCCATAACACCCGAACGTTTCATCTCTAACCACAGGTCATTACCTTCTCTGGATCTTTCACCCACACCTGCAAAGACGGAAAATCCTCCGTGCTCAGCAGCAATATTGCGAATGAGTTCCATAATGATAACGGTCTTACCGACTCCAGCCCCACCATAAGCACCGATCTTGCCACCTCTTGTAAAGGGAGTGACGAGATCCATCACTTTCAATCCTGTCTCGAGTATTTGAGGAACGGTCTCTTGCTCCGTAAGGGGGGGAGGCGGACGGTGAATCGGCCATTTCTCGTCCGTTTTTACCTCACCCAGTCCATCGATCGCTTCGCCAAAGACATTAAATAACCTCCCTAACGTAGCTCGTCCTACAGGTACTGAGATGGGAGTTCCCATATCAATGGCTTCGGCTCCTCTTGCCAAACCATCCGTGGGGGTCAAGGAGACACCACGTACCCAATTGTTGCCAATATGAGCTTGTGCCTCCACGATCACTTTCGTGCCATTCATGGGAATGACGATGCCATTATAGATGGCCGGCAACTCACCCTGAGGAAATTCCATGTCCACTACGGTCCCTATGACTTGTACGACTTTACCTTTTGCCATCTCCTTGACTCCTTGTTTTTCGCTTATGTGGTTAAAGCCTCAGCCCCTCCGCTAATATCACAGATCTCCTTTGTGATCATCTCTTGTCTCGCTTTATTCAAAGATAAGCTTAAATCTTTGATCAGGTCTTCCGCATTGTCACCCGCATTGCGCATGGCGACCATCCGTGCGGATTGCTCACTGGCAATTAGCTCAAGGACAGCATGGTACACTTCCATCTCAACAAATCTTGGTAGCAATTCATTTAAAACAGTGAAAGGATCAGGCTCATAAATATATTCCGCCACCTGTCCTGGAGGAAGCGTTGCCGGCTCAATAGGAAGCAAAACTTCTATGGTCGGTTTCTGTACCACGGTACTGATAAAACGAGGGTAGGCGAGATAGACCAAATCAGCCTCACCATGACTATAGTCATCCATCACCACTCTTGAGATCGGCATGGTTTCCTGCATAGTCGCTCGATCGCTGATGCCAGTGAATTCAGCACGTACATCCAGTTTGGCAATACGAGCGAAGGCCCTCGCCTTACGACCTACCGTAATGACGGTCACAGGGGCTTTCTGTCCCAGAATGAACTCAGCCACAAGCCGATTCAAGTTCGTATTCAATCCACCACATAATCCTCGGTCGGTACCAATGTGGATGAGGGCAATTTTTTTCACTTCTCGTTTCTCAAGGAGGGGGAGGACCCTTCCCGCGATGCCTGGCTCGATGGCGATATCAGCAATCACCTGGCGTATTTTTTCAGTATAGGGCCGTCCCGCCAGTGCCTGCTGCTGCGTTCTCCTCATTTTAGCGGTGGCCACCATCTCCATCGCACGGACAATCTTTGTGGTACCCTGGATACTACGTATGCGGCGGCGTAAGACTTGAATGCTAGCCATTTAGAAAGTACTTCCTTGTTTGAACTCTGTGATGGCTGTCTTTAAAAGATTTTCAGTTTCAGGTTTTATCTCATACTCTGTATCGATTTTTTTCTCTATCTCAGGATGATTCGTCTCCATGAATCGGTGGAAATTCTCTTCCCAGGGAATCACTTTTTCCACGGGAACGTCATCCAGATAGCCATTGGTGACGGCATAAAGAATACTTGACTGCTTTCCAAGGGACATGGGGGTTTGCATGGGTTGCTTCAATATCTCAGTAATGCGGCGACCTCGCTCAAGCTGGTCCCGGGTTGCCTTATCTAATTCTTCACTTCCAAACTTCGCAAAGGCTTCCAGCTCACGAAATTGGGCGAGCTCCAATCTTAGCCTTCCGGCTACTTGTCTCATGGCTTTCCTTTGAGCCGAACCACCTACCCGGGAGACGGATAACCCCACATTGATCGCCGGACGAATTCCGGCATTGAATAAATCTGGCTCAAGATAAATCTGCCCATCTGTGATGGAAATGACATTGGTAGGGATGTAAGCTGAGATATCTCCAAGTTGAGTCTCAATGATAGGCAAAGCCGTGAGCGAGCCCCCGCCTTGTTCTTTAGACAGCTTGGCAGCTCTCTCCAGAAGGCGGCTATGGAGGTAAAAAATATCTCCGGGATAAGCCTCTCTTCCCGGCGGACGGCGTAATAATAAGGAAAGTTGGCGATAAGCCCAGGCATGCTTATAAAGATCGTCGTAGAGAATCAAGGCATCTTTCCCTTGTTCCATGAACTCCTCACCTATCGCACAGCCTGCATAAGGGGCAATATATTGGAGTGGAGCTGGGTCAGACGAATCTGCTGCCACTATTATTGTATATTCCATCGCTCCGAACTTCTCCAATGTAGCGATGGCCTGAGCTACCTTGGATGTTTTTTGTCCAATGGCGACATAGATGCAGATCAAATTTTGGCCTTTCTGAGCAATGATACTATCCAGGACAATGGCTGACTTGCCGGTAAAACGGTCACCAATAATCAGCTCACGTTGCCCCCGGCCAATAGGAATCATACTATCTATTGCCTTAATGCCGGTCAACACGGGTGTATCGACCGGGCTTCTCTTTGTTACGTCTGGCGCCACTCTCTCTACTGGACGAGTCTTCCCGGCCTTAATGGGTCCCTTCCCATCAAGGGGACGGCCCAGAGGGTCGACTACCCTTCCTATCAGAGCGTCTCCCACAGGAATCTCAATGACTCTGCCTGTTGCTTTTACTTCATCCCCCTCTTTGATCTTGCTACAATCGCCGAGGATAACCGCTCCAACATTATCCTCCTCCAGGTTTAAAGCCAGACCCGTAATGTCATGGGGGAATTGGAGTAATTCGTTGTAAGCGGCCTCCCCTAATCCATGGATGCGGGCGATGCCATCACCGACTTCGATCACTGTCCCCACGTTTGTGATAGTTACCGCAGCACCAAAACGCTCAATTTGTTCTTTAATTACAGCAACAATATCTTGGTCTCGGGTTGCCATCTTAACCCCTCTCTAAGTTAGAAAATATGGATTTGGTCCAACGGCAACGATAAAGATGCTCGTTTCGTCATTAGGTTATGTCGTTCGCCTGCCTGCGCGAAGCCGCTTCGGCGAAGGCAGGTCTTAAGAAGTTCACGCCTGCGTGCCGAAACACACTGTGGCGTGCAGGCACGTAACCCTCTCACTCTAAACCAAACGGGCCTCGTAGCCGTAACCTTTACCCAAAAAGCTAAATGACTACTTATTACCTACCCACTCCAACCAAAGTTTTTTTCAAAGTTTCCAATTTTTGATGGACACTGCCATCAATCAGCATATCACCGATTCGGGCTATGAATCCTCCGATGATGGACGGCTCTACTTGAGCGTCAACAACAACCTTGCGCTCAACAATTTTCCCAAGACGTTGAGAGATGGCATCCTTCTCTTGATCGCCCAAAGGCAAGACCGTCGTCACTTTAGCACGTTCGATACCACGATGAGCATCCAGCAACTCATTATATTTTTCTAATAGATCGCTGCTGCGCCTTAATAGTCCTTTGCTGACGAGAAGAAGAGCTAAATTAGAGGCCAATGGGTTGATTTTCCCCAATCGCTCCTGCAGAAGACTTTTCTTAGCAGCGAAAGATAGACTAGGGTTTTCCAACAAAGCCATGAGTTTGTTATCTGTCGTCAAGTCGACTATTTTCTTTAAGCCTTCTTGCCAGCTCTCAAACTCATTTCTTTCTAAGGCGAGCTCAAAAACAGCCTGGGCATAACGTTTCGCAGAACTTATTCTACGCATCTATTCCATCAATTCTTCTTGAGCGTGACACTCTCCTGAAGTGTCTCCTCAATCAGCTTACGATGTTTTTCCTTATCCAGTGTCTCTTTGATCACTTTTTCAGCAGCCGCTATGGAAATATCTACAAACTCCCGGCGCAAATCCCCAACGATTTTATCGCGCTCTGCTTCTAATTCGGATCGCGCTCGGTCAATCATCACCTGCGCCTGCTTGGCTGTTTCCTGCCTCGATTCTTCCTTCAGCCTTTCCCCGACTTGCATCGCCTGGGTAATGATGGCCTGGGCTTCCTGGCGTCCCTTCTCAATCTGTTTTTGTACCTCTCCTTTAGCCTGCTCATATTCTTTCTTGGTAGCCTCGGCCAGTTCCATGGCGTCCTTTGTTCTTTTCGCCCTCTCGTCAAGCACTTTCATCACCGGTTGGTACAAGAAGAGGCGTAACATAACAAGCAAGATAATGAAATTGACGATGAAAACCACTAACAGTGGTAAGTTAATACCTAAACTTGCGAAACCTCCCATGGTGCCCCCTTCAAGTATTTGCTAACGGCAGACTAGTTCGCTTTCATATTCATAGCGATATAGGTAATCAAGCCAGCAAGAGAAAATACCGCTATGGCGACGACAATAAACAATGCCACCGCTGCTCCAATAAGCATACCCGGTAAGCTCGTGGATGACCCTTCCTGTCCCATACTTACACCTCCTTAACGGATTCCCATCACGAGAATAATAATTGCCATCAGGATATGAATCCTTATCGTCTCGACCAGATGACCCATCAAAACTTGACAACCATGGCGAGAATGATGCATACGATCAGGACATAAATTCCTATGGCTTCGGCGAGGGCACCAATTAAAATCATGTTGGTGAGAATAGCGCCCCTGGCTTCTGGGTTGCGTCCGAGGGATTGCATGGCTGAATAACCGATCAACCCCAACGCTAATGCCGGACCAAAGAACCCCAACCCCGCAGTTAAACCGACCGTTAACATTTTCATTACTTCTGGTGACATTGATTAACTCCTCCTTTCATCTTTTTATTCTGTTTCTTCATGTGGAGATACAGCGATCGTGCCGAATACAAGGGTTAAACCGGAAAAGATAAGAGCTTGAATCAGACCGATCAATAATTCCAACCCATAGAAGGGGATGGTGAATACGAGAGGAATGAGAAAACTGGAGACTAAAATCAATATCTCCCCGGCAGTCATATTGCCAAAGAGACGGAAGGTAAAACTCAACATACGCGTCAGATGACTGAATATTTCCAAGACACCAACGAATAGGTTAATAAACCCGAAAACGATGTCCATCACTCCCTGGCCCAGCTTGCCCTTCAATAGTTGTTTCAGCCCTTGTCCCATCTGCCGGAAATTGATGAACTCGCTGAGGTAGTGCGAGACTCCCAATGCCCTCATTCCCCAGGTTTCAACAAAAATGAAAGACATAATGGCGATGGAAAGGGGGACGTTGACATCGGTATTCGCTGCGCGGAATAAAGGTGCAAATTTGCCGTCGTGTTCAATGACCCCGATGGAGCCGAAAAAGGGGAAGAGAGCAAAGTAAGCATTCGATATGACGTAGAGGAAAATAGTCGCTACCCCAGGAAAGAGTGTCCTTGCATGTTTTTTACCGGCGACACTTTCAACAAAATTGAGCAACCCTTCTACGATTGCCTCTGCCATGGCTTGGCGCTTGCCAGGAATCAGTTTCATCTTACGAGTGAGAATCAAAGACAAGACGACCAACACGATGATCGTAAACCAGGAGGCAATGAGGGTGTTCGTCACAGAGAAATGACCAATATGAAATACTGCCTCTGCAGGAAGCTCAACCGTAGGTTTAGGGACCTGGAAGATGCTCGGAGGTTTTGTGCCCAAAAAACTGGATCCGAGAGGGCCAAACACAAAACCCACGCCAAAGAGGATTAAAACAGGAATAAAGAAAAATAGCAAAATGTTGAGGCGACCACTGCCCTTCATGATTGGCCCTGCTTCATTTCATTATTATTTTTTCTTTGTTTTTCTTGCTCAGCCTGATAACGGACGAGCATTTTAAATAAGCCAAAAAAGGCTACGAATGTCCCAACCCCAAGACCGATTAAAATAAATAACGGACGCTTATTAAACATCGTAGGTTGATCAAGCCAGTAACCAATCAGTACTGGAATGATCAAGCTCAAAGCCACATACCAACCTATTGTTAGTAAGAATTGAAGCGGTCTTATCCACTCTTTCAAATAAGCCTCCAAGAGCGGTTAAGAAGGTAAAGTTTTGCTCCTTTTGATCACTCATCAAACTAAGTTGATGAGATAAGGGAGCAAAAATTGTGAATTAGTTAACATGAATCAAAGAAGTTGTCAATCATTTTTATGTTTAGTGATTTCAAGCAGATAAAGAATGGTTTGTTTTTGTTGAGAGGAGGTCGAGATTATCCTCTTTCTTATCAAGCACGCCCTCCATTTTGCAATGGCCTTCGAAGATTCCACCTTCATTAATGGTAAAAATTGGGGTGAACAGTTTTCCATAGACCTTACCCGTGGGATGGATTTCAACCCGTACCTTGGCATATACATCACCCTCCACCAGACCATTGATGATGATCGTATTGATCCCGATCTTCCCTTTGACGATGGCTGTTTCACCAACGATTAATGTTCCGCTATCGAAGATTTCTCCCTCAAATTTCCCATCGAGACGAAATACGCCTTCAAAGGTCATCTTCCCTTCAAAGAGAGTCTCCTTCCCTAGAAAAGCGCTAATTTCCTCAGAGGCAGGTGGGGGGGTGGAACTGCTTTTAGAAAAAAGGGGTTTTCCTCCTGACATGGGTTGCTCCTTTCGTTATTTTCCCAGTATCGTTTCGACTATCCTTTCCAATTCTTCGTTGGAATAGTATTCAATCTCTATCTTTCCTCTTTTACCTTTTTGAGTGATATGGACTTTTGTTCCCAAGTATTTTCTCAAGGAATCCTGCAGGCTATTGAGTTGGCTCTCCAAGTCACCTTTTTTCTTGACCGCAGTGATTGACTTTTTAGGTTTTTCTGACCAACGTTTGGCCAGGGCTTCAGCCTCTCTCACCGAAAGGCCCTTTTTAATAATTAAGGCACAGAGCTCTTTCTGTTTTTCTTTACTTTCAAGGCTGAGGATGGCTCTTGCATGCCCAGAAGTGATACGATTTTGTAGAAGTTGATTTCTTATTTCTATCGGAAGTTTTAAAAGGCGGAGGGTATTGGCAATGGTGGTTCGGTCCTTTCCGATCCGTTTACTTAAGTCCTCTTGGCTGATCTTGAACTCTTCTATCAGATGTTTGAAAGCCTCGGCTGCCTCAATCGGGTTAAGGTCCTCCCTTTGCAGGTTTTCGATGAGAGAGATTTCCAAAGCCTCTCTTCCTTCGGCCTCTTTTACCACTACAGGAACTTCTTTCAACCCTGCTTTTTGAGCTGCACGCCAGCGACGTTCTCCAACAATCAGCTCGTATCCCTGGTCGGTCTTTCGGACGATGAGAGGTTCCAGAATCCCTTTCTCTTTGATGGAGTCTGCCAATTCCTGAAGTTTCGATTCGTCAAAATGCTTTCGGGGCTGAGATCGATTGGGGATGATCTCTTCAATCCCACAATAGAGAAGTGTCTTCGATTCCGCTTGTCCAAATTCCGGGAGAAGCGCTCCCAAACCCTTTCCCAAAGCCATTCTTTTAGTTGCCATTGCTCTTCCCATTCATCATAATTTCTCTGGCTAAGTTCAAATAACTTTCCGCACCCTTTGAATGAACGTCGTATAAAAGGATAGGTTTCCCATGGCTGGGAGCTTCGCTTAGTCGAATGTTTCGCGGAATGATTGTCCTAAACACCTTATCCTTGAAGTGTTTTCTCACCTCATTGGCTACCTGGTGAGAGAGATTATTCCGGACGTCAAACATCGTGAGCAGAATCCCCTCGATCTCCAATTTTGGATTGAGGGACTGTTTAATCAGCCGGATCGTTTTGAGAAGCTGGCCCAGCCCTTCCAGGGCATAGTATTCGCACTGGAGAGGGATGATGACAGAGTGGGCAGCTGTCAGTGAGTTAATCGTCAGCAGGCCCAATGAGGGAGGGCAATCAATAAAAATATAATCGTAATCGGCCTCGACCTCTTTGATCAGACGATCCAACTTCTTCTCGCGATCTTTCTCCTGGATCAGCTCTACTTCTGCACCGATCAAATCCGTATTGGAAATCACCACATCCAAATAGGCAAGGGAGGTCTTCTGGATTATTTCCTTCAGACCTGAACCACGGAGCAGGGCATGGTAAATGGTCCCGTTGCCCCCTTCTTTGCTTAAACCGATACCACTTGTTGAGTTTCCCTGTGGATCAATGTCAATGAGAAGAACTTTTTTCTCTGCGGCAGCGATGGAGGCGGAAAGATTGACTGCCGTTGTGGTTTTCCCCACCCCTCCTTTTTGATTGGCAATACAGATGATTCTTGCCATGATGAGAAACAGAGAGAGGAACGCTGCGCTTAAGGAGCACTTTGTTTAAGGTTTAAGGCTTTTGCCTTCTACCTCCTGCCTCAAGTTCTCCGAGGGAGAACGCTCCTCTGACCTTTATCAAAAATATTTATAGCACAAATAGGGGAAGGATGGAAAGACAAAAGTCATATCTTTTCAAACAGGAGAATTGTTCTTTTGAAAGAACTAAAAGGGATGGTCAGAAAAGCGGTTTTTTGCAATCGGTATCGGGTTCCCTCAGTTTCAGTGAGGAGCCGAATTTCTTTGTTGTCCACCTCACCTTTCATGGCGATAACCCATCCTCTTTGTTTCAGAAAAGGGAAACCCAGGATGAGAAGGGTTCGAAGATCGGAAAAAGCCCTTGAGAGGGTGATATCAAATCGCCCCCCCAAACTCTGGAGGATTCCTTTATCCTGAACACGGCCATGGATCGCTTCCGTTCCTCTTAAACCGAGTATTCGGATGATATGTCTTTGGAAATCGACTTTCTTACGAACAGAGTCAATCAAGGTCATCTCAAGATTAGGTTGAGTGATTTTTAAAGGGATGCCTGGGAAGCCTGCCCCTGATCCAATGTCTAAGAGAGAACAAGTTTTGGGGATGTAAGGGTAGACGGATAGGGAGTCGAGAAAATGTTTTAGAACAATTCCTTTTTCTGATCGGATGGCAGTGAGATTGATCTTTTGATTCCATTTGAGGAGTTCTTTGAGATAAACCTCGAAAGATTCGATTGCTTTTCCATCTAAATGGATCCCGAAGGTATTTGCCCCTTCAACGAGGAGATCTTTATTTTCTGTTTCCATTGAAAAACACATACCATAAAATGGATTCCTTTACCATAAGAACAGTTTTCAATTTACCAAATTTTTTATTGATTTATTTTTCCGAATTGATTAGAGTTTTATTGAAAAAAAGACTTTTCCAGAGAGGTTTTTTATGAGAAAGGCGATACTCATCCAAATAGTCTTTTTAATTTTCACCATCCTTATCCCGGTATTTTTAATCCAGGCTCAGACAAAATATCCTGAGACTTGTGCTGTTCTCCAGATTGCCTATAGGAGCGAAATTCAGGCCAACCTTGCCTATATGGCTTATGCCCAAAAGGCCATTTCAGAAAATTATCCCAATATTGGACATCTTTTTGTTTCATTGGCAGCTTCTGAAGCAATCCATGCCCGTAATTTCAAGAAGCTTTTATCTGATCTGGGAGTTGAAGTGAAAGAGACGTCCAAATCAGAGATCAAAGTTTCTTCCACAAAAAAGAATCTCAAAAATGCTACTCAGGTTGAGCTTCAAGAGATCGATCAGAAATATCCTCAATTCATTGAGAAAGTTAAACCGGAAATGCATGAAGCGGCTCTTCAGAATATCACCTACGCATGGGAATCAGAGAAACAGCACCGTGATCTTATCCAGAAGATTGAATCGGGGACAGGGGTTCTTTTTGGAGTGCTCACCAGAACCATTGAAAAGACACCTACCCGTTTTTTTGTGTGTCAGAATTGTGGCTCTACGCTGCAAGAACTTCCAAAGGATATCTGTCCTATTTGCAAGAGTCCAGTTTCACAATATAAGGAGGTTGAAAGAATCAAGTAATCATTTCCAGTTGTCGCGATTCGGAGTCAAAAAGAAGAAAGGAGTCAAGCCATGATCATTCGAATGTTTTTAGTTAGTATGTTCATCTTATTCACTGCTTTACCTGCCTCAGCTCAGTTAGATAGAGTTTTTAAAGGTCTGGGGGGCGGTGAGAAGAGTGGACTGAGCGATGTAAAGATCGGTTCTGGTTTGAAAGAGGCACTACAGGTTGGCACTGAAAACGCTGTCAATTTCACCGGAAAGACAGATGGGTACTTTCTGAATCAGGTAATCAAGATCCTGATGCCTGAAAAACTGAGGACTTTTGAAAAAGGGCTGAGGGCAGTGGGCTATGGTCCGCAGGTGGACGAGTTTGTCCTTAGTATGAATCGGGCAGCCGAGAAAGCGGCTCCCTTCGCCAAACAGATTTTCTGGGATGCCATTGGAGAGATGACATTTGACGATGTGAGAAAAATCCTTTCAGGACATGAAACAGCAGCGACAGATTATTTCAAAGGAAAGACCACGGACAAGCTTACGGTTGCTTTTAAGCCACCTGTTTCCAATGCCATGAATGAGGTAGGCGTGACACGACAATATAAGGAACTGGTCGGACGCTATGAGTCCATCCCGTTTGTTAAGAAAGAGAGTTTTGACCTTGACCACTATGTGGTGACCAAGGCGCTCGGTGGATTATTCCACATGGTGGGCGAGGAGGAGAAGAAAATCCGAAAAAACCCAACTGCTCGGACCACTGATCTCCTGAAAGAGGTCTTTGGAAAGTAAACCGTGCTTACTTAAAGCCCACAGATAAAAAGAATTAAGGGCGGGGTTTCCCCGCCTTTTTTGTTTGTGGTCCATTTCTTTTTTGACCTCAAAAGTGTTTTTCTGTTACAATGCCCCCAAATTTGGATGATCCCTACACCCTCACCACAAGGAGACTGTGTCACGATGTCATTCTGAGGCGTTAGCCGAAGAATCTCTGCGACCCAACCTCTTGATTCAATGAGATTCTTCACGGAGTTTATCCTGAACCAAGATTGAGACCCTTCGTTTCACTCAGGGTGACAGTTGGTGAAGGATTCAGAATGACAAACACAGTATTCTCGTTATTTTGTCACAGTCTCAAGGGGAGTGGTGAGAGGGACAGATCATATCTTATGACCAAAGCCAAAACACATTTCGTTTGTCAGGCATGCGGATATCAGGCCCCCAAATGGTTGGGAAGGTGTCCGGGATGTCAGGAATGGAACACCTTCGTTGAAGAGCGGGTGATTGAAGAAAAAGTTCCTGAGCGAGACCTTCTTGGTTTTGAAAGCGAGGCTGTTCCAACGTCTATCATTGAAATTGTTGGTGAAGAGAGAGGAAGATTTCAGATCGGGATCGGTGAATTCGATCGGGTCCTGGGAGGAGGGATTGTTTTTGGATCAGTGATCTTGGTCGGAGGCGATCCAGGGATTGGCAAATCCACCCTTCTCCTTCAGGTGATGCACCGTTTAGCATCAAAGGGGAAAAAAGTCCTTTACATCTCTGGGGAGGAGTCGCTTCAGCAGACCAAGATGAGAGCAGATCGGTTAGGAGTTTCCTCAGAACACCTCTTTGTAGTCTCAGAAACATCTTTAGAAAAAATTCTCCAGGATATCCAGACGCTCAGACCTTCGACCGTAGTAGTCGATTCCATTCAGACGATTTATTCTTCAGAACTTCCTTCAACACCCGGATCGATCACTCAGGTGAGGGAGGCGTCAAGTCGGTTACTCTATCTGGCGAAGCATCTCTCCATTCCCATCTTTCTCATCGGTCATGTGACCAAGGAGGGTTTTATTGCCGGGCCTAAAGTTTTGGAGCATATGGTCGATACGGTTCTTTACATTGAAGGAGAAGCCACTCACGCCTTCCGCATCTTGAGGGCAGTTAAAAATCGTTTTGGTTCCACCAATGAGATTGGCGTTTTTGAGATGAAGGATTCCGGATTGGTGGAAGTGGTCAGCCCTTCTGAGTTCTTCCTTTCCGAAAGGACCCAACCCGCCTCTGGTTCTGTGGTCATGCCCAGTATGGAAGGTTCGAGACCCATCTTGGTTGAACTTCAAGCTCTTGTCGTACCCACCAGCTTTAGTGTTCCCCGGAGAACAGCCCAAGGGGTGGATGCCAACCGTGTATCTCTTTTAGTTGCCGTCATGGAGAAAAGACTGGGAATTCACCTCAACAATCAGGATATTTTTCTCAACATCGCTGGCGGAATGAAGGTGGAGGAGCCTGCTGCTGATTTAGGAGTGATTGCTGCCATTGCCTCAAATTTTAAAGATAAATTGATTGATCCAGAAATGGTGGTCTTTGGAGAAGTAGGGCTGGGTGGAGAGGTGAGAGGTGTTAGCCAATCAGAGGTCAGAGTGAAAGAGGCAGCGAGGCTTGGATTTAAACGATATCTTTTACCGAAGCAGAATCAGGAGAAGATGAAGGGAACTAAGGGCATCGAGTTGATCGGGGTCCGTACCATCCAGGAAGCGATGAAAGCACTGTTTTAAATAAGCACCCAAAAATAAATTTATTGTGTCATTATGTCAATAAGTCATTAGTCATTAAATGACTTAATTCCCCAGTGACTAATGACCAAGAAAATTTGGGATTTGGAATTTCTTATCATAAGGAATATCTCATGAAAAAAAGGACCGCTGGATTGCTTTTACTCATCTTCATTTTATCAGCTTCGCCCCAAAGTTATGGACAGGAGAAGCTTCTGAATCCAGGGGAACTCTATGATTCATCCATGGAACTCTATTATAAGGGGAAATGTGAAGAAGCCATCCAGGGTTTTTCAAAAATCGTCCAATCCACTCCAGCTAGCAAATTGGTCTCCTACTCCCAATATATGATCGGGCTCTGCTACCTCAAAATGGAAAAATATGAAAAAGCCATCCAACAACTCGAACTCTATTTAAAAACCTATCCCGAGGGTGACCGAGTGAGAGATACAGAGAAAAGGATCCAGATTGCCAAGGAGCAGTTAAAAGAAAAGACCCCTGCACCGTCTATTGTTTCTAAACCAGTGATGGGAAAATCCCTCCCCGATGAAAAGAAGGCAAAGAGACGGATTTGTGCTCAGGTCTCCTATCTCGAAGGGAAGAACCTCGAGGAAGTGGAGAGAAGAGTGAAAGATTTAAAAAATGCCGGTGTGAATACGATACTCTTCAGAGTCTTTCATAATAAAGGGGATCGAGTGTATAAATTTGTTAACGCCCATCATGAGGAGGGAGTCTATTTCAAGACGGAATATGTTCCGATCGTTGATGATATTTTGGGAAAAGTTGCAGAGCTCGTCCATCGGAATGGCCTCGAAATCTTTGCATGGATGACTACGCGTTATGCCAACTACGGTTTAGAGGGGCCTTCTGAATATCGGTGTAAGAGGTATAATTTTGAGACAAATAAAATGGAGGTGGCGAGGGGTTTTAATCTCTTTCATCCCGATGTCCTCAAACGCCTTGAGGGTCTTTTCCGAGACCTGGGTCGGTACCCTATTGATGGGATCCTTTTTCAGGACGATTTAATCCTTTATCATAACGAAGATTTCAGCACCGAAGCCAACAAAGCCTTTCTGAAGGAGTTTGGATACTCACCCCATCCAGACCTTTTTTATATCGATCCTTATAAATCGGACTCAGGAAAATATTACACCAAGGGGTATACAGATCGGTTTATGTCCTGGGCATACTGGAAGAACCGCTGGTTAATGAATGTGGCTAAAAGGCTGATGGAGGCAGCCAGGGAGTCGAATCCCAACTTACAATTTGCCATCAATCTCTATTTTGAGGCCGTCATCAACGAATTTAATGGTGTGGCTTGGTTTTCAGAGACCCTTTCAGAGGCACTGAAAAACAATTTTGACTACTATGCGGTGATGGCTTACCATCGCCAGGCGATGAAAGACCGGAATATAGAAGCGAAGGAGGCCATAGACCTGATGGCGGAGGTGGCACAGAAAGCCGTCAAGTCAGTGGGAGACCCTTCCAGGGTGCTAATGAAAGTCCAAATCCTTGATTGGAAGAGTTACGAGGTCCTTCCACAAAAAGAGGTGGAAGAGATTTTGGCCGGAATCTTGAATCATGGTGAGGTCAGCTTAGCCTTCTTTCCCTATATCGAACAATTTCCTCTCCATTCTTTAAAGGGGAAATGGACTTCTTCTAAAAAAAGTTCGGAGTAATTAGTTCGCCTGCCTGCCGCAGGCAGGGAGTTCGGAGAATTTAGTTTTGAGTATTTAGTTTAGAGTTTTTGGTGGTGAACTTAGAACTCCGAACACCAAACTCCTAACTTATTTTTTCTCTTCGATTTTGAGCCACTCGGGGTTAGCCTGATAATCCTGAGCTTGTTTTGGAAGAACATTTTCGAGCATGTTCTTTGCCTCATTCATCTGT
>Ga0315279_10006201_pt1 | contig 15182 bp, 12 predicted proteins | sample YL17G06_20_MG_FD_203694 | JGI IMG/M metagenome (GOLD analysis project Ga0315279, IMG submission 203694) | Sediment microbial communities from Yellowstone Lake, YNP, Wyoming, USA - YL17G06_20 | ecosystem: Environmental > Aquatic > Freshwater > Lake > Sediment | place: USA: Wyoming | collected... | reverse complement strand
GACAACCTTGGTGTCGCCGGTGATGACCTGCACTCCCGCCTCGGCCGCCGCCTCACGGATGGAGAGGATGACCTTCCAGAGGTCCTCCATGGGCAGCCCCTCCTCCAGGATGAGGCCGCAACTGATGAAGAGGGGCCGCGCCCCGCACATGGCGAGGTCGTTGGCCGTGCCGAAGACGGAGAGGTGGCCGATGTCGCCGCCGGGGAAGAAGAGCGGATGCACGACGTAGGAGTCAGTGGTGAAGGCCAGGCGGCTGCCGTCGAGGGAGACGATGGCGCCGTCGTGCAGGGGCTCCAGGAGCCGGTTCTCGAAGGAAGGGTAGAGCATCTTCTCGATGAGGTGCTGGCTGAGGCGGCCGCCGCCGCCGTGCGCCAGGAGCACCCGCGGGTACTCGTTGAGGGGTATGGGGCAAGTGAACTCGGTCATCGCCTAGCCGCCGCCTGCCGCCGATAGGCGTAGTAGGCAGCGCAGGCGCCCTCGGCGGAGACCATGGGCGCCCCCAGCGGGTGCTCAGGGGTACAGTCCGTGCCGAAGGCCGGGCACTCGGGGGGCTTCTTCACCCCCTGGAGGACGAGGCCGCTGATGCAGACCTCCGGCTCCTGGCAGGTCATGTCCTGGAGGCCGAAGACGCGAGCGGCGTCGAAGCGGGCGTAGGCCTCGCGCAGGCGCAGGCCGCTACGGGGGATGAGGCCGATGCCCCGCCACTTGTGGTCCGTCACCTCGAACATTTCCGTCATGATGGCCTGGGCCTGGCGGTTGCCCTCCCGTCGCACCGAGCGCGTGTACCCGTTCTCCACCTCGTGCCGGCCCTCCTCAAGCTGGGTGACGAGCATGAGGATGCCCTGGAGGAGGTCCAGGGGCTCGAAGCCGGTGACCACGATGGGCACCTGCCACTGGCGGGCGATGGGCTCGTACTCACAGTAGCCGGTGACGGTGCAGACGTGGCCGGGGGCCAGGAAGCCCTGCACCTGGTTGTCGGGCGAGGCGGCGATCAGCTCCACGGCCGGCGGCACCAGCACGTGGGAGGTGAGGACGAAGAAGTTGTCCAGGCTCTGGCGCTGTGCCAGCCAGACGGCCATGGCGTTGGCGGGGGCAGTGGTCTCGAAGCCGATGGCGAAGAAGATGACTTTTCGCTGCGGGTTCTGGCGGGCCAGCTTGACGGCGTCCAGGGGCGAGTAGACCATGCGCACGTCGCCGCCCTCCGCCTTCACGCTCAGGAGGTCCTTCTCGCTGCCGGGGACGCGCAGCATGTCGCCGTAGGAGACGAAGGTGACATCCGGACGGCCCGCCAGGGCCACCGCCTGGTCGATGGCCTCCACGGGGGTGACGCAGACGGGACAGCCGGGCCCGTGCACGAGGGTGATCTCCTCCGGCAGCATCTGGTCGATGCCGTAGCGGAGGAGGGTGTGAGTCTGGCTGCCGCAGACCTCCATGATGACCCAAGGACGGGTCACCACCGCTTTGATCCGGCGGAGCAGCCTCTCGGCCGCCGGAGCGTCGCGGTACTCATCCAGGTACTTCACGGGGCCGCCTCTTCCATCTCCTGCAGGAGCTGGAATACGGACTGGGCCTCCTCGGCATCGATGACGCTGATGGCGAAGCCGGCGTGTACTATCACGTACTCGCCCACCTGGGCCTCCGGCACCAGGTTCAGGGTCACCTCGCGGACCACGCTGCCAAAGCGCACCCGCGCCTGGCGCAGGCCCTGGGGGTCTTCTTCAATCGACAGAACCTCGCCGGGGATACCAAGGCACATCTCAGGCCACCTTTGCCGCCGCCACCGCGATCTGCCCCAGGGCGATGCCGCCGTCGTTGGGAGGCACTCGCTGGTGGGTGAAGGGCCGGAATCCGGCCTCCTGAAGTCGGTTGAACGCCCGCTCCGTGAGATATCGATTCTGGAAGCAGCCGCCGGTCAGCACCACGCGCTCCAGCCCCACCTGCCGGGCCACTTCCACTATGAGGTCGGCCAGGGCGTTATGCAAGCGAGCGCAGATGACGCCCGCCTCCACGCCCTGCTCCTGGTCGCGGAGGATGGCGCGCACCAGCGGCTCCCAGTCGAAGACCAGCGGCCGGCCTTCTCCGCCTTCGAGCAGGGAGACGGAGTAGCCGTCTTCCACCCCCTCCTGAATAGCGAACTCTACCATCATGGCCGCCTGGCCCTCGAAGGAGGAGACTGCCTTGATGCCCAGGAAGGCGGCGACGGCGTCGAAGAGGCGGCCGCAACTGCTGGTGAGCGGGCTGTTCCAGCCGCGGGTCAGCATCTGGGCCAGCAGGCGCTGCTCGCCCTCTGACAGGCCCTCCAGGAAGGGCCAGGCCCGCTCCAGGGCTGCTGCCCCCTCCATCTCGAAGAGGAGGCCGAGGGCGCTGCGCCGCGGCTCCCTCATGGCCCGCTCGCCGCCGACGAGACGGAAGGGGCGGAAGGTGGCCACCCGACGGTAGCCGCGGGCGTCGCCGGCCAGAAACTCGCCGCCCCAGATGGTACCGTCTTCGCCGTAGCCGGCGCCGTCCCAGGTCACGCCCAGCACCTCTCCCTCGATCTCGTTCTCCGCCAGGCAGGAGGCCAGGTGGGCATGGTGGTGGAAGACCTCCACCACGGGAAACCCCAGCTCACGGGCGTGCTGGCTGGAGAGGTAGTCCGGGTGGGCGTCGCAGGCCACGGCGCGCGGCTTCACCTCGTAGAGGCGCAGCAGGTCCTGGATCACCTTCCGGAAGGCGAAGAAGGCCGGAGCCGTCTCGAGGTCGCCGATGTGCTGGCTGAGGATGACGTCACGCCCACGGCTGATGGCCACGGTGTTCTTGAGATGGGCCCCCACCGCCAGCAGCGGGGGGAGCGTCTTCTTCAGAGTCACCGGTAGCGGGGCGTAGCCCCGAGCCCGGCGCAGGATCAGCTCCCGGCCGAGCTGCACCCGCACCACCGAGTCGTCCACATAGCGCTCGATGGGGCGGTCGTGGACGAGGAAGCAGTCGGCGATGCCGCCCAGAGTAGCCACCGCCTCCTCTTCGTCGGTGACGATGGGCTCGTCGTGGAGGTTGCCGCTGGTGGCCACTACCGGGAAGCCCAGTTGCTTCATCAGCAGGTGGTGAAGAGGGCTGTAGGGCAGCATCACCCCCAGGTGGGGGTTGGCGGGCGCCACGGAGAGCGCGATGCCACCCTGCTCCCGGCGCCGCGCCAGCAGGACGGGGCTCTGAGGGGAGAGCAACACCTGCTCCTCGATGGGGGTAAGGTGGACACAGCGGTGGGCGCTCTCCAGGTCGGGGCACATGAGGGCCAGGGGCTTCTCCTCCCGGCGCTTGCGCTCTCGAAGGCGGACCACGGCCGGCTCGCTGCGGGCGTCGACCAGCAACTGGAACCCGCCGATGCCCTTGAGAGCCAGGATCTCCCCCCGCTCGATGGCGGCCGCTGCCTCACGAAGGGCGCTGTCGTCGCGTGCCAGGGGAGTGCCCGTGCTGTCCCAGAGGGTGAGCTGGGGGCCGCAGTCGGGGCAGGCGTTGGGCTGGGCGTGGAAGCGCCGGTCCTGCGGCTCCTCGTACTCGCGGGCGCAGCGCTCGCACATCACGAACTTCCTCATGGTCGTGTGGCGGCGGTCGTAAGGCAGGGCTTGGATAATACTGAAGCGTGGCCCGCAGAGGGTGCAGTTGGTGAAGGGGTAGCGATGGCGGCGGTCGGTGGAAGAGAAGACCTCCTGCTGGCACAGCGGGCAGGTGGCGATGTCGGGCAGGATGAGGGCCTGCTTCTCGCCCCCGCCCTGGCTCTTGCGGATCTGGAAGCCAGGGTAGCCCACGGGCTCGAGGACAGAGTACTCGAGGCTCTGAATGAACGCGAGGGGCGGCTTCTCCTGAGGGAGTCGGAGGAGGAAGTCATCCAGGCTTTGCTCCGGCCCTTCCACCTCAATGAAGACGCCCTGGGGGCTGTTCTTCACCCAGCCCCCCAGGCCCTCCTCCTTCGCCAGTCGATAGACGAAGGGGCGGAAGCCGACTCCCTGCACGACCCCCCGGATCGCGATCTTCAGCCGCCGCATCCTAGCATTCCAGTTCCAGGTGGCGGATCAGGCAGCCCGTATCGCCCTTGACCTGCACCTGCGCGGAGCCGCAGTGGGGGCAGCGGGCCAGCAGCAAGTGGGCGTCCAGCTCATGGTCGTCCGATGGCTCGAACGAAGAGCGTCGCCGGCAGTCCTGGCAGAGCAGCGAGGCGGCGGCCCTCACGGCGCGGACGGTGGCGTCCTTCCCCAGTTCTTCCCCGAGGGCCTCCTTCACCCAGAAGGCGATGTTGTCGACGTTGCCGTGCACCAATCCGCCGACCTCAATGTCGACGGCGATGATGCGCCGGGCGCGCTCTTTCTCCGCCTCAGCCTTCAGCCGCTCGGCGATCTCCTGGGCCAGGCCGAACTCATGCATCGCAGTCCTCTGCTAGGACTCCCCCCACCGGGCGGGGGCCAACTTCGCCTCAAGCTGGGGCAAGAGCCCTAACTAATAGTATAAGGGGTCTTCGACTTTTGCGCCTCTGGCTATGCGTCGCTGGGCGGAGGTGTGATGCGGGCGCGGACCTCGGCAGCGGCGCGCTCCAGAGGGCAGAAGGTGGGCTCCCTCTCCCGCCGGCCCTTGAGCTCGGCGGCGGCCTTCTCCAGGGTGCGCGGGCTGACGGTGATGCGCAGGGGCATGCCCAGGAGGTCGGCGTCGTTGAACTTGACGCCGGGGGACTCCTCGCGGTCGTCGTAGAGCACATCGATGCCGGCGGCCTGGAGGTCGGCGTAAAGGCGGTCGGCGGCCTCGACGACGCCGGGGCGGTCGGTGCTGAGGGCCACCAGGTGGGCGTCGAAGGGGGCGAGGGAGCCGGGCCAGATGATGCCCTTCTCGTCGTGGTTGGCCTCGACGACGGCGGCCAGCAGGCGCTCCAGTCCGATGCCGTAAGAGCCCATGACGGCGGGGCGGGCCGCGCCCTGGCGGTCCAGGTAGGTAGCGCCGAGCTTCTCGCTGTAGACGGTACCCAGCTTGAAGATGTGGCCCATCTCGATGCCGCGGTCGCGCCGCAGCCTCGAACCACAGGACGGGCAGGGGTCACCGTCACGGGCCAAGGCGATGTCCGCCACCACGTCGGCCGACCAGTCGCGGTCGTAGTTGACGTTGCGCAGGTGGGCGTCCGGCTTGTTGGCGCCGGCCACCAGGTTGGGCGACCCTGGCGCCGAGTCGTCGGCCACCACGCGCACGCCCTGGAGGCCCCGCGGCGAGGCGGAACCGGCCACCAGGCCGACCGCCTCCACCTCGCGGTCGTCCATGAGGCGCAGATCATCCACTCCAAGGACGTGGCACAGCTTCGTTTCGTTGACCTCCAGGTCGCCGCGGATGGCCACGAAGACCGGCTGAGCGCCGGCGGAGTAGAAGACGGCTTTGAGGGTCTTCCAGGGCGGAATGCTCAGGAAATGGGTCAGCTCTTCGATGGTCTTGATGCCAGGCGTAGAGACTTCCTCGATGGGCAGGGGCTCTTCGGCCTCAGGTTGGCGCTTGCGGATCTCCGCCTTCTCCGTGTTGGCGGCGTAGCCGCAGCTTTCGCAGAGCACGACCTCGTCCTCGCCGACGTCGCAGAGGTACATGAACTCCTGGTTGTCGCGCCCGCCGATGGCCCCTGAGTGGGCCTGGACAGCCACGGTGGGCACGCCGCAGCGGTTGAAGATGTTCTTGTAGGCCTGGAGCATCTTCTGGTAGCTCACGTCCAGGCCCTCCCAGTCAACGTCGAAGCTGTAGAGGTCCTTCATCCTGAACTCGCGCAGGCGGATGATGCCGCCGCGGGGTCGCGGCTCGTCCCGGAACTTGGTCTGGATCTGGTAGATCAGGACGGGCAGGTCCCGGTAGCTCTGGATGTGGCGCTTGAAGAGGTCCACAGTGATCTCCTCGTGGGTGGGGCCCAGCGCCAGGTAGCGGTCGCGGCGGTCCTTGAGGACGAAGAGGTTGTCGCCGAAGGCCTCGCGCCTCCCTGAGGCCTCCCATACCTCGATGGGCTGAAGGGCGGGCATCATGAGCTCCTGGCCGCCGGCGGCGTCCATCTCCTCCCGGATGATCTGCTCGATCTTGCGTAGGACGCGCCAGCCCAGCGGCAGGTAGCTGTAGACACCCGCCGCCAACTGCTGGATGAGGCCGGCTCGCAGGAGGAGGCGGTGGTTGTCGGTGTCAGCCTCCGCCGGGACCTGGCGCATCGTCTTGCCGAAGAGCTGGGAGAGGCGCATGGCGATTCCAGCATAGGGGGGCTGGAGGTGTGGGGTCAAGGGTGGAAGGATACGACGCGAGCTGGTGGGGAGGCGAAGAGCGATGTGGCAGTGAGGGAAGGGCGAGGGCGCCAGTACGCCCAGGTTGCTGCGCCTTGTCCAGCCATGCTACAGTCACAGCCGGCGACAGTCGTGTAGGGGTAGTATCGCCGTGACAACCGAGCCCACAGCCGCGATTACGTCACAGTCATTAGCCGAGGCTATCCTTCAGGTGGGGCGCACCGCGCACACGGAGGAGGACCTGCGTATCGGCGTGGAGAAGCTGCTCGAGCCTGCTCTTAAACAGTTGGGTGTCGTGGCGCACCCGCGCTATGAGAGGCATATCCGCCGCACTATCCTGACGGCGCCTGGCCGGGCTGACGCCCTCTACGGCCAGGCGGTTATCGAATACGAGCCACCCGGCAAACTCAGTACCCAGAGGGGTCTGTCGTCTACCCGAAAGCAGCTTGAGGGGTACCTTCTGGGTTTGGCAGGATTGGGTAGCCAGCGCGAGGCTGCCCTGCGACGCATGGCCGGCGTTGGTCTCGATGGCCAGAGCATCTTCTTTCTCCGCTATCGGGGCGATAGGCCGTCGACGGAACAGCAAAGTGCGAAGGCGCCTTTGACCCAGCTTCCCTTGTTGGTCGAAGAGGCCGCCAAGGGCAGTTTTTCTCTCATTGGGCCGTACTCCATTACTGAAGAAAGTGTCAGTCAATTCCTGCTCCACCTGCGGGCATTGCGCCGCCGTCGTTTAGCCGCGGACGAGCTTGCGAAAGAGTTCGGCCCCGGAGGGGATGTGGCGGATGAGATAGTCAACGCGCTGTACAGCCGCCTGGCGGAATGCCTGACAGCGCCCGGAAGCCTTTTCCCAAGGGTGGAGACGCTCTACGAGGAGTGGAAGCGCATCTTTGGGATCGTCTACGGGCAGGAGCTGGTGAAGGCCCAGCGGGATGCTCACGCACTGGCACGGCGCTACCACGTTACGGAGTTTACCGACCTCAAACCCCTTCTTTTCGCAGTCCACACCTACTATGCCCTGTTCATGAAACTGCTAGCAGCAGAGCTGCTCTCTTTGCAGCAAGGCGCACTCTTGGCCTCCGTAGCGGAACAGCTTCCGCCGCTGACCGGAGAACTACTCAGGAGCCGTTTGGAAGAGCTGGAGAAGGGCACATGGTTCGAGGCCCAGGGCATCCGCAACTTCCTGGAGGCAGACTTCTTTGGGTGGTATTTGTCGGCTTGGAACGGGGACATAGACGCGGCTGTCCGCAGCCTGGCTAGGGCTCTGGCGGAATACGAGCCGGCCACCGGAACGCTGGCCCCGGAAGCCACCCGAGACCTCTTGAAGAAGCTGTACCAACGCCTGGTGCCGAAAGAGTTGCGCCACGACCTGGGCGAGTACTATACGCCGGACTGGCTGGCGGAGCTGGTGCTGAACGACGTGGGGTACGCTGGGAACCCGGAGGAGCGGCTGCTGGACCCCGCCTGCGGCTCGGGCACCTTCCTGGTGCTAGCCATTCGCCGCATTCTGGACTATGCGCAGGACTCCCTGGCCTGGCGGGCGCGTGGTGAGCGGGAGCTGGTAGCGAGAATCCTAGAAAACCTGGTAGGTTTCGACCTGAACCCCCTGGCCGTCATCGCCGCCCGCACCAACTACCTACTGGCCCTCGGGCCGTTGGTGCGCCATCTGGCAGGAAAGGACCTGCCGGTCTATCTGTGCGACTCCATTCTGACGCCAAAGACCATCCGCCCGGCGCAGGTGCCGCAAGAGTCGCCGGACTCCATTCCCGTGCCCTCCAGTCAGCGCGAGTTCTGGATCCCTCGGGAGCTAGTTGAAGGGGGTGGCATCGACGCCCTATGTCGCCTTCTGGAGCAGTGCGTTGCCAGCTACACGCTGGACGAGTTCGTCGAGCGCGCCCGCGGCGAAATAGGGTGGGCCAGCGAGTATACCGAGCCTTCGCTTCGGACGCTGTTCGCGAAGGTGAAGGGACTGGAGGAGGCCGCCCGCAACGGCATCTGGGCCCGCATCCTCAAGAATGCCTTTGCCCCAGTGTTTGTGGGTCAGTTTGACTATGTGGCGGGCAACCCGCCCTGGGTCAACTGGGAGAGCCTGGCGGACGAATACAGGGAGGCCACAGCTCCTCTCTGGCGATACTATCAGCTGTTCCCTCACAAAGGGCTGCGCGCAAGGCTAGGATCTGCAGAAGACGACATATCTATCCTTATGGCTTACACCGCCATGGACAGCTACCTGAAAGATAATGGCAAACTAGGCTTTGTCATAACGCAAACAGTTTTCAAGACCAAGGGCGGCGGCCAGGGGTTCCGCCGGTTCCGGCTGGGGGACGGAGCGCGGCTGAGGGTGCTCTCGGTGCAGGACCTGGTGGAGCTTCAGCCCTTTGAAGGGGCAACCAACCGCACGGCCACGGTAGTCCTGCAGAAAGGCGAGGCGACGGAATACCCCACGGGCTATACCCTGTGGCGCAAGGCCAAAGCAGGCAGAGTAGGGGCAGACCTGTCCCTGGTGGAGGTAGAGGAGCGCACCACGAGGACAATCCTATCTGCCCGCCCGGTGAACGCGGCCGAGCCAACCTCACCCTGGCTCACCGCTGGTCCGGCGGCCCTCGCCGGCATGCAGAAGGCGCTGGGGACTTCCGGCTACCAGGCGAGAAAAGGAGCCTCCACCTCAGCGAACGGAATCTACTAGCTACGTATTCTGGGGCGGCGGCCCGATGGGCTCCTTTTGATAGAGAACCTCAACGATATTGGCAAAAAGCAGGTCAAGTGCGTGCAGGCGGCCATTGAGCCTGACCTGGTCTATCCCCTTCTGCGGGGACGCGACGTGTCCCGCTGGCGCGCCCAGCCCTCGGCCTACATTGTAGTGGCCCAGCAACCAGGGAAGGCCAGCGTCGGTTTTGATGAGAGCCAACTCAAGGTGAAGTACCCCCATACCCACGCCTACCTGAAGGAGTTTGAGGACGTGCTGCGGCAGAGGGCGGACTACCGTAAATACTTTAACCCGCAAAAGGACCCCTTCTACAGCATGTACAACGTCGGGAGTTATACCTTCGCGCCCTATAAAGTAGTGTGGCGGTATATCGCGGGTGATTTCATCAGCGCTGTTCCCGTTGGCGAGGTACGGACCGCCATCCCGGATAGCAAGCTCGTCTTGGTCCCATGTACCTCCATGTCGGAGGCACATTACGTCTGTGCGACCTTGAACTCTCTCCCGGCCCGTCTCACGGTACGGTCGTATACAGTGGGGACACAAATTTCGACGCACGTGCTAGAGCACGTTGCCATCCCCAGGTTTAACCCCGCCAAGTCTCTCCATCGGTCCCTGTCTGCCCGCTCCCAGCGGGCGCACCAGCTCGCGGCGTTGGGCAAAGAAGCGCAGGCGGAACTGGCCCGGGTGGAGGAGGAGATAGACCGCCTGGCGGCCGAGCTGTGGGGAATCACGCAAGTGGAACTAGAGGAGATAGGACGGGCCCTGGCGGAGCTGGACTGAAGAATTGTCGGGGCAGGGCTGAAGCCCCGCAGCTACTGCCAGGGCGGAAGGTCGGGCGAGGACAGAGCTAAAGCTCTGTCCCTACAGGTGGCCAATCATCCTAGCGATAGCTCCAGCACGCTGGCCGAGTGCCGGGGCAGCGTCACACCACAGTGGCCTGAAAGCCCCTTCAGCTCCTGGCGGATCACCTTCACGTTGTCCGGCTGGGCGAACGAGTTGGTGACGGAGGGATCACGGCCCGTGCACAGGTGGTGCGCCCCTTCTGGCGCCGCCTTGGCATCGACCAGGCGCAGGTCCACAGTCATCTCATCGTCGCGCGACAGATTCACCGCCGAGACGTAGAGCAGCTGCTTCTCCTCGTCCAGCGTGGCCGACACGTCCAGGAGGGGCAGCCGCTGGGGCGGAAAGCCCGGCACCTCCACCTCGTCGCTCTCGGCCCAGACGTCGAGGGCGATGGGGCCGCTGTGCTCGGCTTGGAGCAGCAGGGGGAAGTAGGTGGTCTGGAGGAAGAGGCCCTCGGGACTGGTGAAGATGGGCGCGAGGACGTTCACCATCTGGGCGATGTTCGCTATGCCGATGGCGGCGCAGTTGCGCTGGAGCATGTTGAGGAAGGAAGCAACACAGAGGGCGTCCGCCAGGTCATAGGTCTCTTCGAGCAGGGGGTTGGGGCCCGGGCCCATGGCCCGGTACCAGACGTTCCACTCATCGAAGGCGATGTGGATGGGCCGGTCCATCCGGTACTGGCGACGGGCGGCGCAGATCAGCTCCCACAGGGTGTGGATGTAGCGCTCCTGCTCGCGGGGCCTCGCCAGGAGCGAGTAATAGGGCTCCTGCGCGTCGGGACGGAAGTAGGCGTGCACCGAGATGTAGTCGATAAGGGGCGCCAGGGTCTTCAGCACCTGCCAGTCCCACTCGGGTTCGTCGGCGCCGCAGGCGACCAGCCGGATGCTCGGGTCCACCCACTTCATGGCCTTGCCGTACTCCCGCGCCTGCTCGGCGTACTGGGCGGCCGTCTTGTAGCCCACCTGCCAGAACCCGAAGACCTCATTGCCCAAGCCCCAGTAGCGCACCCCGAAGGGCTCCGGCGAGCCGTGGCGACGCCGCAGGTTGGCGTAGTGGGTGTCGGTGGTGGCGTTGCAGTACTCGACCCAGGCGGCGGCCTCGTCCAGGGTGCCGGAGCCGAGGTTGGCGCAGAGGTAAGGCTCGGTGCCCAGCGCCCGGCAGTAGGCGATGAACTCGCCGGTGCCGAAGCGGTTGCTCTCCTCCTTGCGCCAGGCCAGGTCGAAGCGGCGGGGGCGCTCCTCGGGCGGGCCGACGCCGTCCAGCCAGTGGTAGCCGGAGACGAAGTTGCCGCCCGGCCAGCGCAGGTTGGGCGCGCGGAGCCGGCGCATCGCCTCCAGCACGTCGCGGCGGAAGCCCTGCCCGTCGGAGAGGGGCGAGCCCGGCTCGTAGATGCCGCCGTAGATGCAGCGACCCAGGTGCTCGATGAAGCCGCCGTAGATGTTGGGGTCAATGGCGCCAAGACGCCGCCGCGGGTCGATGCGCACCTCAGCCTTGAGCATGGACAGACCTCCTGAAGGATGATGAAGGGGCCAGGCAATGATAGCACAGGGCTGGCAGCCAGGGCTCCCTTCCGCCTGCCCAGGAGGCGGTTTCGAAAAGAGCCGGCTGCGGGAGACCGCTTGCGAACGGATAGTAATAGTGTAGAATGGCGCCGCCATGGAACCCCGCATCCAGTACGCCAAGACCGCCGACGGCGTGAGCATCGCCTTCTGGACGCTGGGGGAAGGGATGCCCTATGTGTATCTGCCAGCGATAGGGGGGCCCAACCGTATCGAATTGGTCTGGCAGTGGCCCGAGTATCGGGCTTACCTCGAACGGCAGGCGCAGAAAAGAAGGGTCGTGGGATACGACCTGAGAGGATTCGGCCTCTCTGACCGCGGAGTGACCGACTTCTCCCTGGACAGCCGCGTAACGGACCTGGAGGCGGTGGTGGACCGCCTGGAGCTGGACAGGTTCATTCTGTCGGGGGTCCTTGACTCGGGGCCAGTGGCCATCGCCTACGCCACCCGGCACCCGGAGCGCGTATCGCACCTCGTCCTGTGGTGCGCGTGGGCGCGATACGGGGATGTCTTCTCAGCTTCACAATACGAAGCAATACGGTCCCTTATTGACAGGGACTGGGAGCTATTCACGGAGACGATGGCACATGCCATGGTGGGCTGGTCGGAGAGTGAGGCTGCATCGCGTGTCGCCTCGTTGGTACGGGAACAGACAACGCCGGAGGTCTACCGAGCGGCGGCCGAGGCGACTAGCGAATTCGACGTTACCGCCCTTCTGCCGCGCGTCAGGTCACCAACGCTAGTGTTTCACCGCCGCCAGTTTCCGCTGGCGGGTGTAGGCGTTGCGAGCGGCCTTGCCTCGCGGATACCAGACGCCCGCCTGGTGGTGCTGGAAGGGGCCTCAATTATGCCCTTCATGGGCGACATGGAGGCGGTGTTCCGGGCCGCAGACGAGTTCCTGGGTGAAGGGGAGGAGGCAGTACGTGTGGCTGAGGCGCCTGGGGCTGGCGCCTTCCGCACCGTCCTCTTCACGGACGTGGCGGGGTCCACGGCGCTCACCCAGCGCCTGGGCGACGCCAGGGCCCGTGAGCTGCTGCGGGAGCACGAGCGCATCGTGCGGGAGGCCCTGAAAGCGCACGACGGCACCGAGGTGAAGGCGCTGGGCGACGGCTTCATGGCTTCCTTCTCGTCGGCGACGCGCGCCCTGGAGTGCGCCATCGCCATGCAGCGGACCTTTGCCGAGCACAACGAGTCGGCTGAGGAGCCGATGAGGGTGCGCATTGGGCTGAACGCCGGCGAGCCAATAGCGGAGGATGAGGACCTGTTCGGGACGGCGGTGAACCTGGCGGCGCGCATCGCGGCGAAGGCCGAGGGTGGGGAGATCCTGACCTCGGATGTTGTGAGGCAGCTCGTGGCGGGCAAGGGCTTCCTGTTCTCAGACCGCGGTGATGTGGTGCTGCGGGGCTTCGAGGACCCGGTGCGGCTGTACGAGGTGAGGTGGCAGGAGGGCGACTAATGCAACAGCATATCCAGTTTGTTACCGCTCCAGACGGTGTCAACCTGGCCGTAGCCACCCTGGGCTCCGGCCCGCCCCTGATTCTCGTCCCCGGCTGGCTCAGCCATCTAGAGCTCGACTGGCGTGACCCATTCGCCCGCTCTCTGTTCGAGCGTCTGGCCAGCGAGCGTCAACTGATCCGATACGACAAACGCGGTACGGGACTCTCCGACCGGAGCATCGGTGATCATTCTCTCGATGCTCAGGTACGGGACCTTGAGGCCATTGTCGACCAGCTACAGTTGCGCCGTATCGCCTTGCTCGGCTACTGCCAGGGCGGCCCGATCTCCATCGGTTATGCGACGCTGCACCCGCAGAATGTCTGCGGCCTAATCCTCTACGCCAGCTACTGTAGCGGGCGACGGTGGCGCGAGGCCAAACCGGGGCTACCGGACGCCCTCGCCTCGCTGATTCGAGCCGACTGGGGTGGTTATGGCGCAACGACGATACTCGACGTGTTGGTACCCGGCGCGCAGCCGGAGTTGAGACAGCAGTTCGCAGAATACCAGCGACAAAGCGCAACGGCGGAGGACGCCGTTTCCATGCTGGAAACGTTGACGCAATACGAAATCACGCCTCTTCTGTCGCAAATCGCTACTCCCACCCTTGTTCTTCACCGCCGGGACGATCGAGCCTCTCCTTTCCAGCAGGGCCGGGAAATCGCCTCCCAGATTCGCGGTGCCCGCTTGGTGCCCCTGGAAGGAGACATCCACATCATATGGCTTGGCGATACGGAGCCCATCATCACCGCCATTGACGATTTCCTGAGCGGCTACGAGGGACCCCGACCGCCTTCGCCGGTCCGTGAGGGTTTGCAGTCCGTTCTCTTTACGGACATGGAAGGCTCCACTGCTCTCAGGCAGCGCCTCGGCGATGCCAAGGCTCAGGACCTCGTCCGCACCCACAACACCATCGTCCGCGACGCCCTCAAGGCCCACAGCGGCAGCGAGATCAAGCACACCGGCGACGGCATCATGGCCTCCTTTTCCACCGCGTCTGGGGCTCTAGAGTGTGCGGTGGCTATCCAGAGGGGCGTGGCCGCTCACGTCGAGCAGCACCCTGATGCTCCCCTGGGCGTGTACATCGGGCTGAACGCTGGTGAGCCCATCGCGGAGGAGAAGGATCTCTTCGGCACATCCGTCGACCTCACCAGGCGCATCTGTGACAACGCCCAGCCGGGGCAGATCCTGGTCTCGGACCTCGTGGCGGGTCTCGCCGCCGGCAAGGGCTTCGTGTTCGAAGACCAGGGGGAAGCTTCCCTCAAGGGGTTTGACAGGCCGGTGCGGCTGTATGAGGTGAGGTGGCGGGAGGAAGACTAGCCCACCCGCGTGTCGAGCGCGGAGAGAAGGAGGGGTGACCAGTGCTACTGAGGCGTCACGCGGACAAGATTGACGTCCTGAAGAAAGTGCCGTTGTTCAGCGCGCTTAGCCGCCGCCAGCTTGACATGGTCGCCCACCATGCCGACCAGGTGAAGCGGGGTGCCGACGCAATACTGGCTCGGCAGGGAGCGCAGGGGTTGGAGTTCGTGCTCATAGTGGAAGGCAGCGCCCGAGTCGAGAGGGACGGCACGACCATCGCGCACCTGGGCGCTGGTGATTTTTTCGGAGAGATGTCCCTCATAGAGGGCAGGCCGCGCAGCGCCACCGTAATCTCTGATGCGCCTGTAGTCCTGCTGGTCGTGCACAGACGCTCCTTCAGTCGCCTTCTGGACGTCGTGCCTGGCCTGTCGAAGAAGGTAATGGCCACCCTCTGCGAGCGCCTGCGCGCCGCCGATGTGACCTTAGCCCTAAGGAACTAGTGCACAAGGCCCGCATAGCGGAGTTGCCAGCGACTGCGAGGCGCTGCTGGCCGCCGCCGGGCCAGCCTGAGCGCCCTCGTACGTGGTGCAGCAGTTGGTAGCCGGTAAAGGTTTCCTGTTCTCCGACCGCGGTGATGTGGTGCTGCGGGGCTTCGAGGACCCCGTGCGGCTGTACGAGGTGCGCTGGCGGGAGGAGGGGTGATGGAGCCGCGCATCCAGTACGCTAGGACCGCCGACGGTGTGAGTATCGCCTTCTGGACGATGGGCCGCGGCGAACCGCTTGTCTGGGTGCATGGCATTCTGCGTCGTCCCTCAGAAAGCAGATTGCTACTTGACTTGGCCAAGAGCGGGCCCTCAAACAGCCCAAAGAGTCCGGAGGGCGGCGACAGATACGGACCCGGCTGCTATGCAAGGGAGAAGATCCCATGTCCCTCAAGATGACCCAGGAGGAACGCGAGGCGTTCCTGGCCGATCTCCACGTAGGTGTGATCAGCATCGAGGATCCCGGCCGCGGACCGATCACGGT
>Ga0315279_10006200_pt1 | contig 15183 bp, 15 predicted proteins | sample YL17G06_20_MG_FD_203694 | JGI IMG/M metagenome (GOLD analysis project Ga0315279, IMG submission 203694) | Sediment microbial communities from Yellowstone Lake, YNP, Wyoming, USA - YL17G06_20 | ecosystem: Environmental > Aquatic > Freshwater > Lake > Sediment | place: USA: Wyoming | collected... | reverse complement strand
TTCACGAGGCAGGCCGACATGTTAAAAATCCGCCTATGGGAAACGAAGATAAAAGACCTGGTAATTTCGTATTTCGTTATTCGTATCTCGTATTTCGAACGACGAAAGACGAACAACGCTTCACGAGCTCACCGCGGCCACGGTCACCTGATTGCCAAAGGCGGCGACCTTAACCTGATGCCGGCTGAGATTACCCACAAGGCCACAGGAAAGAGAAACGCGTATCTCGTCGTTCGTATCTCGTATTTCGTCGTTCGTATTTCGAGAGACGAACGACGAGGAACGAACGACGGCGAATTGGTGGTGAGCTTTGGCGGAGACGGTTCCATACAGGGAAGCTTTTTCACCAGCGCCGCAAATAGCGCCGCCACCTATAAGCTGCCCTGGATTAGCGTCATCGAAAACAATCAGTTCCAAATTTGGGTGCGATCAATTCTCGTATCTCGTATTTCGTCGTTCGTATTTCGAGAGACGAACGACGAGGAACGAACGACGGCGAATTTAAAAGTCATGGCCGTTTACAATGTGGCAAGATACGCTGTCGAAAAGGCCCGTTCCGGAGGCGGCCCTACCCTCATTGAGTGCAAAACCTACCGATGGTATGACCATTACGGGACGGGCGGCGCTCAGATTGGCAAGGACGGAGCTTTTGGTCTCGGCTATCGCTCCGACAGGGAGCTGAGGGACTGGATGGCCAAAGACCCCATACCGCGATTCAGGCGGTTCTTAGTAAATGAAAAGGTCCTCACCGAAGAGCGGGCCGATGAAATCGTGGCGGAAGTCGGGCAAGCGGTTGAGAAAGCCGCTGCGTTTGCGGAGGCCCAGCCGGTTCCAAAACCTCAGGACGGTCTCTTAAACGTTTTCGCTGAAGGTGCTGTTGCTCTTCATAAAAGCTAAAACAAAAGGGAGGTAGAGACAAATGCCAAAGAGTATGAGCTATGCGATTCTCGAAGCTATTCAAGGGGAAATGCGGCGGGACAAGCTGTTGACTCTCTTATACGAATACCAGAGTCCGGCTGCCGGCTGGGAAGGACGAAACATCAATCTGGAATCCGAGTTCGGACGCTGGCGGGTGCGATTCAGCCCCATCGACGAGAATTGGATTGTGGGCGGCGCTATGGGGATGTCTATGATTGGCGTTCCGGCAATTGCTCACATACCGAGCATGACCACCCTTATTCCATACGAATTGATGTTCAACCACGCCGGCAAACTTCGCCACATGACCGGCGGACAGGCGGCATTTCCTATGGTGCTCTGGGCCGATATGCAGGGAAGAGCGCCACTCCAGGCCGGGCAGCATGCCGACGCAGGACTTGAATCTTCTTATGCACGACTGGCGGGACTGAAAGTGGTAATTCCCTCCAATCCGTATGACGCCAAAGGCCTGATGGTATCGGCTATCAGAGACGTTGACCCGGTCGTGTTCTGCGAGTATCCGCTGCCTGCCTCGGGTCCGGATGTTCCTGACGAACCATATACCGTTCCGATAGGTCAGGCCGTTGTTCGGACAGAGGGCAAGGATATCACCATCGTTGGCTATGCACCACAGACGGTCGAAATAGCCAGGGCAGTGGAGCAGCTCAAGCAGCGCGGCATAAGTGCCGAATTCATTGACCCCCGGACATTGGCGCCTCTGGAGCAGGTTATGGAGACCATTATTGAGTCTGTTAAAAAGACCGGTAAGCTCCTGACATCCGATGACGGCTCTTACAGCTTCTGCAATTGCTCCGAAATAATCGCCAGGGCCGCCGAGGCGGTGCCGGGCACCAAGTTCAAACGGCTGGCGTTCCCTGATGCCCCTCCGCCAGGAGCACCGGAAATGATTAACTATATGAGGGTAAACGCTGCCGACATCGTCGCGGCTGCGGAAAAGATGGTGCGAGTGTAAGCGGGTCTTCAACGGAACGACAGCAATGAAACAAAAGCGCCAAAAAAGGACGCCAGAAGGCATAGAGAACCTGCGGCCTCAAGCTTCGCTGCGATGTAGATACTGTGGATGCGAAACCGATGAGGGTGTCATCAAGGCGGCGCATTGGACGGAGAGAAGGTTAATTGTTATAGAAGATATTCCCGCACGGCTGTGCCTGGGATGCGGGGAGCAATTCTTTGAGGAAGAGGTCATACAAAAGATTCAGAAGGCACTAACATATCCGACAACGAAGGCAAAACGGCAGATTCGCGTTCCTGTGTACTCTCTTGAACCAGTCATAGCAAATCAGGACCACCGGGAGATTTTCCTGTGCAAGTATTGTGAATCACCGACTGTGGAGGAACTGGTCAAATCGGTTCTCTGGGTGGATGGAGGATTGATTGCTGTGGAGAATATACCGGCGCAGGTGTGTCAACGGTGCGGAGAGCAGTTCTACGACGACCAGACTACTGAAAAGCTCACTGCGCTGGGTAAACGCAGGTTTGAACCACCAACGGCAAAGCGAAAGGTGCTGGTTTCTGTATTCTCTGTGGCTGATGTTGTAAAGAAATCCCTGGGCAAAACGCCATAATCGAGTTCTTAGTTAAAGCCGCGAATCCTGCCATTCTATGGCAAAAATCTGTATTGTGTTTCGCTTTGAATACACGAAAAAGCCGGATTTCCCCACAGAAAATCTTGCAAAAAGGTCAGGAATTTGGTAGTATAGAGCTTATAGAAACCATTGAACGTAGTTTGCGTTACAGCAGATTGGAGAACCTGATGGGTTATCCGGGGTTCTATGGAGGACTTTTTTATGAAGCTGTTTTGTGTCAGGGTTGTGCTGATTTGCATTCTGGGGCTGGTGCTCATTCCATCGGCGAACCTCATCGCAGGGGAGCTAACTGAGGATACCACCTGGTCCGGAACCGTCACTCTTGACAGCAATGTTGTCGTTACGACCGGTATAGTTTTGACTATTGAGCCGGGGACAACGGTTAGAATGAGTAATGGGGTGACGATAAGAGTCTATGGACAGCTCCTGGCCGACGGTAACGAAGCCAAGCCGATTCTCTTCACTCGCTACCCGAGCGGGAACAGGTGGAAGCAGATTAGGTTCGTTGAGGCAGCGGACAGCCGCCTGACGAACTGTATTTTCGAGTATGCCAACTGCGCGGGCGACCATAAGGACTACTATAATCCGGGGCCGAATAGGTACCAGTACCACGAAGCGGTCGTTCTCGTGGCATCTCATGTCGATTTCGAAAAGTGCGTTTTTCGGAATTTGCCCTCTGCGGGGGGGGGAAGGAGATGCCATAGCCATTTTTTCGGATGACCCGAATCACCCCGGAAATGCATCAGCGAATTTCCGGTCCTGCCAGTTTCTCTCAATCGGACAGGGCATACACACCAGATACTCCTACGTTCTGGTGGAGGACTGCTACTTTGTAGGCAAGACCGGCGACAACGATGACGTTGACCTATATGGGGAGAGCACGCCGCCGTGCCTCATCCGGCGCAACCTGTTTGATATGCCCTGTGAGGATGACAGGGTCCACCCGACGAAGTGTTCGGCAATCATCACCGAAAACGTCATCAAAGGAAGTAGCTCCGACCACGGCATCGTTCTTCGGGACAAGTGCACTCCCATCGTGACTAACAACCTCATCTACAATTGTCCTAACGGCGGCATCGCGGTGGAAAACGCGTGTACGGCCATACTTGTGAACAACACGATTGTCAATTGCACGAAGGGCATTCACTGTTTTGACCTGGGCAGGGCGGGTTTTCCGTATTACCTGACTCCGGGCGGCGGGACGGCCACGGTAATTAACTGTATCATTTGGGATTGTTCGCCATCTATCCAGCTGGAAGACAGTCCAAATACACAGGCCAAAGACCCCGGCTCTCACATAACGGTCAAGTACTGCGACGTTAAAGGCGGCAGGGCCAGTGTAACCGTGTCCGGGACTTATTCGACCGTTACGTGGGGAGCGGGGAACATCAATGTGGATCCGCAATTCGTCAACGCCGGCTCGAAAGACTATCATCTCAAGTCCCTGGTGGGAAGGTGGAACCCAACCACTCAGACCTGGGTTAGGGACCTTGTGCACAGCCCCTGTATCGACACAGGCGACCCTAATGACCCTAATTATTCAGATTGGACCGCAGAACTTTGGCCAAATGGCAGACGCATAAATATGGGGGCCTACGGCGGCACCCCGGAAGCCAGTATGTCTTTATCGACTGTCGGCAATATAGGCGACCTCAATAATGACGACATTGTTGACTTCCTGGATTTTGCTAACTTTGCTGCCAGTTGGGAAACCCATCAACCTCTTTTCACAATATTGACCTTAGGGCCGCCGCCATTACGTGAAGACCTTGACAGAAATAAAATAGTTGATTGCAACGACCTCGGCATATTCAGTGAGAACTGGCTGTGGGAAGAGGAGTAAGGTGCGTCGGAATTGCCCGATTCGGATAATTCTGACAATCGCAGGATTTTTCGCCGGGCTGTCGAGTCCGCTAAAGGCGGACGGAGCTATTTTTGAAATACACCCGGCAACTGTGGATTCCCAGGAAGAGTTTGAAAATATTGCAAATTCGCTTAAGCCGGGCGATGAGATGGTCTTAAATGGAGGGGTCTATTCCCAAAACGGCCGTCGGGCAGTTACCGCTAACGGCACTTCCACCCAGCCCATTATTATTCGAGCTGCAAAGGGACAATCGCCGCTACTTACCTGCTCAGCCGACAATATCGATAAACATAACAATATCGAGTTCGTCGATTGCTCTTATTTAATCGTTCGAGGACTACGTTTTCAAGGCGGCAGCTCCGGCGTACGATTTATCAGAGGACACCACATCACATTTGAAGAGTGTGAAATCTTTGAGACCGGCAATAATGCACTCACGATGAATAGCGGCGATTGCAACGCCTTTACTATTCGCAAAAACCATATTCATCACACCGGCTTGAGTAACTCCGGCCCGACTGAAGGCGAAGGTATGTATATCGGCTGCCACGATGGGTCGTGTCGCACCACTAATACACTGGTTGAAGGCAATTACATTCATCATTTGCGCAGCACCAGCGACGGTGGAAACGACGGTATCGAAATTAAATTCGGTTCGTATAATAATACGGTTCGCGATAACGTCATTCACGATACAAACATTGGCCGGCAATATCCCGGCATCTTCGTTTATGGCGGCGGCCCAAAGGTCAACATTGTGGAAGGAAATGTTATCTGGAACGCCGGCGAAGGAATCCAGGTAGTTTCTGATGCGATTGTGCGAAATAACATCATTTTTGATTGTTCCGCAACAGGAATCACAGCGGCACCGCACGCCGCTGTGTCCCGGATGCGCAACGTTACAATTGTCAATAATACCATTGTCAATCATCCGAGAGGCGCTCTGATTCGCTGGTCCAAAGCAAGTAACGTGTTATTTGCTAATAACGCCATTTATTGTCCCGAGTCTATAGCGATTGATGCATCAGGAATTGACAACAGCACATTTAGCGCCAACTATGTTCAAGGCCGATTAGTGGGTGTAACGATTGATAATTCTCGTTTTTATGACGGGGGAATTATTTCGGCTGCTTTTGTGGCACCCGACCAAAAGAACTTCTGGCCCAAACCAGGCTCGGTGCTGCTCGACCACGCCAATCCTGATTTCGTTCCAAAGCTGGATTTTAACCATACTGCAAGGAAATCTCCTTTTGATGTAGGCGCTTATGAATCCGAAGGGGCCGCGAAAAATCCCGGCTGGCAGGTGCAGACAGGATTCAAGAGCGGTCGCTAACAAGGTGTGTGGGATTAGGTCCAGCGACATAAATTTATGAAAAAATCTTGCGTGAAAGGAATAGCTGTGATTAAACGAACGGTAAATTGGCCTTTGTTGGTATCTTTGACAGCTTTGTTTTTTATCTCTGGTAACATAATCCTTCCGCAAAATACAGTTCTGGCGGCGGTCGAAGGGATTGACCAAAATCGTGTCGAGACAATTGCCGCCATGCTTGCTGAAAAGCCGGCTGGTTTCGGCTCGCCCATTACTGACCGCAATTCCTGGAAGAAACTGGCCCAAAATGATTCATTCAAAGAAGTAATTTCCCAAGCGGAGATGTTACTTAAAGAACCCATCCCAGACCAGCCCGATGATTTGTATCTGGACTTCTCGCGCGCCGGTAACCGTACCCGCTGGGAGAGAATCAGCGGCCTTCGCCGCGAAAGGACCGGTCCGCTTGTTTTGGCCGAATGTCTGGAAAACAAAGGGCGATTCATACCGGCGTTTGAAGAGCTTGTGGGGGTGCTGTGCTCGGAACGCACCTGGGTAATGCCGGCCCATGACTCGAAACTTACCAACTTCAATGGGACAATCATCGACATCGACCTCGGCTCCTCTAAGATTGCCTGGTCCTTAGCCACCGCCGATTACCTCCTGGCTGACAGACTAAGTCCCGAAGTTCGCAAGCTCATTCGTGACAACCTGGAGAGGCGCATCTTTGAACCCTACCGGGATATGGTGCTGGGCAGGCGCGAGCAAAACTGGTGGATGACCGGAACCAACAACTGGAACGCCGTCTGCCTCGCTGGTGTAACTGGTTCGGCGCTGGCTGTAATCGATTCACCTCGCTCCCGAGCATTTTTCGTTGCGGCTGCAGAGAAATACTCGACAAGTTTCCTTGAAGGGTTCGCCGACGATGGCTACTGCTCCGAAGGTCTTGGCTATTGGAACTACGGCTTTGGCCATTATATTATGCTTGGCGAAATGATTTATCAGGCAACCAACGGCAAAGTGGACCTGCTGCAAAACCCCCGTGCAAAACAGGCCGCCGGTTTCGGCGCAAATATCGAAATCCTCAATGGCGTCTATCCTGCCTTCGCCGACTGCTCTATAGATGCCAGGCCCAGCCCACAACTGATGTATTTTGTCAGCCGTCGCTTCGGCCTGGCTTTGCGCTCCTGTGAACAAATCGACCCTGCCTCTGCCGGCGGCTCGCTGTATCAAAATATGATGTATTCCTTTCCCAATTCCGCTTCCCGCGCCGAATCCGCTCAAGGCGTCTTGAGGGGTCCTGGCATCCGGTCCTGGTTTGACCAGGGCGGCGTTCTGGTCTGCCGACCAGAGCCAAATTCATCCTCACACCTGGCTGTTGCCCTTAAAGGCGGCCACAACCAGGAACATCACAATCATAACGACGTCGGCTCTTTCGTCGTCGTGCTGGGCGATAAGCCCCTGTTGCTTGACCCCGGCTCGGAAGTCTATACCGCCCGCACATTCAGCAGTCGCCGTTACGAAAGCAACGTTCTCAATTCCTTCGGCCATCCCGTCCCTGTTGTCGCCGGCAAGCTGCAACGAAGCGGCAGACAGGCCTGCGGTCGCGTGGTCCGCCAGAGCTTTACCGATAGCACCGACACCCTGGTCCTGGATATTTCTTCCGCTTATGATGTGCCGGAACTCAAAAAGCTCGAACGTGAATTTGTCTATTCCCGGCTCGGTTCTGGTTCTTTAAGCGTAACCGATGAAGTTGTTTTCTCACAACCCTGTGATTTTGGCACTGCCCTGGTAACGTTCAGCCAGTGGAAGCAACTATCTCCTTCAACTGTGATGATTTATGAGCAGGAACAGGCCCTGCGAGTGGACATAAAGGTTACCGGCGCCGAGTTTAAGATACGGTCCGAAACCATCCGCGAAGACGTCAGAGCCAACAAACAACCCACCAGATTAGGCATCACTCTTACCCGGCCCGTAACCCATGCTCTTGTCTCTGTTACCGTCACGCCTACCCACAATGCACTCTCCAAACCGCTACGGGACAACACCAAAAGTCAATAAAAACATTGGGTTCGTCGTGTTGTTGGTATGATTAGCGGGGATAAAAGATGGAGATTTTTTTATATCTTTGTAGAATGCCGCTTAAGACAAAAAACTTTGACGCAGATTGCGCTGGAAATCTCGCTGATTTACGCTGAAACAAAATATATAAAAATATCTGCGTCAATCTGCGAAATCAGCGTCCAATCTATTACTACAGAATGAGAATTTGTGAAATGGCAGGGGGGGCCGCCGAATAAAAGCGGGCAGAGATGATTGAGGATTGCAGGGATGGTAGTTCTGGCAGGGATTGATGAAGCCGGTTTTGGACCTATTCTGGGGCCGCTGGTCGTATCGTCAAGCGCCTTTTCGCTTCCGCATCATCTTTTGACCTCTGACCTGTGGCAGGTTATGAGAAAAAGCGTCAGCGACAAGCGAAAGCATCTTGCGGGCCGGCTGCTCGTCGCCGACAGCAAAAAAGTCTATAGCAAATCGCTGGGCATCAGGCACCTGGAGCGAACGGTCCTGGCGTGCCTGCGATGCCTCGGCAAGGAGCCAGGCACATTAACAGAGCTTGTGGAGCTATTATGTCCGAATCTCCCGGAGCAGTTAAGCGATTATCCCTGGTACAAAGATGCAGGGGGGTATCGTCTTCCGACTGATTGCCCCGACAGGGCGATTGCCTCATCGGTGCTGGCCGATGATTTGGCCTCAAACGGCATCGAATTGCTGGAGCTGAAAAGTTACTGTCTGGAGGTTGCACACTATAACAAAATGGTGAGCACCGTGAAGAATAAAGCCAGTGTGCTGTTCACCGCTACCTCGGTACTCATAAAGAGCGATTTTGATAATTTTGCGGGAGACGATTTGCAAATCATAATCGACAGGCAGGGTGGGCGGGTCCGCTACCGCAAGGCCCTTCAATTGATGTTTCCGGATATGGAGTTGAAGATTATCCGTGAGAGCCAAACCATCAGCAGCTACGAGCTGGAGGCCGGCGGCAAACAAATGCGTCTGCATTTTGTGGTCGGAGCGGATGACAACTATTTGCCGGTGTCACTGGCCTCAATGGTGAGTAAATACATAAGGGAGCTTCTGATTGGCAGTATGAACCGCTACTTTGCGGCTTTTCACCCCGGCTTGCGGCCGACCGCGGGCTATTGGAAAGACGGCCTGCGTTTTATCGAGGACTTAAAAACGTATCTTCCTCACATCCAGATAGACAACAATCAACTGATTCGCTGTCGCTGATACATCCCACTTTTGCTCTTGCCTTACCGGGTAATTACTGCTATATGTTTGAACTACTATGACATATTTAGCAGTTCCCATAGCGGCCCAGAATCTTGAGCAGGCGAAGCAGCAAACCAAAGCGGCTCTGGCCGCAGGCGCAGAGATGCTTGAGCTGCGGACCGACTATCTCGAAAACCTCAGTGTCGATTTGGCCAGAGATTTGATTGCCGCCGTAAAAAGCATCGCAGGCAAACGGCTTCCTGTAATCGTAACCTGTCGTGATAAGCGGCAGGGGGGAGCAATTGACTATCCGCAGCGGCTGCGAATCGAGGTGCTTACCATTGCTCTGAAAGCCGGCGCCGAATTTATTGACTGTGAATACGAGAATTTCCTTTCCACGGAAGCCCAGGAGCAAATAAGGGTGGCGCTTTCGGGGAGTTCGAGAGGCCGGCTGATTCTGTCGGCCCACAATTTCCAAACAGGATTTGCCGGCATCAGCAAACTGTATCGCAGCATCTTATCTGTATGTCAGGTTGCGATACCAAAGATTGTTTATACTGCAAATCATATCAACGATTGCTTTGAGGCCTTCGACCTGCTGCACCAGACCAGCGGCGAGCGAATCATCTTTTGTATGGGTGAGCCGGGCATTATCAGCAGAATCATCGCAAAGAAGCTAAACTCCTTCGTTACCTTCGCAAGTATCGACCAGGAAACCGCAACTGCACCCGGCCAGTTAACGATTGGGCAGTTAAAAGAACTATACCGTTATGATTTCATAGATGCTGCGACCGAGCTTTACGGGGTGATTGCCGACCCTGTGGGACATTCGCTAAGTCCTGCAATTCACAACGCCTGCTTCGCTGATGTGGGTATGAACAAGCTGTATCTGCCGCTATTGGTGAAAGGTGGACGGGGCGAATTTGACCTTTTTATGCGGAATATCCTTTCTCGAAAATGGCTGAACTTCGGCGGCTTTAGCGTAACAATCCCGCACAAGGAAAACGCTCTGAATTTTGTTCAGACCCGCAGTTGGCGAGTTGAGCCGTTAGCGAAGAAAATCGGTGCCGCCAATACGCTGGTGGTTAGTAAAGATGATGCCCTTAAAGCGTATAATACCGACTATTCTGCTGCTCTGGATTCAATCACCTCGGGTCTGGATATTACCAGAGCCGGCCTGAAGGATCTGCCGGTTGCAATCATCGGCGCGGGCGGTGTAGCAAGAGCAATTGTGGCTGGTCTAAGCGACGCCGGGGCAAAAATAAAAATTTACAACCGCACCATCGAAAGGGCACAGAAACTCGCAGCCGAATTTGGCTGCGAATTTGCGCCTTTGGATGATTTGCCGAACCTAAATGCAAAATTGGTTATAAACTGCACCAGTATCGGAATGCACCCGAATGTTGACCAAACACCGTTGCCTGAGGAGTATCTAAAAAAGGATATGGTGGTTTTTGATACGGTTTATAATCCAGCCGAAACTTTATTGCTAAAACAAGCCAGGCAAAAAAAGGCAAAGACGATAGATGGTCTGTCAATGTTTATTAACCAGGCCGCTGCCCAGTTCAAACTCTTCACCGGCCAGGACGCTAACCCAGAACTTATGCGAAAAACTATTTCTAATTGTCTCTCTCACAAACAACTTGTATAATCCATTGGAAATCCCGTTTCAAATCATAAAATTCATTTGAAGGGGCGAAGTATGACTACAAAAAAATGTCCGTTTTGTGCAGAAGAGATTCAAGACGAAGCTATCAAGTGTCGTTTTTGTGGGGCGGAGTTGAGCAAGGAATCGCGCGAAAAGCACCAAAAACAAGTTCAGAGGCAGAAAATCGAAAGATCAATTAAGAAAATTTTGGGTTGCATCGGATTAGTGGTTGTTGTTGTCTTCATTCTGATTTGTGCTGGGGTTTTTAATTCTAGCGATCATAGTTCTACGGTATTATCGTCATCGTATCCTGTAACCGGTGAGCGAGGATATGTGCGTAGTGACGCTGGTCCTTTGGTCTTTCTTGGAACAACTAAAGAAGATTACAAAGACGTGTTGAAAAGCCTGCAAGCCCGTGATCAATTAGGAATATATGACTTGATTCTGAAACACTGTGCCTTTGCTGTTGACCCCGGCGTAAAAATACTTGTGGTGGACTACAGTTGGGATTTGAAGCAAGTAAGGATATTAGATGGTGAAAACGCGGGCCGAATTGGATGGGTACATTACAAATACTTAAGGAAATGAAACCAACTCTCAGAATCTTATGTAAGATGATATTAAGAAAAAAACGTTAACTTTTCTTGCTATTTGGGCAAGTATAATTTGAAAGGAAAACAATTATGCCGCGTATAGAGCAAAATAAATCTTCCAGAGGCAGTCAAAAGTGGCTACAGATTTTGGTCAATCATCAACCTGAGTTGTTAACGAGCCAACTTAGACCGCAGCTTAGGTTAGGGGCTCGCGAGTATATCCATTGGTTATCTCCCCTTGAAAATGACCAATACGCGGAGTACCAGGATGATGAGTTTATAAAAAAGCTGGATGTCAATCTTGGCAAAAGGCCGCTTCAGTCTTTCTGGCCAAAAGGTGGGCCAGTATGGGATGGACTCGGAGTTACAGATCGAGGCGAATTACTCTTGGTTGAAGCTAAGGCTCACATCGGAGAGTTGATTTCTTCTCCGTCTAAAGCAAGCCCACCCTCTATGAAAAAGATATATAGGAGTCTTGAAGAAACTAAGCAGTTTCTGGCCTCGAGTTCACAAATTGACTGGACAAGTAGCTTCTACCAATATACCAATCGATTAGCACATCTATACTTGCTTCGCCAGCTAAATGAGCTTCCTGCATATCTGATCTTTCTGTATTTCATAAATGCAACCGATGTCAAAGGACCTAATACCAGAGAAGAATGGAAAGGAGCAATAATCCTGCTACACTCGTTTCTTAGAGTAGTCAAGCACAAACTCTCTAAATATATTATTGATGTTTTTATCGATGTGAGCAAATTAAAAGGGCCGTAGGTAGAACTATTGCCACAAATGGTATTGCCATTGCGTGATTTAATTGTTGCTCAGGGAGGGCGGTTTTTGGTATCTTAAAAGAGGCAAAAATGCTGGGAATCGATTAAATATGGTAGCGATGGACAGGATAGAGCAGTTTGGCCGGCAGATTGGGCGCCAGTTCGGCGCTCAACAGGTGATACTATTCGGCTCTTACGCACGTGGCGAGGTTACAGAAGACTCCGATGTTGACCTGCTGGTCATCGGGCTGTTTAAGGGTAGGAGCGTTGACAAATCGGTGGAAATACGCCTGAAGCTTCGGCCATCTTTTCCGGTGGACTTACTTGTGCGAACCCCCGAAAAGGTGCGTCAGCGGCTGGAAATGGGCGATAGTTTCCTGCGAGAGATTCTTGAAGAAGGAAAGGTTCTGTATGAAGCCGATGACCGCTGAGTGGGTTGCCAAGGCCGAAGGTGATTTCGCGATGATGGAGCGAGAGTCTCGAGTCAGGAAAAATCCCAACTATGACGGCATCTGCTTTCATGCGCAACAATGCGCCGAGAAGTATCTAAAGGCACGGCTTAGCGAAGCAGATATTGCCTTTGGCAAGATTCACGATTTGGTTGCTCTACTGGAGCAAGTTCTCGAAATCGAGCCGGAGTGGGAAGCTTTTAGGAAAGACCTTGCTTATCTTTCAGATTTTGCCGTAGCTTTCCGCTACCCCGGAGAATCCGCTGATAGGGAATCTGCTTTGGATGCCCAGCGTCGCTGTCGCACATTTCGTGATGCTGCACGCAAAACACTTGGGTTGGAGATATAAACTTATCAAGGGTAAGTCTGATAACTAAAGGTGAAAACAAAGGCGAAAAAGTCGTTTTGGCGTATAGTGATTGTTGCTCTGTGAGGGCGGTTTTTGGTATATTGAAAACGGCAGTATTGGGCAAATATTTGGTGAAGCGGCAATGATACTTATCAGGTGAGAATATGGGCATCAGTATTGAGGTATCCAAAGAAAGAATTGCGGCGTTCTGCCGGCGAAATCATATTCGTAGTCTGTCGTTTTTTGGGTCTGTCTTGCGCGATGATTTTAGGCCAGACAGCGATGTTGATGTCATGGTGGAATTTGAGCCGGGGCAGGAGCCGGGATTGATGGAAATAGTCGCGATGGAAACGGAATTATCCGAGATTTTGGGCCATAAGGTGGACCTTGTTGAGCGTCAATCCGTCGAAAAAAGTGAGAACTATATCAGACGACGACACATCCTGCAGTCGCTGGAGACAATTTATGTGGCGTGATGATGCCTACTTACTGGATATGCTCATAGCCGCCCGCAAAGTCCGGGAGTTCACCCGCGATGTCACGTGGGAGCGGTTTGAGGATGATGACCTGATTCAGAACGCCGTTATGCGCCAGATTCAGATTATCGGAGAAGCTGCTCGCAAGGTTTCGCCTCAGTGCCAACAGGAACATCCTGAGATTCACTGGAACGAAATAATTGGTATGAGAAATCGGTTGGTTCATGAATACTTCCATATCATTCCCCGAAGGGTTTGGGATGTGGTCGAGAAGGATATACCGGAATTACTCCGACTGATTGAGCCGCTTGTCCCGCCTGATGATTCACCGCAGACACAGGAATGCTCGTAACCGAATCTCTCCTTTTTCTTTGCGCTTTGATTGTATTTGTGGAAAATTCCTTGTATAATCCGGCCATATTGCGAAATCTTTTCTGAGGTAAAGATATGGCTAAAGGTGAAAAAGTAGTATTGGCGTATAGTGGGGGGTTGGATACGAGTGTAATCCTGCCGTGGCTGAAAGAGACCTACGGCTACAAGGTCATTGCATTCGCAGCAGACCTCGGGCAAGGCGAGGAACTGGCCGGTATCAAACGCAAAGCTCTCAAAAGCGGGGCAGTCAAGTGCATCGTCAAAGACCTGCGGCAGGAGTTTGTGGAGGATTACCTGTGGCGGCTCTTGAAAGCGGGGGCTGTCTATGAAAAGGCGTATCTCTTGGGCACAAGTATCGCCCGGCCTTTAATCGCCAAACATCAGGTTGATGTCGCCCACGCAGAAGGCGCTACCGCCGTCGCACACGGCGCAACCGGCAAAGGCAACGACCAAGTGCGGTTTGAGGTCAGCTATATGGCGCTTGACCCGTCGCTAAAAATTATCTCGCCGTGGAAAGACCCGAACTTTACGCTAACATCTCGTGAAGCGGCTGTGGATTACGCAAGGAAGCACAAGATTCCGATTGAGCAGTCAAAGAAAAAAATCTACTCACGCGACCGCAACCTCTGGCACATCAGCCACGAGGGGGCCGACCTTGAAGACCCTGCCAACGAGCCGAAGGATGATTTGTTTGTTATCTCTCGGCCGGTCTCAAAGACGCCTGCTAAGCCGGATTACGTGGAAGTTGGTTTCAACGAAGGGGTGCCGGTAAAACTTAACGGCAAAAGGATAAGCGGGGTCAAGATTATCGAAACATTGAACCGGCTCGGCGGCAAACACGCCATCGGCCAGGTGGACTTAGTTGAGAATCGGCTGGTCGGGATGAAGTCGCGGGGCGTATATGAGACGCCGGGCGGAACAATCCTGATGGCCGCTCACGATTGTCTGGAAAGTGTTACACTTGACAGGGAGACTTTGCATTACAAGCAGCAGGTTGCTTTAAGATATGCCGAGCTGGTCTATTATGGCCTGTGGTTCACGCAGTTACGCGAGGCGATTGATGCCTTCGTTGATGTTACACAGCGAAATGTTACCGGCGAGGTCAGAATGAAATTGTTTAAGGGCCGCTGCACACCCGCCGGCATAAAAAGCCCGAATAGTCTATATCGGGCTGATTTGGCAAGCTTCAAAATGGGTGCCGAATACAACCCGACAGATGCAACCGGCTTTATACGCTTGTTCGGCCTGCCTGCAAAGGTGGCCGGCATAGTCAACAGGAACACAAGAACACAAGGGCACAAGGGCACAAGAGCATAAGCGAAGGAAGGCGTTGTGGCAGTACCCGACTGGATTTGGTTTATCTTTGTCTTTGCATTCGGCTGTTGTATCGGCAGCTTCCTGAACGTTGTCATTTACCGATTGCCCAGAGATAAGTCCTTAATAACCCCGGGTTCATCTTGTCCTGCCTGCGGTGAGCGCATTCATTTCTATGACAATATACCGCTTGTTTCGTGGATACTTCTTGGTCGGAAGTGTCGATTCTGCAAGGCGCCAATTT
>Ga0315279_10006197_pt1 | contig 15187 bp, 13 predicted proteins | sample YL17G06_20_MG_FD_203694 | JGI IMG/M metagenome (GOLD analysis project Ga0315279, IMG submission 203694) | Sediment microbial communities from Yellowstone Lake, YNP, Wyoming, USA - YL17G06_20 | ecosystem: Environmental > Aquatic > Freshwater > Lake > Sediment | place: USA: Wyoming | collected... | reverse complement strand
TACTTCAACCGCACGATGGCCAAGCCCTTCAAATGGACGTACAAAGGCAAGGTGCTGGCAGCCTAATGGTAGGCGGATTTACGCCCAACTGTAGTACCTTGATGAGAAAACTTGCGGCGCTATTCGCTCTCGCACGGGCAACCCGTATGGCCGTAGTGTATACGCTTCCGGGGATGGCTGAGGTCCAAGTTCAGAAGGATCTTGTTTACAAGGAGGGTGGTCGAACTTGGCACAAGCTCGATGTCTACCATCCACCGAGTGCCCCAAGCAAGCCCTCGAACCCCGCGGTGATTCTGGTGCACGGGGGAGCAAAGGCGTCCGGCAATATGAAGAACACACGCCCCTTTGTCTCGTGGGGACAGCTCTTCGCGGCATCCGGCATTTCTGCAATTACGTTCAACTGGGATTATCCCGAGGGAGTGCAAATAGCCGATCTCATCGAGTACGTCCGCAAGAATGCAGAGCAATTGAATGTTGACAAAGACCGCCTCTGCATCTTTGCGTTTTCTGGCGGCGTTGAATTTGCCGTGCCCGCAGTCATGAAGGGCACGCCGGAATACGTTCGGTGCATAGTCGCCTATTACGGCAATTTGAAACGCGCCCAAACTCAACTCGAAGAGGAGACGGCAACGAAGCTTGTACCCATGCTGATTGTCAAAGCGGCACAGGACGAGTTTATTCCGGCCGACAGTATTGACCGATTCGTTGAGATGGCACAGGCTAAAGGCGCGGAGGTGCAACTACTGACACATTCGAAAGGCGGGCACGCCTTCGACTTGCGTAACGATGATGACCAATCACACGAGATCATCAAGCGAACCATCGAGTTCGTTAAGGAGCGTCTGGAAACACCTTGATCTCTAATAGGATTATTCAACGGTATGGCAGCAGGGCGACCCTGCCCCAAACCTGATCGCTGCACTCAGTCGCAAAGCTCGTGGGGGTTAAAGGTTGCGGTTGACGTGGCAAGATGAAACAGTCGCGATAACCAAAGGATGCTAAGCGGAGGAAACTCGTGGTGAGCATCTGGCAGAACATCAAACACTGGTTTGCTGAGGGATTCGAGATTCTCTCGATGATGTCCAGCTCTCTTTCGGACAAGCTAGACGCTTGGGATTGGGCCATCGCCAAGTTCGAAACACAGGACGGCATCAAACCGCCTCCTGGGGGCGTGATCATCTTTACAGGTAGTTCCAGCATCACGTTCTGGGATACACTAGAGCAAGACATGGCGCCGTTGCCCGTGATCAACCGTGGTTTCGGCGGTTCAAGAATTCATCAGGTCGCCCACTATGTGGATCGGATCGTCATTCCCTATCACCCCCGTGCGGTGGTGCTGTTTGCCGGCACCAATGATATCACCGGGTCCAAACCCAAGACAGCACGGCAAGTCTTCGATGGGTACCTTGCGTTCGTCAAGAATGTCCACGCGGCTTTGCCAGACACACCCATCTATTACATCTCGATCACACCGACACCTTCCCGTTGGAAATATTGGCCCATTGTCCGCGAAGCGAATCGCCTCATCCAGGCCCATACCGAAACCGACAAACGGCTGCATTTCATTGATATGACCGATACGATTCTCGGCCCCGATGGCAAGCCGGACCGCGACTTGTTTCGAATTGACCGGCTGCATCCCAATAAGAAAGGCTATGCTAAATGGACTGCAACCATCAAGCCGATTCTTCAGGCAGATTTGTCGTAGGGCGTCTGGGGAGCGGTGCTTGTAAGTCGAATGGAAGGTGGCTGCATTTCGCGGGTGGCTTCGGCGTGGTCGGCGTGCTATGGCGTTCTCTGTCATGCCGCTCGCATTATGGTCGGTGTCAAATTTCAACTTGAATCAGCAAAGGACAATGGATACACCTATCACGACTCCGCGTGGAACAGTCACCATACGTTCAGCCAGAGAAGAGGATGCCCCAGCCTATCGCGACTTGCGCTTAGAGGCTTTGCGCAATCATCCTGAGGCATTTTCCTCGGATTACGCGGCGAACCTGGCCCAGCCGATGACTTTCTGGACAGAGAGACTTTCTAACAGCCCGGATAGTGGGGTCATGATTTATTTTGCCGTTCACGACCCACCGTTGATCGGTATGTGTGGCATTACGCGCCAGAACTCGCCCAAGTTACAGCACAGCGCCACTATCGTGGGCATGTACATCCGACCCGATTGGCGCGGCTTTCGTATTGCCGAGGGACTCGTCACGGCTTGCGTGGATTGGGCACGAACTCTGGATGTAAAGATTGTCAAACTAGCCGTGGTCACAACGAATACTCGTGCGATTCGCTGCTACGCTCGCTGTGGTTTTCAGGTTTATGGAATCGAACCCCAAGCCCTTTACTACGACGGTGTCTTTTACGATGAACTATTGATGGCGCGAACGACATAGCACCGAACGACGATGCACGGTAGGTGTACCACAAGTCGCACGCATCACGCTTTGGACTAGAACAAGTAATCTCGTGCGGGAGTAAGAGTGCCAGACACGTCCATCAGCATCCGTACGGAGCTTGAGCCAGGTGATCTCGGCGCCATCATGCACCTCCACGGCGTGCTCTACTCAGAAGAGTATGGGCTTGATTGGACGTTTGAGCTTTACATCGCCAAAGGCTGCGCAGAGGCGGCCGAGGCCCTCACGTCAGGCAAGGCGAGGCTGTGGGTCGCGGAGGACGCCGGCAAGGTTGTCGGCTCAATAGCGATCGTGGGACATTCTCCCGAAGCCGCTCAACTACACTGGTTTCTCCTTCATCCCAGCGCGCGGGGACGGGGTCTCGGGCGCCGGTTGCTGAAGGAGGCAATCGAGTTCTCCAGGGCAAGAGGCTATCAGATGATCTTTCTGTGGACTCTCAGCAATCTGGATGCCGCCATCCATCTGTATCGCACCTTTGGGTTCCAGAAGACGGAAGAGACAACGCACCGGCTCTGGGGCAAGACGCTGACCGAGGAGAGATACGAACTCGGCCTCTAAAGGCCGGAAGGGGTGTGCCGAGCGGGTTAGCCGAGTGTTCCGTTTTTCACCATTAGCACCTTGTGACTATCCACCTGCCCACGGTTGACCAGCCGGGCTATAGACATTTCTTTTTTCCTGTCGTACAATTGCAGCAGCCAAGCAGTGTATAGACAAGGCGGCGGATTTTCCTCGTTCCCTCATTGTCGCTGTCCCCGTGTCTCCTTGTCTCGTTCTTACAGGAGGCGCACCATGGCGGATCACGCTCATCAGCCCACTCCGCCCGTCGGGGCCGTGATGGTCGTCGGCGGGGGCATCGCCGGGATGCAGGCCTCGCTCGACCTGGCCGAGTCTGGCTTTAAGGTCTACCTCGTCGAGTCCAAATCCGCCATCGGTGGACACATGGCGCAGCTCGACAAAACGTTCCCCACCAACGACTGCGCGATGTGCAACATCAGCCCCAAGCTGGTGGATGTGGGCCGGCACATCAACATCGAAATCCTGCCCGACACCGAAGTCGTCAAGGTAGATGGCAAGGCGGGGAATTTTACCGCGACCCTCCGCCGCAAGCCGCGCTACATTGACGTGTTAAAGTGCACTGGCTGCGGCGAGTGCGCGCAAGTGTGTCCCGTCGTCATCCCCGGACGCTTCGACGAGGGAATGGTTCAGCAGCGCGCGGCCTACAAGCTCTATCCGCAAGCCATCCCCAACGCCTACGCGATTGAGAAAAAGGGCATCGCCCCTTGTCGTGACGCCTGCCCCACCGGCCAGCGCGCACAAGGCTACATCGCTCTCATCCGCGAGGGCCGCTACCACGACGCGCTGCGCGTCATCAAAGAAGACAATCCCTTCCCTGGCATCTGCGGGCGCATCTGTAACCATCGCTGCGAAACGGCCTGCAACCGGGGTCACCTCGACGAGCCGGTCAACATCCGCGCGCTCAAGCGCTTTGTCACCGACAAAGTATATGCCGAGCCACGGCGACCCGTCGAGCGCATCGAGCCGAGGACTGACAAGCGCGTTGCCGTCATCGGCGCGGGGCCTTGCGGGTTGACGGCCGCTAAAGACCTCGTCCGCCTGGGCTACCCCGTCACCGTGTTCGAGGCGCTGCCGGTGGCCGGCGGGATGCTGCGCGTGGGCGTGCCGGAGTATCGTCTGCCCACCTGGATCATCGAGCGCGAGGTGGCCGACATTGTGGACCTGGGTGTTGACCTGCGGCTGAACAGCCCCGTGACGAATCTCGACGACCTGTTCACGCAAGGTTTTGACACGGTGCTCATCGCCGTCGGCGCGCACGAAGGGATTCGATTGCCGATTCCCGGCGCAGACCTGGACGGCGTGCACATCAACACGGTCTTTTTGCGCGATGTGCGACTGGGCCATCCGCCCGCGTTGGGCGAGCGCGTCATCGTGATTGGCGCGGGCGATGTGGCGATGGACTGCGCGCGGACAGCCGTGCGACTGGGCAAGCAGGTTCACATCCACTACCGCCGCTCGCGCGCCGAAGCGCCCGCCGACGCGGAAGAAATCGAGCACGCAACCGAAGAAGGCGTCGAATTCCACTGGCTTTCCAACCCGGTCGAGATCCTGAGCGATGGCAACAGCCGTGTGGGCGGTATGCGCTGCGTGCGCATGGAACTGAGCGAGCCGGACGAAAGTGGGCGCAGGCGGCCCGTGCCGGTGCCCGGCTCGGAGCACGTCGTCCCGTGTGACAGTGTGATTTTCTCTGTCGGCCAGCGCGCCGGGTTGGCGTTCATTCCGAAGGACGCCGGTGTAGGCACGACGCGCGATAATACCATTGCCATCCATCCCGAAACGCTGGCGGCCACGCGCCCCGGCGTGTTTGCAGCGGGCGATAGCGTGAGCGGCACGGCGTTCGTCATCGAGGCAGTCGCTTCGGGACATCAAGCAGCGCAAAGCATTGACCAGTATCTGCGCGGCAAGCAGCTCGAGTCGGGTCAGGTGACCACCACCGCCACGACCATCGGCACCCGTTTCAATCGTGTGGCCCCGCTGCCGGTCGTGCGGATGACGGAGGCCGAGTTGCGCGAGCGGGCAACCCGAGGCGAGGTCAAGATCACTCCGCGCGTCAAGATGTCGGCGTTGGACGTGACCACGCGCAAGCGGTCGTTCGATGAGGTGCGCCAGGGCTATACCGACGCGGAAGCGCAGGCCGAGGCGGCACGCTGCCTGGCGTGCGGCGTGTGCTCCGAGTGTCTGTCATGCTATTACAAGTGTGGCGTCGCCGCGATCAACCACGACCTGCTCGAGCGCATCGAGCAGGTGCAAGTCGGCGCAGTTATCCTCGCTCCGGGCTATGAAGTCTACAACGCCGCGCTTTCGCAAGAATACGGGCTGGGACGATACCCCAACGTCGTCACGGCGCTCCAGTTCGAGCGGTTGCTTTCGGCTTCCGGCCCGACGCAAGGTCACGTCAAGCGCCCATTGGATGGCAAGCCGCCGAAAAAGATCGCGTTCCTGCAATGCGTGGGCAGCCGCGACCAGACGCACGATTACTGCTCGTCGGTGTGCTGCATGTACGCCGCCAAAGAATCCATCATGGCATTGGAGCACGCCAAGACCGAAGGCCACGAGTTAGAGTGCCACGTCTTTTTCATGGACACTCGCGCGTTCAGCAAAGGCTATGAGGAATATTATCAGCGCGCAGAGAAAAAGTACGGCGTGCAATATCACCGGACGCGAGTTTCGGCGGTGAAAGAAAATCCTGCCAATGGCAACCTTGTCATTCAGTATCTCGAACCCCACAATTCGACATTCGAAATTCGACATTCGGAATTTGATTTGATTGTCCTCTCCGTCGGCATGGAAATTTCTGAGAAGGTCAAGGCACTGGGCCGCGACCTGGGCATCAAGCTGGACGACTATGGCTTTTGTCATACGACGCTGTTCGACCCACTGCAATCCAGCCGCGCGGGCATCTATGTGGCCGGGCCGTTCCGCGAGCCCAAGGACATACCCGAAACGGTCGTCGAGGCCAGCGGCGCGGCGGGTGCAGCAGAAGCACTGCTGGCTTCAGCACGCGGCACACTGGCACGCAAAGCCGAATACCCGCCGGAGCGCGACGTGGCGACCGAAGAGCCGCGCGTGGGCGTGTTCGTCTGCCACTGCGGCAGCAACATCGGCGGATTTCTGGACGTGCCCGCCACGGCCAGCTTTGCGGCTGCGCTGCCCGGCGTCGTCCACGCCGAGGACAACCTGTACACCTGTTCGCAAGACACTATCCAGCACATTGTCGAGACGGCGAAAGAAAAGAGCCTCAACCGGGTCGTCGTGGCCTCCTGCACGCCACGGACGCACGAGCCGCTGTTCCAGGATGCGTGCCGCATGGCCGGATTGAACCCTGGGTTGTTCGAGATGGCCAACATTCGCAATCAGTGCTCGTGGGTGCACAGCGACGACTGGAACGGCGCGACGCGCAAGGCGGAAGACCTGGTGCGCGGCGCAGTGATGCGGGCAGCGCAATTGGAGCCGGTCCGCACGGTCGAGTTGCCGGTGCAGAAAGCGGCGCTCGTCATCGGCGGTGGCGCAGCGGGGATGAATGCGGCGCTCACTCTGGCGGAGCAGGGCTTCCCCGTGCATCTCGTCGAGCGCACCGCTCAACTCGGCGGCGGTCTATGCAAGATGCCAAGTGTAGAGGACGCAACAAGCGACCCGCAGGCATACCTGCAAAGATTAGTGGAACAGGTCAAAGCGCATCCATTGGTTCGCGTCCATCTCGAAACGGAGCTGATCGAGACGGGCGGATTCCAGGGAAATTTTGAGAGCAAGCTGCGGACCAAGGACGGAATCATCACCGAGATCACGCACGGCGCGGTAATTGTGGCGACCGGCAGCCAGGAATATCGCGGGCCGGAATATGGCCTGGGCAGCAATCCGCGCATCGTGACGCAGACAGACTTGGCGGCGCTACTTGCTAACGCTTCACTTCCAACCTCTCGCCCTTCGGGCGTCCGGCTTCCGACTTCCGTCGTCATGGTCCAGTGCATTGGCCCCGCCGAAAAGTATTGCTCGCGCACTTGCTGTACGACGGCACTCCAGAACGCGCTCAAACTGAAAGAGCTTGAGCCTGACGCACAAGTTGTCATCTTGTTCAAGGACATCCGCACCTACGGCTTCAAGGAGCGGCTGTACACCGAGGCACGGCGTGCGGGCATCCTGTTCATCCGTTACGACGACACTCACCGCCCCCAAATCTCCAATACCCAATACCCAATCTCCATCCAAGTGTGGGAGCCGATGTTAGGCCGCGAGTTGACTCTGACGCCGGATAGGGTCGTGCTGAGCGAGCCGATGGTGCCTGCCGACGGCACAAAGGAACTGGGCAGCCTGCTCAAAGTGCCGACAGATTTGGACGGCTGGTTCCTCGAAGCGCACATCAAGCTGCGCCCGGTGGACTTTGCTAGCGATGGCATTTTCATGGCCGGTGACTGCCACTACCCCAAGTTCCTCGACGAGGCGATTGCGCAAGCGCAAGCGGCGGCCTCGCGCGCAGCGACGATTCTTTCGCGCGACACGCTGACGGCAGGCGGCAGCGTGGCACAGGTGAACGCTGAGCAGTGCGTGGGCTGCCTGACGTGCGTGCGCATCTGCCCCTACCACGTGCCCAAGATTGCGATGAACCTTTCTGGTGTGGGCAACATCATCGGCGCGGCATACATCGAACCGGCCACGTGCCACGGCTGCGGCATCTGCGCCGGCGAATGTCCGGCCAAAGCTATCCGCCTGGTCAACTATTCCGATGCGCAGGTGATGGCAAAGGTCGAGTCGCTGTTTGCCAGTGCTGCAAATATCCTTTTGCCAGTGACGTAAAATGTGAAGTGTGAATTCTCACGTTTTCACGTTTTACTGGCTAACAGGTGAACTATGGCATCCAATTTCGAACCGCACATCGTCGCGTTTGCGTGCCACTATTGCGCTTACGGCGCGGCTGACCTGGCCGGCTCGATGCGGCTGTCGTACCCGGAAGGCGTCCGCATCGTCAAGCTGCCCTGCACGGGCAAGATTGACACGCTCCTGGTACTCGATGCGTTCGAGCACGGCGCCGACGGCGTGATGGTGGCCGGCTGACTGCACGGCGACTGCCATTACCTGGAAGGTAATGTCAACGCAGAGCGCAGAGTCAAGCAAGCCGCAAGTCTGTTGGATCAAATCGGGCTTGGCGGCGCGCGCGTGCAGATGTTCAACCTGTCCTCCGCCGAAGGGCCACAGTTCGCACAGTACTGCACCGAGTTTTCGGCCAAGATCGCTGAACTGGGGCCAAGCCCACTTGGCAAGAACACGCCCTTGCATGAGTTTACCTCGCAAAACAAGAAACCGCTCCAAGAAGGCAAGTAGCCAACGCCTTGTCTCCTCAATGAACCGCCTGATCGCTACAATTTTGACATTTTGTTGTGCCCGGCATACAATTCAAGCGACGCCAGGTTTTCGTTGCCTCGCAAGAATTCGCCTTCGCGGCAGGAAAGGCAGCTTGATGGAAGGCGTGACGATCAAGCCGGACGGGAAGAGACATTCGTGCATGACCTTTCCCTTCTCGAAAACGCGCGTGAAGCAGATCAACCAGTGCCAGGACAACGGCGGCGAAGAAAGGGGGGTATGGATTGACGACACAAAACTGACGGGAATCCACCGGAAACGGGTATATTTCACGACACGAAGTGTCGTGAAATATAAGTTCCCCGTCATGCCGTTGTGATTCAGACACAGTGCACAGCCACGAGTCAAACACTCCACTTGGTGGAGATAGAATAATGAATTTCATTTCTCCTCAATTGAAGAATCTCAATCTTGAAGTGTACATGCGAGAGGCGCTGATGGAAGCCGAAGCATCTGGTCTTAACGGGGAATTGCCTATCGGCGCAATTCTCGTCGTAGATGGTCAAATCATCGCTCGCGGGCGTTGTCGTCAGCGACAACAGCAATCCCGAATTCAACACGCTGAGACAGAGGCGTTACAACAGGGGGGTAGACTTTTGTTTGAGCAGCCCGATTCCGCAGTCCTGTTCGCCACACTGGAACCATGCCCTATGTGTCTCGGCACTGCTGTAACGGCACATGTTCCCCATATCGTCTATGCATTGCATGACGAGAATACCAAGTCGCGGGATATTGTTGCGAACGTTCCGTATGTCAAGCGGCGCATGGGCAGCTACTATGGAGGTGTATTGGAAGCAGACTCTCGCTTGTTGTTTAGTCGCTTTGCTCCCGAAATGTTGCAGTGCATCATGAGAGGAGGTTCGAGGTAGAGACGCAGCAAAGCGAATATGCACAAACGGGGAACACACGCCTCACGCCATTGGCGGATTGGAAGTTGTTCTCCAAACGCGGCGTAGTGATTCCGCCAACGGCGTGAGGCTTGACCGTTTGCCGTCATGCAGTAACAGTCCAAGGGCCATGGGTTGCCGCAGGCCAGGCGAAAACGTTCGTCGTGTAAGCGAGGAATCAAAAGAGTTATTTCAAGAAAGGAGTGGATCAACTATGAGCATCGGCATCTTTTCCGATAAAGAGCATCAGCCTGCAATGAATGAGGTGTTCGACGCGCTCGGCCCTAAACAATCCTTATGGGAAGAGCTGACCCGGTTCATTTCGGATAACTATCCGATTCCTGGAGAGTGGAAATTCGGCGGGAAGAATTATGGTTGGAACATCTGGTACCGCAAGAGTGGCAAGACATTGGTCACCCTGTATCCTCAACAACAGGGTTTCATGGCTCAAATCGTGTTGGGCAAAGACCAAGTGGAGCAAGCCCTCGATTTGCGGCTTGGGAAAAATGTGGGGACGATCCTGAAAGAGACACCACAATTGCATGACGGACGTTGGCTCTTCATCAAGGTCAAAACCGCAAAAGACGTGCAAGACATTCAGCAATTGCTCCAGGTCAAGCGGCGACCCAAGCCGCAGAAACAAGAATGAGACTGTGCTCAAACCATTGCCGACAGACGAAGAGATAGCCAAGCGTACCCAGGCGGGCGACCGATATCGCCGCATCGCGGGTGTGGCGATAGGGGCCGGGCTGGGACTGGTCTTTGGTTGGGTATCTCAAAGCATCAACTCTATCATGATGCCTGGCCTCCCATTTTACCAACCGCCGTTCGGGCCTGTGGTCAATGCGGTGCTGTGCGTCCTCGGAGGCGCTTTGCTGGGCCTGGTGAGCGCCTGGCCGCACGAGTCTGCGCCGGGCATCGTCATAGCCGGCGTGGCCGGCGCACTGTGTGTTGGCGGACTCACGCTGGCGACCGCCCGGTTGGATTGGAACTCAGGGCCGGGCGTCATTATGAGCACCCTGGTTCTCTTGTTGCCGCTCTCGGCGTTAGTTGTGCCCATTGTATGGAGCCTGCGTTGGGCCGCGAACAAACAAGAAGACTCGTACCTGGCCGGCTACTTTACCTGGTCGCGTGTCTTGGCGCCCTTCATTCTCGTGATAGTGACGGGGGGTCTGGCAGCAACCGTGTTGTATCCGCCAGAAGCGCGTCCGGTGTTGGCTCGTATGAACGTGATGGTGCGGGCCGGGCTGGCGGCTTCCGATCCGCAGACTTTGCCCCGACCGTTGCAGTCCGAGGCCATGGATGGATTTCTCGATCACGCCACGAGTGCTTATACGCTGGAATGGACCCAACAGTCGGATCGCTACGGCATGATCGTATACTCAACGGCGAGTCCGCGCGATCAATCCGTCGTCATAGCCCATTTTGAAAACGGCTGGACCTTTGTTTGCCTGTTCGCCACGCCCGAAGTTGAGCCGGTGTGCAAACACCTACAACAATAGGAGCAGCCTTTTCCCGCCGGACACAGGAGATATGTCCATGCGCCGGAAAAATACGGTTCTGCTGTTCCTTTGCATCGCCTTGACGTTCACATTTCTCGTCACCGCTTGCGCCCGCGGCGAGAGCCAAAAGGCGACGAGTGAAGGAAGCGCCATGACCCTTCAGCTTACCAGCCCTGCCTACGCCGAGGGAGCGGTGATTCCAGCCCAATACACCTGCGATGGCGAAAACATTTCTCCGCCGCTCAAGTGGAGCAACGTGCCACAGGGCACCAAGAGTCTCGCCCTCATCGTCGAAGACCCGGATGCTCCAGTCGGCACTTTTTACCCACTGGGTCATCTATGACATTCCTCCGACGATTACAGAACTTGCTGAGCGGGTCCCCACCACAGAGACTATTCCCAACGGCGCTCGGCAGGGCCTCAATGACATGAAGCGTGTCGGGCACGGAGGCCCTTGCCCACCTTCTGGCTCACATCGCTATTTTTAAGCTGTATGCGCTGGATGCCACACTCGACCTCAAACCGGGGGAGACCAAGCAGGACCTCACGAGCGCCATGTCGGGCCATATCCTGGCCGCGGGGCAGTTGATGGGGACGTATGAGAGGAAATAGTCCATCGGTTGATCAGCGATCCGGCAAACAGTGCTCGACCGACCTTCCGTGTACTGATTGACTGAGTAACCGGTTGACCGAGTAGCCAATTGACTGCCTACAACCTCAGTCTCGGTCGCGCGGCCAGCTCGATCTGGGAAATGAGCGCGCGCGCATCAGCCTGACGTTTCCACGGTTTTTTCGCTAATGCCTGCGCGATGAGCCGTTCCCACGGCAGCCCCAGTCCCGAAACAAACCTGTGCAGCGGTGGCGGTAGCGCGTGCAAGTGCTCCATAATCATCCCCAACTCGTCATCTGCCTCGAATGGCACTCGTCCGGTCAACATCTCGAACATCACGATACCCAACGAATAGAGGTCGCTGCGGGGGCCGGCTGGTTCTTTACTCACCTGTTCTGGCGCAAGATAAGCCGCCGTCCCCATGCCCAACACCGGCGGCGTCTCTCCTGCGCGCGCCGCGATGCCAAAATCCGTCAACCGTGCACGGCCATCCGAGCCAAGCAAAATGTTGCTCGGCTTGACATCGCGGTGGACGATGCCCTGGCGATGGACGTAATCCAGCGCCTGCGCGATGTGAACAGCAATCGTCGCCGCGTCTTCGGGCAGCAGATGGCCGCGTGCGGCCAACTCGTCTTTGAGGTTCCTGCCCTCGACCCATTCCATCACGAGGTATGGTTGATAATCCTGTTCGCCAACTGTATAGACTCGGACAACGTTTGGATGGTCGAGCTTGAGCGTGAGTTCGGCCTCCTGCCGAAACCGCGCGAGGACATTGGCCTGTAGGCAGTCGGGGTTGACGATCTTTAGCGCGACGCCGTCTTCGAGGTCGGCGCGGAGCCGCCGGCCGCGATAGACCGTCGTGTGCCGGCCGCGTCGCACGCAAGCGACGACCTGGCACCGTCCCACCTGCTTGCCCACGAGTTCGGATGCGTCGCAGTCATCGAAATTCATCATCTCAGCGTGCTTCGGCTACAATCACCGCCGGAACCTTGACCCACGAATCCACGCCGGTCGGGCCATCGCGTCCGGCTAACATCAGCCCCGACGATGTGCCGCCATCCAGGTTCAGCGCGGTATCCAACTCCAGGTCGGACGCGACGAGGAACGCCGAAAGGTTCTTGAGTGTAAAAAACAAATCCGGGCTGACGAGGAACACGATGCGTCCCCGGCGATCCTGGCCCACCACCGTGCGGCGCGCGAGGCTGCCGTCGTCCTCCGTGACACCGGGCTTGCCGCCGGAATGGACCAACATCGGGAACGCCTGCACAGCCTGGCTAAGTGGCTCGGCAGGATTATAGGGTCGAGCGACGAGCCAGCGCACTTGCACACGGTCGCCCTGCACGGCAAACATCCCGCCAAAACCCGTGTACGATTTCCCGCTGCGCACGCTGTCGGAAATGACCAGCCCCGTCGCGTGATGATCCTCCGTAAAGTACCCGGCGTTGACAACCAGCAATGACTTGGCTGTGTCGAACCACTCGGATACCAGGCGCGGGTTGGCTTGATCGTACAACACACGGAAGCGAACGCGCGCCGGGTCGAGCCGCGCCAGCCACAGCCGGTTGCTCGTGCCGTTCGCATCGGTCACGCGCAGCCGCCGCAGTTCGATACCGTTGCCCAACGCTTTCCAGCCCGTGTCGTCCGATTCAACAGTGGGCGATGGAACAGGACGCGCAGTGGGCGCAACCGGCGTAAAGGTTGGCGTCACTTCCGAGAAACAAGCTAGAGGAACGAGAGCCAAAATGACCAGGGGCAGAATTTTAACGCCAAGACGCCAAGACGCAGAGACGCAAAGATTTTTGCTCTTCTTGGCGCCGTTGCGCCGTTGCGCCTTTGCGCTAAAAGAGATCACTCGACCTCCAGTTCGTAAAAGCACAGAATAGTGCTCCCATACTTGCGCTCGTCTACCAACACAAGATGCTCAAGCGCCAGCGGCTCAAACTCGCGCGGGTGAATCTGGACAATCACCTGGGAATCGTCGGAAAGCCACGCCAGATTCGCGTCTATTGCGCGGAGCGTCTGCGCCCACAGCCCTTTGTACTGTGGCGGGGCGATGTAGATGTAGTCGAATGGCACGTCGGGCGTGCCGGCCAGAAACGTGAACACGTCGGCGCGCACCACACGGGCGCGGTCGGCCAGCTTTGTGATCGCCAGGTTGGCGCGGATCGTCTCCAGCGCGGCGCGGCCCTGCTCCACAAACACCGCTTCCCTTGCGCCGCGACTGAGCGCCTCGATGCCCACGCCGCCGGTGCCGGCGAACAAATCGAGAAAACGCGCGTCGCGCACGTCAGCGCCGAGGATGTTGAACAGCGACTCCTTGACGCGGTCTGTGATCGGGCGCGTCCCTTCGCCCGGCACTGCCTTAAGTGTGCGGCCTTTGGCCGTTCCAGAAATGACTCTCATCTGTTCCGCTGCCCTTTTGAAATTTGATATTTGAACTCGTTTATACCACAGCTATCCCAATCCGCAAAACCATTGACCGGATGCGCCAACCGCGCTATACTATTCTGAATCACAGGCTGGAAATCGAAATCCCGATATGGTTAAAGTTGCTTTACCTACACTAGATGAGATGATTGCGCGAGCCTGCGAGAGCTATGGCCCTGAGGCGCAGGACAAGATCAGCCGCGCCTACAGGCGGGCCGAAGAGGCGCACGCGGGCCAAAAGCGCGTCAGCGGTGAGCCGTACCTCACCCATTGCCTGGCCGTCGCCGGGCTTCTTTCCGACCTAAACCTGGACCCGGCTACCATTGCCGCCGGGCTGCTCCACGACGTGGTAGAAGATTCGCTCATCACCGTGCACGACCTGGAAGTCGAGTTCGGCCAGGAAGTCGCCATGCTGGTGGATGGCGTGACCAAGCTGGCGCCGTACGATGGCATTTCCGGCCAGATGCTTAACTTTGAGGACCAGGAATCCGAGTCGCTGCGCAAGATGTTTATCGCCATGGGCGATGACGTGCGCGTGGTGCTCATCAAACTGGCCGACCGCCTGCACAACATGCGGACGCTTGGCTCGCTGCCGGAGGAGCGGCGCAAGCGCATCGCGCGCGAGACGCTGGAAATCTTTGCCCCGCTGGCGAATCGGCTGGGCATCTGGCAGATGAAGTGGGAGCTGGAAGACTGGGGCTTTCGCTACCTCAACCCCGAACGCTACAAGGAAATCGCCGCTCTCATCCACGAGCGGCAAGCCGACCGCGAAATCCATCTCAATGACATCGTTCGACAACTCGAGCGGCGATTGGAAGAAGAGGGTATTCACGCAGAAGTTTCGGGCCGTCCCAAACACATTTACAGCATCCACCGGAAGATGGAGCGCAAAGGGCTGCCCTTCGAGCAAATCTTTGACGTGCGCGCAGTGCGCGTGATCGTGGACGCGGTCGAGCAGTGTTACCAAACGCTCGGCATCGTCCACCAGTTGTGGCGGCCCATCCCCAGCCAGGTAGACGATTACATCGCCGCGCCCAAGGACAACATGTATCGCAGCCTGCACACGGCGGTGCTGGCCGACGACGGCAAGACGCTCGAAGTCCAAATCCGCACGCGCGAAATGCACGAGATGGCCGAGTTGGGCATTGCGGCGCACTGGAAATACAAAGAGGCGGGCGGCAAGCGCGACCTCGTCTACGAGCAAAAGATCGCTTCGTTGCGCTCGCAGATGGACTGGCGCAAAGACGTCACCGACCCGGACGAGTTCATGGACTCGCTCAAGACAGACCTGTTCCAGGATCGCGTGTATGTCTTTACGCCCAAAGGCCGGCTGATTGATTTGCCCGCCGGGAGCACGCCGATTGACTTTGCTTACTTTGTCCACACCGAGATCGGCGAGCGCTGCCGGGGCGCCAA
>Ga0315279_10006196_pt1 | contig 15187 bp, 12 predicted proteins | sample YL17G06_20_MG_FD_203694 | JGI IMG/M metagenome (GOLD analysis project Ga0315279, IMG submission 203694) | Sediment microbial communities from Yellowstone Lake, YNP, Wyoming, USA - YL17G06_20 | ecosystem: Environmental > Aquatic > Freshwater > Lake > Sediment | place: USA: Wyoming | collected... | reverse complement strand
GATGTTCCTCAAGCGCCAGGTCTTGGTGAACGCCGTGCCGGGCGCGAAGCTGGTGCCATCCGCAACGGTGACATCGGCGACGAACTGCGCCCAGTCACAGCGCGTCACCGCGGCCGCCGGCCGGGAGCCGATCACAGCCACTGGCATGAATTGGACCAGGATGGCTAGGATCAGGACAGATGGGATGAAAATGCGTCGTGCAATCATAGGTTCCTCCTCCGCAGGTCAGTGGACAAAACGCAGGGTCGAGTTGTCGCAGCGCGTGGGAACAACCCCTGCATACCACTCGAAAGACGATTTTTCACAAGAAATGTTCCCACTCACCGTTCCTTGCAGCTATGATAGCGCATTTTTTATAAAATGGATATACCATTATTGACCCTTGCGGACATGAACCTTTTGCCCCTGCCCCCCTTCCATCCATCCATTTTCGCCCCCTCCCTGACCCTCCCTCATTACTACAGTGCGGAATGGGGGAGGGTAGGGTGGGGTTGGGGAGACAGAGGGAGGCAGCGAGTATAATTTCACGACACTAAAAACGATACGGAGAGAACATGGCTGAAGAACAGGCACCTACCCTCAACCAATCCAAACGCGGCACAAAAGCCTCCATCGAGGCCAAGTGGCTGGTGCTGGCCGCCATCGGCATTGGCACGTTCATGTCCGCGCTGGATGGCAGCGTGGTGAACACCATCCTGCCGGTCATCAAAGCCGCCTTCAAGAGCGACGTGGCAACCGTAGAATGGGTCGTTACCACCTATCTGTTGGTGGTCAGCGCACTTTTGCTCAGCTTTGGCCGCCTGGGCGACCTGCGCGGTAACAAGACGGTCTATGTCATCGGTTTCTTGATCTTCGTGGTTGGGTCGGCCGCCTGCGGACTCTCTCCCACCCCAGCTTTCCTGGTGACGGCGCGCGCATTCCAGGCCCTGGGCGCGGCAATGCTCTTTGCCAACTCGCCTGCCATCCTGACCAAAACCTTCCCCGCCGGGCAGCGCGGCCAGGCGCTCGGCATCCAGGGCGCGATGACCTACCTCGGCCTGACCACCGGCCCGTTCCTGGGCGGCTGGCTGACCGATACCTTTGGCTGGCACTCGGTCTTCTTCATCAACGTACCGGTAGGGTTGTTCGCCACCTGGATGGCTTTCCGCGTCATTCCGAAGGATGTGCCCTCCGAATGCAGCGAACGATTCGACCTGCCCGGCGCTTTGACTTTCACGGCCGGGCTGATCGCCCTATTGCTCGGCCTGAACCAGGGTCACAACTGGGGCTGGTTCTCTGCGCCTATCCTGGGTCTCTTGGCGGGAGCCATCCTGCTCTTAGGTACTTTTATCTGGCTCGAACTGCGCCTCCCCGCGCCGATGCTCGACTTGAGCCTGTTTAGAGGTCCCATTTTCCGCTCCTCCGCCATCAGCCCGCTTTTGAACTACATCAGCATCTACTGCGTGCTCTTCCTGATGCCGTTCTATTTGATCCAGGGACGCGGCCTGACCCCCTCTCAAGCCGGCCTGATTCTGACCGCCCAGCCGCTGGTCATGGCCCTGACCGCCCCGCTCAGCGGCACGATCTCCGACCGGGCCGGGACGCGCCTGCCCACCACGCTAGGGATGCTCATCCTGGCCGTGGGCTTGTACTTACTCAGCCGCTTGACGCCGCTAACCCCTTACTACTACGTGGTTATTGGCCTGGGCGTCACCGGGTTGGGGACTGGGATGTTCGTCGCCCCAAACGGCAGCGCGCTGATGGGCGACGCGCCCAAGAGCTGCCAGGGGATTGCCTCCGGTGTACTGGCGCTGGCGCGCAACGTGGGCATGGTGCTTGGTATCGGCCTGGCCGGGGCGATCTTCACCACCATCCTGGCAGGTGGAGGGGCCGATAACCTGCCTGAGACGACCGTCCGCGCCGTGGATGCAGGTCTTCTTTTCGCCAGCGGTGTGGCCGTGCTGGCTGCTTTGGTTTGCCTGGCGCGCGGCGACGACCGGCCAAACGTCCGCTCGGAGTCCAAAATCCCCTGATTTTGGCACTTCAGCGTCAGAGACGGGTGACTCCGGTTAGCTGCTATAATTTCTATGATGTCCCGTAAGATCATTCATCTCGACCTGGATGCTTTCTTCTGCGCAGTGGAAGAGCTGCACGATCCAACCCTGCGCGGTAGGCCTTTTGCCGTGGGAGGCAGGCCGGAGGAGCGCGGCGTGGTCTCCTCTTGCTCGTATGCCGCTCGTAGTTTCGGCGTCCGCTCAGCCATGCCAACCAGCCGGGCGCTGCGCCTCTGCCCGGAACTCATCGTAATCTCGCACCATCGCAGCAACTACGGGGAAATGTCCGCGAAAGTGATGGAACGCCTGCATAACCTGGCCCCGCTGGTCGAGCAGGTGTCGATTGATGAGGCTTTCGTGGATATCAGCGACATGCGCGAACCGCTCGCCGAGATCGCCCGCCGCTTGCAAACACAAATCCAGGAAGAACTCGGCCTGCCGTGTTCGATTGGGATCGCCTCCAATAAATTGGTCGCCAAGATCGCAACCGAAGCGGGCAAGAAATCGGGGATGAAGGGCGAGCCGCCCAACGCCATCACCATCGTTCCCGCCGGGGAGGAAGCCGCCTTCCTCAACCCCCTGTCGGTGGAAATGCTGTGGGGCGTGGGCCCCAAGACCGCCGCCAGACTGGCCGAACTGGGTATCCACACCATCGGCGACATCGCCAGCTGGCCCGAGGACGATTTGCTCCACCGCTTCGGCGAGAATGGGCGTGAACTTTCCCGCCACGCGCGCGGCCTGGACGAGCGCCCCATCGTCACCGAGTACGCGGCCAAGTCCATCAGCCAGGAAGTGACCTTCGTTCGCGACGTGAGCGATGACAGAACGCTGGAAGGCACGCTGCGAGAACTCTCGGCGCAGGTCGGGCGGCGGCTGCGCAAATCGGAACTGGCGGGCGGCACTGTCAAGATCAAGATCCGCTGGCCGGATTTCACCGCCATCACGCGCCAGACCAGCCTGCCCCAGCCCACCGATTTCGATGATGAGATCTACCGCGTGGCTTTGGACTTGCTGCACAAGGCGCGGCCCAAAGGCAAGGCGGTGCGCCTGATCGGCGTCGGCGTGACTGGGCTGGGCACGCCGCTGCGCCAGATGGAGTTGTGGGGTGAGCAGGCCGAGAAGGGCAGGAAATTGCAGGAGGCGATTGATGAGTTGCAGGAAAAATTCGGGAGCAAAGCCATCCGGAGAGGGAAGTACTCACAGACCAAACACAAAGGACACGAAGGGGCACAAAGTTAGGGTAAAGTGATCTTTTGACCCTGCTGCGTTGTATAATCAAACCAGAAAATGATCCTGAGGAGAATGCTATGACCAAACTTGACCTGCGAAAAGAACTGAAAACCCTCTACGCGCCTTCCGCCAAGAAGGTAGAGATTGTCGAAGTGCCCCGCTTCCTGTTCGCCATGCTGGATGGGCAGATCGAACCAGGCCAGGGGCCATCCACCTCGACCTCGTTCCAGGAGGCGATGACGGCGCTGTACGGTATTTCGTACACGCTCAAGTTCACCGCCAAACTGCGCAAGGAAAACCCAATTGATTATCCGGTCATGGCGTTGGAGGGGCTGTGGTGGATCGAGGGCGGAGAGTTCGACATCAACAAGAAAGACAATTGGCTCTACACAGTGATGATGCTGCAACCCGATTTCATCACGCCCGAAATGTTCGAGGCAGCCCGCGAGCAGGTCCGCAAAAAGAGCGGCGAGAGCGCGGCGCTAACGAAAATGCACTGCGCGCCATTCGAGGAGGGCCTGTGCATGCAGGTCATGCACATCGGCCCGTACGCGGACGAGCCAGCCACGGTTGAACGCATGAAAGCCTTTGCTCGCGAAAACGGCTACCGCGACCTTGTTGGCCTCGGCGGCAAGCATCACGAGATCTACCTGGGTGACCCGCGCCGCGCCGACCCCGCCAAGCTCAAAACCGTGCTGCGGCATCCGATAGAGAAAATCTCCTGAAATGCCTGTCAAAACCAGTTCCCTGACCCTAAGCACGCGCGGCGAGGCGGACGTGCACGACATCACCGATGAACTTGCCCGCCTCGTGGGCGAATCCGGCCTGCACGCTGGCACAGTGACGATCTTCTGCCCTTCCTCCACCAGCGGGGTGACGACTATCGAGTACGAGCCTGGTGCGGTGGCGGACCTGCGCCGCCTGTTCGACGAGATCATCCCGCCGGAGCGCGCCTACGCCCACGAGGCCGCCTGGCACGACGGCAACGGTCACAGCCACGTGCGCGCTGCGCTGCTGGGGCCTTCGCTGACCGTGCCTTTCGTGGCTGGCCGCCTGACACTCGGCACCTGGCAGCAGGTGATCTACGTGGATTTCGACGTGCGCCCGAGGCGGAGGGAACTGGTGGTGCAAATAATAGGGGAATAAAATTGCATACAACCCCTGCTCAGGTTACAATACAAGTGGATGAACGCCATCCGTAGAATCCTCCCCTTCCTGCTATCCCTGGCCGCCCTGACCCTGGTCTCGCCGCGCGTTTCCCGCGCCTGGGAATTGACCCCGCCGGTAGGCCTTCGGCAGGGATTGCAGTCCGTTCCCCTCCCCGCATCCTTCGATCTGGTCGAACCGCCTGCACAAGCCGATCTGAATGGGGATGGACTCCCCGAAACGCTGCGCCTGGCGGACGGCCACCTGGCGATCCTTTCCGGGACGCAGGCCGCCTGGCAAAGTCCCGCATCCTGGCGCGTCGCCCAGGCCGCCTTCAGCGACCTGAACCACGACGGGACGCCCGAGGTCACCATGCTGGTCTGGCGGCCATTCCGCCCCTGGCCGGTGGACGCCTGGCTGCCGCAAGGCGGGCGCATCTCGGAATTTCACGACGCCGAAGGGCAATCCTGCCACCTGATCCTGATCGGCTGGAAGCGGGGAATATACAGGGAGCTGTGGACCGGTTCTGCGCTGGCCGAGCCGCTGCGCGCCTTTGCCGCCGCCGACCTGGACGCAGACGGCAAGGAGGAGCTGGCCGCGCTGGAGGCCGCGTACCGAGTAGGTGCTGCGCATGACGATCCGCCGTCCGCTGCGGCGAGCAGGCTCAAAGTCTGGGAATGGAACGGATTCGGCTTCAGCGCCGTCTATAGCCTGGAGGGAAGGTTCCGCCAAATGCAGATCGTCCGCGCCGCGGATGGCCGCCTCCTGATCTTGTCCCCATAATGGTAGCCAGTGGCTACCATAATCCGTGTAGATAATCCAAAAGGAGAATGCCATGCAAAATCCAAAATACAAATCAATCTGGCTGGTCATCAGCGTACTATTGATCGTCTCGCTGTCCTGCAGCATCCCCATCCAGCTTACACAGACGCCCGCCCCAACCGCCGCGCTCGCCATGCCGACGACTTCCGGGCCGCTCCCCACCCCACCGCCCGGCGTCTACCCCGCTGCATTTTCGGAGTATCCGGTCGTGCAGGTCAACTTGCCGGCCGCTTTCGCTGGCGGCGATTACACCCTGCCCGTGGACCTGAACGCCGTTCAAAGCATGGATACGGTCGAGCTCACGCCGCAGGCTCAGGCGTTGCTGTCGCAAAACGGCTTCGTCGTCCTGCCGCCCAACCCTGGTGAGTTCCGCGAGTTCTACCAGATCTACGAGATCTATCGCTACGAGCAGGCCAACCTCTTCGTCACCACCGACTCGATCTACCACGTCTACCACCTGCTCTTCGACAAGATGCTGCGTGATCTGGAGCGGGATTACTTCATCGCTAACCTGGGTTCCCTGACCAGCGCCATGCTGGGCGCCTCGTACCAGCAGTACCAGTCCCTGCGCGGCACCTCGCTCGAAGAACCAGCCCTGCGCAACGTGACTTTCTTCGCGGTAGCCGCGCAACTGCTCGGCCTGCCGGACGCGGTGCCGGGCGAGGCCAGTGACCTGGTCAACGCCGAGCTGGCGCTGATCAACGCCGCGAGCAACGCGGAGATCTCGCCTATCTGGGATCGCCCCGACCTGGCCCCCGACGATAAGCTGATCGAGGATTACAGCCAGTACAAGCCGCGCGGCCACTACACCCGCAGCGAGGAACTCAAGAAATATTTCCGCGCCATGATGTGGTACGGACGGCTGACCTTCCGCCTGAACGATGCTTTCGAGACGCGCCGCGCCCTGCTCCTGACACAGGTGCTGCGCTCCGCCACCGCCGCGGACGGCACCCCGGCCGTCCAGCTCTGGGAGAACATCTACGATCCGACCGTCTTCATCGTCGGCAAGGCGGACGACCTGGGCTACCAAGAGTACGGCGCGCTGATGGACTCTGTCTTCGGCGTAAACGCCGCGCCGCAAGCCTTGGCCGACGAAGCTATGTTTGCCCAGTTCATGGAAGAGACCAAGAATCTGCCGCCTCCGCAGATCAACTCCATGTGGGTGTGGATCTGGCAGGATCAGGAACAGGTTACCAAGGGCTTCCGCTTCATGGGGCAACGCTATACTCTGGACGAGGACGTTTTCCAACAACTCGTCTATCGCAGGGTCGGCACTGATATTGACCCGCGCGCCCTGCCCAAGGCTCTGGATTACTTCGCCGCCATGGGTTCCGGCGAGGCGTACAACATCTTAAACGAGATGGGCGAGACGCACTACGAGAATTACGATACCCAGATGACCAAGGTGAAGACCGGATTCGCTACCCTAGGTGTGGATTCCTGGACGCAGAACCTGTACTGGTCGTGGCTGTACGCCCTCCAGCCATTCATCACCGTCAAGGACACCCACTATCCGGCCTTCATGCAGACCGTGGCCTGGGCGCGCAAGGACCTCCAGACTGCACTCGGCTCGTGGACCGAACTCAAGCACGATACCATCCTGTACGCCAAGCAGGTCATGGCCGAGATGGGCGGTGGGGGCGCGGAGCAGCCGCCGCACGGCTACGTGGAACCCAATCCCGAAGCCTACGCCCGCCTGCTGGCCCTAGCGCAGATGACCAAGAACGGCCTGCAGGCGCGCAGCCTGCTCTCTGGTCTAACCAAGATGAATCTGGATAACCTGATCGAAGAGCTGACCTTCCTCCAGACCGCCGCGGAGAAGGAACTGGCTGGCACTACATTGACCGAAGACGAGTACTGGCACATCCTGTATTGGGGCGGCATCCTGGAACAATTCACCCTTGCCGCCGCAGATACGACCGGAAACATGGATCGCGACCTGAGCGACCAGAAAGCTGCGCTCATCGCCGATGTAGCATCCGGCCCGGATGAAACCGGCTTTGGCATCGTCGCCCTGGAGGAGGCCATTGGCCAGCCGACCTGGATCTACGTCGTCCTGCCGGGCCAGCCCTGGCGCATCGGCATCGGCGCGGTCTATAGCTACTACGAGTTCCCCGTCCCAGCCTCCAGCCGCATGACCGACGAGGAGTGGCAGGCGCAGGTCGAGGCCGGCACCAACCCGCCGCAGCCCGATTGGACGAGCCTGTTCATCGCCCGGTGAGGAAAGCCTTACTTGTAGGGGTAAGTCTTAGACTTGCCCCTACAATTCTTGTATTGTTCCTCTTCTCTTGCGGAGGACATCCCATCGTCACCCTGGCCTTTCTTGGCGACATCAACCTGGGCCGAGGGGTCACGCCTTCGGATGATTCGCTGGCGTACCTGACCTCAGAGCTGTCCGCCGCGGACCTGGCGCTGGCCAACCTGGAATCCCCGCTGACGACCGCCCCTGCGCAGACGAACGGGTATAACCTGTGCGCCCCGCCCGAACGCGCCCGTTTCCTCGCCGCGGCGGGGCTGGACCTGCTCTCTGTTGCCAACAACCACAGCCTCGATTGCGGCGCGGACGGTCTGGCTGAGACCGAGTCCACGCTCCACGCGGCCGGGCTGACACCTCTCAGCTCCGTGGACGAGCCGGTTTATCGCACCATAAACGGCCTCCGGCTGGCCTTTCTGGCTTTCGAAGATATCTCCGCGCCATTGGATGTGGAGGCAGCCACTCAGATCATCCGCGAAGCGCACGATACCGGCGCGCTGGTCATCGTTTCGATCCATTGGGGGGTGGAATATCAGGGCGGCGCGAGCGAACGTCAACTCCAGTTGGCGCAGCAGTTTATTGATGCCGGAGCAATCCTCATCTGGGGGCATCACCCGCACGTGCTGCAACCCGCCGAGTGGATACAACCTCCCGCAGGTTCGGCCCCATCGTCTCCGCCTCAGGGCAAGCCTGCGGGAGGCTCAACACTTGTCCTCTACAGCCTGGGCAACGCCCTGTTCGATCAAGGCGGCTTGGCGGATACGCGCCAGTCCGCACTTGTGCTGGTTGAGCTGGACGAGGATGGCGTTCGGAGCGCACATGCCATCCCGTTTGAGATTGACATACAACACAGCCGCGTTATGGAGGCAGATGAGCAGGTTACCCAGGCAATTCTTGAACAATTAGGGCTTAGTAAAAAGGTTCTTTGGGATTTGCCGTGATAGACCAATATATCTGGCGGGTAGACGTAGAGCGATATACTATCTCGCCCCACTTTTTGGACAACCCCACATTTTCACTCTCTTCCCAGTACGAACGATCCCCTTTTCAGCACAGCGAAAAATTTTCCCCACACCATCTTCACCACCTCCCCCGCTCGCCAGAAAGCCACCGCCGCCATGCCATGCGCCAGCACTGCAAAGAATGGCGGCTTTTGCAGCGTGTAATACGTCCAGCACTCGCGCGTCGTGCCCCAGCGTTCGAGAAAATAGCCTAATGCGGAACCGGCCACGAAGGTCAGGACGGCAAAACGGTGATCGGTGGGCGTCAGGATGAGAAAGGTCACCAGCAGCAACGCCATCAGCGTCAGCGACTTGCCCATCGTAGGCCAGACGAAGTAAAGCATCAGGGCAAAGAAGGCAGGAAAGATCAGCCAGTAAATAACTTTGAAAATGTCATTGCGAGGGCGTTCTTCCCTGCACCGAACGCAGGACGGTGTGCCCGAAGCAATCTCCAGTCCAAGCGAGGAGATTGTTTCGCCGCCAAATAACGGCGGCTCGCAACGACATATGAGCAAATTCAAAAATCGCACCATGCGGTCAATCGTCAGGCTGGCAATCGGCCAGGCCGGGATGATCCACAGCGGCGGACGTTGCGCTGTGAAGTACCACCACAGGTAGGTCTGCGTGCCCCAGCCCTCGATCACCAGTCCGCCCACCGCGCCGACCAGCACGATCAGCGCGTCGGTGCGCAGGTCCGCGCCGGCCATGATGACCAGCGACATGAACAGGAAAATGCCGATCAGCAGCCAATCCATGTACAGCCACCAGGGACCGCGCCAGTCAATGTAGGAGAGCACCATCTGCGCCAGCGGCCACCAGACGTAAGTGATGAGCAAGACAATGGCCAGGAAAGCCCCCAGGATGGCATAGCTGGAGCGCGTCCAGCCCATGAAGGAAGCGAAACGGCGGACGATGGAATATTTTTTCATCCCTTCGCCAGCGACAGAAATACATCTTCCAGCGTCGGCTCGCCGCGCGCCACTGACGTTATGGCTAAACCGGCGGATGAAAGCCCAGCGCGCAGCCTCTCAGCCGTCATGCCGCGCTGCGTGATCGCCCGCAAGTGATCGCCCGCCAGGCCAACACGCAGGACGCCAGCCACGTTCGGGAGCGCGTTCAACCCCTCCTGCAAAGAGCCGCCAAAAACCTCCCACACGTCGCCGGGCAGGACGTTTACCTTCAAGTCGGCGGGCGTATCCATCGCAAGCAACCTGCCATCCCGCATCATCCCCACACGAGTGCAATACTCGGCCTCGTCCATATAATGCGTGGTGACGAAAACTGTCACGCCAGAGGCTGCCAACTCGTAGATTAGATCCCAGAAGACGCGCCGGGCTGCCGGGTCTACGCCGGAGGTAGGTTCGTCGAGGAAGAGCAGCTTTGGATGGTGGACCAAGGCGATGCCGAGCGCCAGTCGCTGCCGCCAGCCAGCCGGGAGGGAACGCGCCAACTCGGACCCGTGGCCTGCCAGCCCGACCAGGGACAGCGTCGCCTCGACCTGGGCTTTCTCGCGGATACCGTAAACGCCGCCGTAAAAGATCAGGTTTTCCCAAACGGTCAGATCATCGTACAAGGCGAATTTCTGTGACATATAACCAGCGCGGGCGCGCACTTCCTCCGACTGGCGGAAGGCGTCGAAACCGAGCACGGCAGCCTTGCCATCCGAAGGTTCCAGCAGACCGAGCAGCATACGGATGGTGGTGGTCTTGCCGCAGCCGTTCGGGCCGAGGTAGCCAACGATCTCACCTGCCTCGACGAAAAAGGAGACATGGTCAACGGCGAGGAAGTCGCCGAAGCGGCGGGTCAGGTTTTCAGCAATAATGACAGGTTCGGGCATGATCTTCCTAATTTCGAACGTTTTCACGCTGGCAGGTTTGCAGGTTGGCACATTAACGTGTAACGTGTAAACGTGTCAACCTACTAACGCGATAGAGAAATGAACACGTCCTCCAGCGTCGGCGGGATGGGACGCGCCTCGGACAGCGAACCGCCTCCAGCGGGGATAGCTTCCCGCAGACGCCGGATAACGGAGCCGGCTTGAGCGGCGACGACGCGCAGGTGCAACCTGTCGCCAAAAGCGCGCACATCCTCCACGCCATCCTCTTGCGCCGCGATCTGGCGCAGAAGCGGCAGCGGCTGGCCGCGCAGCTCGACGATGCGACCTTCGAGCGTGGCGCGCAGCTCGGAGGGCGCGCCTTCGGCAATCAGGCTGCCTTTGCGCATGAAACCAACGCGATGGCAGCGGGCCGCCTCGTCCATGTAGGGCGTGGTGATGAGGACGGCGACCCCACCCCCCTCTCGCTTTCCCCCCATTTTCTCCGAAAATGGGGGGAGATGGAGGGGGGTAGCGACAAGTCGAATAACCAACTGCCAGAAATCCTGACGCGTGACGGGGTCCACGCCAGTGGTAGGCTCGTCCAGCAACAGGACGCGCGGCTGCGTGACCAGCGCCGAGGCCAGGCCGAGCTTCTGTTTCATACCGCCGGAAAGCTGGCCGGCGCGGCGTTCTTTGAAGCTCGCCAGGCCGACGAAGTCGAGGATTTCCATGCAGCGCGGCAGCCATTCCTGCCGGGAGAGGCCGCGCAGTTCGGCAAAGAAGCGGATGTTTTCCAGCACGGTCAGGTCTTCATAGAGCGAGAAACGTTGGGAGAGATAACCGATCTGCGCACGCGCCTGCTCGGTCTGCTTGCGGACGTCGAAACCGCAGACGGTGATCTCGCCCGCGTCCGGTTTGAGGGCGCCGACCAGCAGGCGCAGCGTGGTCGTCTTGCCCGCGCCGTCCGAGCCGACCAGGCCGTAGATCTCACCGGCTTTCACTCGTAAAGAAACGTCCTCTACGGCGTGAGTATGGCCGAATGATTTGTGAAGGTTGGATGCAGTAATCATTGTCAAAGGTCGAAGGTTAAAGGTCAAAAATATTGCTCATCACAGATACAACTGCGCGGCGAATCTGGTCGCGCAAGGCAAAATCCCGATTAAACCCAGTTTGATTGGTCAGAGAATATACCATGTTGGTTATTTGCCTTGCCGTTTGCCATGCTTGAATATCTTCAAAGCGAGTGATCGCGGTCATAGTATGCTCCTGATTTAACAGACATTCGACTTTTGACATTTGACATTACTTAAAAACCACGTCCGCCGGCATCCCTGGCTTGAGCTTCCCGTTCGGGTCCTGGACCTGGAGCCTGACAGCAAAAACAGTGGAAGTGCGCCCCTCCACGGTCTGGACGTTGCGCGGGGTGAACTCGGCCTGGTCGGCGATGTGGACAATCGTCGCTGTGAAGGTTTCGCCTGGGAAGGAGTCCACGCTCACGATGGCAAACTGACCGAGGGACAGCTTGCCATAGCGATCTTCGGGAACGTAGACGGTGATGGTCAGGCTGTCCAGGCGGCCCAGCGTGATGGCAGACGCGCCAGCCGGGACGACCTCGCCGGGCTGGATGGCGCGGGTCAGGATCACGCCATCCGCGGGCGCAGTGACGGTCAGTTTGGCAATCTGGGTATCAATCAAAGCCAGGCTGGCCTCCGCCTGAGTGACAGCCAGGTGCGCCTGGTCTGCGGCGGCCTGCGCCTGGTCGAGGGCAGCCTGGGCAGCCGCCAGGCGCGGCGAGTAGACGCCGGTCTGCAAGGCGAGCAAGCGATCCTGGGCAGACTCGTAACGCTCCTGGGCGGCGGCCAGGTCAGCGCGGGCGGCGACGATTTCCTTGGCCGCGTCGCTATCTTTCAGGTCATCGTAGGCAGCCTGGGCATCTTCCATCTCGGCTTTGGCGTCATCGAAAGCGGCCTGAGCGGAATCGCGCAGGTCAGTGTTGGCGGAGAAGTTAGCGCGCGCTAGCACATCCTGGGCGACGACGAGCGCGGCGCGTTCATCGTTGAGCCGCTTCTCGGCAGCCACGAAATCGGCATTGGCCGGGTTGCCGAGCAGGCCATCGAGTTTGGCCTGGGCCGCGTCGCAGGTGGACCTGGCCGCCTCCACTTCGACAACGGCAGCTGCGATCTGGTCAGCGCGGCTGAAGTAGCCGCCAGGCAGGGTGTATCCGGCCGGGTTGGCGGCGCGCCAGTCTGAGGTGCGGGTGGCAGCGGATTCAGCGCGGGCGGCGTCCAGCGTCAGCTCGTAGTTCGCTCGAGCAGTCGCCAGGGCGGCATCCGCTGTTTTGGCGGCGGCAGTTGCCAGGTCCAGGGAGGCCGCCGCGACGGCGCGCTGCGCCTGGAGCAGGGTATCATCCAGGCGGAAGAGTTGGGCGCCAGCCTGCACCATGTCGCCTTCGTCCACAGAGACTTCGATAATCTTGCCGCCGATTTCGGGTGAGAGAGTCACCTCGACGGTCTCGATGGTGCCGGAAGCAGAGAGAGCGCCGTCGCCCTTGACGAGCAGGGCGCGGATGCCGAAGTAGCCGCCGACCAGAACGGCCAGGACGAGGATGATAATTACCGGAATGGGAGGACGTTTGTGGGACATAGTTGACTCCTTTTTGCCCCCCCCTCTGTCCCCCCATTTCTACCTGCGCCAGTGCCGCAGGCAGAAATGGGGGGATGAAAGGGGGGCTGAGGTTAATCTAATCTCTTGCGGAAACGGACGGAGGCCGCGCCCATGATGGCGATGCCAAACAGCGTGAGGGCCAGGATTTCGCTCCAGATCGGCCCCGCACCAACGCCCTTGATCAGCAGGGCACGGATGATGATGAGATAGTAGCGCAGCGGGATGATATATGAAATCCACTGCAATACTTTAGGCATGGCCTCCAGCGGGAAGAAAAAGCCGGAGAGGAAGATGCTCGGCAGGAGCGTCATCCAAACCGTCAGCATGGCCTCCTGCTGGGTGTTGGCAATGGTCGAGGCAAACAGTCCAATTCCGAGACCAGATAAAAGCAGTAAGCCGGAACAGCCCAAGATAAGACTGAAGTCGCCGCGTACCGGCACACCAAACCACCAGTGGCCGATGGCAAGCACTTCGAGGGTGTCAATGAAGGCCAGGATGACATACGGCAGGATTTTACCGACCACCAGCTCCCACGGGCGGATGGGGGTGACGATGAGTTGTTCGATCGTACCGCGCTCGCGCTCACGCACGATGGCGGTGGCGGTCAGGATGGAGGTGATGGCAAACAGGATCATGCCAATCACGCCCGGGATCATGAAGTACGAACTGACCAAGTCAGGGTTGTACCAGACGCGAGTCTGGACAGTGAGCGGCGGCTTGAAATTCTCGACGTTCATGCCGCTGCGTTCCAGGCGCTCGATCATCAGGCCAGTGGCATGTGCCTGTCCGATGAGCGTGGCCGCCGCCAGCGCGGTGGACCCGGCGGTTGCGTCCGAACCATCCAGGATGAACGCTACTTCGGCCTCTCCCTGCGCCAGGGCGGTGTTGTAATCGGGAGGGATGATGATGCCGGCGCGGGCGTCGCCCTGCTCGATGAGGACGCGGATCTCGTCCTCGGAGCCGACTGAGTAGGCCAGGCGGAAGTAATCGGCAGCGCGGTAGGCGTCCAGCAGGGCACGCGACTCGACGCAGCGGCACTGGTCGAAGACCGCCAGCGGGATGTTGCGGATATCGCTGGTGGCGGAGTACCCCAGCAGGAACAACTGCATGATGGGGATGACCAGGATGATGACCAGCGTGCGCTTATCGCGCGTGATCTGGATGAATTCCTTGCGGATGATCGAGAGGAGGCGAGAATTTGTCATGACAATCTCCACACTCTTGTGGCATCGAATACCCTTGCGGGTACGGTGTTACGCGAATGGCACGAATTTTACCACGCCCTCCCCCATTCCGACCCCCCTCTATTCCCTCACCCCCACCCTGCCCTCCCCCATTCCGCACGACAGGAATGGGGGAGGGTTAGGGAGGGGCTAGTGGTAGAATCACACCATGCTTCCCTCCCTCGAGCAGGAAATCCGAAAAGACCTGCGCTATAACGTGACCGTCAACCTGCTTGACGGCGCGTTTTTTGGATTCGCCTTTGGGTTCAGCTCCTTGACTGCTTTCATTCCTTTGTTCGTTAGCCGGATGACCAGCTCCGCCATCTTTTTCGGTTTGATACCAGCCATGCACAGTATCGGCTGGCAACTGCCGCAATTGCTCACCGCCGGTTGGATCTCACGCTTGAGGCGCTACAAGCCAGTCGTTATGCTGCTGACCATCCAGGAACGCGTCCCTTTCCTTGGATTGGCGCTTGTCGCCTGGTTCCTGCCCGGGCTAGGGAAGCAGACCGCGCTTATCTTGACCTTCTTAATGATGGCTTGGCAGGGAATTGGAGGCGGGTTCACGGCGAACCCGTGGACCAGCATGATCGCCAAGATCATCCCCTCGGAGTACCGTGGGACGTTCCTGGGGGCGCAATCGGCGGCTGCCAATGCGCTGATGAGCGTGGGCGCAATCTTGGGCGGTATCCTGTTGGAAAAGGTTTCGGACCGCTACGACTTTAGCCTGCTCTTTCTATTGACGGCTTTCTTCATGGTCGTTTCATACTTAGCTTTATCCCTGGCGCGCGAGCCGGTAGACCATGCCAAACAAGTCCCCGAAAAGCGGCAGCCATTCTGGCGGGGCACGCGCAGCATCCTGCGCCGTGATGCGAACTTCCGCTGGTTCCTGGTAACGCGGCTGGTCTCGCAGCTCGCCATGATGGGTTCTGCTTTCTACATCATTTATTGTGTACAGAAATTCAGCATGAACGACCTGACGGCTGGCATCCTCACCG
>Ga0315279_10006193_pt1 | contig 15192 bp, 9 predicted proteins | sample YL17G06_20_MG_FD_203694 | JGI IMG/M metagenome (GOLD analysis project Ga0315279, IMG submission 203694) | Sediment microbial communities from Yellowstone Lake, YNP, Wyoming, USA - YL17G06_20 | ecosystem: Environmental > Aquatic > Freshwater > Lake > Sediment | place: USA: Wyoming | collected... | reverse complement strand
AAGGGCGATTTTCACACCGTGAAGTTCGCCGGCCACGGCCAGGACCTGATCGACTCATTCACCTTCACGGCAGGGCAAGGCGGTTTGGCGGCCTTTCCCACCGAGCCGGCCGGCCGCGCCTACGCGGGCAGCCCCATGGCCGGCCATTTCGGCCAGCTCTGGCTGGGCGCTTCCCCCTCCCAGTTCAGCACGCTGGTCGCTGCTTCTCTGAAACTGGAAAACGGCGTCGAGCTGCGGAACAACGAGGTAGGCTCCGCAGTGCCGCTGGGCATTGCGCCGGGCGACCGCCAAGTCAAGTTTGACTTCGACCTGTACGAGACTGACGACGCAGCCACCCAGGCGCTTTACGTCGCCGCCCGCGATCGAACTCCAGGGACTGCATTTCTGCAGCTCGGGGGCGCGGCCGGACACCTGTTCGGGGCCTATATGAAAGCCATCGTCCCTCAGCCCCCTCGCTACGATGACGGCGCGCGCCAGCTCAAATGGTCGTTCACAGGCGCCCGCGCTTCCGGCTCGGCGGACGACGAGCTGTGGATCGCCTTTGGATAATCGTGATTGGAGCGAAATGGCGTACACGCATGCCACCAGGAAGACGATAGCCAGCCGGGCGTGCCCCGGCGTCAGCTTCACCGTTCGGCGCGTCTCGTATGGCCGCCGCAAGGCAATTGCCGAGCAGCTCAAACCGGTGAGCGCGGGCGAGGAGGCGAAGGGGTTGCGGCCAGCTTCCCAGGCCGTCGGTGTGATCCGCGCACTGATGGGGGCCATGCTGGTCGATGTCGGCGGGTTGGAACTGGATGGCCAGCCGTACATAGGCCGCCTTCACGGCGACGACCGGGACGCCGCCATCGAGGAACTGATCGATGCCGCGCCGGAACCGCTCATCGAGGACATTGCAGCGGCGCTGCTCGATGAGCTGCGGCTGAACGGAGACGCGGAAAAAAACTCCGCGCCGCCTTCTGGTACTCCGCCCGCGGAGACGGAAGGCGGTTCTGTTGCGCCGAATGCGAGCGGGATGGGCTGTGGGCTGACCGGAACTGCCGCCGGTATCACCCAGATTCGGTAGTCGCCGCCCGGCCGGTATGGCGGGCGCCGTCGAAGCCGCCGCTGGTGCTTGACGAGTGCCCAGCCTCGTTCATTTCCCTCAGGTCATTGAGCCTGGTTCACGACTTCGGGATGGCGAAGCTGACTGGACAGCCGCCGCTTGCCGCAGGCTTCTACCGATGGCCGGCGCTGCTGGTCGATGCCTGGGCGGTGCTGGAGCGCGAATGGGCGCAATGGCGGCGCCACAACGACGAATGGGCCGCGGATAAACGCAGATAAACACGGACCAGCATAGCCGGAACCAACAGAGCCCCGAGTGCAAGACGGGGGCCGGCGAGACGCCAGCGCTCCATAGGCGGCCGTTTATGGAGCGCTGGCGTCCCGCCGGCCCCTGGTCGGGCCTGCATTTCGCTGCTAAAAAAACAGCGGCTGGTACGACTGCTACGCAGCGCGGCACGGAGCGAGACTATTATGAGCAAACGGACAGCGCATCCCGGTTTCAAGGCGGTGGCACGGGCCATCGCTCGGCGCCAGGGCATATCCATCCAGGCGGCCAGCCGCATCCTGGCGAAAAAAACGCGCGCCGCTTCTCCGGCGGCCAAGTCCCGCAACCCACGCCTACTGCGCGTCCGCTGAACCAAGCCGTCCGCCGCGACGGATAGGGGAGCGGCCCCAGAATCGAGGTCCGCGGACGCTCGCTCACGCTCGCGGCTCGGTTGCGTCCCCGGCTGAAGCACAGGCCAAGAACGTCTAGAAGCGGATGGCTCGCAGTCACAACTCGACGCTCGCGCAATTGCTCGCTGCGCTGCCCGGGCGATTGATGCCGGCGGGTATGGAAACGGCGGCGCGCGAACTGGTCGCAGCCGCGTCCAGCCATACCCGAGCAGCCGAAGCCCTTGCGGCCGCAGCCGAGGCGCTGGCATCGGCGGCCGATTCGCTTGCTGCCGCCGCGGGCAACGGGGACGCTGGGTCCGGGACCGGTTTCATCAGCCAGGCGTTCAGCGGCAACCTGGGCGATTTGCTCAAGCGGCCTTCGACGATTGCCGGCTCAATCGGCAGCATCATCGGCGGAAAGGCCGGAGCTGTGGCGAGCGCGGCAACCGCCGGCGCGATATATGGCGCACGGGGAACAGGCTTCGGCATTGCCGGTCTGGGCACAGTCGCCGGCGGCCTGCTCGGCGGCGCCATGACGGGCGGCCTGGCGGCCGCGCTCTTGTTTGGATTGCCCAAGCTGTTTTCGCACGGGCAAACGCCGGCCGAACGGGCAGCGGAAATCGACCGGATTCTGGAAGGGCAGCAGTTCTCTCTCCCCGAGCCGCTGGAACGAGAGCTAGGCTTCGGGCAAGAAGGGTTCGGACCAGTGGACTACGGCATTGGCAACGTACCGCGAATCGCGCCGCAAATGCAGGTGAATGTAACCGTGAGCGCGATGGACTCGAGCTCCTTTCTCGACCGCGCGCCGGACATCGCGGATGCGGTCCGGCGCGCCATGCTCGACATGCACCCGATCAACATGCTGGTGCGCGAAGCGTACTGAAGAGACTTGAGACCTGAGACCTCAGACTTGAGGCCGGGTCTCCGGTGGGGCGACAACCGAGGTCTCAGGTTGCAGGTCCCAGGTCCGATATGCCCGGCACTTTCCCAACCCTGAGGACCGGCGCGATCGCCCAATACCCGCTGACGCGCAAACTTCACCTGGGCGCTGAGGTGGTACGGTTCCTGGACGGATGCGCCCAGGCGTACCGCAATCAGGCAGCGGCGCGCCAGCGGTGGGCGATCGACCTGGCGCTGCTCAACGAGACGGAAGTGGGCGCGCTCAGGGAGTTCTTCGAGGAGCAAAAGGGAGCCTGGGGAACGTTCCGTTTCACCGACCCCTGGACCGGCGCCACGTTTGACTCGTGCTGGTTTGACGATGACGTCTTCCCGGAGCAACAGGACGCGGAAGGCCGGTACGCCATCCGCCTCGTGATTCGAGCCTGATCAGAGGCCAGAAGACAGGGGGTCAGTAGTCAGGAGGCTCCCGACTTTTGAGTCCTGACTCCTTCCGAAAGCCCATAGGCAGATGCCGAAGGTCCTGTCCATTCGTGGCGATTTTCCGATCGCCAGGGAAGCATGTTTCTTGACGCGCCGAAACTGCCTGGATGATGGGACGGAATACCGCACACCGGAACAGGCGGCGCCCCTTTATCGCTGGGAAATCGACCTGGGCGGGCGCAGTGACACGGAACTGCGGGAACTGGAAGACTCATTCCTGGCGCTCGGCGGACCGTACGAGAGCTTCGTTTTCCTCGATCCGCTCGCAAACCTGCTCAAGTGGTGCGAGGATTTCAGCCAGGCTGTCTGGGCAAAGTCGCACCCGGAAGATCTGGCGGTGGTCGCGGGCTTTGCCGACCCGCTGGGCGGGAATGGCGGCCGGACCCTCATCAACTATGGGCCGGTAGCAAATTCCCTCAGCCAGCAACTGAACGCCTCCCCGGCCGGACTTCAATTCACAGCCAGCATCTGGCTCCGGTCCGGCACGGCGGCAGAGGTCCAGCTCGTTGTGCACGACGGGGGAGCAGAAAGCCACTCGGTGGCGATTGTTTCCGGCTCGAGTTGGCGCCGCTACTGGCTGACTGCCGTCTTCAGCGCCGGAGCGGGGAACAAGACGGTGTTTCGATTCGATGTGCCCGCGCTAGGCACTCTGGAGGTTTTCGGCGCGCAACTGATGGCGCTTCCCTCGCCGGCCCCCTACTCGCGCACCACCACGGTCTCCGGATTTCATCCCCATTGTCGTTTCGCGAGCGACGTTTTCTCGCACCGCCTGGCCGGCTTCGGCCAGAACGATTTGCGCCTGTCGATTGTCGAATTCGCCTGACCAGAGGGGCCCGACCTGAATGCTCGACCCCATCGCCATCCAGAAGGAAAAGGAACTGGCCGAGACGCCGCTGTTGTTGCTCGACCTGACGTTCGGCGACGGCACGGTTTACCGGTGGGCCACGCACGCGGCCGACTACGGCGACTGCCAGTACGAAGCGCGCGTTCTGCGCCACAACTTTTTCGAGATTCAGGCGATGAGCGAGCAGGGGACCGACCGCATTCCGCGCCTGACCCTGGTCCTGGCCAACGCCGACAGCCAGATGTCGCAACTGGAGCAGGGCAAGGGCTTTAGAGGCGCGGACCTGACCGCCACGCTGGTGTTCTACGACCTGGCGGCCGGCCAGGCCGGACCCGATTCCCTGGTGGTCTTTTCCGGTTACTGCAATCCGCCGGAAGAGATCACGGACCTCCAGCTCAAGGTCACGGTGGTGAACCGCATGAACCTGCAGCGGGTGATCCTGCCGCCGGTCAAGCTGCAGCGGCGCTGTCCATGGCGGTTCCCTTCGACGGCCAGCGAAAGGCAGGCAGCCGCGTTCGACCCCAACTCGCTGTTCTACCCTTGTGGCTACTCGGCGGATGTGCCGGGAGGCCGCGGGCGGTTGGCGTCGCCAAACCAGTGCTTTTCGTGGTGCGGATATAACCGGCAGGCGTGTATCGAACGGGGCATGTTCAACCACGATGCCGGCGCCAGCCTGGCCGCGCCCGCCGGGGCGGGCGCCACCAGTATCCTGGTGACCGCCGACCTCGGCGACGCCGGACAGACAATTGATGTAGGAGGCGGCGCCGATCCGCAAACCCACTTCGCCGCAATGGAGGAAGTGCAAGTCACCGCAAAAGAGGGCAACCTGTTGTTTATCTCGCCGGCGTTGCGCAAGTCGCACGCGGCGGGGGAGCCGGTCGGCCGCCCCACCCGGCGTTTCGGCGGCATGGAATACGTGCCCGAGGCAATCGACGTTCGCCCGTTCGGTTCGCCTTTCTTTCTCAAGTCGCCGGTCTACGGGGCGGCCGCCCGGTACAACGACCACATCCCGTCGGTTTACGGCACGGCCTGGGTCGAACCGGTCGTCACCGTGCTCCGAAACGACGGCAACCTGACGCGCATGGAGGCCATCGTTTCGCTGGGCCGCATCTCGGGTATCCTGCGGGTGGTGGTTAACGACTTTGAGATTCCGCCCGCCATCGCCGGCCGCGACATGACCGGTTCCGGCTGGTACACGCTGGTTTCCGACGGCGGGCCCTGGGGCGGATTCGACCTGAACTTCACCGACCGGCAGGGCAACCCGCAAGGCGACCCGTACGGCTCGATCGCCTACCTCTCGATCGTCGTCCCGAACCAAGTAAACGACGGCAAATCGGTTCCGCGCGTTCATGCGTTCGTCAACGGCAGATTGCTGGAGACCTTCTCCATCGCCGGACAATCGCTCGGCTACAGCTTTACCAACAACACCGCCTGGGTGCTGCTCGACCTGCTGAAGCTGGCTTCTTGGGAAACCGGCCAGATGGACCTGGCCAGCTTCGCGCGCGCCGCGACGTTTTGCGGCGAGCTGATACCGGCCACCGACAACGAGGGCAATCCAGTCAGCGTGCCCCGCTTCCAGTGCAACCTGGTGCTGCGGCAACGCCGAAACGCCGCGGAAGTGGTCCAGGGCGTGAGAAGCAACGCTCGGCTCTATTTCACGTATTCAAGCTCCGGCAAACTGCAGGCCGGCGTCGAGAACACAATTGCGCTGGAGCAGGCAACCCTGCCGTACGGCTCCAACGCCACTGTCCCGGTGGCCGGCGGCTGGCCGGCCTATGTTTATTCGGAAACTAACGGCACGATCGTCCGGCGGGCGGATGGCTCCTCCAGCGTTCGGGTGTCTCGCCGCCCGATTAGCGATACGCCCAATCGCCTGGCGTTCGAGTTCCAGGATGTGTTCAACCAGTATGTGCAGGATTCGTTCGCGATCGACGATGTGGACGACCAGAAGGCCGTAGGCCAGGAGATCTCGCAGACACTGCTGGTGGAAGGAATCCCGACCTTCGACCAGGCCGCCCGCATGGGGAAGTTTCAGATCGACAAGGCCGTCCGGGGCAATACATTCGTCGAGTTCGAAACCTCGATTAAGGCGGTCGGGCAACAGGCGAGCCAGATCATAGCGCTCGGCTACGCGCGCGAAGGCTGGGACAACCAGTTGTTTCGCATTCTCCGGATCGCTCCCCAGCAAAATTACCGGCGCGTGCGGATCACCGCGCAGATCCATGACGATGCCTGGTACAGCGACGCGAATACCGCGGGCGCGGCCGCGGCCAGCCGCAGCCGGCAGGCGCGCCGCGGCCCCCGTCCGCCGAATCCGCTGATCGGAACGGAACCGCGCGCCGACGGCGACATGAACTGGGCGATCGAAGAAAAGCAGTCTGTGGAGTCGGATGGCACGGGCTCGGTGGAACTGTCGGTGGGCTTCGCTGTTCCCGCCACATCGGTCTCGGCGCGTACCGGTCCGCCCACCGCCGATCCGGTGGCCACGACGCAACCGGCGGGCGGCTCATTGGCAGGCGGGCAGACGTTGTTCTACCGGCTTACTGCTACCGACCCGGACGGCCTGGAATCCGCGCCGTCCACCTTCATCCGGGCCGCAATTCCGGAAGGCGGAGATACAAACGCGGTGCTGCTGACCGGCCTCCGGTTGGATTCCGCCGCCAGCTCGTTCGACGTCTACCGCGGATCGACTCCCTCCAAGATGTTTGGCATCTGCGAGGGCCACACGCCCGCCTCCACCTTCCGGGATACGGGATTCGAGGCTCGACCCGTTCCTCCACCTGATGTGTACTTCGACCATGCGGTTCTGTATTGGAAGAGGCAGCTCCTGGCCCCAGTGACGGCGGATACCTGGAGTTCCGAGACCATTGGCAACTCGGCGCTCGAGTTGGTGCCGGGCGAGTTTGCCGGCTGCCTGGTAAGAATCGCGGAGGGAACCGGTGCCGGCCAGGTGCGCATCATCGCTTCGAACACCGGCACCGTCCTGACCATCGACTCGCCCTGGGCCATTGAGCCGGACGCCGGCAGCGTCTTTTTCGTCGAAGAACCGGATTGGAAGTCCGGCAGTTCGGCTGTTTCCAGCCCGGCACGCTTCCGGGTTCCAAACCGCAAGGATGAAGTGCTGCTGGTTCAGGGGCGGGCGGCCGACGCACAAAACGCTGAGTCACCCGAAATGCTGGCCGCGGTTACCGCGTGGACCATCGGGGGCGTCGGCGCGGGCATCACGGACACCGGCGTCCCGCCGGAGGCGGTGTTTGGGGTCAGCACCGCGCGCGACGGCAATCTCACGGTTGGCCCCATGGCCTTCGGAACACTGACAAACACCAGCGGGATCACCAGCGCCACCTGCCACCTCTTTTACGCGGACGAGATCGGCGGCGCGGCAACCGAGGTGGCCCAGCCGGGCGGGATCGATTCCGACGACACTTCTTTGGAAGTCTCCTCTTCAGCCGGTTTCCAAGCGGGCGACCTGGTAGTGATCGGCGAGGAGATATGCGGCATCGACCAGATCAACGGGCTAACCTGGACCGTGAGGCGCGGGCAAAACAGGACGGTCCCCGCCCCCCATCCCCATGGCGCCCGGATCGATCTGCTGCGAGTGAGGACGCTGGTGCTTCCGATGGAACCAGGCTTGATCGGTTCCCCGTGGGCCGGGGGCACGTCCAGCTCAGTCCGGCTGCCGTGCGCTCGCCTGGCCGGCGCGGAACTGTCCGCCACCAACTCTTTCGGCAGCGGCCCCGCGGCCTACAACAACTACCTGGGCGTTGTGTCCGAGCCCGGCCTGCCGGGTTCTCTGCCCGGACTCCGGACGAACTGCGGCGGACAGTACACGATGCAGATGGTAGGCATTGTCTACGCGGCGGCCCAGCCTGGCCCCGACATCACCGTGAGCGACGACGCATCCGTCCGCGACGTCTTCGCGTTTGTGGACGGCGAACCGCAGGGCGCGCCGCTTATCGCGGAGGTGTGGCGCAACGGCACCAGCCTGGCGACCCTGACTGTGGCAGAGGGCGAGACACTCTCCGATTGTATCAGTGGCGCGTCGTTGCCGCCTCTGCGCGCAGGAGACCGGCTGAACTTCGCCATTACGGGAGTAGGAAGCGTATTCGCAGGGCTGAACCTGACCATTGTCATTCGCAAGTAACGAGGCAACCGATGTCGTCCGTAACATTTGGCCGTCCCTATGTGACCCCCGCTGATTTCGGCGCCCGCGGTGACGGAATCACCGACGATCGCGCCGCGATCCAGGCGGCCATCGACCACTGCGGCGGCACCCTGTTCATTCCCCGGCTCGCCGGCGACTACATGCTGAGCGATGTGCTGCAGTTGCCCAGCAACATCACCTTGATCGGCATCGGCAACCCCTGCTTGAAGCTCCTGCCGAATCGGCCGTTCCGCACGCAATTGGAGCCGCCGACCACGCCCAATTACAACGCGGTCATCACCAACGCCGACCACGTCAACGGCAACCATCACCTCCGGCTGGTTGGGTTAAAAGTGGATGGAAACCTGGGCGACCCGGCCAATCCAAACCAGATCGTCGAGCAGGGCGGGCGTGGGGCAAACCTCCTGGTCGTGCTCTTGAACCAGGTGAGCTTCTTTGAAATCGCCGATTGCGAGCTGACCGGCGGGATTTCAGAATGCATCTACGCGCTCGGCGGCTGCGCCAGCCCCTCGTTCGGAACCACGCACGGAATCATCTCGAATTGCTTCATCCACGACACCGGCCAGCCGGACGTGGATTCGTTGGGCTGCCATGGTGATCGCGTCGATGGCATGAGCATCTCCGGCTGCACCTTCCAGAATATCGGTTTGCGAGCGATCGGTTTCAGCAAAGGTACAAACGTTGCCGTGTCCGGATGCACTGCCATCAATTGTCAAGATGGGATACTCCTCGGTGGAACGCGTTACGCTTCTTTCTCGGGCTGCGCGTTCACCAGTGTTCGTAACGACGGTTGCCTGATCGACCAGGCCGCGGATGGCCAGGTGCCGCTTTGTGTTTCCATCGCCGGTTGTATGTTCCGTGGCAAATCTGGCAACACCGGACATGGGATGAGGCTCAAAGCCGGAAACTTTATCACCATCGGCACGTGCTCAGTGGACGGCTTCCTGTCGGACGGGTTTCTGGTGGAAACCGGTGAGAACAGCCTGGTAAACGTGGTGGCCTCGAATTGTGCCGGGCACGGGATCAAGCTCAGCGGCAGCGGCGCGACAAAAAACGCAGTCGGACCCTACCATGTTTTCAACTGCACGCTCGGTGATGAGGCCGAAGAAAGTGGCGCCGCGAACAACAAGTGGCGCTCCGCACACCGGCTGACTTTTGGCCTGTTCGGTGATGAAACAGGCACGGCAGGCGAGGTCCGTTATACGACCGATGGCTTAGACCTCTACGGCCGTCCGTGGTCATCGGGTTCGCTGAGCGGTCTGCTAATTCGTCTGTTGGACCTGGCCCGCGTCTGGCGTCTGGGCGTCAACGGCGACCCGGACCCGGATTGGCACCTGCGCGTCTACGCTGGAGCACAGATCGACGGCAACCTCTGCCTGCCTGCGCGCGATGCCGGTATGCCGGTGTTCACGGACAGCAACAAGAACGTGGTGACGCAGGCTATCGATTTGCTCGGCGGGTATTTGTCGAACTGCTTGCCCGTCTCCAAGGGCGGTACAGGTTGCGACACTGCCGCTGCCGCAATCGCCTATCTCATGGCCGCATGGACCGGCCTGCTCCGTGTCGCCAACGGCGGAACGGGCGCCGACAATGTCGCCGGCGCGCGGTCGGTGCTGGAGGTGTACAGCAAGAGCGAGGTAGATGCGGCGATTGCCGCCGCGCTGGCCGACTACGTGACGCTGACCACATACAACGCCCACGGCCATTGGTTCGGCGTACCTGGCCATGCGCATGGCGGAGTGAAGGCGGGCACCCAAACGTCGGGGGACGCCGGCGCTTACGGCGACAAGACCGGAGGTCCCTACTGAGGCAGATATGATGATCCGACGATTGACGTTGTTCTTCCTACTCTGTACGGTGAGCCTGCATGCGCAGACGCGAACCAGCATCCGCGACACGCTCTACAACGCCGATGGGAGCCGTACCGCCGGTCAGATCGAAATCACCTGGAACGGGTTTCGTTCCCCCGACGGCAAGACCATCGCGGCCGGCAAGACCACGCGGCGGATCACCGACGGCGTGCTCGATCTCGCGCTGGTTCCCAACGCCGGGGCCACGCCCGCCGGCACCAGCTATGCGGTCACCTATCTGCTGGCCAACGGGCTCAGCTACTCGGAAACGTGGGTGGTCCCGCAATCGGACACGCCGGTTTCTCTTGCGGCGGTGAGCGCCAGCGCTGCGCCCGCACCGTCGGTTCAGGTCGGACAACAGCAGCTATCGGAAGGTGGGGGCCTGCAGGTGCTGCTCGATTTCTACCGAGCAGCCTCCGCCACTGCCACCCGCGCCGGCCAATGCTACTGGAACACCGCCGCCAACGGGCTCTACTGCGCGACCGGCGCCGGCGCCTGGCAGAACTACACCCCAGGAATGCCCGGATCGCACGCCAGCACGCATGCTGGCAACAGCACCGATCCGATCAGCATTGACACTTCGCAAATAACCTCGGGTATGCTGGCGGATGCGCGCCTGCCAGGCGCCATCACCGGCGACAAGACGCTGAACGGATCACTGACACTCGGGAGCGGTTCCTTCAAGTTTACCGGGACCGTCCCCGGGCCGACATACCCCTATCCGCCAGACGCTGACCTGGACACGATCTTCCCGTTCGGCGCTATCCGCGTGAACGGGAAAGCGGTTGCCTATGCCACTGACAGCGCCTGGGGCATCGGCGAAGAGACGGGACTGATTATTCCGGGCAACCCGCTGACGATACTGAGTGACTACGGCTGGATGTATGCCATCCGCCGCGATGCCTCCGAGGCGGGGGCCAACGCCAAAGTATGGGCTCTTACCCTCAGCGGTTACGGCACTGCTGATAATCCGACCTCAATCATGGAGTCATTCAGGGATGACGAAGGCGACGCATTCATGTTCTGGTCGCTTGCGCGCCACAACACCGGCGATTACGCGGGGTACCAGGTGGTGCTCGATCCGGATCGCGCCGGGGGGACGGCAGTCGGCGGGAATTTCAAAGTCTTCGGCAACGCCGAGACGAAGAAGCTGAACGGCATCCCGTTAGCCCATCTATACCCCGGGAATGACGCTGGTGCCAAGATTATAGCCTGCATCGCGGCGCTGCCGGCGACCGGCGGCATCTGCGATGCCCGCGGCCTGGAAGACGCGCAGGCCATCAACGTCAACATCTTCGCTGGCGTTGTCAAACCTGTGCGGTTGCAGTTTACCCCCTCCGCTACGTTTACCCTCTCAACGCCTCAGTGGGTCACCTCCGATGTGACGATTGAGGGGAACGGGGCGACCTTCAAACTTCTCAATGGGTTCAACGGAGATAACACACTCCTGTTCGGCACCGTCCTTGGCGGCACCAACATACACTTCCGCGACTTAATCCTGGACGGCAACCGGGCCAACCAGGCGGGTGGAGTCACGGATGGAAACAGTTTTGGTGTCCGGTTTTCAGCCGTTACCAACTCATCGATTCAGAACGTGACCTTTAAGGACTTTTGGACAGACGGTATCTACATTGGCGGCGATGGTAAGGGAGGCGTCCACTCCGACGGCATCGTTATCAGCAACGTCTCGGTTACCAACTCCCGCCGCAACGGAATGAGCATCACGGACGGCCAAAACATTTTAGTGGCCAATAGTCAATTCCTCAATGCACAAGGTACGGCTCCTCAGGCTGGGGTGGACCTGGAACCCAATCTGCCTGCCGAAGTCGCCAGACAGATCCAATTTGTAAATTGCCGCTTTTCCGGCAATGCCGCACTGGGTTTCGTGGCGCACAATAGCGTCGGCGCCGACGTGAAAAGGATACAACTGTCGGGCAGCGCGGACGACAACGGGAGCTTTGGGTTTCAACTGAACACCGTAGACCAAGTAATGTTTTCGGCGATCGCGCACGGAAATGGCCTTGGCGCCATAGTGTCAACGGCAGTCACGAATAGCATTGTCGGACTGAACCACCGGCTGGTGATTGGGGCCGTAGCTGCTGACCCTGTCGTTGCACTGGAGATCTCCGAGAATAACGGCGCGATTTACTTTACAGACGGGTATGTTAGCAACTTCATAAAAAGCGACGTCATAATGGAATACTGGGCGGACGCCAACAACAATAACAGCGCAGGTTTCCGGAAACACGTTTTTAAGATCGGAGGCGACGCCGAGGTGGCCCGGATTGATGAAACAGGGATCGTCGCGGGCACGGCAGTACGCACCGGCGCCCCAGAGGCCAGCGAACGATTCGACGCCTGGGGAGGCAATATGTCGGCCGCCAACCCCGGCATGCTGGGGTCTGACTCGCTGACCGATGGCAGTTTTGCTCTATGTCCTGGCGGCGGGTGCAAGTGGGGCGTCACCGGCGGATGGAATGCCGCCTTCACCGGCAAGAGTGCCAACTACAACGGCGCCGGCGGCGCCGGCGACCTGACCCAAACCGCCGCGAACATGGCCGTCGCCGGCATCCGCAACCGCTGGTACGCATTCACCTACACCGTCACGGTTCCGCTGGGCGTGATTGGCGCGACCATCACCAATGCCTTCGCTTCGGCGGCTGTAACCTTGCCGCTCACCGCCGGCGCGCGAACCGTCTACTTCAAAAGCAACGCGGCGCCGGGTACGTTCACCATCGCGGCCACGGGCGCCGGCAGCTTCACGATCGATGGGCTATCCCTCGAAGAAATTGTCGGCGGCGACGGCATCTTTAACGGCTTTGTGAACTGGTCTGGGCAGAAGCGGGTGACAGCCCAATTCGACAAAACGAATGATGCGGCGCTTGGGGACATCCCCGGCCTGTCTGTCGTTGTGCAGGCCGGGAGAACTTATTCCTTCGAGGCCATCTTATTCACCAGCAGCAACGTTGCTACCGGCGTCCAGGCGGCCATCGCGGGCACGGCCACGGCCACAGCCATCATCTATGACGGCCTCACGGTCAATGCGGGGCTGGCAACGCAGGGCCGCGCGGTGGCGCTCGGCGGGGCGGTTGGCGGCGTAACCGCTGTAACTGCTGCGCAAATCAGGATCAACGGGACAATCACCGTAAACGCCGGCGGGACGTTGACGGTGCAATTCGCACAGAACGTGGCCGGCGGTGTCGCCAGCAGCGTGCTGGTGGGCAGCACGTTCATCGTCCAGAACATCCCATAACCGAGAAGGGCGCGTGAAAGCGGCGATCTACGCCAGGGTGAGCAAATACCAGCAAAATCCCGAAATGCAGATGCCGGTGTTTGCTGTTCGCCAACGATGAGAGCTGCAGCGATATTGTGGCCGTGACGAACTCGGCAACGAATACGTCGATGACGATCCGCGCCGCATCGCTGGCAAACAAGGTAGTGAGCTACACCTGTCTGGGGTATCAGCCATGCATCACGCGATGCTGTCCATCGGCGCGCCAGTCGTGCTGAGGATTGTTGAAGCTGGCGGGCTTGCGTCGGACATACGTTGGCAGACGAACGGGAGGCCCGGGGCGGCGTCACATTGACGTTGCCGGTTCTATCCGGGTACGGGGTAGCGAACTCGCCGCCGGTCGGCAGGTTCAATCAGGCCAAGGGCTGGCTCGTGGAATTGGGGCAATGAAGCTGCCTGACCCAACGCGCGGAATCGAGGCCCAGGACGAGGACGTGCTGCTGGCCATGTGCCTCTTCGGGGAAGCCCGGGGGCAGTGCGACGAGGCGAAGCTCGCCGTGGCGAACGTAGTGCGTACCCGGATGAAGGATGCGCGGCGCCGCTACGGACACAGTTGGAGCGGTGTCATCCTGCGGCCCCTGGCTTTTTCCTGTTTCAACCGGATGGATGTAAACCGGAAAAAGCTACTCTGCCCGCTGGACTGGGAGAAGCGCGAAGTCTGGCAGGCTTGCTGGGAGATCGCCCGCAAGGTCTACGAAGGCATTGAGCCCGATAACACGCAGGCCGCCACGCACTATTACGATGACAGCCTTGTCCGCCACGGCGGACATCCGCCCTTTTGGGCCCAGCGGATGAGTCCGACCGTGAAAATCGGCTCACTCAACTTTTTCCGGGAAAACTGAAACCGCCCCGGCGGGCCCGAATTCGGGCAAGCCGAGGCAGCCTTCCACCGAAATGTCCGCCGCACAACCGCTTCCGATGTGGCTGGATGCCGCCCTGCCGGAGCCCTTGGCGGAAATGGAAGCGGCTCTGAACGCGCGGGTCATCGGCCAAGGTGTCGCGATCTCACAGGTGGTCCGCGCCATAGCCCGTTACCGCGCCGGACTGGCGGGCCTGGAGCGCCCGGTTGCGGCTTTCCTGCTGCTCGGACCTACAGGCACCGGCAAGACGCTTACCGCCGAAGCGCTGGCGGAGAGCCTGCATGGCACACCCGCGGCGATGCTGAAGGTCCACTGTGCTGAGTTTCGAAGTGAACACGAGCTGGCGCGGCTGAAAGGCTCTCCGCCCGGATATGTGGGCTGGAAAGAATGCGTGCCTGTCTTGCACGAGACCAAGCTGCGTGAGGCGCGCATCTGCGACACGCTGGCGGTCGTGTTGTTCGATGAAGTCGAAAAGGCGCACCCGGCCTTGTGGGACTTGCTGCTAGGCCTGCTCGACAAGGGCGAAGTCGTTCTGAACGACAACACGCACGCGGATTTCCGCCGCACGATTGTGTTCCTGACCGGCAACGCGGGCGCGCGGGAGATGGCCGACCGGCTGTCGGGCGGCTACGGCTTCTCGGCCGGAACCCCGCACGCCCGAATCGGGCAGGGCGGGGCCGCAGCCGTCCCGCTGGAAGGCATTGCCTCGCGGGCTGTCGATCGACTGTTTTCGCCGGAGTTCCGCAATCGGCTTACCGGCGTGCTCACTTACCGGCCGCTGGAGTTCGAACAAGTAACTGCCATCTGCTCACTTGAGTTGAGGCGGCTGTCGGCGCGCCTGGCCGCGCGCGAACACGGGCCGGTGGGGTTGTCAGTCTCGCCAGCGGCGCTCCAGCGCGTGGCGCGCGACGGCTATGACCCGCGCTGCGGCGCCCGGCACGTGAAACGGGCCATCGAGCGCCTGGTCGAGGAACCGCTGGCCAATATCCTGGCCGCCGGGCGGGTCGCTTCCGGCGCCACAGTTACGGTCTGCGACGGAGACACACTCCGCTTTCATTCTGCGGCATGCGCGGGAGATTGAGCGCTCAGGCGGGTGTGGGCGCCTC
>Ga0315279_10006192_pt1 | contig 15195 bp, 15 predicted proteins | sample YL17G06_20_MG_FD_203694 | JGI IMG/M metagenome (GOLD analysis project Ga0315279, IMG submission 203694) | Sediment microbial communities from Yellowstone Lake, YNP, Wyoming, USA - YL17G06_20 | ecosystem: Environmental > Aquatic > Freshwater > Lake > Sediment | place: USA: Wyoming | collected... | reverse complement strand
CTTGAAGTCCGAATCCCACTCCCCGCACCATTTTACTTTCAACGACACAGCATTTCCTTTCACACTTGAAGCGCGCGTGTAAGATTCCTCGCTTAGATTCCTTCTTGACACTCTAGCTACCAGCAGTCCCGTAGAACTGACCGTGGAATACCATTGTTGCGGTCCTGCAATGACTTTGCAGGCGATGTGGATTGATTGTCAAACGCTTTTGTGACATCTATGCTATTTCATTAAATCCAATGTAAACATATTGATAGTTATTTAGAACTGAAATATCATATGTATCGAAAAATAGCCCTTATCATCATAATTATGATATATATTGTCCCCACTCAATTATGTACCAGAAAGGCAGCTCAATTGCGCTTCGAATAGATAAACAACGATTGGAGATTCGATTTTTGAAGAAGATCTATGCAGTAGAAGATCACTGTATTGGCTGCCGACTGTGTGAGGTTCACTGTGTTACTCAACACTCCAAATCTAGGGAATTGGTGAGAGCTCACAGGAAGGAAGTCATTACTCCTAGTCGGGTGAGAGTGTCTGAACATGGACCAATATCATTTGCCGTACAATGCCGTCACTGCAGTGAGCCTGCATGTGTCTACTCGTGTCTATCTGGTGCGATGAGCAAGGATCCAATCTCCGGACTCGTAATACACGATAGGGAGAGATGCATAGGCTGCTGGACATGTGTAATGGTATGTCCCGTAGGAGCCGTAATCCCTGACATAACGACAAGCAAGGTTGTTGCCAAATGTGATCTCTGCGCTGACATAGAAATGCCTGCATGTGTCCAGAACTGTCCTAACAGGGCACTTCTGTTTCAGGAGGTGCCGCCTTGAACTTCAAGTACGTTATTATCGGAGGTTCAGCGGGTGGAATCGGAGCAATCGAATCCATTCGAGATATTGACAAGGCTGGAAGTATAGCCGTCATATCCGACGAAACCATACCTCAATACTCCAAGCCCATGATCTCTGAGTATATAGGTGAAGGAGCAAAGCTTGAGGAGATTATCTTCCGACCACTCAGGTTCTGGGAAGAACACTCAGTTAACATTTTCTCAGACAAGAAAGTGGCCAAGGTGGATGTCTCAGCCAAGACAGTCATGCTGGAAAACGGTGAGAGCATGGGTTTCGAGAAGCTTCTCATCGCTACTGGTGGAAAACCGATTATCCCGAAGATAGATGGCGCAGAAAGAAAGGGAGTATTCACATTTGTGAACCTAGCCGATGCCCAGCTACTTCTTGGGAGACTGCAGAATGTCAAAGAGGTTGTCGTCGTGGGTGGAGGACTGATAGGTGTCAGCCTTGCAGAAGCCTTGTTAAAGCTTCGAAAGAAAGTCACTATTGTTGAGTTGAAGGATAGAATCCTTAACCTGATCTTGGACATCGAAGGAGCTAGTATGGTCGCGGACGCCGTAGAACATGCTGGTGTCAAGATCATTACAGGTCGTTCGGTCACGAGAATTGCGGGCAGAATTCTCTCCGAAACGCAAGTGGGGGGCGTGGTTCTTGACGATGGCACCAAGATGTCTTGCGACATAGTGGTCCTGACTATTGGTGTGACGCCTAGGATTGAGGTGATTGACCCTAGAAAGATTAAGGTCAACCGTGGGGTTGTCGTTGATCGATTTATGGCCACATCTGCACAGGACATTTATGCGTGTGGAGACGTGGCTGAGACATTTGACTTCGTTAACAATGATTCCAGACTACTTCCACTCTGGCCGCTGGCATATGTTGGCGGCCGGATTGCGGGATCTAATATGGCTGGAGACAAGGTCGGGTATCCCGGCGGAACCCAAATGTGTTCACTAAACTACTTTGGAATCCCCGTGATCTCGATTGGAGTGGTTAACCCGCCTAAAGATAGTGGATATGAAGTTCTTGCGAAACTCAATCCGGAAAGCAGAACGTACAGAAAGATCATCCTGCAGAATGATGTCATTGTGGGAATGATTCTGGTAGGCGGGATCGTAAACGCGGGCGTCATCTTGGACCTCATGAAAAATAGGGTCCCTGTTGGAGAGTTCAAGGAGAATTTGCTTTCCGAGGAGTTTGGACTGATTCACCTGGCAGAGCCTCTGAGGCTAGAGATGCTTAGGAGGAACTAGGATGAGCATTTGGCAACTAAACAATCCCCACAAGGATCCTAAAGTCATAGACTCCTGCAGTCTGTTTGGAATGATGGATCTGTCGGGACGGCGATTCAACTCCAAGGATCCTGTCAGAGCCATCGCCAACATGCACGAACGCGGAAACGGCTTAGGAGGGGGATTCGCAGTATATGGGCTGTATCCTGAATTCGAAGATGATTACGCGCTTCACATAATGTATCTAGATATGGATACGAAGAAGACCGTTGAGACCCAGCTCGAGAAGTGGTTTGACATCATTAAGAGTGAAGAAGTCCCGTCAAGAGAGGCAAACGTAAGTGATCCCCCAATAGTCTGGAGGTACTTTGGACAGCCCAAGCGTGGGCAACGCCCCCAGAGCCCAGATGACTATGTTGTAGAGAGGATCATGCGGATCAACACGGAGACAGGAAGAGCATACGTCTTCTCAAGCGGGAAGAACATGGCAGTCTTCAAGGGTGTGGGGTACCCTGAGGACATCGCAGACTTCTTCATGCTTGAGGAATACCAAGGTTATCTCTGGACGTGTCACGGTAGGTTCCCCACAAACACCCCAGGATGGTGGGGCGGCGCTCACCCATTCAACATACTGGACTTGACAGTAGTCCATAATGGCGAGATCTCGTCCTATGACGCTAACAGAAGATACCTTGAGATGCTTGGCTACAACTGCACGATGCAAACAGATACCGAGGTGCTCGCCTATGCCTTTGACCTGCTCATGAGAAAGCAGCACCTCCCAGTTGAGGTTGTGGCGAACATACTTGCTCCGCGTCTGTGGAGTGAGATAGAGAAGATGAATGAAGAACAACGCGCACTTCATACAGCACTGCGACAGACCTATGGTAGTCTTCTGATGAACGGACCTTTCTCGATAGTGGTCGCAGAGAGCGGTATGATGATCGGGCTAACAGATAGAATCAAGCTTAGACCCTTGGTTGCCGGGACGAAAGGAAACACCCTCTATCTCTCGTCCGAGGAAGCAGCCATCAGAGTAGTATCACCAAACCTAGACAGATGTTGGACACCGAGAGGCGGGGAGCCGGTGATTGGAAGGATCGGCAAAGCCAAAACTGAAGGAATCCTTCTCCAAGAGGCCACTGTATGCTGAAAAGCTATCTCTATCCAGAATACTACGTCGAACGAGACCAGAACAAGTGTATACGCTGCAAAGTCTGTCTCAGACAGTGCACATACGAGACGCACCGCTATGATCCTGAAGATGATGTGATGCTAAGCGACCATGAAAAATGTGTCAACTGTCAGAGATGCGTTGTCTTCTGCCCGACAAGAGCACTCACGATAAGAAAGAACCCTGTTGCGTACCGGGAAAACCAAAACTGGACACAAGAGGCGATATTCGACCTGAAGAAGCAAGCAGAAACAGGAGGCATAGTATTGACAGGGATGGGATCAGGCAAACCCAACCTTACATACTTTGATCGCCTCCTGCTGAATGCAAGTCAAGTCACTAACCCTTCGATAGACCCCTTGCGAGAGCCGATGGAACTTGTCACGTTCTTGGGCGCGAAGCCAAACGCAATCGAGGTCGATCAAGGACCTAACGGTACTAGCTTGAAGACTGATCTCTCGCCTCAGCTCAGACTTGAGGTCCCAATAATGTTCTCCGCAATGTCCTATGGCGCGATCAGCTTCAATGTTCACGAAGGCTTAGCCAGGTCGGCAAGCGAGTTCGGCACATTCTTCAATACTGGAGAGGGTGGACTCGACAGAAGACTCTACAAGTACGGAAAAAACACGATAGTCCAAGTAGCCTCGGGAAGGTTCGGGGTCCACAAGGAATACTTGGACGTTGCAGCAGCCGTAGAAATAAAGATCGGACAGGGCGCAAAGCCCGGAATTGGAGGACATCTACCAGGAGAAAAGGTCACAGCCGACATATCTCAAACCAGGATGATACCCGCGGGGACAGATGCGCTATCTCCTGCCCCCCAACATGACATATACTCTATTGAAGACCTAGCCCAGCTCATCTACGCATTGAAGGAGGCGACCGATTACAGGAAACCTGTCTCTGTCAAGATCGCGGCTGTCCACAATGTTGCAGCGATCGCCAGCGGCATAGTTCGTGCGGGGGCAGACATAGTAGCGATAGATGGAGTGAGAGGTGCAACAGGAGCTGCACCAAAAGTCATCCGCGACAATGTGGGAATACCCATCGAACTCGCGATAGCCTCTGTAGATCAGAGGCTTAGAAAAGAAGGTATCAGGAACCGTGCCGCGATAGTTGCTGCTGGAGGAATTCGAAGCAGTGCGGATGTCGTGAAAATCATCGCTCTGGGAGCCGACGCGGTCTACATAGCCACAGCCGCCCTGGTCGCCATGGGATGCACCGTCTGCCAGAAATGTCATACAGGTAAATGCCCCTGGGGCATCGCCACAATGGATCCGTACATAGCAAAACGAATCAACCCTGATATCGCAACAGAGAGGCTTGTCAACCTCCTGAGGGGTTGGAGCTTAGAAATGAAGGAGATGATGGGAGGCATGGGTATCAATGCCATCGAGAGTCTCAGAGGAAACAGGCTTGCACTGAGAGGCGTGAGCTTGACAGATGCCGAACTGAAGATATTGGGTGTCAGGTTGGCCGGTGACTGATGCAGGAGAGAAGTTAGATGTATGCGGTGGCAAACCCCTCGATCAACAATGCAGATCTCGCTAAGATACGCTCTTCAAGATGCACGGTAGATAATGAGATTGCAAGAGTAGACTCTTCAGGGCTGCGGTACCGAGAGCTTAACAGGATTCTTAGAGATCTTGTGGCCTCTGGGGTCAAGAGAATCGAACTTTACAATGTCCAAGGCCAGAGGTACATTGGGACCTCGCTTGGAGGCAATATAGAGATCGTAATCTCTGGAACCCCAGGCAATGACCTTGGAGCCTTCATGGATGGCCCGAAAATCCACGTCTGCGGCAATGCTCAAGACGGATGCGGGAACACAATGAATAGTGGCGAGATCGTTGTAAATGGGTCTGTGGGCGATATACCTGGATATGCAATGCGTGGCGGCAGGCTTTTCATAAAGGAAAATGTCGGGTACAGAGCTGGGATCCACATGAAAGAGTACGGCAGTCAGATACCGGCGATGGTTGTAGGAGGAACTCCAGGCGACTTCTTGGCTGAATATATGGCGGGCGGCATCATAGTTCTCTTGGGCTTGAATCTTGAACATGACAAAATTCACAGACTCTCACATGTTGGGACCGGGATGCATGGTGGAAGAATCTACGTTCGCGGTGAAATATCCGGCCTCGGAAAAGAAGCTGTTGTCAAAGAGATCACAGATCAAGATATCTCGATGCTTCAACCGCTCATAGAAGATTTCAGCAGACACTTTGATTATGACCCATGGAAGATCATAGACTCTGAGTTCCTGAAGATAACGCCAAATTCCGATAGACCGTACGAAAAGCTCTACGCCTACTAGAGTAAGTGTCTATCTCAGTTACGCATGTTGGAGACTCGCCAGAATCTATGGATGGCGTACGTGTTCCGAGAGGATAGTCTTGCACGCCCCAGTGAGTCTTCTATTCTCTTGTCTAGTCCCAACGGTCACTCTAACGTATTGGCCGGAAAGACCCAAGATGTTCTTTAGACTTCTTATGATAATTCCTTGACTTGCCAACTCCTGCGTGAACTCGTCAGCGTCGTAGCCTTCCGGCAGCTTAGCCATTAGGAAGTTGGCATCTGAAGGGAAAAGCTTCAAGCCAGTCGTCTCTAACTCCTTTTTCAAGAGAATCCTCTCGGATATTATCTTTTGACCGAGCTTTCTGAAGTAGTCAATATTCTTCAAGGCTTGGATCGCCGCTGTTCCGGCCAGGTTGTTGATGTTGAATGGTAATCTTACTTTCTCAAGGCTCTGTATGATTGTGGGATTCGATAGCGCGCGCGCTAATGAACATTTGTAAAGTCACTTCTATTTTTACAGTAAGAATGAACATAATGTGTCTCAATTTAGAAAAGTTTATCAAATTATGGAGCATATTTTGACAGACGTTAGGCGATATGTCTTGCTGTCTAAGATCGACAGTCTAGATCTAAAGATCCTTCAAGAGTACCTGGAAGATGCAAGATTATCATCCAGAGAGGTTGCTAGAAGGATCAACACCTCTACGGCAACTGTTCTTTCAAGGCTACGCAAACTGGAGGAAGGGGGCATAATCAAAGGGTATTCGGTAGTTCTGAATCATGAAAAGCTTGGTTATGCCATCACAGTAATTACAGAGGTAGTGGTGTCGAAGGGCCAATTGCTCGAGATGGAGAAAGAAATTGCTAAGTTGCCTAATACTCTTGCAGTCTATGATGTTACAGGAGATACCGATGCCATAATCATTTCCAAATTCAAGACCATGGAGGAGTTGAGTGCTTTCACCAAGAAACTACTTGCACTTCCATATGTCGAAAGGACTAACACGCACGTTGCTTTGACCAGCATTAAGGAGGACTTCAGACTAGAACCATAGTGCGCGTTTGCTGGTGAGGTCCGTCTTATGTAACGGACAATTGATGGTGTCTTCTATGCAACTCGCGCGCGCGACTGAAAATGAATCGGATAGGGACGTAATTTCGTATAAGCACAAATGACAAAAATAGGGCATATTTTTTAAACATTTGTTCAATAATAAATGTCTATTGTTTTAGCTAATACACACGCCCTAAAATATTCAATAGGTAATTCAATTACTAAATTAAGTATCATATATCTAGAAAAAATTGGTTTCAAATTATAATTTAGAGATATATTCGTCCTACTAATTATTATTCTACACAGATGAAGAAATTGGGCAAACTATTGAACAAACCTAGAGGTCATAGTAGACGGGCTATAGACGTTTCAAAAAATGGGAAAACGAAAATATTGTTCGCTTTAAACACGACATATAGCACTGCACCACTAGGATATATATCGAATCATTCAGGGATAAGCGATCCATGTACGCTTTTACAAGAGCTAGAGAAAAATGGCTTAGTTATACGTACTGAGCCAAGCATTTGGAGCACGAGCCTCGCACCTCAATTTGAACTAACCAATAGGGCAAGAGAGTTCTGTAAAAAATATCTATAGACAATAAACTGTAACCCTAGGCTAAGTATGCCTTTACAGCTATAATGGCTAACAAGGATAAATATGTGCCATGCACGCGCATTCTGATGGCACATTGTCAAAGCGGGCGCTAAATCATGCACCGGTAGAACGTCTTTCCAAATTCCTTCCAGTTCTGACTCCAGCAATTCCTAGATGTTTTGGAATATGCTCTTAGAAGCTTCTTCTCCTGAGCACGTCTCTTCAGATACCATAGCGCGCGCGTTCTTCTTAAGGCCATAGTTGCTAATCAAGATACTGAATTTTGATGCTGAAGACAGTAAGTAGATAGTGAAACCATCATTTCTAATTAAGAAAGCCTTTTTCGAGTGTAAGTATGGCATAAATATGTGGACAGTGATTTCAGTGCAGGTGAATGGTTTTGGCTAAGAACAGTGAACAAAAGTCGACAATACCACTTACAAAAGCAGACAAACATACAGTGTGTGAGGACAGAGCACACGGTTCCAATCGTGAGAAAAGCGTCGCCTCGCGAATCCAGATAGGAATCCTAGCAATTGGCCTTGTTGCCATATTGGTCGATACTGCAGCAGCTGAATCGACGGAAAAAGCGGTCAGCACTGGAGACACAGCATGGATCCTTATTTCAGCAGCACTCGTAATGTTGATGACGCCTGCAGTGGGCTTATTCTACGGCGGGATGGTCAGAAAAAAGAATGTCCTTGGAATAATAACTCAGAGCTTCGTTGTCTTGGCACTCGTAAGCATTCAATGGGTCATCATAGGATACAGCCTAGCCTTTGGCCCCGATCTTGACGGACTCTTCGCAGGAATAATCGGGAACCTCAAATGGCTGGGGTTCGAAGGCGTCGGCTCAATTCCAAACTCCAACTATGCTCCAACCATCCCACACCTGACCTTCGCGATATACCAAGCAATGTTCGCAATAATCACCCCTGCACTGGTCATTGGGGCGTTTGCTGACAGAGTGAAATTCAGCTCCTTCATAACCTTCACAGTCCTGTGGTCCACATTTGTGTACGATCCGATTGCCCACTGGGTTTGGGGTACAGGAGGATGGATCAGGGCTCTTGGCGCCCTTGACTTTGCAGGAGGAACCGTCGTACACATATCCGCAGGATTCTCAGCACTGGTGGCAGCGCTAATAGTTGGAAAACGATATGGCTTCGGCTCGGAAACTGAGATGCGCCCTCACAACATAACGATGACGATACTGGGCGCTTCTCTGCTGTGGTTTGGCTGGTTCGGGTTCAATGCTGGCAGCGCGCTCAGCGCCGGAGCGCTGGCAACTCAAGCATTCGTGACCACAAACACGGCCGCTGCAGCCGCAGGCCTCTCATGGATGACCATCTCATGGATTCACAAGGGGAAGCCAAGCAGCTTAGGAATAGTAACTGGCTCAGTATGTGGACTTGTAGCAATAACCCCTGCTGCAGGATTCGTCAGCACACTTTCAGCTATAATCATCGGAATCCTTGCAGGCTCAATCTGCTATGCAGCCGTGGTCCTTCGCACAACGAAGACACGGATCGATGACACCCTTGACGTATTCTCTTGCCACGGCGTGGGTGGAGTAGTAGGCTCAATAGCCACAGGAATCTTTGCTCAGAAGCTAATCAATCCAAACGGGGCAGACGGCCTCTTGGCTGGAAATTCGTCACTATTGATGAGCCAACTAATAGCTGTGGGAGCCACTGCCCTCTATGCCGTCGCAGTAACCTCACTGCTACTGATAATCTTGAGGAGTGTAATGGGCTTCCGGGTGAAAACAGAAGAAGAGATCATTGGCCTGGATATCTCACAACACGGCGAAGAAGCATACCCCGACATGGATATCCCAGCATAGAATTGGAGGCTGAGAAAGATGAAACTGATTATTGCATATGTAAAACCTGAGAGATTCAAGTCAGTCAAGAAGGAGCTCTACAAGGCGGAAGTATTCAAGATGTCAGTCACCCAAGCAAGAGGCTGTGGAACCCAAAAGGGCTTCGTAGAAATCCTGAGGGGATCAGCTGAGGAAGTGAACCTCCTGCCAAAGATAAGGCTTGAAATTGCAGTAAACGATAACTTTGTGCAGCCAACAATAGATGCCATAATCAAAGGCGCAAGAACAGAAGACATTGGAGACGGCAAGATCTTCGTCCTACCTCTTGAACACTGCATAAGGATAAGAACAGGCGAGACAGGAGGCAAAGCAATAGGCTGAGCGCGGGCCAAACGGATCTCTGCCTTTAGTAGCGCGCGCCAGAATGACAAGTGTGATATCTAAGAAACGCTGATCATCTGTCGGTAATTAGTATGAGGTTAGGGAACCGAACTAAGTCCAAATCCCACCCCCCGCACCATTTCCCTCAGTAAGTGCTTCCGGTCCAAGACCATTACCTCATAAGGGGCATCTGCACCCAGACTTCTCTTTTCAGATGGAACGAATAACTCATATATGACTCATATTCGTTTGTGCCCTTCGAATGTGAACTGAGCATAGGTTTCCGTTTCTGACGGTGTCCAGCTTGTCTTATAATCAGCCAGCTTTCAAAGATGTCCAAGGAATCTTCACTCAGTTTGGAACGGGATCTAATGGCCTATCTAGCGAAGAAGTGAAGCTTAGACTAAGGAAATATGGACCTAACATACTGCCTTCGGCGAAGAAGCCAAATCCAGCCGAGAAGTTACTTACACAATTCAAGAATCTGTTTAATGTCCTGCTTATCGTAGCGTCCACCCTCTCGTTCTTCAGTGGTTGGGCATACAACGATTCGAGTTCTATCCAAATGGGACTAGCGATCTTTGGCGTTGTGATGCTCAATTCATTCTTCAGCTTAGCCCAAGAATATAGAGCTGAAAAAGCTGTTCAGGCCATATCAAAATTAGTTCCCACCAAAGCAAAAGTGATTAGAGATGGCCAGCTCAAAGAAGTAAACGTCGCGGAGATTGTCATTGGCGACATCATAACCCTAGAAGAGGGCGACAGAGTTCCTGCCGATGCTAGACTAATTCTCGCATTCGAAACATCGGTAGACAATTCGATCCTCACAGGCGAATCTGAACCTCAGAGACGGTTCGCCACCATGAGTCCAAGCACGACGGTCTCCAGCATCGTAGACTATCAGAACATTGTGTTTGCAGGGGCTACTGTAGTAACTGGAACAGCCAGAGCCGTCGTCCTCAAGACAGGCAAAGACACAGAGTTCGGAAAGATCGTATCACTCTCACGTGACATAGAAGAACCTCTTAGTCCTCTCCAGAAGGACATTAATTATACCGCTAAGATCAACTTCATTGTCGCCATTATAGTGGCAGGAATCTTCTTCGCCGTCGCCAAGATCCTAGTCAACCTGAATATGGTTGAGAGCTTGCTCTTTGCCATTGGCGTAATGATCTCCCTCGTCCCAGAAGGATTCCAGCTGACGGTTTCATTATCTCTTGCGCTAACTGCATTGGCCATGGCCAAGAGGAATGTTGTTGTCAAGCGTCTTTCCTCTGTTGAGACACTGGGATCTACCACTGTAATGTGCGTCGACAAGACGGGTACTATTACTAGCGGAGAAATGATGGTGAAGAACGTTTGGGCTAACGGTGAAGTCTTCGAAGTAACCGGCGATGGGTATAGTCCAAACGGCTTCGTGACAATTCAAGGTAGACGCATGAACAGAGCTGAGAGAACTCACATTCTAGCACTCTTCGAGGCTGCAGCCTTCTGTAATAATGCGAAGCTCAATGGGCCGTCAGACAGAATCCCCAGATGGACTGTGTTGGGTGACCCTACTGATGGTGCATTCTTGGTTTTTGCTGGGAAAGGTGACCTCAACGTAAGCGAAGCCCTAGCGAAGAATCCGAGGATAGGATTGATTCCATTCGATTCGAAGAGGTGCCTAATGACGAGTATTCATAGAAGATCCGACGGGAAGATCGTCGCATACACCAAAGGGGCCTCTCATGAAATACTCTCTAGATGCTCCACAATATTCCTTGAGAACGAGCGTGCCCCCTTGGATGATGTTAAGCGAATAGTCATAGAGAAACAGATCGAGACTTTCGCCGCAGAAGGATTCAGAGTTCTCGCCATGGGCACGCGCGTTATTCCGAACCAGGAGCAGAAGGAGTTTACGTCAGAAGAAGTTGAGAAGGATTTGACCTTCCTTGGCCTAGCGGCTTTACTCGATCCGCCAAGGCCTATGATAGAGAGAGCGGTATTAGAGGCAAGAAGCGCGGGTATGCGCGTAATCATGGTGACGGGAGATCATCATCTGACCGCCGAAGCAATAGCGAAGAAGGTAGGGATTGTAACTTCGACAGAGCATTTGGTGATTTCGGGTTACGAACTTGCCAAACTCTCTGAAAGTGAACTGTCAAGAATCTTGGACGCCCCAGAGATTGTATTTGCTAGAACCGCCCCAGAACAGAAATTGCGGATTGTTCAGGCCCTTAAATCAAAAGGCGAAACAGTTGCTGTAACTGGAGACGGGGTAAACGATGCTCCAGCACTCATGGAGGCCGAAGTCGGGATCGCCATGGGCGCAGGCGGTACGGATGTGGCCAGAGAATCGGCCGACATGGTGCTATTGGATAACAACTTCATCTCCATGATGGAAGGTGTCAAGCTCGGTAGAGGAATGTTCGATAATCTGAGAAAATTCGTTTATTATGTATATACACATAATTGGGCTGAGCTCGTGGCCTTCATTGCATTCGTGTTGCTCCGAGTGCCGCTTCCACTATTAGTCGTCCAGGTTTTGGCGATAGACCTTTGTATGGACATCTTGCCGTCGTTAGCTCTTACCATGGAGCCCCCAGAACCAGGTGTCATGAAGAGATCGCCGAGGCGAAGAGGAAGCAGACTGATCGATTCTGCAATCCTTCTGAGAGGGCTATACGTTGGTATCATTATTTCAATCGGTGGCCTGTTTTGGGCATTTCAAACATGGAAGGCCGCAGGATGGAACTTTGGACAAGTGATAGTGAGCGATCCTATGGTATACGCTAAAGGTACAACGATCGTTATGGCAAGCATAATGGCAGGCCAACTGGGTAACTTCTTCGCCGCTAGATCGAGTTCGGAATCCGTCTTCCGACTAAACCCACTGAGAAACAGGTGGCTCTTCCCTGGGATACTGTCACAATTGGCTATCCTAGGAGTCATAGTGTACGCTCCATTTCTACAACGACTCTTTGGAACTGCGCCTCTAACATCATTGGATTGGATTTACCTCTACAGTTTCGCACCATTAGTAGTATTAATCGAAGAATTGAGAAAAGCCTTCGTTAGACGCTTAAGTCACACGCACCAGAAATCAAGCATCTGAATCCAACGGGGATCATGCAATAAGCGCGCGTTAGGATTGTATAATACGAAATAGAACTGTCTTTTCATTCATCACGTGTAGCGCGCGCGCCAAGGCACACCACCACTGATTTCCTCACTGAGGACACGATGGAACTCAAAGGGTAACGGCTGCTGATTCAGGAAAAGCTTTAGAACTTCGTTCACGCATCCACATCTAGAGTAGGCATGACCACGCATATTCGAAGGGTTCTGATAGAAGCTCAGAAACCTCGAGAGACAATGCTCGTCGAGTTGTCTCAGGCGATCTGTTCGGTTAATGGTGTTGATGAGTGTGATATCGCAGTCACGGACGTCGATGCTAAGACTGAAACAATAAAGCTGACGATAAGAGGTCCTGACATCGGCTATGATGAGTTGCTGAAAATCGCGCACGAACATGGCGTGTCTATCAAAGGAGTAGATGAGATTAGTGTATCAAAATCGAAACCAGTTTTGCAGAAGCCAACTTCTCAACAGCCCCCAATATCACATTAATGGATCAATTCATACTAGTAAGTTCAAAAGTAAACCAATGATGAATGCAATTAACCCGAAACCCGCCATTCTCAATCCTACTAGCAGAGGGCTCCTTTTTCCAAATCTAGCCATGTAGAATCCTGCCGCAAACAATGTGCCTAGAGCCAGAGCGATTGACGAGAAAGAAGCTACAGCGAGATCTAAGGCATTTAGATTGGCAAGCAGAAAAGGTGCCATCGTCACTACACATGAAACGATGGGTGTAAAGAAGTTGATCATCGCGGCCAGTAATACAATAGTCCGGGCCGATTTTTCAATCCTCGTACCGCTTAGATCTGTGAATAACGCTTGTTCTAGGGCGGAGATCTTTCTTTCACGTTCGATCTTTTCCGTTTCATAAACGCTTACGCCTGTAGAGATACCGAGAGCAAGGCTCCCGGTCACCATAGTGAGTATAATAATCCTGGGAGCAGCATGTCCAACGTAGGCCAGACCAACAACGATGCCAAGCAGCATGAAGGTGGAATCAAACAGCGTGTTAATGAAGAATCTACGAAAAATAGGGGCAACATCCTCTCTCGTAAGAATCTTTCTGAGTTTGCTGATTCTCCATACTGTCATGAACTTCAACTTCAATGAAATGATTGGGGGAATGCTCAGCTCATGGGTATCTTTCAACCCAGTTATATTATATTGTACAGTGGCGTCCGCTATGTCAACATCCTAGAACGCGCGCTAAGACAGCACTTAGCAGTGGCAGAGCAGACTGAGGCACGAAAGGAGAGACTAACTGATGACTTACCCAGATTCTAGAGGTTCAAGAACATTCCTTTCAATAGACCAAGATACCAGCGTGTCGAAAAGCTATCCTTTATTCCCTTAAAAAGGGATATCGATGCCTTAATTTCGGCGGTCGATAAGAATCTTTCAACTTTCAGCGGGCGCTAACCCCCTATGTTTGTTCACTGAACTAATTTCTTGATACTTTGAAAGTAGCCAAATATCTTAGAATTGTTTCTTGGATCTTCAGCTCCAAATTGTGAAGGAGGATATCCCATTTGTATCTTTATGGTATTATTATGAACTACAGTCTCTATTACTACTTCTGAAGGTGGCTGGGATATAGATGAGATAGGGGTAACAAATAATCCATTGTAGATTTGTACTCCGCCAATCTTTGCAGCAAAGGGGTTGCCATATACAGACACCTGCAATCCTTCAACATTCTTGACTCCTAATTCGGTAAGTCTGATTTCATGAGAAGTTCTATTGTACCACACAATGTCTTCGTCCGATATCACCAGTTTGTTGTTCTCTATGAGGTATATTCCAAAACATCCCTGCGACTGATGGCTTAGAAAAAAATATCCAGCGACAGCAAAGCCCACAATCGCAACAACCGAACCTATAGCAGCATGCTTCAGAAATCTACGTCTTGAGCGGGATTTCTCTGTCATTTACTTCAGCCTGAGACCAAAGTTTAGATATACTCTAAACGATTTATCACTCTCTGCATTCTTATGCAGGTAGTGGAGAGCGCGCGCTTATCAAAACATAACTTGTAAGAGAAGTTATATCAATCGGCGTCATGGTTCGAACAAAAGGTATTACAGGAAAGAATTAAGTGTATTACTTTCTTAATGTATCGTGGTACGTGATGATGAAGCAATTGATCTGTCCACACTGCAGCCAAGATCTCAATAACGACGATTATTACCTTCCCTGCAGACAAGAAGACAAGATCTAGCAATATTGCCGAATTTATTCTACGTAACAAGTCTATGGGAATAACAGATGACAAACACCAATATCGTTCACGTAGTTGGAACAGGAACGATAGGAGAACCGCTGATAGGTCTGCTGGCAGACCTAAAGAAAGCTTTAGCGATAGATGAGGTTACTTTCTCCAAGCGCATGCCTCTGCTAATCGATCGATCAAAGGTTCTAAGTCTCGTAAAACGTGGAGCTAAGCTTTGCGTCGAGAAGGATAAGACCGAGGATTTCAGGAAAATAGGCCTGAGCCCAGATTACGAGTATGAAGAAGCTATCTCAAGGGCTTCAGTGGTTATTGACTGCACACCGGCCGGCTTGAAGAACAAAGATCGATATTACAGGAGGTATGAAGATCGGGTCAGGTGTTTTGTGGCGCAGGGTTCTGAGTTCGGGTT
>Ga0315279_10006191_pt1 | contig 15202 bp, 16 predicted proteins | sample YL17G06_20_MG_FD_203694 | JGI IMG/M metagenome (GOLD analysis project Ga0315279, IMG submission 203694) | Sediment microbial communities from Yellowstone Lake, YNP, Wyoming, USA - YL17G06_20 | ecosystem: Environmental > Aquatic > Freshwater > Lake > Sediment | place: USA: Wyoming | collected... | reverse complement strand
ACGGCTGGAGATATACGCGAGGGGAGCGTATAAGATCAGGTCAGCAACATTCAACTTTGATGATCTGTACAAAGGCAAGCGGCCGGTCTGCTTCAACGTTAGAGGGCTACCGGACTACCTGCAAAGAGCGATCGTCTGGACGATTCTCAGCCAAATGGAAAATCTTCTCTACCATCGATACGGCATCACCGAGGATTTGAGGCTCATAATCATGGTCGATGAGGCTCACCTATTTTCTCAGGCTGTGAAGGCGGATGTCCCCGGCGGTGTTTTGGAGCCGCCTCTGTCGCGGTTCGTCAGAATGACGAGAAAAAGCGGTGTGGGCTTCTGGTGTCTCACACACAATCACAGTGACCTGCCTCGAATACTCTTCGAGGGTGTCAGCACCTTTTTCTTCTTCGGTTCACACGACCCGAACTATCTGGATTGGTGTGCCCACCAGCTGAATTTGACGGAGGAACAGATTCGGGGGCCGGAGGGGATGATGTTCATGGGAAAGGGAGAGGGGATGTTGAGGCTCTACGGAGATCCGCGATGCATACCGTTGAAGATAGTTGCTGAAGAAGAGGCTCTCACCACGGCGATAGAGAGAGAAACGGATCAAAAAGAAGAGGGGAAGGAGAGTATGACCGATTGGATAAAGAGGCTAGTCGCCTGATCGGTTTTTCAGTTCTCCGCTTTCTGTCTTTTTACTTCGCAAATATAGTGTCAACGCGTTCTCTGAAGGCTGTGCCTTCACGAAAGAGCATTGCGTTCCACAAACCCTCGCTGCAATACCGGACCAAAGACCTGCCAAGAAGAATACAAAGGAGCCTTGAGTTTCCCTTGTCGGGGGGTCCACGATATGGATCTTCACTATATCCCTGTTGAATGATTCTCGTGATAATTGGACTGCGCGTCCGAACCCTCTTTGATAGACGACCGCCATTACCTGTTCGAGGGTGGGATCTTCAAAACGCGACGTCTTATCATTATTTTTCGTCACTAGTGCAGCCATTTCCTCTCCCATTCGCTGTGCCATATTGAACGCGACCACGTGACCGCCGGTGCCGAGAACGTCATCAAGCCATCTGAAGATTGGCGCTGGATTCAAAACGATGAGGTGTTGCCCGGATTGTGACAAAGCTCATCGAAAATTGTGACGGGGCGTCATATAAATGACAGGAAAAAGCTTGAGTGTTTTTGTTCGTAGTTAACCGCGCCAGAAAAGTACCTCAACCATCTGACTGACGTCTCCTAATTCGTTCCGGACCCGATCTCGGATATTGCGAGTATCGTCCTCGGTATTGCATACAACGATGATCTTGCTGAAGCCAAAAGAGATATCGCGAATGATGTTGTTCTTCACACGTTCACTCCACTTGGATGCGGCGTTTATCTCCACTTCGACGGCTATCGGCTTATCGAATTGCCATCGCTCACCAGTTTGGGGTGGAAGAATGAGAATGCCATCTGGATCCGCTCCCGTCTGTTCCACATACTTCGGCAAGCACATTTTTTGTCTCACGTAATACTCCAAGAAACTAAAAGTGATTCGTCTGTGTTCGTCGCCACCGCCCGTAATACTCATGCCCGCAGAAACATCGAACAGCACCAGGGATCGGATTAGAGGGTTCTCACTCAACGCGAGTCCCAGCGCCTTTCCTCCCAGAGACACCTCTCTCACGAAACCAGCGCTCCTCAGCTGCTCTATGGACTCAATCATGCGCTGCCTACCCAATGTGGCAGCGTACGTGTAGACGTTTCGCATCTGTTGTATCCAGGTCCACAATCGATCTATAGACGGCCACGTTCCATATTCCAAGAGCGCACGCTGGGTCGCTGCAGCCTCCATCAACCCCATCATGAAACAATCCCTGATTGCAAATAGAATGGGATAGTTCATTGGCCTTGGAAAGATTCCGGCATGCGGCATCCAGTATTCGTCGGCCTTCTTCTCCGGCTTCTCCTGTTCCATCTCTTCTTTCCAGGGTGGTGGACGGAACTTTGCCATCCGGCTCATCATAAGCGCTTTGATTCTTTCGAAGGGCCTTAATTCTGAGGGGACTGGCAATGTATGAATTCTGAATGGGGGACGCTGTTCGAAGGAGCCTTTCGTTCTCATTCTCACTATAGCGTTGTACTCGGGCATACTTGCAAGCTCTTTCGCAACCTCTTTGTGCAGAGGGAGGTCAACGTCTTTACTGATCTCTTCTGCAGCTCCTCCACCAAGTTTGAAGAAGACGAGCGTCCTGACATTGTTCATGATGCTTTTTCGCAAATCTTTCGAGATCTGCTCGACGCCTTGGTGCGATAAGATTAGGCTGAGTCTGAATTTGCGTGCCTGTGATAAAATGTCTTCGAACGCTGCAACCGCCTCGGCTCTGCCAAATTCGTCGATAATCAAAATCGTGAGCCAACGCTCGTTTTCGGGTAAATCCACTTTGTTCAACATGTCCGCAAGATACGTGTTCATTACGACGTTGCACATCAGCGCCGTGACCGCGGTTTCCTGGGTCGAGAACCCTTGGAATGAAAACAGGTTGATGTGCCCGGGCTTTGTGAGTTCCGAGAAGTCCAGATTGTTCTCCTGTGAGCAAGTGAATGTTCTTATCAGTGGGTCGAGGAACCAGCCGATTCGCGTGTAGACTGTGCTCTTCGCCTCCATCGGAAATTCTCTGAATACGTTGAAGAGGACCTCCTCGTCTCTAGATTGAAGATGGAGGGTGCGCAGTTTTGTTGCCAGTTCCTCCTCATTTCCAATCCCCGCAATAAGATCGACGAGTTCGTACAGGGTAGGTGCGTCGTTTCTCTTCATGGGATTCTTTGGATCCCTCGCCCTATACAGTGCATTCAATGTTTCCCGAATGACGTACTCAAGCCTGTGACCCCACGTGTCTCGTCCGGCAATGCCTTTGATTGTTTCACGGACAATTTTGATGAAATTATCTCTGCAAGCACTCGAGAGGAGCTCGCGCATCTTGTCATCCTTGTACGGTGGAAGGGCCAGCATGTTCATGCCCCACGGCGCCGCTCTCGGGTCGAAGTAATAGGTGATTGGCAGAGTCTCGTTCGGTAGTCTCTGAAGAATCGTGTTGACGAGCGAGCCGGGCGGGTCAACCACGAAGATTGAGCCTCTGAATTTTCCCTTCGCCATCATCCGGGCAAGCCCCAGCACGATCAACGCTAGAAGGTTTGACTTACCTGCACCGGATGCGCCGAGCATGTAAGCGTGCTGTCGCAAATCCTCCATACCAATGATAAAGGGTTTTGAGACTCCTCCTTCCAACCGATGACCTATGACAAACCCTTCTTCCACTGGAGTATCGATTGGCAACATTGGGAGCGGTGTTTCTCCTCGCGTCCAATCGATGCTGGTGAGACCGGTGGTACCGGCCGTTGCGGGTAAATGAACAAAGAGGGAGAGTTCGTTCGCCGTCAATAGAAGAGCAGGAATGTGATGTCTTTCGACGACCACCTCTTCCTGCGCTCCTCGCATGAGTGTATCCAGAAACCTTCGAACAAACCTGTCCGGAGGAGTGCCGATTGTTCGTTCAGCAACTTGGATCAGAGCGTGTCCGCTGTCAAGGATTTGGTTTGGTTTTCCATACTCGAAGGGGGACTCGTCTGCTACGAGATAGCCGCCCCTCCTTCCCCTGAATACTGTTAGAGCGCCCTTGAGATCGCCAACAGCTACGGATAGACTGTGCGGGTCTGAGCTGAAGACTGCGATGCGCATGTTGGCAAGAACGTGGGGCTCCCTTATTGTTTCAGCGACCTTCGTTCCCATTTCCTTTTCCGGCGTCAGCATCCACGGTTTCTGTTTTGTTCCAACGCCGACCTCTCCCGTCACTTCGGTGGGAAGGGACTCGGTCATTTGCGGTTGCTTGAGTCTGGCATATTCTTTTGCAAAGGATCCCCAGTCGTAGTTGCGCCAGTTCAGTTGAACCCACACATATACCTTCTTCTCTTGGTTGAACCGTTTCAAAGCTTGGAGTGTGATCAGCAGGTTCACGAGAGGGCTGCTGTTCAATTTCAGCTCGGACAGCGGGGAGAAAGGATATGCATGCCTGCAATTGAGAACCTTGAAGTACAATCCCGCTTTCAGCCATGGGGGGAGTAGCGTTCGAACATCTGTTCCCCCGCTTCTCTCATCACGATGTGAGTGACTCGAAGCACGAGCGCCAGTGAAGGTGCTGGTCAGTTGAGATGTGAAATGTTCTAGATCGGATGCGGTCGATACAGCAATGAGATCCGTGTGCGTCCCATCACTCCAGATCTCAAACGAGCGACGAGGACCGTCGGCCAGAACCCGACAATAGTTCACTATGCTCTCTTCGTTCATTTGCTTTCCTTCGAGGATTGGGGTCTTGAACGCCCTTGCACTGAGTCCTCCTTCACCAATCCTGCTTTCATCAGGATACTTTTCGCAGAACGGGCAGTAGTACCGTCCGTACTGTGGCCACCAATCAAGCTTCTTGTGGCAATCTGGGCAGAGCGTCGGAGCGAGGTACTTTGTGGATTTCAGCACCGTAGGAGACTTCAGTTCGGAGACTCGCGCATACATCTCCTCAAGGAGTTTTTGATTCACGCGAGAATTTTCTTCTTTTTTCAAAATAGCACGATCCCTTCTCTGAAGGAGAAAACTGCAGCCGCAACGAAGAATGCTACAACGCACCAGATGATGCCGGACAGCTTGGTGGCAACGATGTTGGTCAGCAGACCGAGCCACGCAAATATGAGGGAGGCCAGGGCGGCCGGAAATACTACGTAGAATATCAGGGAACTGGAGGCAAAAAACTGCGACGCTTTTAGCAGCATGAAGAGGGCCGATGTGCTCGCGAGAGTAAGCGATAGGGGTGAGAAGTCGACATAGTACTGCGGCTGGGCTAGACGTTCTCTTTGCGCAAAGGACGCCATTGCATACGACAAAAACGCCGGTGTCACTATAAGAAGAATGAGAACGAAAGATGTAATCCGCAGATCAAATTCCATCGGTAATTTCTGCCACATCTTCATTGCCATGTTGAAAATGACGACACCAATGATCGCCACCGATGGAATGGGGTAGCAGTAGAGCGACCCGGAGACAAAGGTGTACAGGTAATCCCACACGGTTTGAGGCCAAGGAGAGAAGATGCAGATGATTGGAAAGACGAGCGGGGTCAGACAGAACGACATATATGCGTACAGTGCAATTGAATCCATTTGATTGAACACTTTATTCGTGGATGCTCCTGCATGCCACAGTGCCGATACGACGATAATGGTGAGCACGCCGGCAATTATGGCAAACCCACTCGCTACAGCTGATGCAGCAGATGGACTTTCTGTGTCTCGCCCTCTGTTACCCCTACTCAAATTTCTGGCTCCTCCCTCACTTTTTCAGCGGCCTTTCTTAGCCGCAAATAGAACAGGGGGATTGCTGGAAGGGCAAAGGGAAACATTGCTAATATCGCGCCCACGTAAGCGAGCTGGTCGGCCTCAAGCCTGGCATGTGGAACCAGATACTTCACCGTGAAGACCATCAACCAAGCTCCTGACCAGCTCACCACGAGGAACCAAAAAATGATCGGAAAACTAGGTGCGATTGTTATCGATAGGCTGACTGGGTCTTGGTTTTCCCATGGAAACCGCGGCGTGATAAACGGAAGCCATTGGATTATGGCAAAGATTTCCTGCGAACTGGCTACTGAACCGATTGCAATCAAGTTCCACGTGAGGAGGCCACAGGCGGTGATGATTGCGGCTATCCGAACATTCACCATTCTCTATCAAAAAGAAATTTCAGATTGCCTTTAAAACAAGGGGGATGACTGGAAAACCGATATGGCTCAATCCAAACATCATTCCGATTCCCTCTGAAGCATGACCTTGCCGTTTTCATACCAAATATCAAGCACCTGTCCTCTCTTGACGTTGAGCTTCTTCAGTACACGAGAATTGAGACGAATGCGTCCATCCGCTGCTATCTTTGCAGAACTCAAGAGTTCTTTTCGGACCGGTTGTTGTGCTGTTGCCAAAATGGGGCTGGGCTTCGTCGCTTGTTTTCCGCGAACCTTGTGCTCCCAGTGCGCAGTACGACTCTTGCCTGCCTCCTTTTCTCTTCGACACACCGGGCAGCCACTATCGAAGATCACTCGTTGCTCCCCATCGTAGCCCTTCACGGAATAGAGGACGGGGCCGACGGGGTTCTTGTTCTTTGACCAGTGGGCTACGACGAAACATTCGTTCTCATCGGGGGATTCAATAACGATGTTGGTTCCTGAAGCCGCGGATTTGTTGGGTTGTCTGAGTTGTTGACTCAGAAAGTCTTGGAAGCGTTTTGCTTCTTCTTCGTTTTCTAGTTTGAAGGTTGCCTTCCAGATCTCTGGCATACGTATCGGTTTGTCTGAGATTGAGATTCTTAAAGGCGAGGGGTTCAGTGCGTCTCAAGCTTAAATTAGATCTTTCCAAAACCATTGGTTGTCAGTGTATGGTGTCCGAAGAATTCCAGGAAGTGAGCCCCGCAGACTTCTTCTGGCGAAACCGGGATATTGCCGGCTTCACAAATCCTGCCCGTGCGATATACACCACCATCAGAGAGATCGTCGAGAACTCCATGGATGCTGCGGAGAGCAGCGGATCACCGCCAGACGTGTACATACGCCTGCGAGACTTGGGTGACTTCTACGAGTTACTTGCGAGGGACAACGGAAGCGGGGTTCCGGCAAACAAGATACCACAGGCGTTTGGGCAGATCTTGTTCGGCTCAAAGTACAAGCTACGACAGACGAGGGGGACGTTTGGGCTCGGTGGAAAGATGGCCATTCTCTACGGGCAAATAACGGCCAATAAACCTGTGAGAATCATATCGAGTACGGGTGGCTCCAAGATTCATGATTATTCGCTCAGCATCAACATCAAGTCGAATAGACCCAAAGTCCAGAAGCACAAAGTACTGCCCAATCCGAAGAGATGGCATGGAACCATCATCTATCTGAATACGCAAGGAGACTATACGAGAATCCAGAGCAAGATACTTGAATATTTGAAGCAGACAGCGGCGATTACGCCATATGCCGACCTCACATTTGTCGACCCAAGCGGACGCTACTACCGTTTTGAGAGAAAAACAAAGGAATTGCCGCCTCCTTCGAAAGAGGTGAAGCCTCACCCCGCGGGTATGGACGTTGAAGCCGTCAGCAGAATCATAGCCTCCACGAAAACATCAAGTATGCTTGGTTTCTTGCAGAAACATTTCCAACGCATTGGAGAGAAGACCGCTCGGAAGTTCCTTCACCACACGGGCATCGATCCACGTAGAAATCCAAAGAAATTGTCCGCCGACGAAATCGTGAAGCTCTGTACTACAATGAATACGTTCAAGTTCATCACGCCCGACGCCTCCTGCCTCTCCCCCATAGGGGAGAAAATTCTGACGGTGGGAATCACAAAGGAGTATTCGCCAGAATTCCTGACCGTAGTACAACGAAATGCATCAGCCTACAGCGGCTTCCCATTCGTCGTTGAGGTTGCCATCGCCTATGGTGGTGCCTTGGAACCGTCCGAGAACATACCACTCTACCGATTCGCAAACAAGATTCCATTATTATTCGATGAGGGAAGTGACGTAGCCCGAAAAGTAGTTGATGAAAAAATCGATTGGAGAAGCTACAAGGTTCAGCCGGGTAGCCCCATCGCCGTTTTTGTTCACATCTGCTCAACAAAGATTCCCTACAAAACAGTGGGAAAAGAAATGATCGCGGACAGGCCGGAGGTGGAGCGGGATATGACTATTGCGCTCAGGGAGGCGGGCAGGCGGTTGATGGGGTTCCTCTCGAAGCGTGAACAAACACGTGCAAAGAAAATGCGGCTTGAATTATTCGAGCTCTACCTTCCAAAGATCGCGAAATTCTCAGCTCAACTTGCCCACAGGAAGAAAGTACCTGATATCAGGCCACTTCTGAAGGCAATTGCATCTGGAAAATCGGAGGAACCAGCTATCATGGATTGATTTTGTGTGCCTTGGCACTCCTCTACCTGAAGACGCGCGCCGTCGGGAGCTTTCTTGCACCATCTTTTGGTCAAAACAAGGGTTTTTTGACTGCAAGAGCTCCTCCGCTTTATAAGTAAACCCTAGAAGGAAGGGCGATCAATTGAAGGAGTTGTACTGATATTTGAGTGTAAGTATACCACGGGAAAACGGGGAAAAAGACACCCTCCTAGTAGGCATCGACTTGGGTACTTCGGCTATCAAAATGGTCAATCCAATAAGTCATGAGAAGGTTCGAGTTCTCTCATGTCTTGGTGAACTTCCTGAAATTCGTCCTATTGGATTGCCAACCCGAGCCAGGTCTATCATATCCAACATGGCGTATGAGGGGGCGGATCGGAGTTTTCTTCTAGGTGAGAGCGCTCAGTCCTATTCAGCTACGCCGCGCTGGTTCATGTACAGAGGTTTTGCCGCGCCGAACGATATCCAGTATGCGATAGATGCCGTCAAGGCCTGCGTAGCATCGATAACACCCTTCAAGAGAAAGAGAGAGAGGATACGCGCACGGGTAATCGTTGGGGTTCCAGCGGCTTACGATGAGAAGTATGTCGAGGCATTCCAGAAGGGACTCGCTAATGGGGAGCAGTCGTTCACGCTGAGAAACTTTGCAACCAAAGAGAGAAAAGATGTAACACTGTTCGTTGAGGAGCTACAGCTCTGGCCGCAGAGCTTCGGGTCACTTTATTCGCACTGTAAGTCGACGCATGACGATACTTTCTCTGGTATGGTGATTGACATAGGTTTTGGACTGACGAACATCTGTGCCTTTGTTGAATTGAAGGCTCTCAGACTCGCATCCGCAACGCTGCCCATCGCTGTTGGAGACGTTGCGCTCCAGCTGCGTGAAGCCCTCATCAGGAGGGGGGGCGGTACGGATATTCCAACCGTCTTCGCTCTCGGTGAATTGTTGAAGGAGGACGAGCCAATTCTTCGCACAAGAACCTTAGGAACAGTCAGCCTCAAGGAAGAAAAAGAGAAGGCGTGTCTGTACGTCGGACAAAACCTATGGCGAGAAGCTTCGTTTTACGTGGACAGAGTCCTGACGACCCCGGCCGCAAGCAAGCTTGTCATCTCGGGAGGAGGCTCCAACACATATCTTGGAGAGTATTTGAGGTCTGGGTTCTCGAACCTAGATCCAATTGTTCTGCGAGACATCTTTGCAAATGCAGAAGGGTTGATGTTGGCTGCAAGGGATCTTTGGTCTGCTTGAGTCACATATTGGAGCCGAAAGAGGAGCATGTGAAGTTTTCGGGACCGGATGGTGAGGTCGCGCTCCCGAAGCTTCGTGAGGGCAGGTACATTAACTTCACAGTTGTGTTTGACGTGCGCCGAGACTGGAGGATCATTCAACTCCTCTATTCAATCCCAAATCGTGAAAGGAGTAGAACAGTCAAGAATCTCCTCACGATGGTCGTCAACGCTGCGGCCTTGGCGAGCGAGAGGCAGCCTATTTTAGCCATGAAAATCAAAGGAAGAAAACTGAACCCAGATCAGGTAAAGAAGCGGCTGCGCAGTGCGTTCAAACCAAATGCGTGATGGGGGATTTGTCGTGAAGCTGGGCGCACTTGCGTTCCTTGTGATCGCGGCTTTTCTCATCCAGCCAATAGAGGCGGCATCTCCAATTCAGGTGATGGTATTTCCTGGTTCACAGGCCGTCGTGGCTGGAGAGGCTGCTGCGTTTGCAATCAGCGTCAATGCCCCCATAGGATGGTTGGTTAACCTGACTGCCGTAATTCCCTTTCCATGCTCTTATTCCATCAAGCCGCAGCTCGTTCAGCATTCGGAAAGGGCGATTTTCCTTCTAACAGTAGGATCCGAGGTGAAGGCGGGCACGTATAGCGTCGTTGTGAGAGGGCAGACCGGGGGGGAGAGGGGGGAGTCCACGGTAAAGGTAAACGTAACACCCCGGGGAAAGCTCACTGTCAATATTGAACCGCGAGTTTTGAATCTGGGAGTGAAGACGAATGTCTCAATCAGTGTAAGCCCACCCGTTGCTTGCACCGTTACCATGCGCGGTACCAATCTGAACAACGTGTCGCGTTTTGAACGAGGAAAGGGGCAAGTAGCCGTAACACCCGGGAAAATAGAGACGGTAATCATCATGGTCGAAGCGCAGGGCTATTTCACCTATGTCGAATCACTACCAGTTGAGGCACCAAAAACAACGACTGCGAGTACATCGCTGACAACGACTGCGAGTGGCGGAGTACTCACGCCATTCACGTTGTACATTCTCTTGATCGGCGGAGCTATCATAGCACTAGTCGCGACCATTGTCTTGGTAAAAGTGATGAAGCGGAGAAAACGAGGAGAACAGGATTCGTCACACAAAGGAAAGCGCCGCCCTCCACCGCCTCCACCAAGTGAGCTCATGACTGGCGCAGCCTGCCCTACGTGTGGAACACTGGTTGATACGAGGTTCTGTCCAAAGTGTGGCACTAGAGTGCGAACATGGTAGACTGGTGCAGAGGCGATCTCCTTTATATGAGCTATTTTGATCGTATCTTGAGGTCAATCCAAGTTGGAATCGAAAATGACATTCAGAGGCAGGGAACGGTTAGAATCAATCCATGATGGAATCAAAACAGATGGAATCAAATAAAACACGAGGTGGTTAGAATCGAAAATGTTGGAATCGAAAAAAAGATGCAAACAACAACGTCAGAGTCAATCCATTTGGAATCGAATATTGGAATTAGATAAGAACTTCTTGACCATTTCAATATGTTCGCAGCTAGCGGTGGACGGCTCTCTCCCCTTTTTTATGGCCTCCCAGTCGCAGGTACCACAGCTAAAAACCGGGCCTGAAACAGTTTTCATTATAGAGACGGTTGAGATCTGTTCGTCGCCCAAATAGATGGAAACGTATTCACCATCCTTCTCAAAGCGAATTTTCTTCTCTTCAGGTTTGGGACTGGGGGTTACTGTGCTCTTTACTTCACCTGGCGGGGAAGTGGTTGGCTTCGTGCTTTCATCATCGACTCTAACCACCTCATATTTTGCAGGCTTGTCGTTGATAGACACCAGTCGCTCTTGGGAGTCGGCTGGCAGAGGAGGAGTTACGATGGGGGGCTTCGGAAACTCGACTGGTATCGCTCCTTCTACTGAGGGTACCGGAGGCGGAGTCTGCTTATCGGGAGCTGCCTGCGTCACGCCATGAACTTGTGTTGGAGCTTCTGAGGATTTAGGAGGCGACGAAAATTCCGGTTCTATCACCTCTTTAGCTGGGGTTGCTTCAACTGGTTTGGGTGGTTCAGTCGGTTTTGTCGTGATGACACGTTCCTTCAGCTTTTCGTTCAATTCTCTGAGCTCGTTCCGCATAGACTCAACTTCAGATTTGAGTTGCGATATGTCTTCAATAGTCTCTGGCGGCGATGCATCCTGCGCAGATTCCTCGCCTACCTTGATCGGGGTTGGAGCAGCTTTACGCATATTGACGCGTATGTCACGAGTTCCTTCAATACGAGATTCTTTTTTGGCGTCGGATCTGGGGGCGAGTTCTTTGGTGCTCGATTGGGGCATGGGCATCCGTTCCGCACGAGAAGCTGGACCGAGGAATTCGAATGTCACGGTCGTCGGATTCTTCAGCTTCTCAAGCCCCTTGGAGACGATTATGGCCATCGGTACGAGAATGTTCTTCCCAGACATTTTGACCGCGAAATCCTCCTGAGGCAATGCCCTTCCCTCGAGGGAAGGCTTCAACAGCTTGAGCCTGATGCACTTGGTCTTCTGAACATCTTCGCGTTCGGCAATCTCATCCGGTATTCTCATTCGGTAGACGGTCGAGAAGCCCTTTCGGAACACAGGCTTCAATTCAGTTTTGAATTTCGACTCCAATATTTTCGATTCCAATATGGATTGATTGAGACCGCCACGTCCTGTAGATGTTTCAGCATCTGAACGTTTTGATTTCACTATCGAATGCTGGACCATGGCAAACCGCACCTTCTGTGGACAGGGTATAAAAACGAGTGCTCGACCGAAACGTGATCTGTGATCTGTGATCTGGGAAGCGAGATCACGGCATGACATATCACCGACACATGATTCAAAATGGCTGACGTGATCTAGATGAGTGGCAAAACATCAAGATCACGAAGATCACAGATCACGACGCGGGCCAATACCGTGCGCCGTGGAAATGCATCCTCCGAATAATGATCGGTGCTCATTTGGATTGGAAAACCGATTAAAACGGCGCAAAATGAGGCGATATGAACGAGGGCTTTAAGTATGAGTGGCGACACCAGTAGGGAACAGGTAGGATGTCAGAGCGAAGGTTCATCGAACCAGAAGCAAAGACAAAATACCCGGACTAAGATTGAGATCTCAAACGAGATCTCGGCGGGTCTTAGGACCAAGAAATGTGGGTTTTCCGCAAGTAGATAATTCTATAGACAGGACATATTTCACAAGATCACAAACCAAGATCACGCTTATTCAGATCACGCACACATCGTCTCAATCAATCCATATTTGGAGTCAGAATCATACGAACACATTTCAGAAGACTTCGAAGTAGACAATACTAGCATTAGTACAGAGCGTGTAACTCCTTAATCCAGGAGCCTGTTTTCCCTCTTTTCTTTGTAGAGCCACCTTTGGTGGCGCAAGGAAGTATGGAAAATGTCCATGGATTTGGAAGCACGTGAGGAGATAAACAAACTCAAGATGAGTTTGTTGGTAAACCAACTTCAAATGCAAGAGATAGGTCGTTGGGCAGCTCAAGACATTGGAAAATTGGAAGATACCGTCCGGAATCTCAAAGAGAGCAACGAGTTTCTATGGGAAGAGATCCGTACCCTCTCGCGTGTGAAAAAGATTGGCGACTTCCTAATACGGAAGAAGATTCATGGACAACCCGCAGAAAGCGGTACAGAGAACTTGGAGTTCATTGACTTGTTTGCAAGCAATTCGCATTGACTTCAACCCCAGATAACGTCTAACCATTGAATAAAAAAACAACACAATATTCTCCAAGTCACATGCTCATTTTGATATCTCACCTTTACTGGTAAGGCCAGTCGAGATGAGTTCGCAAATCTCTCGCGAGATCCTTTCTGGTGACAAAAGGACAAAGAAGAGAACAGAGGTTATGAGTGATGGAAACATCAATCAAACCCAAAGAGTTGGACGAACTCCAACGAGAACGACACCCCTGTGTAGACCAGTATCTTCTGCACAGAAGTGTTGTAGCAGTTAGGAAGTCGGACAACAGACTCGACCTCTATCTTCTGGGAGAACTAGCCCCAGAATGCGAGGTTCATCTCGTGATCTACGGGAACCGCTACGGTCCCGAAGTTTACGAGGTAACCCAAGAGGAGCAGGTTAGAGAACTGCCCACGTTTGGCCCAGGTGAAGAATGGGCACGCAAGAGGTACGAGAAGGAAACGAACCAAGTTCCCAAATAGGGGAATTTTGTTCGGCTCCTCAATCCCTCCTCATCTTTTTTTTGGATATCTTCGTCGGGGTGACCTGACGGAGCTGGCTTCGTGCTCGCCAGAGCCCAGGGACTTTGCAAAGTTCCCAGGTTGAAAGCGGCAGACGACGAATGCTCGGTTGTTAGCTGACTGAGCCGTCAGAGTCCCGTATTCTAAAGTATCGAAGACACGGGATGCGTGTTTTCTGGATTAGCATAGCTCATCGACTCTGACGAGTTCGGAACGCGAAAACAATCGAGTCCGATGGAGAGGTGATAGACATGAGTGAAAAGAAGACAGTCTGGAGGCCGGAGAAGAAGGAGGTACCAGCGATGGAGGTTGTGGACGCACAAAGAGCGGGGGAGGTCAATGAGATAGCGGCACGGCTCCGTGCTGGCTACCAAGCAGATCGGAAGATGTTGATGGATAGCCTCTAACCCATCAACACTTTTTTGTTTCATCCTATACATCACTTTCACTGTGTGAAGTGTGTAGTGTGAGCGCGGTCATTTCATTTCATGCATCAGTTTTGTCGTCCCGTCATAGGAGGGGTGAGAGTTGTTGAAGATCCAACTTTCTGAGAGAACGGGCAACCTGTTCGCTCAAACCGGCATTCCGAAGCTTCTGGCTCTACTTCAGCCGCCAATTCCGGAGCGGGAAATCGCGAAGTTTGCCCAAACTGTAGGTTACAGTCGCGTACAAAGTTGGAGAGTTGCCAAGCGAGTTGTCTGGCTTTCAAATGAAGGGGCGATAAGAGATGGTTGCTTGCTTCTCAGTCCCTACGATAGGCGGTTCGATTGTCTTTTCAGATATCGATATCTGCGCCCTCTACTCCGCTGTTTGGAAGAGTTTGGTCCGCTACATATGAGATACCTGTCGAGGTTACTACGGGTCGACGTTGGTCTCACCAGTAGAATGGTTGAGAACCTGGAGCGAGCCGGACTCGTGACAGTGAATCATGGTAAAAGGGGGGCAAAGGGCATCGTCGAGATTCACAGTGAGATTCAACGACCTATCTCGAACCGGGCAGAACTGGTTCCGCAACCACTCAAAGATGTTGTCAGAACCTTCCTTGCGTCTTTTCAGTCCAAATTGTCACACGAACATGTGCGTTGTGTGATATTCAGCTACCGAGATACGGAGTACGGCACAATGAGTGCCCTCCCTCGCAACATGGAAGACGAGTTGGTCTTGGCTGTCAAGGAAGCCCTCGTGAAAAGTGCAGATGAAGTCATGATGAAAAATGGTTTCTGGATTGGTGATCTGACGATCATCAGCAGAGTGGCGTGGCTAAGACAACTGTTAGACGTGAGTCAACGTATTGATCCCGAGATACGTGAGACGTTCGATTCCCCACCAGTCTTGGGTATGAAGCCTCATCCAGATCAATTGTTTGAAGCGTTGTTCATGGAAGACGGCCGTCCACCATCACCCATTCAGGTAGAAAACTGGTTGAAGAGAAAGCTGATACAGCAGGCTGGAACAGGTTACTCGTTTACGAGCAGAGGCTTTCGAGCGATCAAGATGAAATCAAGGTTATATCTGAAGCCACGTGCAGCAAAGCAACGCATTGGACAAAGAGTCCTCCACCTGATATACTCATAGAATGTTTTTTTTAGATGTCCCGCTTCGACTGGTGAGACGAAAGGCCTAGCAGGTTACGAGACCTCCAGAGGGGGTAGCGTCTGTGTTTAACGGCCTTTCTTGAGTTAGGAAGTCGGACAACAGACTCGACCTATATCTTCTGGGAGAACTAGCCCCAGAATGC
>Ga0315279_10006187_pt1 | contig 15208 bp, 12 predicted proteins | sample YL17G06_20_MG_FD_203694 | JGI IMG/M metagenome (GOLD analysis project Ga0315279, IMG submission 203694) | Sediment microbial communities from Yellowstone Lake, YNP, Wyoming, USA - YL17G06_20 | ecosystem: Environmental > Aquatic > Freshwater > Lake > Sediment | place: USA: Wyoming | collected... | reverse complement strand
GGCAAGGAAGTCGTTATACGGTATGCTCAGCATTGCTCCGCTCCGGGTAAATTTGGTGGGTGCAACTACCAAATGTACCGTATGGAGCGGAGTTTGTCTACTTTTCAGACTTGTGGGTAATCACCAGTGGTCTTGGAGATACAGTAATTTGAGAACTGGCGCTAGTTGGTGTGGCCCGACATTGCTTCTGTAACTCCTTGAGAACGAGAACGTCCCATGCGCAAACATCAAAATCGCTCAAATGCCAAATCCAGGATCTCCCGACGTGATTTCCTGCGCCTGGCAGGGAGCGTAACAACAGGTTTTCTCGTTCAGGCCTGCCGATCTCGATTGCCTGACATTTCTCCTGAAAAAGAGCCTACCAAAACAGCCACAGCCCAGGTGACACCCAGCCCTGTTGCCACCCAGCCCCCACCTCCAACTGCCGCCCCTACAGTTACCCAAATGCCTACCGTGCAGGTGACACCAAGCCCTGTGGCTACGCAGCCCCTGCGTCCAACTGCCACGCCTATGGCGCTCAAAACGACCACGGCACAGGTGGCCATCGGCCAGGTGAAAACGTATGACCGGGACGCGATTGAACGCCAGTTGCAGAACGTGATCAACGAACTCGGTGGGCTAGGAGATGTCGTCAAACCGGGCGACAGCGTGGCGATCAAAACAAACTTGACAGGGGGCATCAAGGGTGGCCGCTTGCCAACTGTTGGGCCTAGCGAAAGCTTTGTGACCCACCCGGAGGTCGTGCGCGCGCTCGTCAAACAAGTCCAAGGAGCCGGCGCCAAGGAAATCTATATCGTCGAAGCCGTCTATGAGTGGGAATCCTATCGCCAGTGGGGATACGAAGACATCGCAAGCGATTTGGGAGTGCCCCTGCTTGATCTCAACGACGCCAAGCCGTATCAGGATTTCGTTGAGGCCCCCGTTGGTGCAGATAGCTTTGTTTACCCGTCGTTCATCTTTAACAAAATCCTCACACAAGTGGACGTTTTCATGTCCGTCTCCAAAATGAAGAACCATTACTATGCGGGCGTCACCCACACGATGAAGAATCTCTATGGCTTGGTGCCCTGCCGGTTCTATCGCTTGAACAGCGCAGACACGTACCGCACGGGCTTTCATGGAACAGAGGCGCAAACCCAGAATCGCCTCCCCCGGATTATCGTTGATCTGAATCGAGCCCGCCCGATCCACTTTAGTCTCATAGACGGGATCAAAACCACTCAGGGCGGTGAGGGACCGTGGATTTCCACAATCAAGCCGATTGAACCGGGCGTGCTCATCGCGGGCAAGAACTGTGTCGCCACAGATGCGGTTGCCACTGCCGTCATGGGTCACGATCCCACCGGCAACTATCCGGACTCCCCCTATCTACGTTGCGACAACCACTTGAACCTCGCGGCAGTTAGGGGACTGGGCACCAATCGCCTGGAGAAAATTCAAGTCTTGGGCGTCTCTATTGATAGAGTGAAAATGCAGTTCAGCCCTGCTGGGTAGAGGTATACAGGTCAGGCGATTGTGACGGTGAGGCAGAAATATGCGGCAGATCTGTTAGGCTACACGATGTATGAGTACTGCTTGCACAATGCCAAGTGATTCGATCAATTTGCGGGATCAATATAAAAGTGGTCGTACGCCAACGCCTATCACAGTCTTGCCATTTTGTCACGTCAAGCTGGGCATGATCTCCAACCCAGCTCTAAACTCAGGTGCATTATACGAGGGGGAAAGCCATGTCTTTGTGCACTGCCACTACATCACCGACATTTGTACATACGACCGGTGCGAGTAGCTTCATCAAAGGCGCTGATGTCTCTACCCTTTTGCAGATTGAAGATAAAGGCGGCAAATTCTATGATCATGGTGTGCAGAAAGACGGTTTACAGATACTTGAGGACCACGGATTTAATGCCATACGGATCAAGGTGTGGAATGATCCGGGCAATCCGAATTACTATCCGGCCAATCAGAGTGATCCACACGGTTACAACAATACGGCACATGTTGTGGAACTGGCAGAACGTGCAAAGCGTAAGGGATTTAGGATAATGATTGATTTCCATTACAGCGACTGGTGGGCGGATCCCGGCAAACAGTATACGCCACATGCCTGGAGCAGTATGGATGTTTCAAGCATGAGTGCTGCGCTCTATGATTATACCTGTGATGTTCTGAGCGCCTTGAAGAGCAATGGAGTCATTCCAGAATGGGTGCAGGTAGGAAACGAGATTACCAATGGCATGTGTTGGGATACGGGCAGAACATCCAATTGGAATGACCTGGCCCGGCTTTTAAAGTCAGGTTACAATGCCGTCAAGACTGTAAATAGTTCGACCCAAGTTGTGTTACACCTGGATCACGGCGGAAACAATAGCATGTTTCGAGCCTGGTTTGACAATGCGATTGCCAGGGGAGTACAATTTGATGTCATCGGCATGTCGTATTATCCGCAGTGGCACGGCTCACTGACGGACTTGCAAAACAATATGAACGACTTACAATCAAGATACGACAAAGACATCATCATTGTCGAAACTGCATATCCATGGACATGGCAGAATGGAGATTCAGAGGCTAATGCGATTACGAGCACAGGGTTGGTGACATATCCTGTGTCGGCGGCTGGGCAGAAGCAGTTTCTCGATGGCCTGGTAGGAAGGATCAAGGCTGTTCCCAATGGTAGGGGCGCTGGATTCTTTTACTGGGAGCCGCAATGGATTCCGGTTGCAGGCGCCGGATGGAAATATGGCGCTGGCGACCAATGGGACAATGCTACCCTGTTTGACTTTGAAGGAAACGCACTCAGTTCGATAGAGGCCATTTCGGCTTATTGAGCGATTTGTGCTGGTTAGCCCGGATCGTTCTGGCGATAGGGTTCTCTTTTGGTCTTCGACGACCGTTACGCGATTAGAAAGGAATCAGTATGAGCGCATTTTATGTGACCATCATTCACCGGCCAGAGATGGTGCCGGAATATATCCAAAAGGGCGTGGAAGAGGGCAAGCAGGAAGACCTCACTCGAAGCGCCGTCATTCAGGAATCGCTGGATATTTTCCGCACCCAGCAGCAGGTCGCGCACGAGAACGGCTTGCGGACCACCATCCAGATGACCTATGCCAGCCTGTTCAACGAGGAGGCGGTGGCTATCGCCAAAGAGCATCACCAAAAGTACGGCGACGAAATCGGCTCGACTTTCCTCGGCCTCCAGTGCCAGCCATTCCGCGACAAATTCAAGTCCAAGGAGTTGGCGATCTGGCTCTTTTCGATGGAAGACAAAAAGAAAATCGTAGATGAGGTGATAGGCAAGTTCTATGAGGTGTTTGGCTTTTATCCCACCTCGACCGGCTCCTATTACATGGACGCCGAACTCGTGAACTATATCAAAGAAAAATATCCAATGATCAAGGCCGCGGTGGCGACGTGCTGGGAGGAAGGCCCCAAAGCCTACTGGAATGCCAACAACTCTTGGTACACCCTCTTAGACGGTGGCCCTTGGAATCCCTGGATACCCTCCAAGCGCAACATTCACTGCCCGGCTTCGGATGAACAAGATGACATCGGCATTGTTGCCGTTCCGCACCTTTCGCGCGATCTGCTGGCTGTCTTTGACGGGCCGGGTTCCTACTATGGCACTCACCCCCAAAACATTCTGCGTGGCATGGTGTATGAAGACCGCGAGCTCCCCTATTTCAAAAACATCGTAGACCAATACCGCTCGATGGTCAAGTACAATCGCGGCTATGCCTACAACATGATGTTCGTCGGGCCGGGCTGGATGAGCAAGACGGGCCGCTGGGAGGCGGATTATGCCTTTCTTCTCAAGAGCTACAAGGAAGGCATGGCCTATTACGGGCAGCTCAAGAAAGAGGGCACGGCTCAAGATGTCACGATGAGCGAGTTTGCCGACATTTATCGCAAAGATCGTCCGTACACTCGCCCCGAATGTACTTTGTGGAAGGACATCCTATATGGCTCCAAGCGGCAACAGTTCTGGTACGTTGACCCCTGGATGCGCTTTTGCCTGGACATGAACCAGGGCGGCGCGATGATTGACCTCAGACCCTATGCCGCCAAGCTGGTGCGACCCTGCGGCGTGGGCACCCCGTGCAACCAGGACGCTTCTTATCCCTTCCTCGTGCAGTCGCTTTATCGGGCGGGCTATTTTACTCACTATGCCGGCGAAGGAGCCGTCAAGAGCTGCAAGTTCGGCCATCAAGGTGAGCAAGTAGACTTGTGTGCCTGCCGTACCCTTGCTTCGTTTTCGGAACAGGGTGAAACTCGCATTGTGACGCTCGACCCTGTGGACATCGAGTTCGCCAAGTTCACCATCAGCGTGCAGTCGGTCTTTCGCCTCACCGAGGGCACAGGCGAGATTGAAATCGTGAGAAAGATCCTCAACACCACCGATCCAGAAGCGGAGGTCACGATTGACGAATACCTCACCGCCTGTTGCGGCACGACCGAATACCCCGAAGACCTCACCGGGGTCAAGCTCACCTTGAAAGGCGCGTCTGGAACCGAAACGATTGACTATGCCTACCAGTGCCGCGAAGCTGAAGTGGCCGGCGTCACGCTGGCCGAGGCGCTGGTGCCACAGGTTGACACTCGCCTCACGCTGCGGACGGACACGAATAAAGCCACCGGATATTTCCGCGAGGGGTTCGCGTTCTCGCCCATGTACACCCTCGGCATCAAAAAGACCATCAAAGGGAAAGGAGAGTTGCGCACATGGCTCAAGGTAGAAAAGGCAAATTGAATTACCGCTGCCCGCGGTGCCTGATGCGAGAGATTGACATGGATATGCTCTACGACCGGGGAAAGGACGAGTATTACTGCTTGCGCTGCTCCTTCACCGGCAATGAGCAGGAGGTTCTCCGCCTCAACGCCCAGTTCCGTGACAAGTACCGGGATCGGATGAAAAGAATCACCGACTTTTGACACTGCTCAGGAAAGGCGGGTTCCGACCTCAACGCCGCGGGCTACTATCTGCCGCCGAAAGAGTTGAAGCAGTTGGTGCTTGACCGAGTGGCGCAAGCCGCGCCCGACGGTCGGCGGTTGGCCTTTCAGATTTCAGAGCAGTATACTGGTCTTGTCTAACGTGACAAAGCGTGCTAGAATATTCGCTGAGGTGGACGATGGCCGAACAACTTCCCGCACCAACAACGACCCAATCAGCAATTCCGGCGCTCAGCGCCGACGAGCAGCGCAAGCGCAAGCTCCTTATTATCGGTTCTCTTGTCGTTCTTGTCGTGATTTTCATTCTGCTCGTTATAGCGTCGATCCTGGCTGTCCAGCCGCAGAACCGAGAGTTGACACGCAGCCTGCGCGATGTAGCGATCATCTTTCTGGCTTTTCTGTCCATCTGGATCGGCGTGATGCTTGTCATCCTGCTTTATCTGGTGACAATGCTGACCCTGTTCCTACGCGACGAGATCAAACCTCTGCTCGAATCCATCAACGAGACGATGAACACGGTGCGCGGGACGGCGATGTTCATGAGTAACAATGTCGTGGAACCCACGATCAAGGTTGCCAGCACGCTTTCGGGCGTGTGGCGAACACTCGAGACTCTGGCCGGTATCCGGTCCAGCGTTCAACCGAAGCAAAGAAAGGAGTAATCTGATGAGCGACAATGGTGGCAGCGAGACCGGGGCCTTTTTGGCCGGGTTCATCGTCGGCGGGTTGGTTGGCGCGGCGACTGCGCTGATTTTGGCCCCGCAGTCGGGTGAGCGGACGCGCACCCAGATCCGCGAAAAGGGTATTGAACTGCGCGACCGTGCCGAGGATTTGGCCGAAGATGCGCGCGTGCGCGCCGAGCGGCTCGCAGAGGAAGCGCGCGTGCGCGCTGAAGAAGCCGCTGAAGAAGCGCGCAGGCGGGCCGACGAATTGCAGCAGCGCGGACGCCAGGTCTATCAAGAGCAGCGCACTCGCTTGACGGGCGCGGTGGAAGAGGGCAAAAAGGCTGCTCTGCGCAAGAAGGAAGAGCTGTTGGGCGGCCAGGCTGGAAAGGTTGAACTTCCCGCGCAACCGGCTGAGCCAGCGGCGTAACACCGGCAACATTATCCATGTAGCGCTGCCCAATGTGGGGCGGCGACAATTTGACATGCCAGAAAAGGGCAGGATCTTCCCTGCCCTTTTTGGTAGGCCAGAGAAAAACCATGCGTTTGAAATTGGCTTATGGTCGTTCTGGGTTGGAGATCGAATTGCCGGCCGATGCGCCGGTAACCGTCATCGAGCCACAGCACGTGCCCAGCCTGCCCGATGAACAAGCGGCGATCACGTCTGCGCTGCGCGCGCCGCTGGGAACGCACCCACTGCGCGACCTGGCGCGCCCGGAAGATACGGTGGCCGTGGTGTTCAGTGATCTGACCCGGCCTATGCCCAACGATCGGGTGTTGCCGCCCCTGTTGAACGAATTGGCGATGGCTGGCGTTCCCGACTCGCAAATCGTGCTCATCAACGGCCTGGGCACTCATCGCCCTCAGACCGAGGCCGAGCTAAAGGGGATGCTCGGCAGTCCGGTGGTTGAGCGGTACCGCGTCGTGCAGCACAATGCCTGGGACGACGAGAACCTGGTCGAGGCCTGCCGGAACCACACAGGGCGGCCAGTGCGTGTCAACCGGAAGTATCTGCAAGCCTCAGTGCGCATCTTGACCGGCTTTATCGAGCCGCACTTGTTCGCCGGATTCAGCGGCGGTCCCAAAGCGGTGCTGCCTGGCATCGCCGACATCGAAGCTATCATGGATAATCACGGCGCGTCCATGCTGGCTGATCCACGAGCTACCTGGGCCGTGCTAGAAGGCAACCCGGTCTGGGAAGAAATGCTGGCCGTCGCTCAAAGCACGTCGCCGACTTGGCTGCTCAACGTCACACTGAATCGAGAGCGTCAAATCACAGGTGTTTTTGCCGGCGACCTGGTGGAGGCGCATCGCGCCGGAGCGGCCCTTGTTCGGCAGACAGCCATGCGGCCGATGCGCGCGCCGTTTGACATCGTCATCACGAGCAACAGCGGTTACCCGTTGGACCTCAACTTGTACCAGGCCGTCAAGGGGATGTCGGCGGCGGCCCGCATCGTGAGGCTGGGCGGCGACATTATCGTCGCCGCCGAATGTTGGGATGGCATTCCCGCACACGGCGAATACCGCCGCTTGTTGTGGGAAGCCAAATCCCCGCGCGACTTGATGGAGCGCGTGATGACGCCGGGCTTTCGGTGTCACGATCAGTGGGAGGCGCAGATTCAGGCCCAGATTCAGTTCAAGGCCAACGTGCACGTCTACGCCGATGGTCTTTCCGACGAGGAATTGAGGCGGGCGCTGTTCACTCCGTGCCGCTCGATTGAAGAGACTGTCGCTCGGCTGAGGAGTGAGAAGCCAGGCGCTACCATTGCGGTTTTGCCAGACGGTCCGCAGACTGTGCCCTATATCGGAGTGTGAAGGGTGACAGACGTTGCCAAGCACGAATATCAGCCTGTGACCCCGGCGATCGTTGCCCAGTTGCGGGCCATCGTCGGAGAGCAGCACGTCATCTACGACGATCCGGCGCGGATGCAAGATTATGCGCACGACGAGGTCGCGGGCATCGAACATGCGCACATGCCGGAGGTGGTCGTCAAGCCAGATACGTCCGTTCAGATTGCGGACATCATGCGGCTGGCGAACCGCGAGCGCATCCCGGTCACACCGCGCGGCGCTGGCTCCGGACTTTCGTGTGGCGCGGTTCCGGTGTATGGCGGCGTCTTGCTTTCGCTTGAGCGCATGAATCACATCCTGGAGATTGACCGGGATAACATGATGGTCGTCGTCGAGCCTGGCGTGGTGACCAACGACATTAACGAGGCGGTCAGGGAATATGGTCTGTTCTATGCCGGTTATCCAATGAGCGTGGAGGTTTGCTTTATCGGCGGCAATGTGGCCGAAAACGCCGGTGGCGGTCGAGCCATCAAGTACGGCGTCACCGGACGTTACGTGCTGGGGATGCAAGTCGTGCTGCCGACGGGTGAGATCGTTCAACTCGGCGGCAAACGAGTGAAGGATGTCACCGGTTACGATGTCTTGCGTCTGATGGTTGGGTCAGAGGGGACGCTCGGCATCTTTACCCGCATCATCTTGCGGCTGCTGCCACTGCCGATGGCACGTGTGGTGTTGCTGATACCGTTTGCGGATGTGGCGACGGCCATCGCAGCCGTGCCCACGATCATGACCCAGGGCCGGCTTGTCCCTGCCTCCATTGAGTTCATGGATCGCCTCTCGGTGCAAACCGCCTACGATCACCTGGGAGAACGTCCGCCCCAGCCGAACATTGGCGCTATGCTGCTCGTCGAGTTGGATGGCAATAGCCGGGAACAGGTCGAAGCAGAATCTAATGCGATGGTTGACTTGTGCCTGGAGGCTGGAGCGCTGGACGTCTATGTGGGCAACACACCCGCTACTGAAAAAAAGATGTGGCATCCCCGGCAGATTATGGCGGAGGCTTTTAAGGCCATCTGCCCGGTGCAGAGCCTGGAAGACATCGTCGTGCCCCTGGCGCAGATCCCCCGCCTGATGCCAGAGCTGGAACGACTCTCCCGGCAATATAATGTGTTGATTCCGTGCTATGGTCACGCAGCGGATGGCAACCTTCACGCCACGGTCGTCAAGCGGCCCGAAACTCCCTTAGAGGAATGGCAGGCGAAACTGCCACAGGTTTTGGAGGACCTGTACAGCGTGGTGGCGCAACTCGGTGGAACCATCAGCGGAGAGCACGGCATTGGCTCCAAGCGGGCGCGTTACTTGCCGCTGGTGATGGACCCGGCGCTGATCGCTCTCCAGCGGCGCATCAAGCAAGCTTTTGATCCGTTGAACATCCTGAACCCCGGCAAGATCTTTCCGTAGCCGTACTCACCCTTGCGAGGGTTGTGATCGTCTTCGCCATGTGCCTCCTCGAAACCCTCGCAAGGGTGGCTAAGCAGAAGGTCACGAGCTAGTTTTGCGTCAGAGGTCGGAGGTCAGATGGCGAATGGCCGTCGGCAGCCGCGTCAGCAGGTCGCCGGCCACAACGCCCGCATCGCCGATGTCGTGCCGCGTAAGCTCCCCCGCCAGCCCGTGAAGGAAAGCGCCGCAAATAGCGGCCTCGAAAGGCGCGAGTCCCTGCGCGAGCAAGCCCACAATCGCACCCGCCAGCACATCGCCGCTGCCCGCCGTCGCCAGCGCGGGATTGGCAAATGGCAGCACGACCGCGCACCCGTCAGGATTTGCGATGACGGTGAATGCGCCCTTGAGGATGACGACGTGTCCCCATTCGGCTGCCATCCGCCGCGCCACGCCCACGCGGTCCGCGCCGATCTCTGCCTTGTCCTCCAGCCGCATCAGCCGCGCCATCTCGCCGGGGTGAGGTGTGAGGATGGACGGGCGCGGGAGACGCTCAGCCCAGCCGTCGAGTTCGGCCAACGCGTTGAGCGCGTCGGCGTCCACCACCAGTGCGGGCAGTGAGAGTTTGTCCGGCTCCGGCTCATTCGATGATGACTGGAACCCGATGCGCGCTTTCTTGGCGGGTGGCTCTACGCTCAGCAGACGGCGCACGAACGCAACGGTTTCCTTCTCCGTGCTCAGCCCTGGCCCGACCAAGAGCGCCTGATAGCCCTTGACCTTTTCCGCCAGCACCTCCACGGCGTCTGCTCGCAGCACGCCCAGGTCGTCGGGCAACGGTAGGTATGTCACCTCCGTCAGCTTGGACGCGACGACGCCATAGATCGCGCGCGGCGGGCACAACGTCACCAGCCCTGCGCCGACGCGCGTCGCCGCCTGCGCGGCCAACGCAGCCGCGCCGGAATAGTAGATAGACCCCGCGACAATCATCGCTTTGCCGAATGTGCCCTTGTGTGCGTCGGACGGGCGAGCAGGCAGCATTGCGCGGATCATTTCCGCGTCGGCTGCCTCCAGCGTGATGTCCTGGGCTAACTTGGGGTCGGTGCCGATGTCGGCGACGACAAGTTGCCCGCAAGCGGACGCGCCAGGGAAAGCGAAATGCCCCAGCTTGGGATAGGCGAACGTCACTGTGACATCGGCGGGGATCGCCGCCGGGTCGAGCGCGCCGGTGTCATAGTTCAGGCCGGTGGGGCCATCCACGGCGACGACGAGAACCTCCGAGGAACTCTGGGGCACTATCGGAAGTGGGGGAATCTCTGTGATCCCCCGAGTTCCCTGAAGTTCCCGCTTAGCTTTGACTTCACTCTTGACGATATTCAGGATTGTCGCCAGGTCGCCTCCAATGGGCCGTGCCGTGCCCGTGCCCAGCAGCGCATCCACAATCACGTCCGCATCGTGGGTCAAGCGGCGCAACTCGTGGAACTGGCCGTCGTCCGATGCGACAGCAATAGTGCAGCCCAAGTCGCGCACCGCCGTCAACAACGGATCGTTGGGCCGGTCGCGAAACAGGTAGCACGAAACTTGTGCGCCAGCTTCGCGCAACGCACGCGCGGCCACGAGTCCATCGCCGCCGTTGTTGCCGGGACCGATGAGGATCGTAGATTTTAGATTTTCGATTTTGGATTGAGCGTTGGCGACGCGGGACAGGATCGCTTGGGCGACGGCTGTGCCGGCGCGTTCCATCATGGCCGCATAGGAATGGCCCACCGCATCGGAGGCTTGCTCAATGTGACGCATCTGGTCAACGGATACGAGTTTCATATTAACCTCGAAGGCCGAGAGGAAATGTAGGGTCGCGCGCCTTATTGTACTACAAAGACATCAAGACAAAGAGTCGTTTTGTGTTTTGGCGTCTTGGCGGTTGGACTTGTGTTGTCAATGCGCTCGCCGCTCGAAAATCCCCTGCGCCCAATACCACTCTAGCGTTTCCCTCGCGCCGTCCTCGAACGGTGTGGGGCAGAGACCTAATTCGGCGCGCGCCTTGTCGGACGAGACGTTCCAATCGCAAAAGACGTAAGGCGCCATGTTGATCGGGTAATATGGCTCGCGGCGGGTAAGATAAGAAAGCGCTGTCCATAATCTTGCCAGCACGATCATGCCCCAACCTGGCGCATTGAGCCAAAAGCGTACGCCGGCCAATCGGCCGACGATGGCATTGACCTCGTTGTGTGAAAGACTTGGCCCGGAGACGTTGTAGATTTCGCCGGGCCGTCCGTTGGTCAGAGCAGACTCGATCATGCCGCACAGATCAGGCACATAGATCGGAAACGTCACGTGCCGCCCGTGGTGAACTCGCAAGGGCAGCCCCTTGAGCGGATCTTCAAAAAACAGCCGGTTGAAGGCATAGTGTCCCCACGGGCCATAGAATGCGCCGGGGCGCAAGATGATGGCAGGCAGTCCACGATCGGCGTGATACGCCAGTGCCAGCCATTCGCCTTCATGCTTGGAGCGCTGATAAGCGTCCACCGGCTGGCAGGGTGTTTCCTCCGTGATGAGTGTGCCGGGCTTGGGGCTGCCGACAACGGCGATAGTCGAGATGTGGATGAACCGCTGCACGCCTGCACACCGCGCTGCTTCCAGGACATGATAAGTCCCATAGACGTTGGTACCGACAAAATCTTTGTACTTGCCCCAAAAGCGAAACTTGCCCGCTGCATGAATGACGGCCTCGCAACCGGCGATTGCCGCAGTGACGGCTTGGGAATCGCGCGTGTCACCGAAGGCCAGTTCTGCGCCACAATCGCGCACGAAGCCGTGATCGCTGGTGGGGCGGACGAGCGCGCGCACGCGATGTCCACACTTGACGAGCAGTGGAATGAGGTTGTGGCCCAGGAAGCCGGTCGCGCCAGTGACCAGGATCATTTTGGACTGCTGATTGCTGATTTGAGATTTAGAGTTGAATGTTCAACCCCAATTCTACGAGTTTCTGCGGTGTGGGCAAGCCGGTGGCTTCGTCCCAGCCGCGCGCGGCATAGTATTCGTGGAGCATCAAGTCCAGGTCGGGCACATGCCCCGCCTGGCCGCCATCGGGCAACGGATCGAGTAACAGCTTGGGCAGTTTCTCCGTAGCGCGCGTCAAGCCCAGTCTGCAGTTGTAGGCGCGCTTGAGATTCCACGCCCGCTCGCCCGCGCGCATCATTTCCTCGAGGCTCCAATCGTGCCCGGTGGCCGCGCTCAACAGTCTGACGTAGGTGGATGGCGGCGTGGCTGCAAAGAAGCACGTCACCAGGCTGTTGCAGACGGTGCGCCAATCCTGGTGGCGCGCTACGTGATGCGCCTTGCCACTGTCCTCTAATCGCTCGGTCATGGGGATGCCCAGGTCGTCAATCGAGTTGCCCATTTCCACCAGGAAATAGTCACCCTGGTTGTGGCATGCGCCGCGCGGCGATGTGACATACGCCAGCGCCTGGCCGGTCATGGCGCGTGGATCGTGCATGGGCACTTCGAGGTTGTTGACGTGCACGGCCAATTCCTCCACGCCATAGTGCGCAGCAAGCGCCTGGCTGCCCTGTGCCAGCAATGCTCCGAATCCCTCGCGGCGTGCGATCTGGGCGATCAAGTCGAAGCAGGGCTTGGCGTCGCCCCAGCGCAGTTCCGCTCCGCCCGTGTCTGCCGCCGGGATGATGCCGCGATCAAACATCAGGTAAGCCAACGCGATGGTGTTGCCGGCGCTGATCGTGTCCACACCCACCGCATCGCAGCGGTTGCCCAGCGCGGTGATGATGGCAAGGTCATCCACAAGCAGTTGCGACCCAAACGCACAAATCGTTTCGTACTCTGGACCTTTGACCTGGCCGTGCGTGGCATACGGCCCTTCGTTGATCGTCACCTCGCGGCCACACGAGATCACGCAGCCCTGGCACGCGCTCTTGCCCGTGAGGATCGTCTCGGCCATCACCGCGCCGCCGATGCGACCGGCCTCTTCAAACGTGGCCTGCGTCCAGTACTTTTGCGGCATGTCGCCTAGCATCTGCAAATAGTCGGCTGCGCCCGCGGTGCCGGTCTCGCGGAAAATGGCCGTGAGGTTTTCTTCTCGCAGCGCCTTGTTGGCTTCCACGCGCAGGCGCTTGTAATCCTCGTCGCGCGCGTAAGCCAGCTTGCCCGTGCCACGCACGACCATCGCTTTGAGGTTCTTGGATCCCATCAGCGCGCCCATGCCGGTGCGCCCGGCCGCGCGCCCGTGGTCGGACAGGATCGAAGCGTACGGCACGCCATGTTCGCCGGCCAGACCGATGCACGCCACGCGCGTCTGAGCCTCGCCGACGTCAGTCTTGATGATGCGCTGCGTCTCGTAGATGTCGGTTTTGCCCCACAGGTGCGAAGCATCGTGCAGCTCGGCTTGATCGTTGTGAATCCAGAGATACACTGGCGTATTGGCGCGCCCGGTGATGAGCACGCCGTCATAGCCGGCGTAGCGCAATTCCGATCCCACAAATCCGCCGATGTTTGATTCGCCCCACAGGCCGGTTTGCGGCGAGCGCGCGCAAATCGAAGAACGTCCGGTCGTTGGGCCGCCGGTGCCGGTGAGTGGCCCGGTGATCCAGAGCAAGGGGCTGGCCGGGTCAAGCGGATCACGCTTCGGGTCGAGCGAGTCCCACAGCAGGCGCACGCCCAGGCCGCTGCCGCCGATAAAGTCGCGCGCGTAAGCGGGATCAATCGCCTGTTCGGCAATCTTGCCGTGGGTCAGGTCAACGACGAGGAGTTTGCGATCCATGGGCACCTCTCCTGGACGTGAGGTATGAAACGTGAGGCGTGATGGCAGTGCTGTTCACGTTTCACTCGTCACGTTTCACGTTAAAAGTCAATGGTCTTGCCGTCGTAGGCGTACTCGAACAGCCGGCGCATTTCGACGTCGTCGGGGATGCGCGTGCTGGTGATGGTCTGGTTGTCGTTGCTGGCGTTCGCTACCAGCAATCCCATCTCGTGGTCCAGATCCCCTCGTGCGATGCCGCAAGCGGCAATGGTGCGCGGCTGATCCAGCGCCAGTTGCAGTTGGCGAATGGCGGCGGCCACTTTGGCGGCAGCTTCCGGTTCGGTCGCGCACGGCAGGTTCAAAAAGTGCGCCAGTTCGCCATAGTGCGTACTGCCCGCGGCCCCAGCCGCGTCGCCGCGCGCGCAAAACTCGATGACATAGGGCAGGAACAGGCTCACGGCACGCCCGTGCGGCACGTGGAACACACCGCCCAACGCGTGACCCATCCCATGTGCCAGCGAAGCCGACGAATTGCCAAACCCCATCCCGGCGATGCAGGCTGCGTTGTGCATCTTGGTGCGCGCTTCCAGGTCGTTGCCGTCTTTGTACGCGCGCGGCAGATACTCGAACACCAGTTGCGCAGCCTTGAGACACGGGCCATCGGCGAAATCGTTGTGCCATTGGCACGTAAAGCCTTCGATGGCGTGCGTCAACGCATCCATGCCGGTATCGGCGGTCACGCGCGGCGGCATGCTCATGACAAAAGACGGATCCAGGATCGCAACATCGGGCATCGCTTCACGGCTGCCCAGACCCAACTTGCGACGCTCCGCCACACTTGTCAGCACTATGAACCACGTCGTCTCTGAGCCGGTGCCGCTGGTAGTTGGGATGGCGAGGAAGCGCGCCTTGCGGCGCAACCCCAACTTTTCGATGGGGTTGATGCCTTCGGGGTCAACATCGGGCCGCTCATACAGGACCCACATGGCTTTGGCGGCGTCGAGCGACGAGCCGCCGCCCAGGCCGACGATCCAATCGGGCTGGAACTCGGCCATGAGCGCTGCGCCGGCGCGCGCAGTTTCTATCGAGGGGTCAGGCTCGACGCGGTCGAACACCGCCACGTCAAACCCAACGGCCTGGAGCGCTTCTTTGACGCGGGCTGTGTGTCCCAGCCTGGCGATGACGGCGTCGGTAACGATGAAGGCGCGCTTGCCTTCCAGTTGCTCCAGGTAGCTGAGCGATTCTTCACCAAAGACGATTTCGGGGCTATTGAAAAACCACATGGTCGGATCTCCTTTGGGGATCGGCTATCTATCGCTGCAGTAGATAGCAGCCGATTCGCCAGACCATCGTTGCGCATTGTGTACTGCGTATTGCGTGTTCCGTGTTGCGTGATCTCTCTCTTTAGGGGGTTCCGTTTACGCACGCAAAGCACGGAATACGCAACACGGGGCTGGGACGATGAACCGTCCTTCGCAAGCGAGTCGTCGCTTGAGGCTAAACCGGAAATTCCGTATCAATCCGCGTGCAGCCTTCGACCAGCTCTTTGGCGGCCTTGACGCTTTTCATGATCATCGCCATGTTGCCCTTGAGCTTGAGCTGCCCGGTCACGAGG
>Ga0315279_10006186_pt1 | contig 15208 bp, 11 predicted proteins | sample YL17G06_20_MG_FD_203694 | JGI IMG/M metagenome (GOLD analysis project Ga0315279, IMG submission 203694) | Sediment microbial communities from Yellowstone Lake, YNP, Wyoming, USA - YL17G06_20 | ecosystem: Environmental > Aquatic > Freshwater > Lake > Sediment | place: USA: Wyoming | collected... | reverse complement strand
ATTGGCGGTTCCATCGAGGGACCCTTTGGTTTTCGTCTCAGTCCGCTTGTGGTCGCCAACTCGGGCCGGCCTTTTGACATTGTCGTGGGGCGTGATCTCAACGGCGATTCGCTTTTCAACGATCGCCCGGCATTTGCCACGGATTTGACCCGTGCTAGTGTGGTTACGACGAGCTATGGGGTATTTGACACCGATCCCGTAGCTGGGCAGACGATCATTCCACGCAACTACGGTCGCGGTCCGGGGGAGTTCACACTCAACATGCGCCTGAGCAAGACCTTCAGCTTCGGAGGAACGGCCGAAGCCAGACAACCTACGGGCTTCCCGCCCGGCGGACCAGGAGGACCGGGCGGTGGGCGCGGTGGTGGCCCTCCGGGAGGAGGCCCCAGTGGCGGTTTGGGTCCCGGCGGTCTCGGCGGAAGTAGGCCCCCGCCAGGCCTTTTCAGCGGCTCGGGGAGCAAACGTTACAGCCTGGAGTTCAGCATCATGGCCCGCAACCTGTTGAACACTGTCAATCTGGCGGCTCCGATCGGGAATCTCAGCTCACCGTTGTTTGGAAAGTCGAATGCTCTCGCCGGCGGAATGTTCTCAACCGCGACAGCCAACCGGCGGATCGAGTTCCAGATGATGTTCAGGTTCTAGCGGGAGGGGCGAGAAGATGAGACGATCCGGCCAGCTAGCTCGAGCCACATCGAGGGACCGCTGCACTCACTTTCATGGAAGGACGTCTCTCAGGTGGCGTGCGGCCCGCAAAGCAATGTTCCGCAGGTGTGTGTCTTCAGCACCTCTGAGACTTATCTAGCTTTTTTCCAAGCTACAGTTCAGTCCCTCGTTCGCCCCGAGCTTGATTTGGCATCCGGCCCCCATAGCTGACATCCGACAGTCACTGCTCGTTGGGCCGCGTGGTTTTCATCCCGTACTCTTTCCCCGCCGGGAATCCGACCACCTCATACCTCGTGGATCAGCCCGTGGCGCTTCAGCAATCGGTAGACACTCGACGCCGAAACCGAGAAGCCAGCATGGTCCGTGACCCAGCCGGCCAGCTCCCGCGGACTCAGCTTCGGCTGGCGCAAACTCTCCTTCAGGAACCGCGCAGGTCAGTGCTTTGTCTTCTCGGTAGGCCTTGCTTTGGAACTCGTTTCAGGACAACGTATTGAATACCACGCGCTGCGCAGAAAGCTCTCTTCTCGGGTTTGTCGCCATCTTCGTTCACGGCATAGATTTCGGGTTTGATGATGGAAATCTCCGGTTCACTATCCAGCCAGCCGTGCCCGGACGAGATCAAGGCATGTTTGACGTATCGAACCGAATGGACCAAGTATCGGCGTTCGTCCTGGGAAAACACAGGGTGACCTTCGCCCTTGAGTAGCCTCACATTCGCGTCGTGTCCCACGACCACGTAAAGGTCACCCAGCCCGGAAACTTCCTCGAAAAACCTTACGTGCCCCGAGTGGAACCAATCATAACACCCTGTCACAATCACCCTTTTTCGGCCTGAATGGTTTGCCGTAGGACGGAACGGTGGTACGGGGAAACCTTTCAAATCCTCATCCTTCAAAACACGATATTCGACGCCGCGAGACTGGGCGTGGGCCCGCTTCTGCGGTGTGTCGTCCGCCCCGTCCACTACCCAGATGTCAGGTCGGATCGCCTCAACTTCCAGCAGGACGTCACGCTCGACCTGTGCCTTCACGAGCCTTACTTCGCTGACGTAGCGCACGGCCTGACACAGGTAGCAGCGTTCCTGTTCGGGGAATTTTGCAGTTTTGCCTTCAAGTGCGCGCACCGTTTCATCAGACCATAGAAATATGTGCACTCCCCCCCACTTCGAAGCTTCCTCAAGGAACCGGACGTGTTTGGACCTCAGATCGTCAAAACTTCCTGTGACGGCGACTTTTTTCATCTTCACCACGGTAATGTGCCAGCCTAACTTTCACGCGTATCGAACCCGGAACCGGCTCCTCGGACACAACGTAAAGATATCCGCCGCCGCAACCGGAATACATGGCTCCTGCGTACCGGGACTGGTAATAATCCAGGATGGCCATCAGGTCAACGGTGATTGCCGGATGCCTGACCGTGTGAGGAAGGATTGCCCCCCAGCACTTCATGCATTCGTTCATGGATGCTCCGAGACCTTTGGTATCTTTCGCCAGAATGGTCTCGTAACAATCCTTGCCCGACTGGCCAAGCCGCCGGATCCATGCCTTGTCCAAGTGCCTTTTGCCCAGCGGATTGTAACCATTCGGTCGCTGAGTGACTGGCAAGACGTGAATCACTTCCTCCAACCAGTGCGCGATATCAGGGTCGTTACTGGATTGGATATGCACAGGAAAGAAACCGCCTTCGTAGGCATAATCATAGTCAAGCCTGCTGGCACCGGGAAGAATCAGGCCGGCCATATCCTGGGAGCCGGATGGTTCCGGCTTGCCTTTGTTCTCAGCGTCGTATAATTCCCGGACAAGCTGCATGGGATCTCGGTCCGGCAACACTCCGTGCCAGAGCTTCCTGGCGACCTCGCGGGTGCTGGTGGCCATTCCACATCGATCCATGAAACGGAAGGTGGGTTCCAGCCCGACGACGACCATGGATCCCGGCGGCGAGGGATTAAGCTTCGATACAAACGGTTGATCAATCCAGCCCCCGGCCAAGGCCATCCGATAGGGAATCCTGCTGATAACCGCGGTGATATCAGAGCCTTTTTGCGAATCCATAAGTGTTGCCGTTTTATATTGTGTCGCGGACGGTGCGTTTACCGGCTTTCCGGTCTACGTACTGGTGTTCGATCCAGGCATAGGTCTTTTCCAGCCCTTCACGCAACGGGGTACTAGGCTCCCAATGCAGTATCTTCTTTATCAGGGTGTTATCGCTGTTGCGGCCAGCGACACCCCTTGGAGCGTCAAGGTCATACTTGCGTCCGAGCTTCACTCCTGCAATATCTTCCACGAGACTCACCAGATCGTTGATCGAAACCAGGACACTCGAACCAAGATTAATGGGCCTAGCTATCAGATCGTCGCAGTGCGTGATCATTTCGACGCCCCTGATGCAGTCGTCGATGTACATGAAGCTGCGGGTTTGCCTGCCATCGCCCCAGATCGCGATCTCGTGCTCCCCCCTCTGCTTGGCTTCGATAACCTTGCGGCAGATAGCTGCCGGGGCTTTTTCCCGACCGCCATCCCATGTGCCATACGGACCATAAACGTTGTGGAAGCGAGCGATAAAAGTCTTCATCCCCCGTTCCGCCCAGTATTCTTGGCAAAACATTTCCGACATGAGCTTCTCCCAGCCATAGCCCCTTTCAGCCATGGCGGGATACGCATCCGACTCCTTCAGGGCTTTGGCATCGGGGTCTTTCTGGAGTTCCGTGTTGTATGCGCAAGCCGAGGAGGAGAAGAAGTACCTGTCTACACCTGCCCGATAGGCGGCCTCGATCATGTGGGTGTTGATGAGAATGCTGCGCAGGCATTGCACTCGGAATCTCTCAATGAAACCCATGCCGCCCATGTCGGCAGCAAGGTTGTACACCTCGACTGCACCCTCGCAAGCCCTTGTGCAATTGTCTTTCTCGCTCAGATCCATTGACAGACTCTCAACGTCCGGCACCCTCTGGTACCAATCCGGCAAGGGCTTCTTATCAATGGCGCGGATTCTGGTGAATCCCTGGTTGTGGAAATACTTGGTCAGTGACCCGCCTATGAATCCGCCCGCACCGCTGATGACAATGAGGTCATCGTGCCTTGGTGCAGGGTTGGTCGGTCCCTTCTGCTGTCTTCCCATTTCTGCTCTCCTTCAAAACGACTTTGGTCGCTGCTAACTGCTCCTTCAGCCTAAACATCGCCCCCATGGCTAAAGCGCTCACGCAGAGAGCGAACGCAAACGATTGTATGCCAAAAACCAGGACCGTCAAGCGCTTGTTGAAACGTTACGCAGGCAAGCAGCGACGTCATAGATCCTACGGCACGCTATAATGACTAAAACCCTTGAGTTATTTGTGTGATGGATTCTGATTCTAATAAGGTTGCAGTATTTCCTTGAGTCCGCATCATTTTCGGAACACGGGTTGGAGGGGGGCCACCGTCCACAATTCGAGATTCTGTATCCATGGCCGCAGCTGCAGTGGCGGCCAAGGGATTTCTTCCGCCGAGGTCTTTGCCCAGCCGCTTGCCCGTCTGCAACGCCTCGCTCGGGTCGAGGCGGCGATCAGGGCCGGCGCACGCTTCAGCAGCTTTCGGGAAGGGGCGGTTCGGTGGTCGCGCTCGCAATGTGTGGGATCTGCATCTGAACAACAGCGTGCCCATGGATATGAAGGTCGCGTTGGGCGCCGGATCGTCTAATGAATGCCACCCCCCGCTTGCAGGGGGAACAGCAGCCGCATGCGCGGGCTCTGGTCTGCCACGGTGGCTCCGGGCACAGGATCTTCGCCTGCCACGGCCAAGCGCTCAATCCAGGAGGTTCGAAAGTTCTTGGCGCAGCCCTGAATCTTCGGCTGGGGACCATGGGCGCGAGCGTGCAACGGAGATGCCCCGCACCTCGTGCGGATACCCGCCTGAAACCGCGCAGTAGAAATGATACAGGGCGTCATCGTGATAGACCACGGAAGGTTTGTGCGCGTAGGTGGAATCTACGGACCCGGGCGGACCGACGTCAATGAGGATTTCATTCACTTTGACCGGATGGAACGGATCTTTGCCCACGGCGAGGAGATCACGGGCCTTTCCTTTGGCGTCGAGGCCGTAGTAGAAGATCGCCCACTCCTTGCCGTCGAGCACCACACACGGATCGCTGGCGAAGCGCTCGTCCCAGCTTCCGTGCGGCCCGTTGGGGAGGATGGGGTTGTGTTCGTAGCGTGCCCAGCGCTTGAGCTCCTTGGATGTAGCCACCCCGGTCTGTTCGCGCCATCCGCCGCCCTGCGCTTGCGGAAGATCCTTGGTTTTCGCATTGTAGAAGAGGTAATACGTGCCCTGATACTCGACCAAGCAAGGTTTGTACAGCCCCCCCTGCTCCCAGGCGGCGCCGTCTTCGGGACGGAGAACGACGTCACCCATATCCCAATTCATCAGATCTTCACTCCAGCACAGGCCGATCACCGCCGGGCCACTCTCGAGTCCGGCATTCGGGTAAGCGTGGAAGGCGCCCAAGAAACTGCCGTTCACTTTTTTCAGCGTGCCGGGAGAGCGCAGGGGGTTCTCGCGCAAGATCCAGTTCATCGCCACGTTGTAACGCGTGATGGCTGAAGCGGGATCGCGGCGCAGAATGCATCCCAGTTTTTGCCAGTCCGTCAGATTCTTCGAGGAGGCCAGTCCTGTCTGGTATCCGATTCCGTCGTATCCGACGTAGGCCATGTAGAAGAGCCCGTTGTGCTGGAAGGCGAAGGGGCAATCGACCGACCGGCGGTCAAAGGCGTCTTTTGCTTTCGAGGCTTCCAGCACTAGCTTGCCGTACTTATAGGGGGTCTCAAATCGGCCCGTGCCGCCGGGTCTGCTATAATGCCAATATGCCCCGAGTATGCCGGCACCAGAACAACGCAACCATGCTCGGCGATTCATAGTGCACTTATCCGTACGCAACTGAACACTTGGCACCGCATGGTAACGGAAAGGTGACCCGAATGTCCATGGTTCTTCCGCTCGTGTCTCTCGCGCTGTTGTTTTCGGCGCCTGCGCTCCCCGCTCACCCGAACGACGTGCCGACCGTCCTCCTGGGAGTGGCGTGGTACCCGGAGCAGTGGCCGGAAGAACGGTGGGATCAGGACCTCGCTCTGATGAACGGAGCTGGGATACGCCTGGTGCGGATCGGCGAATTCGCCTGGAGCAGCATGGAACCTCAGGAAGGCTACTATGAGTTGGATTGGGTGGAACGAGCCATCGCCAAGGCCGCGGCGCATCACATTTTCGTCGTGCTGGGCACGCCGACCGATGCTCCTCCCGCATGGTTGACCCGCAGGTATCCGGAAACCCTGAGGGTGGATGAGACGGGGAAGGGAGCCGAACATGGGGAGCGCCGGCAGTTCTCCTACACCAGCCCCCGGTACCGCGAACTGGCGCACCAGATCGTTGAGCAACTCGCACGGCGCTTCGGCCGCAATCCGAATGTCATCGGCTGGCAAATCGGTAACGAGTACACGTACGATTCCTATGATGACTACTCGCGCCGACTCTTTCACGAATGGCTGAAGGCGAAGTACAAAACGCTCGCATCGCTCAACCAGCATTGGACCACTGCATATTGGAGCCAGACCTACGACTTGTGGGACGGGATTCCTCTTCCTGGCGCGCACGGCAATCCAGGACTCATGCTGGATTACAGACGCTTCGTCACCGACCAGTGGCGCGCGTTTCAGCGGAGCCAGATCCATGCCATTCGCCGCTACGCGGACGCGACCCAGTTCATTACGACGAACCTGGGCGGGCTTGGATGGGCCGCCCGCTTCAACCGCAGGGAAATCACCGCGGACCTCGATCTCATCTCCTGGGACGATTATGTGGGCCAGGGTCATCTCGATCCCTACCTGAATGGGGCTACCCACGATCTGGTCTGGGGCTGGAAACGCCAGAACTTCTGGGTGATGGAGGCCCAGCCCGGCTCCGTTAATTGGGCGCCGATCAGCAACACGCTCGATAAAGGGGAAACCCGCACCCTGGCTTGGGAGGCGATCGGCCACGGCGCCGATTGTGTGGCATTCTGGCAGTGGCGCAGCGCGCTCAACGGCCAGGAGCAGTACCACGGCACGGTGGTGGGGCCGGATGGCGAGCCGGTGCCGCTCTATGAAGAAGTGCGCCAGATCGGCAGGGAATTCGCGAAGCTGGCACCAGTCTTGAAGGGAACCACCCCGGTCTCCGAAGTGGCGATTCTGCACGACTACGATAGCCGTTGGGCGATCAATTTTCAGAAGCAGAGCCAGCGCTACGATCAGATCAACGTGTTGCTCGGATATTACCGGCCATTGCGCGACTTGGCGCAATCGGTGGACATGGTGGACCCGCGCTTTTCGTTGGATCGTTACAAGCTGGTGGTCGCGCCGAGTCTTAACGTGATTTCGGCGAGCCTGGCTCAACACCTGCTCGAGTACGTGCAGCGCGGCGGGCACCTTGTGCTGGGTCCGCGTTCTGGAATGAAGGACGAGTTCAACGCGCTCAACATTCAGCGGCAGCCTGGTCCCCTGACGGCTCCGCTCGGCGGTCGTGTCGAGCAGTTCTACGCACTGGTGGACGACGTGCCGGTCTCCGGCCAATGGGGCAATGGAACGGCGATGATCTGGGCGGAACAACTGTCACCGAAGGCGAACGACACCAGCGTGGTGATGCGCTACGGTACGAGCAACGGATGGCTCGATGGCCAGCCCGCGGTCCTTACGCGCCACGTGGGGCAGGGCAGCATCTTGTATATCGGCGCGGTGCTCGATCCGAAGCTGATGCGCGCCGCTGCCCGGTGGATGGTCGAATTGGCGCAGGTGCGCCCCGCATTCGGCCCCGTGCCGGAAGGGGTGGAGGTCTGCCGGCGAGTGGGTCAGGAACACCGGGTCTATCTGCTTATTAACCACGCTCGGCAAGATGCCGAAGTGACGCTGCCCCGTCCGATGTACGACGAGCTGGGCAACGCCGGCGTGGTAACACAGATCCAATTGCCCGCGTTTCAGGTGGCCATCCTCTCGGATAAGCGCTAGTGGCGTTCTTGTTGTCCTGCGGCGTCATGACCCAGATAGTCCCGCTTTCTTGTCCAGCAGAAAGGCATCGCACGCGATCCGGTGGAGGAGCTCTTCTGGGTTCTGTCCTCGAGTCCGAGCGAGTTGAGAGTAGTCGTGACCAGGGGGAGCTTCAACATTTCTCGCCTAAGCTCTTGCGTGCGGCGTGCGAATTCCGCGCCAGTCTCGGGGAGGGATGGGGGAGGGCTCATTGCTACTGCCCGCACGGCTCCTGTTGGACCAACAACGGGCTCGAGTTCACTCCAAAAGGCGGCGCCAGCATCTCGACGGGACAGATGGAAATGGCAGAAAGGTTTATTTTAAATGGGGTTAACGGCTAAGGCGATGCATTCCCAGGCGAGGCCACTGCCCAGCTCCGCGCTGGCCAGTTTCCACAAGGTATCGCCCTTCTCGACGCGGACCGTCTTTGCCACCTGGGACGCCGAAGGTGCAAGAGGCAAACGGATCCACGCGCCCACGCGGATCAGGTCCGGATTGGTCAACTGCGGATTCAGTGCGGCTAACTGCCGCCATTTGGTTCCGCTTCCCAGGTGTCGCTTGGCCAGCCTCCAGAGGGAATCACCGCGCGCGACGCGCACACCTCCGGCGGCGCGAAGCACAGGCTCCGGGGTAGGCGCGGTCCTGTGGATGGTCGGCTTAGGCGGCTCCGCCGCGGGCACTGGAACCGACACGGACGGTGGCATGGGAGTGAGCGGTGCAGCCAGCGGCGTGGCATTGCCCAGTCCCGGTAAATCACTTGCCAGCTGTCCCTGCCGAAGCTGCTTTTGCAGGCGATAGTAACGAGCGACATCGCCCAGGAGAATTTCTGCCGGCGGCGGTGAGGCGACAGGGATCTCGTCTTGTTGAGCTAAAGTGGGCTTCGTGCTCTCACGCGAGGCCTGAAAGCGCGCTTGGTCTTCCGGCAGGAGAATTTGTGGGCGCCGCATGTCGTCATCGGTGTACACATGCAGGCTGCGGGCAGGCAGGCTCTGTTTGCGTGCGCGTTCCTGGCGGGCAGCTTCGCCGAGGCTTTGGGCGAAACCCGGCGCGGCGCCCAGGCATAGCGCCCAGATCAGGATGCCGCCCAGCTACTTGATGTGCCGCTTTGGCGCTCCCTGCATGGAGAAACCGCTTGGCAATATGATAGGTGAACAGCTCCGCGGACCGACCGCTATCTAATCAAATAGCCGAAATAAATGCAGGTGGAATTCAAATATTTTCCCGCAAGTCACGGAGCAGGTTTGGGCACCTGCCAGCGACAAGCATCATTCTTCCCCAGACTCCAGCGGCTCTCAGGTCCTTCAATCCTTCGCGCCAGCTTCGCGCAGAGCCCGCACCATGTCGGCCAGCGAAACGCCGCGCCCGTTTTTTTGGTATGCTTATTCGTGCCTTGGATGACGATCAACCTGGGGGAGGAAATTCGCAGGGAAGGAGGGGCCGTGAAACTTCTCAATCTGGAATTCACTCGCATTTGCCACGACACTTTCCGGATCGCGGGTTCGCAGGTGATCTACACCGATCCTTACCGAGTGGCGAAGCGTGACGAAGCGGACATCGTGTTAATCAGCCATGAGCACTTCGATCATCTGAGTCTCGACGACCTGAAGAAGGTGTGCGCGCCGGGGACGACGATTGTGGCCAGCCCCCTTTGCCAAGAGGGCTTGAAGGGCGTGAAGGTGAAAGAGATTCGATTCCTTGATCCGGGCGGCAAATTCACCCTGGGCCAAGTCGTCGTCGCGGCCGTTCCCGCGTACAACGTCAACAAGTTCCGCGAGCCGGGAACGGTCTTTCACCCGAAGGCGGAGAAACGGCTGGGCTTCATCGTCACCCTCGACGGGACGCGCGTCTATTTTGCGGGCGACACGGACTTCATTGCGGAGATGAAGTCGCTCAAGTGCGACATCGCCCTGCTGCCGGTTTCAGGCACCTATGTGATGACGGCGGCGGAGGCGGCGGAGGCGGCGAAGGCGATAAATCCCAAAATCGCTGTGCCCATGCATTACGGGGCCATTGTGGGCAGCGAGGCCGACGCTCAGAAGTTCAAGTCCCTGGTGAAGAACTGTCAGGTCGAGATCCTGTAGTGGAGCACCTTTACGGTGCTCCCGGCGGGGAACGCGCCGGCGGCCACTCGTCGCCTCCCGAATAACTTGGACAGTTCTCAACGCAGGATGTCTTCGTGCCGCATCAACGGGTAGGCGATTCTCCTCGTCTCGCGGTGCACTCCGCGCACGGGCAGGCCTGGCGCAGGTAGTCGAAGGAATAGATTCCGGCAGAATGGCCGTCGGTCCAGAAAATCTGCACGGCATAGCGACCCACCAACGCGGCGCGTTCGGGCTTCAGTGGTTTCGCGCCGAGCATGGGGAAGGGGCTTTCCGCAACTGAAGTCTCGGCTCTCAGCTCCGCGCAGCTCGCGCACGGGCATCTGTCGCGCAAGTAGCGGTAGGGATAGACACTCAGGTGCCCATCCGACCACTCGATGGTGAGGGTATCGTTCCCGCCCGCAAGCTTGATCCTGGTGGGAGTGGGTTGCAAGATCGTTTCGCGCTCCCTTGTCCGTTGTCAGTGGTCCGTCGTCCGTTGCCGGCCTTCAACTGACCACTGACCACTTCCCCTCACTCGATCCTGATGTCCTGGCCCGTCTGCGAATTCACAATGCTGATCTTGGCCGCCAGCGCCCCGGCGATGTCGTGAAATGCTTTTCCACAAACTGTCGTGTTCTCGAGCGCCACAGGCCTGCCGTTATCGCTCTCGAGGCGGATGGCCGGGTCGAGAGGTATCTCACCGAGGAAGGAGAACCCGAGCTTGTTGGCGGCCGCGCGCGCTCCACCGTGGCCGAAGATCTCCTCGCGATGTCCGCACTGCGGGCAGAGGTAATAGCTCATGTTCTCCACGATGCCGAGGATGGGCACATTGAGCTTCTGAAACATGGTGATGGCTTTCGCCGCCACGGTCAGCGCCAGGTCTTGCGGCGTGGAGACAATCACGGCTCCGGTCAGCGGAATCGTTTGCGAAAGGCTTAGTTGGATGTCGCCAGTGCCGGGTGGCAGGTCCATGATCAAGTAATCCAGCTCGCCCCAGCGCACCTCGCCCAGGAACTGCTGCATGGTTTTGTGCAGCATCGGCCCGCGCCACATGACGGCCTCACCCTGGGGAAGAAAGTAGGCCATGGACATGATCTTGATGCCGTACTCGACGGGAGGCTCGAGCTTGCCCTCGATGACGCGTGGCTGCTCGTTCCCGCCCATGAGCGCGGGAACGCTCGGGCCATAGACGTCGGTATCCATCAGGCCGACCTTGGCGCCGGCGCGCTCGAGGGCCACCGCCAGGTTTGCCGCCACCGTGGACTTGCCCACGCCGCCCTTGCCGCTCGCCACGGCTACGGTGTTTTTCACCTGCGGAATCAAGTTGCCCTTGCGAGCCCGGGGGGTGGTCACCTGCGAGGTGAGGCGAACCTGAACGTCGGCCACACCCAGTGCCTGGACGGCCTGCCTGGCGCTGGCCGCCAGTTGGTCTTTCACCGGACAAGCCGGAGTCGTCAGCTCGATGGTAAAAGAGACGCGGTTGTCGCTAACCTCAAGGTCCTTGACAAATCCCAAGGAAACGATGTCGCGGCGCAAGTCCGGGTCCTCGACCGCCCGAAGAGCATTGAGGACATCCTGCGGACTGATTCTTCTGTGCATGATTACTCCCTGAGAGTCGTTGTGGAACCGTAGCCTCTGTCTCGCGTTGGCCCGGCAGCCGCCGTTGCCCGCTCCTGCCTGCCGGGACGTGTACAACGCCTCCGCGAAGCGCTTTCCGGCCCGGCTGCTTGCCTGTCGAGTCCCCCGTCCGGAAGCTGGCCGGAGCCCACCTCTACTATTCTGCCTCTCCCGCCGAAAAGCAACAATGACTTAGGTAGCAAGGGACAAGTTCCGGAGCGTGTTACCCTCTGCGGCTGAGGACAGTCGTTGACCCTGCCGAGAGAATCCTCTATCGTGTCGCGGGCGAAGGGGCTTTACCCGGTAGCGGGTCCCTTCTTCACCAATGAATTCGCACGAGTCCGATCAACGTTCATCTGCCTCTCGAGAACCACCGCAACTCCTGCGGGCTCTGGGACTGTGGGAAACCACCGCCATCGTCATGGGAATCATGATTGGCACGGCCATCTTCATCGTGCCGGCGGAGATTACTCGCGCCGTGGGCAGCCCGCGTGCCGCCCTGGCCGTCTGGGCGATGGGCGGGGTGCTGAGCCTGTTTGGCGCGCTGTCGTTTGCCGAGATGGCCGCCATGCTGCCGCAAGCGGGTGGCCAGTATGTTTACCTGCGGGAAGCCTACGGGTCGCTTGTCAGCTTTCTCTGTGGTTGGACGTTCTTCCTGGCCGTGCAGACGGGCGGCATTTCCGTTCTTGCCGTGGGCTTTGCACAATTCCTGGGAGAATTCTTCCCGCTCTCGCTCTGGCAACAGCGGGCGGCAGCGGCGGCTTCCATTGCGCTGTTCACGGCCATCAACTACCGGGGCGTGAAAGAAGGGGGAACAGTTCAATCCATTTTGACGGGATTGAAAGTCGGCGCCATAGCCGCCTTCATAATTTTGGGGTACATACTGGTGCGCGGATCGCCGGGCGGAGTGCCGTCGCTGCCTGCACCCACGGGCAGCAGCTTCGTGGCGTCGTCCGGCGTAGCCATGGTGGCGGTGCTCTGGGCCTACGAAGGCTGGAACACCTGCACGTTTGCTGCCGGCGAGGTGAAACGTCCGGAACGCAATCTGCCGCTCGCGCTCATCCTGGGCACGCTTGCCGTGCTGGTGATCTACTTGGGACTGAACCTCGTTTATTACCACGTGTTGCAGCTTCCCGAAGTTGTGCGGTCGCCGCGCGTCGGCGCGGACGCGGCGGTACGCATCTTCGGCCACACGGGCTCGTACCTCGTCACCCTGGCCATCATCATCTCCACCTTAGGGAGTTTGAACGGCAGCATCCTGGCCGCGCCGCGGGTTTACTACGCGATGGCCCAGGATGGCCTCTTCTTCCGCTGGTGCGCCGCCGTCCATCCGCGCTTCCGTACGCCGCATAGCGCGCTGGTGGTCCAGGGGGTCTGGGCCATCCTTCTCGTCGTCATGGGGACGTATGAGCAGCTCTTCACCTATGTCATCTTCGTCGCCTGGGTGTTCTACGGCCTCACCGGTTTTGCGGTGGTCATCCTGCGCCGCAAGAGACCCGACCTGCCCCGTCCCTACCGGGTCTTTGGTTATCCGCTGGTTCCGATCGCTTTTGTGCTCACCGCCACGTGGTTTCTCGTGAACACCCTGCTCGAGAGGCCGGTCGAGTCCGGCATCGGCAGCCTGATTGTCCTGCTGGGCGTACCGGTGTATTGGATATGGAGGAAACGTCCTGCTGCAGGACGAACGAGAGATGAATAATCAGGAATCGAGGGTGGGGTCAAAAAGGCCACGCCGCCCGGCGTGTCCTTTTGCGCCTGCCAACTGCCTGCTGCCTACTTTTCCACCGCCTTCTTGACCTTGTCCAGAAGATCCTGCGCGGCGGCTTGCCACGAGCTGGCCAGACCGGCCGCGCGTGTCAGCGCCTCGATTGCCCCCTTGTGGTTGGCCGGGGCGCCGGCCTCGTAAGCGTACCCCAAATAGTACAGCGCCCGGCATTGCAGTTCGGGGTTCGGGTCCAGGAGGTCGATCGCGGCCTTGAACTCCTGAATGGCAGGAGCATACTTCTTCGTCTTGCTGCCTTTCAGGTACGTGAGATAGCCCAGGTTGAGATGGGCCCAACCCAGTTGGCTGTCCTGATTGGCCTTGAACTGCTCGTCGCTCAGGCCCTCGGGTTTCTTCATAGCGGAGGCCAGAGCCAGGGCCTTCTTGGCATACGTCTCCGCCTTGTCCAGATTGGTCTGGCGGGTTGCGTCATCGTCGGCGACCAGGTTGAGGGTGGCAACGTTATCCGGGTCGGAGGCGATGGCCTTCTCGCCGTATTCATCCAGCTTGGCGGGATTGTTTGCCAGCTTGTAAGCGAGGAAGTAGTTGAAGTTGACTTGCGCGGCATTCGGGGTTTCCGGATAAGCCTCGACGAAGCGGTCGAGCCACTGGACACGCTTGCTCCCGTTCGTCTCGCGTTGGAGAAGCTGAAAGAAAGCGTACTCCATGTAGGCGCGCCATTCCTTTGCCTGGGCTTCGGCCTCTTCCACAGTCTTCTTCCATTCCTCCTCGCTGACGGCGGTGGGCCGGCTCGGCGTGCCTTCGGCCTTACTCTCCTCCGCGGCCTTCAGGATGACCTCGAAGACACTGTCGTTGACCTTTCCGCTGGCCACGTACGCCTTGGTGACGTTCATCATCAGCATCAAGTCCTGATGCTCCGCCAGCCCTTTTTCCCCGTATTCGATGACTTTATCGTAGTCGTTGAGCTTCAGGTAAGCCATGGTGTAGTACTCGTGCGCGCAGGGCATGAACTTGGAATCAGGGTGTTCCTGCGCGAACTTGTCCAGGGCGGCGATCTGCTCCTGCGGATTTTCCGCTCCATTGTACGCGAGCGTCAGCTCGTCTTCCGGGGTGTTGATCACGATGGAGTATCCTGGGCAGACCTCTTGTGCCATAAGGTGGCCGGCCCAGAACAGACCTCCGGCCAGCAGGACCATATTTAAAAGCTTGCGCATGAGAACCTCCAGCTTGGGACGACTTCTGAGGTTTGATCTTCTGCTGCCCACAGGGCAGAAAGCGCGGCGCCTCCCGCATGTAGGCTTCGCCGTGCTCACCTTACTGCTTCTGGAGTCTCCCCTCTTCGCCCGGCGCAACCATTACATACAACAGGACAGCGACAATTGCCAGAGGAAAAATCTTTCCGGTTCCGGCAACCAGGGCCAGCCCGACCACGTCGCGGCGGCCGCAGCCGACCGTACTCGGGCTACACCCCAGAGCCGTGCCGCCTCTCGGCTCGAGCCCCGGCGGGCCTTGAGACGAGCCAGCCGCCAACCCGGGGCCGAATTTGTCTGCGGTTCCTCGAACCCGAGTGTAAAATGGCGAAACCGCACCCGAGGTGAGCGAAGGGAGGGAGACGCCATGGAGCATTATGCGTGGGAGACCGTCAAGAAGGAAGTGCTGAACGAAAGAATGTCGCGGAAGGTGATCTCCGGCGAGAAGGCGATGATGGCCCAAATCTTCCTCGCCCAAGGCGGCGTTGTGCCTCTGCATCACCACGAGAGTGAGCAACTCTCCTACGCCATCGAAGGCGCCCTAAAGTTTGAGCTGGAAGGGAAAGAAGTCGTTGTGCGCCAGGGTGAAGTGCTCTGTATTCCATCGAACGTCCCTCACCGTGCGGTGGCGCTCGAGGATTTCTTCGGTCTCGACGTCTTCAGCCCCATCCGCCTCGATTGGTTGACGGGAAAGGACGACTATCTGCGCCGGTAGGGGAGGGCTGAATCCTCCCGCGGGCGGCCGGAGGCCACCCCTACCGACAGCGCAAGCTCGCCGAGGGAAACCATGGATCTGGGACTGAACAATCGTATTGCCCTTGTCGCGGCATCGAGCCAGGGGCTGGGAAGGGCT
>Ga0315279_10006185_pt1 | contig 15211 bp, 16 predicted proteins | sample YL17G06_20_MG_FD_203694 | JGI IMG/M metagenome (GOLD analysis project Ga0315279, IMG submission 203694) | Sediment microbial communities from Yellowstone Lake, YNP, Wyoming, USA - YL17G06_20 | ecosystem: Environmental > Aquatic > Freshwater > Lake > Sediment | place: USA: Wyoming | collected... | reverse complement strand
CTCTCTCCCCTCGATCGGCAAGATCAAAGTGGGTGCGAGCAGAAACTGGCTGGGCGTTCGCGAATCGTGAAGGTAAAATCATTCCTGTTTTAATTGAGACGTGTGACCCATACGAGCTGCACATTAGGCTTAACGAATTGCAATTTGCCGACTTTCGGCGCGAACCCCGCAAGGGAGCCGAGCGACTACTTGCTATACTTGGTGGAGGAGGCGATCCACCGCTTCCTGCAGAGTCAACCGCTGACAATACAGTACTGCTGATGTATGCTCATACAATGATCAGCAAGGGAAACATTGATAGCGCAATCGCCGAACTTAATGGAGCCATCGAATTATCGCCTAATGACTCTCGTGCATACGTCCTTCGCGGCGCCTGTCATCTGGGCAAGTCTAATTGGGATGCCGCAATTGCTGACCTTACTCGTGCCATTAACGGCAAACTCAACACGCTTGGGCTTTCACTGGCTTATACGAACAGAGCTCGTGCCCACATGGCAAAGAAGGATAATCCAATGGCCCTCTCTGATTGTAATGAGGCGCTGCGCGTAGACCCTAACAATGCTGATGCATATCTGCTACGTGGCGTGCTTCAGCGGGCGAACCTTGAACACGACGCCGCCATCGCAGACTTAACCGAAGCGATCAAGTTGAATCCTAAATCCAGCGAAGCGTTTCTCCAAAGGTCTCATGCGTTTCGATGCATTGGAGACGCTACAAAGGCAAAGGCTGATTACGATATGGCTATCAGGTTAGACCCTGAGACATCTCGTAAAATTACTCCCCCCATTGACTCAAGGGATTCCCGGATTGAAGAGGCTTTGCGTAGTCTGCATGCAGTTGGATTCTTAACACAGATGGATTCAATGACTCCAGCCGCCAAACAAAAAGCTCTAATGAGACTAATGTCCATAGGATTTCCAAAGGTATGGGAAGATATCGACTACCTTATCAAAAGCCTCCCGAAGGACAGGATAGAGTATCGAGTGGCTGTTATTTTAGAAGAGGTTGCAAGAAAGGCAGGCATTAAGAAATAACGCTGCGAACACTCCAGCCACATTTATATAGAAAAGACAGAAGATAAGAGGGTGACCTTCCAACCATTCGTTCCAGCGGGGAACCCACTGAACTGGTTGTTAGGCGGGAAACGAAGGAGATCTTTTACCATGGCAGGTGATCGTGAGATTTCGATACCGACGTTCGGTTGTGCTCAAGGGCTGGGCGCCCTCACGACGGGTGTAATTACCGGTATCATCTTCATTGCACAGGGAAAGCTGTCCTGGAGTGGTTTTGGTGTCTCTATGGTCAATTGCTTCCTGGTCGGGATTGTCCTTGGCCTCGCCGTGGGCGTTATTTACCGCGGCCTATTGTTACACGTAATGGTCGGAGGAGCCAAGCCTGTAGTGGGCTTCTTGACGGCGGTAATGTTGGCCCTCACATTGGGAAGCGGCATCTACGTTACCAGTCTTACGTCCAGACACGGTGGATCATTTATTTGGACTTGGGTCGAAGACAAGAAGTAAACTTCATCAAGTACGCTCTGATCTGGTGTCAAGAAGTAGAAACCTGTCCAACACGGCATCGGGAGGACGTCGATCGTGCGCCTTTGTTGATGCTCATCGAGGGGGGGAGATGATAACAAATGCATTATTTATTGGATGTAAGAAACATTTTTGCGTACATTGTCGGCGTATTAGTTGGGTTCCTGATTTCCCAAATCTTTGGTACCACTCCTATATTCAATATATCGCACCAATCGATTGGCTTTTTTATTGCTGGAATTATGCTCTTCATCGTTTTCATTTTCGGCAGAGTGGGAATTCGTTATCTTTTTCTCTTGGGGGGAATCGTTATGGGTCTCTTTGTTGAGCTTGTAAAGTTCTGAACTTCTATCATCCCTGTAGGTCTTTCCCCTTTTTTTAGTAAACCGGAAGACGAGAGGGAGGATAATGAACATGGCAACGTATACATGTTCAGGATGCGGTTATACAACCGGTCGTCCATCTGCTAGCTGCCCCCAATGTGGTGCCATAACTTCTGGGATAAAGTGTAGGAAATGCGGGCACGTAGACACCGAGTCTGCTTTTGCTAAGAATGGCTGTTGCCCAAAATGTGGTAGCCGTGGCACCACGTTCACAGAACTGGCAAAAAAGAAAAAACGGCGTGTGAGATGGTGGAAGTTTTGGTAATGACTGATCTCAATAGTGAAATGGAGACATTATGAAAGAACAAGTTAAGGAAATAACGGAATTGACTCCGGAAGAACTTGAAGTGGTTAACAGCATTTGTCAAAAAGCGCTGAAAGATTATTTTGGCGACCAGATTGTGGCGTGGTACAGGACTATATATAATTATTTACCTGCTTCTGATGAAGATGCCATTGCAGATTTTAGCAAAATGAAAAAATTAATGAATCCAATTGCCGTCGTTTCTGTTACCGGAATTGGCCTTTCGTATCAATTCGATAAGATAAAGAGAGAGCTTAAGGGGGAGGTGGCCAAATTAGAAGCGTCTTATTATGGAAAGAGCTTTCGTGTTTCAAAGAGTTTTGTGATGGTTGAGCCGGGTGGAGGAGGCGGTTCAATCCATATGTCGTATGATAAGGTCACAATCATACCTTGCAAGGTAACAATCAAAAGTTAAAAATGGGACAGAACACTTGTCAAGCGGATGTTTCCTCCTTTTTCTTGGAATCCGGAAGGATCCCGAGAAGGCCACAGAGAAACCCCAGCCCCGCTCCGTATATGATCGGGTAGGAAATCCGGGACCGGGATAGATCGGTGCGACCCAGGAGTTTTAGGGTATTGAGCAGCAAGGTAACTAGGATAAAGGATACTGTGAGATAAGCAAACCGCCGGAAGATGGGTTTTTTCGCCCTGAACACCGCCTTCGAATGGTATCCATTGAAGCCGTACGTCAGGCCAATGATAATGGCCGATACTACCCAATCCATCGAGGCCGAGGCCCAAACAGCGGGATGTGAGGTATCAATGACCAGCCTCTTGATTACCAGAATAGCGGCAGCTCGGAAGTTGAAGTGGACCTCGGGGAGGCTCACGGCGAAAATAAATAAGAGAATCGCAGGCATCCAGATAAAGGTAACCTCAAAAAATATCATTACGAGTAGATGAGGCCAAGGATCGGGTTTCTTGGAACTATCGTTACCTCTAGGCATTCTTACAGCCATTTATTGCATAACGACGAGCTAAGCCGCTGCCAACCCCAACGAAGCACAGCGAAATTGGCAGTCCGGGTTCACGCCCTCGTTATGCAAGAAATTTGAATTATTCAGACCTTATCTGTAAGAAGTCTCGCGTCTTATGTGTACAATTACTCTTGTCCAGAATAACTTTTTAAACAAATAGGCCGGTCATTTGGTTTGTGGTAGATTGAGTTTGCCAAACCAGTCTCACAAATAAAGGAGGGCCACTTATGAATCCATTTAGTAGCATATTCAGCCAATTATTACAACTGTTTTCTCGTACGGAGTTTCAGCACTTGGCCAGTGTCACCCTTTTAACTACATTGTCAACTCAAGTCCGTCTTCCCACAATACTTGTTGGGGCCAATTTGTGACCATGTGTTTTGTCAGCTGGGCCGCGCCTATACTCTCCGTAAAATCACCGGAGGTCTTCGAAGCTGCGAGGGAAAGTTGAAGCATTTGGGCATTACGGCTCCGAGCCATTACACCTTGTGACTCCTGCTATAACCACCCCACATCTGCACATTTGTAATCAGCTCTGTCTATGTACTGTACAATTGTTCCATTACTTCATTATAGGTCGAACGGTGAACATGCCATTTTAAAGGGGAAGCAGAGCGATCCGGTGGAGGGCGTTGAGAAATCAATGCCCCTTTCTTCATTTTCCCTTGCCAGCGGCCGATAAGCATCGAAAGGCGCTCCACTGCCTTTCCACCGCCTCTACTGACGAATCCGTTGCAGATCCGCGCATACAATGCGGTTACTGTCGCGATCATGAGTGTAAAGCTGCCTTCTTTCGGCGTCGATAGTCGTCCCCACGATGCGAATCCGCCTCTTCGCCCCCTCACCCCATCCATCCAGTTTGAAATTGGCTGGAAATCCCTTCAACTGCCGCCCATCCTTTGCACTGAGGCCAACGACTTTAAACAAACCGTCACCTCGCTGCTCGGGAAAGAAAATTGCCCCGCTGATTGGATCCTCGATCACGCCTCCGATGTCATACTCGTGCATCAGCGTGTAACCCCAGCTCCGATCCAAGTGCGCGGTTTTCCCTTCCAAAAACCGGATACCAAAGACGCTGCACGTGGGTGCGTACCGATCCTCCGCCCACTTCTCCCGCGCCACCACCACCAAACAGCCAGACAGAAACGCGAACTGCTTAGCAATATAAGTTCTTCCAGAGACGATCAGATCCCGCGACTTCAGCTTCTTGGTAGGATTGCGTTTCGTGAGCACGAGTTGGTGCGGATACTTAGCCGCCAGATCGTCGGCTCGCCGCCACTGAAGGGATCGATCACCTTGCAGAAGATCTATAGAGTAGTAGAGCCTCTCTTCCTCGGAATTCACTAGGCAGAAGACCAGCGTTTTCCCTTGGTCCAGTAAGAAGAATTGATCGAGCGAGTAAATGCACCGGTCCAACTCCTGGCTGCGCTTAGAAAATGGGAAAGTTCGGAACCGCTGCATCTCCGCCTGTAGCTTCCCGTCCGCTAGTCTTTCCCTGAGAACCTCGATCGCACCGCAGTTCAGGCCCGTAAAAGAGTGCGTGGTTCGCTTGGTGGGGTCGAGAATATGAATGTCATACTTCAGCGAAGCCACATAGGGGACGCTGTACCGGTAATTTGCGTCCGACCACTCGTGTCGTTGAATCTCTACCTTCGATTGGTAGAAAACAAGCTTGTCCTCGACCCGTATCCGACCGGGGAGGGAGATGATCTTAGGTCGCCCATGGTAGCTCGCCTCGAAGAGGAAGTTTGTTGAAAACTGGGGAGTGAGGTTAACGCGGTCCACCAGAGTGACATACTTTCTGTTCTTGTGGTCACCCACGACTAGGAGTCGCCTCGAATCGAACTCTTCACAGAAATTACCATGGTCCAGCTCTAGATGCATTGGTGCTCCTGGCCGTCGGTCGGCACTCAGCGAGATCTTGGTCAGGTGAAACTTTTTCTGTGACTCCCAAAGCAGAACCTCTGTAGCCGAGGCATGCTCTATGACCAGTTCTTGTCCGCTCCTGTAAGGGAGCGTGACCGCCCAGCGTTGAGAAGCCGCTATTTTTTCGCTGAAGCCCCCATCCTGGAACGATTGGTATTTCGAGCACATGGTCAGCAGCAATGCGGGTATTATACACTTAAAAAGATATCGCAACGAACGTCGTCCCATCACCTCCTTCCTCCGCAATGCAATCCTCTCCGCCCTACCAAAGGCGCCGATAACAAGCGGTTGGAAATTCCTTTTTCCCTCGCAGCCACATTAGAAGGGCCATAGGTATGACAGCGGGGGATTGAAAAAACGCATCTGCACGGCCGGCACCCTATATCCATCACCATATTGTCCGGTGATTGGCTTTTGCGACAGGTGCGATACTAAATTATGTGTTTTGCCCCCGGGCAAGCGAAGTGTTTTCGTATCATTCCCAGCAGTAATGGTTCTCAAGTTAGGAGCGGTCACACCGTCCTTCTTGTCACCCAACTTTTCCAGAGCACGAGCGGCGTCAGATCGCAGCGAACATCGCTTTTTAGACAAATACTCGATGAAAAGGTTCACAATCTCGGATTTTGCAATCCCCCCTGTTCCAATTTATTGACGTAGTACTTAAATCTGTCATCAGATTGCCACCGCAATTCCTCGCTTGTCAGCTTCGTGACCCACCAGTACGGCGGAAAGAAAAAACGCCGGACAGCGAAAAAACACCCCAACCAGTGCAGGGATTCCGACAATAATAGACAGTATTACCGTAATGAAGGGATGCTCAGCGGTAAAATTGCTTATACCTCCTATGTAGCCGAGGAGGATTGTGGAGGCGACAAAGATAGTAAATGAGACTGGTAGACGGATTTTATCGCGATCCAGATTCTTTTTAAGATTTGTCACTTTGAGTAACTCCGCCTTATTCCCATGAAGTTTTCCACGGAATGGTTGAGCAGGTGCCTCCTTCTCCCCACACACTTGCCCCCGGGCGCCGATACTCATAACGAACAAAAACAGCAATTCAAATCGTCCTCAACCGACTGGTGGCGCGCGCTTGCTGGGATGCTGAATAGTAGAGCTTGAAGCAGGTGCACTTCTTGTCTCCTCATGCGAACCCACACATAGTTCTGAAATACGCGTATTGAACTATTTGTTCCACAAGTTGCCTTTCACCTTTTCCCAACAGTTATTCTTTGAGGAAACGACTTCCCCGGTTTCAGCCAGTATACCAAGCGGGGCGGATTTAATCATAAAAGGCAACGTCCATATGGGTCTCAAAATACCCTCTACAAGATGTGGTTTTAGCTCAACCCCCCCCCTTTCCTGTGATATTCCACCCGAAAGCGCCGCCACCAAGTAAGCAGTGTCGCAATCTATTTTACAGTTATTAAGGATTTGTAGGCTCATCCAAAGCTTAGGCGGGTCTACATTCTCCCCCCCTTTCACCACAAAAGTTGGATCATCCTTATAAATTTGGAATCTGCTTCGGGTCACATTGGAATAAAACTCATAGATCCAATTTTGGACTGTATGGCGGTAACCACCCTTTGTAAAAGTATGGACGGTGAAAAATTCGGGATGAATATGTGTAAGTAAAGCGTCTGAGGCAGATTCATAGGCCGTTTCAAGAATTGTGGTGGTTGTTTTAGAAGATGCAACCCCAGACTTTGAAGGTAAATATGAAGAAGGAATAAAATTAATGTGGAAGCTACCTTTATCATCAGGTCGAAAGAGAAATGGGAGTCTTAAAACTGGTGGCAGGGCACAGAATAATGATTCAGTTACTTGTACTCCCTTGTGCATGAGCTGAATTGACAAACAAGTAGGTTCTTCCCCCGGCATGGATGGGGGAGCTGCCCCAGTATGTAAGAAAGGAAGTTGCATACCTCTATGCCCTTCTAACTTCTGTTTTTCAGGTAAGCTCTTCCTTTCTCCTTCGAATTGTCTCGGAGGGCGTTCGATCCCATAGAAGAACTCCGTACACATCTTATTTTCAGTAAACGTGATGGTTTCTTCCGTTAGTCCTATAGGTCCCAGTTGGTCAAGCTTTGAACTGTGAAATCTCAAACTAATTGAATCGAAATAAATAGGAAAATCCCAGGGATTTCCTATTAGGAGATCGAGTCTATATGAATATCCACCTGTAGAAGATATATCCCTGGAGACATTTGCCTCGACGCCGATAGGAAGTCTCTTAGGAGTCTCTTTCACTATGATGCAGTCATATAACCGCCCCCATTGATCTTCCTCAATCGGATCAACGAGAATTACCGCAACCAAGTCTCTCAGAGACTCAGGAATGTCGCAGTCTTCTCGTAAAATGGGGAGAAGTTTTGCGCGAGCAATTTCAGGGTCAAGCTTTCGACCTACTTGATGTTCAAATTGGGTGAAATCACTTTTGGTGTATTGTGGGGTTAATACTAAGATGACTTTCCTACTTTCAACAATAACCTTTTCCATTTCTTTGACTATAGATTGTCCCGCTTCGAAATCTTTGAAATCAATTCCATATTTCACGCCCCAACGATCAAGCGTAGGCAAAAGGATTTTTGTCACCCATTCTGAATCTTTATGGCTATAACTAATAAACGTGTCATATTTATAAATTGACTCCGGCATCGAATTCTCCTCTTAGTGAACCCATCTAACGTTGTTAATTACAATCCACAGCTCATCTCAACTAACATGCATCCAAACCTCTGCTGTCGGGCTGATGTCATTCGAATGCCGCCCTCCTTCAGCCGGGACAGCTCCGCCTCCATCAGTCTGCCAGCCACATCGCCGAGATTTTCCAAGGGAACCACGTTGCTCGTTCCCCGGCTGGCTCGACCACAGGTTAGGGGTAAACTCGCGTCGTAAGCCACCCCCGTTGACACATGGTCGGCGCTGGCCAGCTAACCCCGCTGGCCAGTACTTCAATCGCTCCGACCGCCTCATCGTTTTCGAGCGTCCTTTTTAAGTCCAGGATAGTCACTTTCCGAAGCGCTTCCCGGAGACGCAAGCCCAAGGCACGAGCCGAGGGTGCTCCAACTACTGCCTGCTGCCCGAAGCCGTGTTGATTCCAAAGGGCTACGGTGCAAGTCGACATTCTCATTCCCGGTGTTTGCCTCCCTGCGCCATTGTTCCGGACCCCGTCAAGCACTTCAGGAAGGGATGGTATGCGTGTCTGCTGCATCAACGAGATTGGCCGGAATTATTATTCAAGGGCGTCCGCCTCCATCTCCACTAAAAATTTATAAAAGAGGTCGAACTTTCGTGACAACTCTGACCTCATCTCGCTCATATCCTGCTCATCTGGTATTTGACCATATGTATCTCCACACGCACGGATCGTAGCAAGCAGCCTTGCAGCTTCTACAGCATCCTGCTCTTTTCCATGTCGCATCTTCTCTCGACGAAGAAATACTGGGAAGTTTTTGTGCCATCTATTTAAGACCGCATTGGCCTCGGTTGCTGTGAGCGGTACATCGTTGCCAATTATCCGAGGCCCTTCTTGTGTCCATGCTATCGAGATACCGGTTTTTCTATGTTGAGTAGGTGCGCCGTCTGACTCAACATAATCTTTGCCCCGTTCGCTCCCCATTGCAACCAGCAACTTGCCGAATCCCTTGTAAAACGTTTCATGAGTCGAAAGATCTGCGAATATGCGATTAGAGAGTTCAGGAGGAATCTCGCAGTTTGCAATGAGAACCGGGAGAATCTTCGGTTGGCCGGTCTCCTTTTCTCTTGACAATCCAAGCTCCAACTCAAGTTGAACCCACGGTGAGCGGATCGAACGCTCCGACAGCAAAGCGACCACGAACTGTACTTCCTCAATCGCTTTCTTAATGCGCTCCCTGAACGGATCCCCGACGCGCAAGGATGCCTCGTCTATCCACACACGAACCCCTTCATTTTCCAGCAAGCGCTTGAGTCGGTACGCGAATTCCCGATCCGCAGAGCTATAACTAAAAAATGCAAATGCCATTCCTCACCCAATAGTCTTTAAGCCTGAACTCATTGGGAGTCGGGCCAGTTTTCGCCCGTCCCTTGAAGTGGAATGTGTACGCCCGGCATGGGCCCGAGCTTATGGGGTGAAAGCCCCCTGTACGAGAACCTACGCTGTTCATGCTCATGAATATTACCACAATTACGCGTCGAAGGGAAGGGCGGAAGAACGCCCAACCCTCTGGAGGAAGCCGGAAAGGCGTTGACGAGTGGTACCGCCGATTAACAATGGGCCCACTCAATACGAGTGGCCGGCGGTAGTGCCCTCCTCATACGTTCTGGTGCCAACAAGGCAGGAATCGAAGACAGGTAAGTTGATGCCTCTCAGGAAGGTGTTCGCTTCCAGGAGCGGGTCATCAGCCTCTCGTGTGGACTAACCAACCCCTCGAAAAGATCCACTTGCCAATCAGTTCATATAATGTTTCGCCGAGCGTTTTCACAATCCGGTGTTGGACGGAGATCCGGGTTCAAAGACCCAAACCAACGCTCAAGAACCTCCAGTTACTGATCCGGGAAGCGATTCAGTGAGGATGGACCTTGGCGCATAACGGCTTTCGTCATTCTGACCACTCGACCGATATGTTCTGTGTACAGGGCACAGCCTTCCAGAGTCGATGTATCGGTGCCCTCGGCGGAATCCAGCGCCGTTCTCAACTTGTCGGGCAGCGGAAGCTTTCGCCCGGTCGTGAACAAGTCTCGACCGATGGGCGACGATAATATCGTACGAACGAGTTTCAGCTTCAGCTCTTTAGTGATTGCATGGGATTGAAGCTGACTAGCCGCCAATCCCAGGTTCACAAATTGTAGGCTTATGCCAAAACTTAACCACTCTGCTCCCTTTCCCGGAGAGACTCGCCGTGCTTCACTGGTGAGCAAGCCGTTCATAGTGTTCCAGCGCTGTCCATGTTCCTCCATGTTCCGGCGATCTTGCTCCGTGAGGATTCCGAGCTGTCCAGGTTTTTCGAGGTCCTTCCGGCGGTATTGCTCCTTGAGCATTCCGAACAGTGCTGTGCTTGCCGGTTTGTTGAACTGGGCAACCTGGAGGTACTCCTTGACGTCGTTTTCATCCGTTGCTCTGATTCCTCCGGGCATAAGCAGCGCTTCGGCCGACACCATTCCTACCATCACAATGGCGGCCTCTTTTTGGGAGAATTGTTCCTTCGTCTGGAACTGGCGTCCACCGATGCCCACAGTCAGCATACCAACGACGACAGCCCACGTGACATAGACGCGGCGGCAGGCGTGTGTTTCGAAACTCATCGATTTTTTCATTTCCGATTCTCCACTGCAATGCCGGTAAGTTTGGACGGCACACCGGGAAATGCAACCACAAAACCTTCCATCTCGAGCCGCACGGACATACGCGAAGCGCATTCTTGGTCTGGCAAGCTCCGGACTTTATCTAGACTGTCCAGCCCTTCTTCCGCAATTCTCCAGATCAAGAAGCAAAACAGGGCCGCCTCACGAGCGGCCCGTTGGCATCCCTCAAAGGCTGTGAAGTTCTGGGCAAACATCCTGTCCAATGCAGCCTTCAGGCGCGCGGGGAATGGAAGTCGAGATCGCAGGTCGCGCGCAACGGCAAATGAGGGGTGTTTCATCACGTGCTTCTGAAAATCAGATACAATCGCGTCTGACTGCTCGGGTGGCAAAACCGGCATATCAACGAAGACGTTTATCCCCATGACGAAAAACCCAAAATGTAACCCGAATTTGAACGCATCCTCGCCGAAGGCTGGATTCGCTCGCTCTGCTGCTTTCGATATCTCCGGTAGCATGTTTCCCACCGAGGTGAATACTTCCTTCTGCGACCCGCCCTGGGCGGCCTTGTCCAGTGTGGCTCTCACTTTTTGAATAGTCGACTGTTTTATCCCGGCGACCCTGAAGTGTTGCATCAAGCTGGCACGAACACCCTCGGACACTCCCGTAACGCTAACGCGCAATAGCACTTGTCCGAAGTACATGCCCGCAACCACAAGTGCGGCGTCGGCCTGTTGCAGGCCGTCCACCAATGGCGCCGACTTCTTCGGTGATTGCGATGACCCACTGGTTATCGCGTCGCTACTCGGGGGGAGGACAGCGTTGCCGGTCTGTAGCTTGTCCGTGGTGCTGCTGGTGGTGGAGGGTTTGCTGGAAAACCATGTGGGCATAACATAAACCCCTGCCAACGCCCCTGCGACAACGAGAACCCCCACCATGAGCACCCACCATTTGCTATGGGGTGGCGGGCGACCGGCAAGCATTTTCGCGAGCCGATCCATGCTCGCTTCAAAATAAACTGGCGACGGTTCCACTCCTTGCTGGAAGCGGAGTTTCTCAATGTCCTCAGGAAGAGTGGCTGACGGCCATGAAAACCCTCGCGTCATCACCGGAATGACATTCTTGTTGTGTTTTAAGGCATGGGCCACTTCCAACCTCAGCCAGTCATTTTCTTGCCAGCAACGATCCAGACTGTTCGGAGTTAGGATCACTACCATGTCCGTGCACGATTCGATTTCCCCGAACAAAGCTGTGTTAAACGGTCCGGAGCGCAAATCTTCCACGTCCATAAATACCTGGTAGGAGCGCTTCTTCAAAGCGTCCCGGACGAGCCGGGCGGTCTCGGCTCCTCCTTCGCTTCGGTAACTGATGAAAACCTTACCGGACATTACGTTCTCACCTCCCAGTGGCGCAAAGATTAGGTAAACGAATACATCCTTTTCGTTGAACCAGGACTGAATAGTCTGTCGATTGTCTATTTTAGAAAGAAATCTATACCTTTAAGGGGGGGTTGTCAAATGGTTTCGCTCAATTCGTTCTTCTTCTCAACTGTTGTAGATAATTCGCATCGACTTCAGGGTACAGGGTATTTGCTTTCTTCCCCACCTCAATTGCCTGCTCGACAAGCTGGATTGCTGCGGCGATATTTCCTCGTTTTTCTTCCATTTTCGCCCGAAGGATAAGGAGTTCCGTATATGACATCTTCCATTTATATCATGGACTTTTCATAGACTCTCCAGCTCTGTTTTGGTCAGCAAATGTCGAAAAAATCGATTGACAAGATTTCAGAGACAATTAGAATAAGGTAGGATTGGAGGAAGTTCAAAGAAAGCGGGGAATCAAGTAGGGAGGGGACAAAATGGTCCGATTCAGTGTCGAACAAACCGTTGTAACACGGATCGAAGCTGACTTGCTGTTTCTCAGATATTTTGATGTCGTTACCCATAGGACGATTTTTTACAAGAATGCCACCCACCTGAGTCAGGAACTGAAGAAATTGATTTCGGAGGTATACGGTAAGAAGATTTGATCTCTTATTCTGTATGGAGAAAGAGATACTCAGCCAGGTTGAATCCAGTATTTCATAGTTTCAAATAGACAAATGAAAATCATTTATAGTGCTGATCTGCATGGGCTTGAACTTTTGTATATTCAATTACTTGACTTGGCCAGAGATGAGAAGGCTGAAACCATAATCATTGGTGGGGACATTTTGCCCAAGCATGGCCCCTTTCAGACTTCCATTGAAGATCAGCGGGATTTCATAAAAGGGTTCTTAAGATCTTATTTGAGCGAGATTCATAGTAAATTGGAAAGTGTACAAATTTATGGCATGATGGGGAATGATGATTGGTTGATTAACACTCCTCATCTTGAGGAACTTGAAAAGGAGGGGTTATTCAGGCCTCTTCATAATCGAAAATGGCGGCTTGGAGATGGAATGGAAATCGTCGGATACGGGAATGTTCCCCCAACGTCTTTCAGCATTAAGGATGGTGAACGTATCGATATTGTCGGTGCACCTATGGAGCCTCAGACCCACACGGCCTGTATAAGTACCAGAGCTGGAATAACCCAATTAAACCCCAACTTCTATTTTAGACGTAACCTTACGATGGAAGAAGAATTGACTCAACTTCCAGTTCCCGAATCTTTTCAGAAAACGATTTATGTGATGCATGCACCCCCTTTCCAAACTAATCTGGACCATCTTTATGACGGCAGACATATTGGAAGTCGCTCGATCCGGCAATTCATTGAGAAGAATCAACCCTATTTGACCCTGCACGGCCATATACACGAATCGCCCAGAGTTTCAGGGAAATACTGGGAAAGAATCGGTAATACCCTTTGTATCAATCCCGGGCAGTCAACTCATAACCTACATGCCGTGGTATTTGACCTGAAAGAGGCGGGGGCAAGCCTGAAGCATACTCTCTTTGAATGAGGATTTAGGAGATTTAAAATGGATACCTATCGGGTCTTCATTAGTTATTCTCATGAAGATAAGGAATTGGTGGAAAAGATTGTTAAGACCCTTGAAGAAAATGGCTTGACTCCCATGTGGGATGAGAATTTTGCATGGGGCCATGGTTTTCCCGAGCAGATTAAGAATTTCATTGCTCATGCACATGTCTTTGTCCCCATTATCACAGAGGCTTCGAGCAAACGGGGCTGGGTTCATCAAGAGATTGGTTATGCGATGGCCCTTAACATTCCTGTATTACCGGTTACGTTGGATCAAGTACCCGGGGAGATGCTCCAGGATCTCCTGGCAGTGCCCTGGACCAATGATTTGAAAAAACTCAAAACGCAACTTTCTCGAAAAACATTCGATACGCTTGTCCGTAAAGCCCAGAAAAATTCGCCCCCTTTGTTTGAATGTGCAGAATTTCATGAAGACCGTACCATGATGATGGTTGAGTATGCAACGAAAGTGTCGGAGTTGGGCTTTCATGGCCATATTCGCCAGAAGGGAGCCTTGAGTTCCTTTCATATCCCTGATAAACCTATCAGCCATTCTGTTTGGAAACAGCGCTATGGTTCCTATGAAGTGAATGACTATCGATGTCGATTATTGCGTGAGGAGCGTCTTGCATTAGAGGAGCATGCAAGACAAAGCGGTTGCAGCCTGATTATAGATCCTTATCTGAGCTATGTAAAATACGGGCCTGAGGCGAGAAATGTTAGGTTGGAAGCCCTTTTGGAATTTCTGGAGAAGAATTCAATACCCAGAGAAAAAGTAAAAGTGGCTATAAACAAACGGATGCCAACAGGAGAAAATTTAACCATCGTGGGTGATTGGTTTGCGGCTGAATCTATCTCAGCAGCCCTTGGAAAAGGGTATCAACAGACCATCTTCACTCGCCATGCTCCCACTGTTCGAAAACGAATAGACTTATTCGATCAGGAGATCGAGGATTTACTCAAGGCCCGGGGAATTAAATCCGAATCATCTAAGGAAGCTGCCATAGCCGAGATAAAAAGAATATTGCTTAAGTTGAGAAAGGGAACTAAAGCTTGATAGGTAAACACCTGAACATTTCGGGTGGGTAATCAAACAATGAGAATTTTTATTAGTTACGGTCGGGATGAGCATAATGAGTTGGCCTGCCGTTTAAAGGAAGACCTGAAGGCTCGTGGTCATGAGGTCTGGTTCGACGAAGACTGCCTCAGGCCCGGCTTCGATTGGGAATATTATATTGAGGAAGGATTACAATGGTGTGCAACTGAACCGAGGGACGGTCGAGTAGTACTTCTAATGACACCTCACGCCATACGCCGTCCTGATGGCTATTGTCTCAATGAAATAGCCCGGGCTCTTTATCGCGGACTTTTAGTTGTTCCGGTGATGGTGGTCTGGTGTGAGCCGCCTCTTTCCATCTGTCGCATTCAATGGCTGGACATGCAGGACTGTATTCCTGTGGCAGAGAACCCGGAGAGATATGAACTTAAACGAAACCTCCTTATTCAAGCTTTAGAAGAAGGGAAAGTCGATTTTGAAGCTACCCAGTCCGCCCTTTTTCACCATCTTCAACCTCTTGACTTTTCAGCCGATATTGCCCAGCATGTACAAAATTTTGCAGGCCGCAAATGGATATTTGATCGCATTGATACCTGGTTAGATACTCCTAATGCGTTGCGAATATTTTGGATAAATGGAAGCCCAGGAGTTGGGAAGACAGCTATTGCTTCATATCTCTGCCATAAACGACGAGAAGTGGTTGCTTTTCATTTATGTCGTCATGGTCATGATGATAAGTCCGATCCTAAGCGATGTGTGCTCTCCCTGGCTTACCAACT
>Ga0315279_10006184_pt1 | contig 15212 bp, 10 predicted proteins | sample YL17G06_20_MG_FD_203694 | JGI IMG/M metagenome (GOLD analysis project Ga0315279, IMG submission 203694) | Sediment microbial communities from Yellowstone Lake, YNP, Wyoming, USA - YL17G06_20 | ecosystem: Environmental > Aquatic > Freshwater > Lake > Sediment | place: USA: Wyoming | collected... | reverse complement strand
GCAGCGGCGTCCAGGCCGAACGCGCTGCCGCCGCTGAGGAGGACGGCATGGACGCGCTCCACCAGGTTGCCGGGGCGCAAGAGGTCAGTTTCGCGGGTGCCGGGGGCGCCTCCGCGCACATCGACAGCAGCGACGACGCCCCCCTCGCACAGGATGACGGTGCAGCCGGTGGCCGCCCGCCTATCGGTCCAGTGGCCGACGCGCAGGCCGGAGACAGACGTGATCGCATCGAGGGGCAACTTCTCCCTACTCTCGCCCTACTGCTGCTCCCCCCCAAAGTGCCTCATGATTGCTCGAGTCTCTGACCTCCGGAGCACTTCCACAAATCCCGCCTGGCGAAACGCGGATACCACACCGGTATAGCCATCGCTGCCAGATAGGCGGGTTCCCTTCGGTTCGACCGGATACCCTTCGACAATCCTTGCGCCGTGCGCCCTGGCGTACTCCACAGCGCCTGTGAGCAGGGGCACCATGATCCCCTTACGCCTGAACGGCTTCGCCACGAAGAAGCAAACGACCGACCAGACGGGCTTGTCGTCGACTCTTTTCAGCGTCCGCGATCGCTCCAGAGCCGGATACGCTTCTCTAGGAGCTACCGAGCACCAAGCGATGGGCTCGCCATCAGCATAGGCCAGAAGACCTGGGATTTCACCCGAATCAACTATCGCCTTCAGCGCTGCCTTGTTCTTCTGACCCACTTGCTGTGCGAACTGAGCCCGCGTCAATCGCCACCACATGCACCAGCATCCGCCATAAGCCCCGTGCTCCTCGAACAGTCTCTCCAGATCGCCCCAGCGGTTGGGGGTCACGGGATGGAACGCGAGGGCCGGGAGTGGCTGAGGCTGCCGACTCTTCACTCGATCCACCGTGCGACCTTGGAGTCGGTTGCCACCACTTCCGGCACCTCGACGATCCTGTCTATCACCGCATCCATGGAGGCGATGTCATCGCCCTCCACGATGGCAATGGCATCGGGCGTTCCCAGGAGTGCGTCGGCCTTGGCCACGCCCGCTATCTTGCGAATAGCTTGCACCACCCTGCGCGGCTGCTTCGTAGTGATGAAGACATAGGCCCAGACCTTCAATACCTTCTCCTTCGGCTAGCGGTTTCGATCAACGGCACCGCGCACCTCGGAGCCGCCCAGAGGTTAGACAATGTCATCAGTCACCCGCCGCAGCGTATGCCGCGGGCACCTATTGTCCAGGCGAGAGCGAATACGGTAGCGGCCAGTCTACTAGTACTTCTCCCGCTCCCAGGCTATGGACATGCCCATGCCGCCGCCTATGCACAGCGTCGTCAGGCCCCAGCGGGCACCACGCCGCTCCATCTCGTAGGCCATGGTACCCACCAGGCGGCCGCCGGTGGCCCCCAGGGGGTGGCCCAGAGCGATGGCACCGCCGTTGACGTTCAGCCGCTTATCCCATTCGTTCGAGCCCAGCTCGCGCATCACCGCCACGACCTGGCAGGCGAATGCCTCATTGATCTCGATGAGGTCGAACTGATCAAAAGTCATGCCAGTGCGCTTGAGCAACTTCTGGGTGGCGGGCAGTGGGCCGATGCCCATGATCTCGGGGTCGGTGCCAATGGTGGCGGCACCACGGAAGGTGAGCAGTGGCTTGCAGCCCAGCTCCTTGGCCTTCTCCTTGGACATCAGCAGCATCATGGTGGCGCCATCGGTGCGAGGGCAGGAGTTGCCCGCCGTCACCAGGCCGCCCTCCTTGTAGGCCCCCTTCAGCGTGGCCAGCTTCTCCAGCGTACTCTCGCGGCGAGGGTTCTGGTCCTTGTCGATGGTCACGGTGCGACCATCAAGGTACTCGATGGTGAGAGGCATGATCTCCCGGTCGAATTTGCCCGCGTCTTGAGCAGCGACTGCCCTCTCCTGGCTCGCCTGGGCGAACTTGTCGGAATCCTCGCGCGAGATCTTGTAGACCTCGCTCAGCTTCTCCGCCGTCTGACCCATGTTCAGGATCCAGTGCTCCTTGACGTTGAACCACTGGGGCAGCAGCTTGGCCTGCTTGTCCGGGTACATCTGCCAGTTTTCCCGCTTCATGAACTCCATCATGACCTGGGGGTTGTCCACGGAGAGGGCATCGCCTCCGGGCGGTATGGGGCCGACGCGATCCATGGTCTCCACGCCACCGGCCAGAACAATGTCCGCCATGTTACACATGATGGCGTGAGCACCCATCGTTGCCGCCTGAAGGGAAGAAGCGCACTGCTTGTTCAGGTCGGTGGCGGAGATGGTGTCCGGGAAGCCCGCCTCGAACACGTACATACGAGCGCGGACCAGAGCGCCCACCAGTTGCGCCGAGCCTATGGAGATCTCGTCTATCAAGTTCGGATCCAGCTTGTTCCGCTCGACGATGGCCTTCATCAAGGGCACCACCATCTCCACGTGAGTGATGTCCTTCAAGACCCCTCTCGCCCCCGCCCTTGCGAAGGGCGTGCGCACAGCATCAACAAGGACCGCCTCTGTCATTCTCTTCCTCCTTTCAGCGGCTTACGATGCTTGATTCACCGCTGACAACGCGGGCAGAAGTGAGTGCTCCGCCCGCTCACCTTGATACGCTCGATGGACGTGCCGCAGTTGCAACAGGGCTCGCCCGTCCGTCGATAGACCTTCACATGCCACTGGTGCTGGCCTCCCCGGCCCTCAGCGTCCACATAGTCGCGGAAGCTGCTGCCGCGATGGCCCATAGCCTCCAGCAGAACCTCCCTGATGGCCTTGCCCAGCCGCCTCAGCTCACCGGTGGCCAGGCTCTTGGCCGACCGGCGGGGGTCGATGCCCGCCAGAAAGAGCGCCTCCTCCGAATAGATGTTGCCCAGGCCGGCCAGCGCTCGCTGATCCATCAGCACTGCCTTTATGCTAGCTGATCTACCATCTATGCGCGAGCGCAGGGACTGCGGGGTCACGCCCTCCAGGGCATCGGGCCCCAGCTTGCCCACGATCGCCTCCGGTTCTTCCACCAGCCACATGCCACCCAGCTTGCGTAGGTCAGTGTAACGCAGTTCGCTGCTATCATCCAGAGAAAAGCAAATCTGGAGATAGGGATCATCTGGTGCGTCCTTGGGTCGATGGAGGATGGCGCCCGTCATGCGGAGGTGGACGATGAGATGGCGACCGTCGGAGAGGCGAAAGAGCAGGTACTTGCCCCGGCGCGAAACATCCTCAATGCGCCGCCCGGGCAGGGCGCAGGCAAACTCGGCCGGCGACGGCCAGCGGACGATACGCTCCGCCCCCGGCAATATTCGGACGCGGCCGAAGGTTCGCCCCACCACTCGCGACAGGAGATCGCGGCGGATCGTTTCCACTTCGGGTAGCTCGGGCACCTCTGCCCCCTCCGTGCGTGCGGCAGACGCTCCCGCGTTCACCGCCTGCTGGCGTGCGTGCTCTACGGCCAGGCGATCGCCACCAGCAATCACCCGACGGCCCTGGCCGTGGCCAGTGCCGTCGGGTAGTGCTGTCGACTACACGCCGTGCAGGTTCGATATTGGCGCGAAGCCCTAGCTTATCGTAAAGTGCAAGCTCGTCAGGTGCTCGTAACCGCCCCCGCTGTCCACGGACAACTCGACCGTATACGTTCCATGGATGTCGGCCCACTCCGTGCCAGCGATCTCGTACCAGAACCAGAATTTCGCCCACCACTCCCCAGGCTCCGCTGGGCCATCCTGACAATACTCCTCGAAGTCATAGAGCGAATCGTCGGGGAGATACCACGACGCTTGGACGCACAGCTCGGGCACTGTGATGTGCTCGAAGTACAGCCAGGCGTACACGCGGGGATCCTCTTCATCGAAGGAAGTCGTCTCGCCGATGGGGTCGTAGGGCTCTGAATCCTCAACGTTCTGGGCTGTTGTGGCCTCAACGAGCTCGAAGTCCTCTGCCGTCGGCGTTGGCGTCACACCGGGCGTCGGTGTGGGTCCCGGCGCGGGCGCGCCGCCGATCGACATGTCGCAGCTTACCGGTGTCGTGACCAGGATGAAGAAGGCGTCGTACTGGTCGAGGTCCGTCATGGTGGAGCTATCGGGCAGCGCTGGGAAATATCCCTGCCAGCCGGCAGTCGTGTAGCGGTAGGCCGCCGCGTACTTGCCCTCGGCGCAGGCGAAGGCCTCCTCCGGTGCTGTGCCATCGGCGCCTGTCCAGCCCACGTTCTGCCAGCCCACCGCCCACTCCAACGTTCGAGTCGCCCCCGGCGCCGCTTCGACGGGCATCGGGCAGCTGACGGACTCCGTGATGAGGATTAGGAAAGCGTCGTACTGGTCGAGCTCCGTCATGGTGGAGCTATCGGGCAGCCCCGGGAAGTAGCCCTGCCAGCCGGCAGACGTGTATCGGTAGGCCGCCGCGTACTTGCCCTCGGCGCAGGCGAAGGCCTCCTCCGGCGTGCTGGCGGCCCCCGTCCACACGGCGTTGTGCCAGCCCGGCCCCCACTCCACCGTCCGCGTTCCTGCCGAGCTCGGCACCAGTTGGATGTTCAGGTCGGTGACGGGCGGTGGAACCGTCACGGACGCGCTGGTCTGGGTCACGTAGCCCTCCTTCTCCACCACCACGCGGTAGGTGCCCGCCACCACATCCCAGCCGTAATGGCCGGCCTCGTCGGTAAGTTGCGGGTTGACCTGAGGCTTTATCGTAGGCGAAGGTGGATCGCCGGCGGTCTCGTAGGGGTTGGCGTCTGCCCAGGTGCCACCGTCCAACCTTTGCAGCGTCACTGTGGCCTCGGGAATCGCGGCGCTGGTGACGGCGTCGGTCACGAAGCCGCTGGGGTCGACGAGGGTGAGGCTGCCAATGGTGACGGTGATGTTGGTGCCGCCGCAGTTGATACTTAGCGTTAGGGTAAAGGTATCGCCAGCATCGCCAGGAGGCGTGGGGAAAGTGACCTCCCAGACGGTGCCGCCGTCCTTGGTCATCGCATAGGTCTGCAAGTAGCCGCCAGGGCCAGAGACGATCAGATTGACACTGATGGGGTCGCTGCCGTCAGGGCAGACGATGGGCACCGCGATTGTGTTGTTGCCCGTACTGGGCGGACGGGTCAAGAAGATCGTCTGCGTCTGGGAACTCCGGCTTGGCGAAAAGCCGTTCACCTTGATCCCCGAGTAGTCAACCACCCCCGAAGCCAGCGTTTGCTCCGCCGAGTCTATGTAGACCCAGAAGGCGTAGAGTTGGTCCTCGGTCCCCCGTGCGCTGAAGGAGACGCGAGCCGAATCCCCCTGATAGCCCGCGGTGTTCACCTCCACCACCTGCCAGCCGGAGGTCTTGCGCGCTGTATCCCCACTTGTGCCCCAGGCCTGGGTCTGAAAGGTGCCAATGACGGTATCCGTGTCAGTTAGACGCACCTCCCAGCTAAACTCATCGTACCCCGTGTAGTCGTAGGTCCAGATGTTGTAGGCGAAGCGAAGGGCGTTTTCGGTGATGGTGAAGTCCTGGTACAGCTCGTTGGGCCCCATGGGCTGGTACTCGCCCGCCGACGGCTCCGGCTCACCCAGACGGGCCATGTAGTTGCCCTCCAAAGGGCTCGCCACAACACCAGCGGCGATGGTGTCATTGCCCACCACAGTCACACTTTGGGTGACCGTCCCTCGGGTCCAACCGTCCAGATCACCTGTCTCAAATCCCCGATTGGTGACGGCGGCTGCGGCCGGGTGGCTGCCAACGCCCGACAGGAAGAGCCACAGAGCCACGGCAGAGAGAACGAGGAGCGGCAGCAAGCGAGTCCACGACCTCATGGCTCCGTCTGCGCCGTCACCCCTGCTCCTGCGCAGCCGGGCGCGCAGGATAGAAGACGCCCGTTCTGGCTTCAGATTACCCATGTTTGCCTCCTATTACGCTGCGGGCCAAGAACCAGAGCTGTCCAAGCCCGCGACAATCAACGAACAAAGTATAACTTGCGAGGGTGGTCGTTGGTTAACCTACTCCATGTCCCCCCAGTTCTTGCCCACCTTCGTGTCCACCTTTAGCGGCACCTTCATCTCCAAGGGGCGGGGCATGATGTCCACCACCATCTCCCGCACCTCTTCCAACTCCGCCGCCGGGCACTCGAAGATCAGCTCGTCGTGCACCTGTAGGATCATGCGGCTGGCCAGACGGCGAGCCTGCATCTCGGCGTCGATGCGGTTCATGGCGATCTTGATGATATCGGCGGCGGTGCCCTGCACCGGCATGTTTATCGCCGCCCGCTCGGCCGCCTGGCGGACGTTCACGTTGGGCGAGTTGATCTCGGGGATGTAGCGGCGGCGGCCCAGAAGCGTTTCGGCGTAGCCCCGCTCCCGCGTCCGTTGCACCGTCTCCTCGCTGTACTTGCGGATGCCCGGGTACTTGGCGAAGTAGGTCTTGATGAACTCCGCCGCCTCCTCCCGCGAGATGCCCTCGCGCTGGGACAGCCCGAACTCGGTGAGGCCATAGAGCACGCCGAAGTTGAACACCTTGGCCCGCCGCCGCATCTCCGGCGTCACCTCAGACAGTGAGGCTCCGAACACCTGAGAGGCGGTGGCAGCGTGGATGTCCTCGTCCCGCTCGAAGGCGCCGACCAGCCCAGGGTCTTCGGTGATGTGGGCCATGATCCGCAGCTCGATCTGGGAGTAGTCAGCCGAGAGAAGCAGGGGATCGGGCCCGACGCCGCCGGCCACGAAGGCCCGCCGCACCTGGCCGCCCAGCTCCGTGCGCACGGGGATGTTTTGTAGATTAGGATTGCTGGAGGAGAGGCGGCCGGTAGCGGTCGCCGTCTGGTTAAAGTCGGTGTGGAGGCGGCCTGTGCGGGGGTTGAGCAGGCCGGGCAGGGAATCGACGTAGGTGGACTTGAGCTTGGTGAGCTCGCGGTACTCGTGAACATGGTCGACAATGGGATGAAGCCCGCGCAGGCCCTCCAGGGACTGGGCGTCGGTGGAGTAGCCCAGCTTGGTCTTGCGCGTCTTGGGCATCCCCAGTTGCTCGAACAGCACCTGGCTGAGCTGCTGAGGCGAGCCGATGTTGAAGCGGTGGCCGACCGCTCCACAGATCTCCTCCTCGACCCTGGCGATCTCGCCAACCAGCGTCTGAGACATCTCCCGCAGTACTGCCGCGTCCAGGGCCACCCCCGCCATCTCCATGCGGGCCAGCACCGGCACGAGGGGCATCTCCACCTCCACGAACAGAGGCGAGAGGTTCTGCTGGCGTAGCTCCCCCTCCATCAGCGAGCGCAGGCGGCCGGTCATGTCGGCGTCGGCGCAGGCATAGCGGCCGGCCATCTCCATGTCCACGTCAGCCATGGAGATCTGCTTGCTCCCCTTGCCGATGAGCTCGCTGATAGGCGTCATCTCGACGCCCAGCCGCTTGGAGGCCAGCCATTTGAGAGAAAGTGCGCCCCCACCCTCGCCCAGCAGGTAGGCGGCGATCATCGTGTCGAAGGTCACGTTGCGGGTCCAGACGCCCTCGCCAGCCAGGATGAGCATGTCGTACTTGGCGTTGTGCGCCACCTTCTCGATGCCTTCGTCCTCGAACAGGGGCCCCAGCCGCCGCAGCACTGTCGCCAGCGGAAGCTGACTGGCGGCCAGGCGGTGGCCGACGGGGATGTAGTAGGCTTGGCCCAGCCCCAGAGCGATGGCGATGCCCACCGGCCGCGCCCGCATGGCGTCGATGTTGGTGGTCTCCGTGTCGAAGGTGAATGACCGCTGGGCCTCGATACGGCGGGCCAGGGCTTCCAACTCCTCCTCTGTCTGCACCAGGCGGTAGTCCACCCCAGCGGCGGCTTCTTTCACTGCCGACGCTGGCCTCGCCTCCTCCGCCGCCGCCGGCCCCGCTTCGGGCAGGCGGGGAATCAGGCTGCGAAACTCCAGCTCGCGGAAGAGGTCGAGCACCTTGCCGCGGTCATAGCGGTCGACACGGCAGGCCTCCATGTCCAGGGTCACCGGTGCCTCGGCGTCGATGGTCGCCAGTTCCTTGCTGCGCTGGGCCTGCTCCCGATGGGAGCGCAGGGCTTCGCGCAGCCGCTCCGGCTCCACGTCCTCCACGTGCTCCAGGACGCCCTCCAAGCTCCCGTACTGCTCGATCAGCTTGACGGCCGTCTTGTCGCCCACGCCGGGCACGCCTGGAATGTTGTCGGAGGCATCGCCCTTGAGGCCCTTGAGGTCGGTCATCTGCTGGGGCCAGACGCCGTAGCGCTCCCGCACGTCCTCCGGCGTCTCATAGATCACGCTGTCCCGCTGGTAGGGGCGAAACATGTAAAGATGGACGCCCGGCTGTACCAACTGGGCGATGTCGCTGTCCAGAGACACCAGGTAGGTCTCGATGCCCAGCTCGGCGGCCTGACGGGCCAGGGCACCCAGAACGTCGTCGGCCTCGTAGCCCTCCAGTTCGTAGATGGGGATGCTGAAGGCCTCGATGAACTGGCGGCACCGGTCCATCTGGACGCGCAAGTCGTCGGGCATCTCTGGCCGGTGGGCCTTGTAGGACGCGTCTTTCTCGATGCGAAGGGTGGGCTTGCCCTTGTCCAGGGCCACCGCTATGTGGGTGGGCTTGAGCTCCTGGAGGATGGAGAGGAGGGTGTTCGCCAAGCCGTAGACCGCCGTCACAACCTCGCCCGTCGTGCGCACAGTAAGGGCCCCCTTCACGGCGTGATAGGCGCGGTGAATGATGCCGTGGCCGTCTAGAAGAACCAGCAGAGGCTTGTCGCGCTTCTCGCTCACAGAGGGATTATAGCATCGGCGGTTTCGGTGCCACAGCGTGGCACGACCGGCGCACCATTCCCCTCCGATGGCACATCCCTTAGGATGCAGCAGGAGAGGAGTGCCTTGCCGCATCTGCGCTGGCGCGAGCGAGATCTGGTGTGCCGCTTCTACGGCCCCTCGGCCGTGGGCGAGCTGGAGCGGCGCTTCTTGCAGGCTATCGAGCGCCTGGTGCTCCCCGGCGACCGCGTGTTGGATGCCGGCTGCGGCAGCGGCCGCCTGTTCACCTACGACCTGCGAGGCCGCGCCAGCCTCATCGTCGGCGTGGATCTGTCCTCAGACGTGGCCCAGAACCCCAACATCGATCGGCCGCTGCAGGCAAGCCTCACCGCCCTCCCCTTCGCCAGCGAAACCTTCGACCTTGTCATCTGCAAGCACGTGCTCGAGCACCTGGCGGAGCCTGAGCCTGCCTTCCGCGAGCTGGGCCGCATCCTCAGGCCCCAGGGGCGACTGCTCGTCCTCACCCCCAACCGCTTTCATTACGTCCCCCTCCTGGCCTCGCTCCTGCCCCCTGCCCTTCAGCGGCTGGTCGCCAGCGGCCGCGGCCTCACGCCGGTGGAGGTTCACCCCACGCTCTATCGAGCCAACACGCCCCGCCGCCTGCGACGGCTCGCGCGGCAGGCCGGCCTACGGGTCGCCGTGCTGCGCCTGTTCGAGACGCCGCCCGTCTACCTGGCCTTCCACCCCCTGGCCTTCGCCCTGGGCGTGGCCTACGAGCGGCTGGTCAATCGATTCGAGGCGCTGGCGCCGCTGCGGGTGAACCTGCTGGCCGTCCTCCGCAAGCCCTAGCGATGCCAGTCCAGCACCTGGCTCCAGTCCACGAAACCGTAGTAGCCGGACCACACTTCGGAGAGGCCACCGACCAGCCTGCGCTGCTCGCCGCGTCGCCCCCATTATCGCTCCTGGGCAACGGCTGACAAGGGGGAGCAAGCTCTGGCCGCGAATGGCGAACGGACAAGAGCGCGGAGAATCGCCTTGAAACAGGCCAGGCATCAGCTATAATGTTTGCAGCCGACTGCCCATAGAAGGAGCCGATGGCCGACCCTGCTGAGACGCCCCTCGCCCTTGATGACGTCCGCGTCCTCGACCTGACGGGCGAGCCCGGCATGTATTGCGGCAAGCTGCTGGCTGAGCTGGGGGCGGACGTCCTCAAGATCGAGCCACCCGGCGGCGACCCAGCCCGCCGCATCGGCCCCTTCTTCCAGGACGAGGTTGACCCCAATAATAGCCTCTACTTCTTCGGCCTCAACTCCAGCAAACGGGCCATCACCCTCGATATCGCCAGCGCCGATGGCCAGGCCCTGCTCAAACGCCTGGCAGCCACAGCCGATGTGGTGGTGGAGACCTTCCCGCCCGGCTATCTGGAGAGCATCGGCCTGGGTTACGACAGCCTCAGCCGGATCAAGCCCGCCATCATCCTCTGCTCCATTAGCGGCTTTGGTCAGTGGGGACCGCACAGCCACTACAGTGCGTCGGACATCGTGGCCGTTGCCATGAGCGGCATGATGCACCTCGCCGGCTTCCCCGGTGAGGCACCCGACCAGCCCTACGGTAATCAGTCCTACTACTGCGCCTCCATTCAGGCCTGCACGGGTATCCTCATGGCTCTCCTGAATCGGGACGCCACCGGCCAGGGCCAGCAGGTGGAGGTGTCCATGCAGGAGGCCCTGCTGATGAACCAGGAGACGGCCATGCAGTACTGGGACATCCGCAAGGAGCTGCGTGGACGAGTGGGGAACGAGCGGCGGCTGCCGGCCGTCGGCGTCTACGAGTGCCGGGATGGCTACGTCGCGTTCATGGTGGGCATACCAGGCTTCGGCGCCCCCTGGCCAGCGCTCATGCGCTGGATGGCCGACGAGGGCAAGGCCGAGGACCTGCTCGAGAAGCGATGGCAGGATCTGTTCGGCCAGCTCGACATGCGCCTGATTGCCGAGCTCTACTTCGGCAGCGACGCCGAACTGGTGGCAACCTGGGTGCCTCGCCTGACCCACATCGACGAGGTCCTAGTGAGGTTCATCAAGAACTATACGAAGGCGCAGCTCTATGAAGAAGGTCAGCGGCGGGGCCTGCTGGTGGCGCCCGTAAACAACCCCCAAGACCTGTTCGAGAACCCTCAGCTCAACTACCGCCGCTGGTTCACTCCCGTGGAGCACCCCGAGCTGGCGACCACCATTACCTACCCCGGCCCGCCCTATCGCCTGAGCGAGACCCCCTGGCGCATCCGCCACCACCCGCCCGGCATCGGCGAGCACAACCAGGAGGTCTACTGTGACGAGCTGGGTCTATCCCAGGAGCAACTGGCGGCCCTCACCGACGCCGGGGTTATCTGAGGCCGAAAGAGATTAGCCCAATGCAGACCAGTAGGCTACCCCTGGAAGGCATCCGAGTGGCTGACTTCACCTGGTTCGGTGCTGGGCCCATCTACACGCAGATCCTGGCCAACCACGGTGCCCAGGTCATCCGGGTGGAATCGCAGGCGCGCATCGACGGCCTCAGGGTTGCCCACCCCATGCCGGAGGGCAGGTACACCCTGAACGTCAGTGGCTACTACAACAATTTCAACGCCAGCAAGCTCTCCTTCACTCTCAACATGAAGCACCCCAAAACGCTGGACGTAGCCCTTCGCCTGGTGGCCGTCAGCGACATCGTCGCCGAGAACTACACCCCCGGCACCCTCGAGAAGCTGGGCCTTACCTACCAGCGGCTTCAGGAGGCCAATCCCAACATCATCATGGTGCGCGCACCCATGCAAGGCAGCGATGGCCCCCATGCCAACTTCAGCGGCTTCGGCGCGGTCATCTCCCCCCTGGCAGGCATCAGCCACCTTAGCGGCTCCCCCCAGCGAGCGCCAGTGGGTCTGGGCACCAACTACACCGACTACGTCATCAACCCCGGCCACGCTGTCATCGCTACCCTGGCCGCCCTGCACTACCGCAACCGCACCGGCAAGGGACAGCTCATCGAGGCGGCCCAGTTCGAGTCGTCCGTCTGCGTCGTCGGGACGGCCATCCTGGACTACACCGTCAACGGCCGCGTCCAGAACCGGCAGGGCAATCGCCTGCCCTACGCTGCTCCCCACGGGGCCTACCGCTGCCAGGGCGACGACCGCTGGTGCGTCATCGCCGTCCTCAGCGACGAGCAGTGGCAGGCCCTCTGTCGGGCGATGGGCGACCCCCACTGGTGCCACGAGGAGCGCTTCGCCACCCTTCACGGCCGCAAGGAGAACGAGGACGAACTGGACCGACTGGTGGAGGGCTGGACCAGCACCAGGACAGCCGAGGAGGTGATGCAGACCCTCCAGACTGCGGGCGTGGCCGCTGGCGTCGTCCAGAACGCCCGGGACACGCTGGAGAACGACCCCCACCTCGAGGCCCGCGGCTACTACGCCTACCTGGATCACCCCGAGGCCGGTCGCACCGCCTACGATGGCCCCGGCTTCCGCCTGTCCAAGACGCCCGGCAAGCTCCAGTCACCGGCCCCGATGATGGGGGAGCACACAGACTACGTGTGCCGCGAAGTCCTCGGAATGGACGACGAGGAGATCGCCCAACTGGTGATGGCCGGAGTGCTGTTCTAGGCCGAGCGGTCTGGTTGCCCGAGGAAGGAGATAACCCCGATGGCCATGGTGGACGGCGGCGATTTGGTGGCCCGCTGCCTCAAGCGGGAGGGGGTGGACGTTATCTTCACCCTCTGTGGCGGCCACGTCCAGGCCATCTACGATGCCTGCATCGACGAAAACATCAAGGTGATCGACGTCCGCCACGAGCAGGCCGCCGGCCACGCCGCCGAGGGCTGGTCGCGGGCCACCCGCAAGTGCGGCGTAGCGGTGGTTACCGCCGGCCCTGGTGTCACCGACGTGGTCACCGCCGTGGCCAACGCCTATCAGAACCGCAGCCCGATGCTGGTCATCGGCGGCCGCAGCCCGCTCGCCGATTTCGAGAAGGGCGCCCTCCAGGAGATGGACCAGGTGGAGCTTCTGCGACCGGTGACCAAGTGGGCCCGTTGCCTATATGACACCACCCGCATCCCCGAGTATATGGCCATGGCCTTCCGCCACGCCCTTACGGGCCCCTACGGCCCCGTCTTCCTGGAGATACCCTCGGACATACTCTTTCGGCGGGTGGAGGAGAACGAGGTGACCTTCCCCGCCAGCTACCGCCCTCAGGGGCGTGTCCAGGCCGACCCCAGCGTGATCAGCCAGGCGGCCCAACTCCTGGCCTCATCCCAGCAGCCGCTGGTCATGGCCGGCAGCCTCGTCTACTGGTCGGCCGCCCACGACCGCCTGCGCCAGTTCATCGAAAGGGTCCAGGCGCCCGTCTACCTGAACGCCATGGCGCGCGGCTCCGTACGGCAGGATCACCCCCTGTTTTTCTCCCGCACCCGTCTCGGCGCTTTGGCCCGCGCCGACGTCATCCTCATTATCGGCACGCCCCTGGACTTCCGCCTGGCCTACGGCAAGCGCTTCAACCCCCAGGCCAAGATCATCCAGGTGGACATCGACCCCACAGAGCTCGGGCGCAATCGCGACATCGATGTCTGCGTAGAGGGCGATGCCCGCGCCGTCCTGGAGCAACTACTGGCCGAACTGGGTGACGGTAGGCCCGACCACGATAGCTGGCTGAAGGCCCTGCGCGAGGAAGAAGAGAAGACCCTGGCCACCCGCCAGGAGTTCCTCAACTCCGATGCCATTCCCATCCATCCCTTGCGCCTGTGCAAGGAGATGGCCGAGTTCGTGGACGCGAACACCGTCGTCATCGGCGATGGCGGCGACATCGTCAACCTCGCCGCCCAGGTACTGCCCATCAACTACCCCGGCCAGTGGTACGACCCCGGGCCCATGGGAACGCTGGGTGTGGGCACCGGCTTCGCCATAGCCGTGAAGACCGCCCTCCCCGAGAAGAAGGTCCTGATGGTCAACGGTGACGGCACCTTCGGCCTCAACGGCTTCGAATTCGACACCTTCGTCCGCTTCGACCTGCCTGTGGTCTCAGTGGTGGGCAACGACCGCCAGTGGGGCCAGATCGCCGTGGGCCAGCGGATGATGTACGGCCGCGATCGGGCCATCGCCACCGTCCTGAGGGACAGCGCCCGCTACGACAAGGTGGTGGAAGCGCTGGGCGGCCACGGGGAGTTCGTGGAGCGGCCCCAGGACATCCGGCCAGCCCTGGAGCGGGCCTTCGCCTCGGGCAAGCCGGCCTGCGTCAACGTCATCACCGACCCCGATCCACCGGGCGTCCGCGGCGGCTACCAGTTCATGTAGCGATTGCCCTGCCCCTGGCTGCGGCCCGGGTGAGCCTGGACGCTAGCCGCAGAAATGCAATAACATCCCTATTGGCGTTATGCCTGTTGGTCAGGGGCAAAGATAGCAGTAGTGGAGGGTCAGCATGGATGTCCAAGACAAGGTAGCCGTGGTCACCGGCGCCAGCCGCGGTATCGGCAGGGCAATAGCCGTCGCCCTGGCCGCCGCCGGCGCCGATGTCGTCTGCACCGCCCGCTCCAGTGAGGCCAATCCGTCGAAGCTTCCGGGCACGATCGACCAAACCGCCCGGGAGGTCGAGGCCCTGGGTCGTCGCGCTCTGGCCATTCCCATGAACGTTGCCAAGGACGAGGAGATAGAGGCGATGGCCCGCCGCACCCTGGCGGAGTTCGGGCGGATAGACATTCTGGTGAACAACGCCGCCGTCAGCGCCCCTGGCTTCATCATGGACGTTCCGGTCAAGCGCTGGGACCTGGTGATGGACATCAACGTGCGCGGCGTCTACCTCTGCACCAGAGCGTTTCTGCCCACCATGATCGACCAGCGCAGCGGCTGCATCGTCAACATCTCCTCCTACGCCTCCCAGGCGGTGGGAGATTATGGCCTGGCCTACTCCGTGTCCAAGGCGGCCCTGGAGAGGATGACCACCGGCCTGGCCGCTGAGGTGCGGTCCTACAACATCGCCGTCAACGCCCTTCAGATCGAGCGCTTGGTGGCCAGTGAGGGGTTCGTGTATCTCACCCCCGGCACCGATCACTCCACTTGGGACGACCCTGGGGTGGTAGGCGACGACGTTCTCTGGCTAGTCAAACGCGACCCCACCTACACCGGCCACGTGGTGACCCTGGGCGATATCGAGCGCCAGATGGCTCAGGCCTGAAGAAGCAGCTCCATGAGGCGAGAGAGGACGACGCGCGGCCCGCTGACCGGAAGGCGCTAGAGATAGGACGCGCCCGCTGTTCGTCCCTATTCTTCCCCCGGCCACATGTCGCGGAAGACGTACCACTGGTCGGGGTAGCGCCGAACAAAGCTCTCGAAGATGTTCACCATCTCCTGAGTCACATCGCGAATGTCCTGCTCGGCGTCCTTTGTCCTGTCGGAGAAAATAGGAGGGCTGCCGTAGGCGATGAACCGATTGCCGGGCTGCCGCACCGCCACCCCGAACACGATAGGGGCGCCGCTGATCCGGGCCAGACGCGCCGGGCCGGCGGGAAAGTAGGTGGGGTGACCCAAGAAGCTCACCGGCACGCCACCTTTATCC
>Ga0315279_10006183_pt1 | contig 15212 bp, 13 predicted proteins | sample YL17G06_20_MG_FD_203694 | JGI IMG/M metagenome (GOLD analysis project Ga0315279, IMG submission 203694) | Sediment microbial communities from Yellowstone Lake, YNP, Wyoming, USA - YL17G06_20 | ecosystem: Environmental > Aquatic > Freshwater > Lake > Sediment | place: USA: Wyoming | collected... | reverse complement strand
ATATTCACATCGCTCTTTCATGATCGCCTTCTCCTTCCGATCGATTTCGGAAGAAGTGTAGGCGATTCCTCTAAGTGTTCACGATGTCCTTACGGTTTTACTGTTCACGATGTCTATACGGAAACCCAGTAATCGTTATAGAACGGCCGCCACACATCGCCTAAAAAATCATCGTAGATCCATTCGCCGTGCAGGTTTCCGTGGGTCTGGGCAAAATAGAAAACGGCCTTGGGAAGTCTCTGGATGGACTTGGGGAGCATGCTCTTCCCGTCATGCAGGACCGGGAAATCCTTGTTGATCGCTTTGTTCCAAGCATCGAAATCCGTATTCGCCGCGTATTCGCTAAAACAGAACGTCTGGTCTGCGAAAACGGTGAATCGTTCGTCCCTATAAATATTTTTTTCCATGGGTTTTGTCCGGTCGGGCCCGAAGAGGGCGGAGACTTTGCCGAATTCGACCTGGACGTCCGTGGTTCCATCGATCTTAAACCCGATCATGGCCACGGTGTTATGTCTGAGTTTGAGGGCGATATAGGGTGTGACGACCTGGAATATTTCCTTGGAGTTATACTCCTTATACATGATGTAGATTTGGCCCTTGGCCAGGAACAGGTTGGAGAGCTTGTCCATGGAACTCAGGTTCTGGGCCATGATGGTCTCGATCTTCAACTCCGTGTTCACGTCCAGCCGGAGAATCGTCGCGTTGTCGAACTGGATCTCGCACCGGCGCTCATCCGACGTCCTGATCGTATCGCCGGGCCCCAGAGGAAAATTCACAATCGCGATCTCGGGCTTGTCCATTCCTTCGCGGAAGATCAAAACGTCTTTCCCGTCATTCTTGATATCCGCTAGGCTGATATGCCCGTAATAGAAATCCCGCGGGCCGCTCGCTACCTTGTAATTGTCGCTCGAAATGAGGAATGGACAAAGCGAGAGAAGCGCCAAAGTCATGATGGCTGCGAAACCTTTTTGTCTCATCGCTCTGTTCCTTTTCATTGATCTCATAAAAAAGAAGTGCATATATCATGCCAAACCGATAGTGGATGGAGTCAATGCGGCTTCCCCTTGGAACCCTCTCGTGCGACTTCTTGTGCCGAGCCACAGGGCCTCATCGCCGCCCGTGAAAGGAGAGACGTCGCCAGGATATGTCCTCTGGGGAGGACAGGGGAATGGGAATTTGACCCCGGAGCCCGAAAAACATAACATTTCTTCGATTTTCGACATATATATAGGTGAATATTGCCCTCGCTTCAGGAGAGACCATGTTTCATCCAGCAAAAGCCGTCTCGATCCTTATGCTTATTCTTACAATGACGACGATCTCCGTCGTCCCGATCCTTGGACAAACGCAGGCCTCGGAAACAAAGGACTGGCGGAACCTCGCGCCTCGCGTCTTCCTAGACGGAAGCGGCGTCGGTTCGGATTATGTCCGGACCGAAATTCCCTTCGTCAACTACGTCCGGGACCAGAAAGACGCCGACATCCATATCCTCACAACGACGCAGAGTTCCGGGGCCGGGACAGAATACCAGATCGAGTTCATCGGCTTGGGAAAATACAAGGACGTCCATTTCACTCTCACCTATTTCGCTGACCGCCTGGCTACCTACGACGAGCTGCGAGCGGGATATGTCCGCATTTTGAAAAAAGGCTTGATGCCGTTCGTCAGCCGAACGCCAGTCGAGGACATGCTGTCGATCTCCTTCAAAGAAAAGGCCGCGCCGCTCCCGATGAAAGATCCCTGGAACGGGTGGATCTTCGGGCTCAGTTCCAGCGGCTCGATGTCCGGAGAAGAGGCATACAAATCGAGCAGTTTTCGAGGAGGGTTCTCCATCAACCGAGTGACCGAGGATCTCAAAATCACCGTTTCCTATAACGGGAACATTTATAAAAGCCGCTTCACCATTCTTGATCAGGCGATCGACACGACAACGAAAAGCTCGTGGTTCAGCTCGCTCATCGTCCACAGCATCAGCCCTCACTGGTCTGCGGGCGGATGGATAGCGGCTTCGTCTTCAACGTACAGCAACGTAGATTACACGGTTAGTGCCGCCCCGGCGATTGAATTCAACGTCTTTCCTTATTCCGAGGCAACGCGCAAGAGGCTGTGCATTCTTTACCGGCTGAGTTGGGGGTATTACCGCTATCTCCAGGAGACGATCTACAACAAGATGATCGACTCGCTGTGGAGCCAGTCTCTGATGGTGAGCCTTAACCTCATTCAGCCCTGGGGATCGACCAGCGCATCGATCGTGGGGTCCCATTATCTTCACGACTTCAGCAAGAACCGTCTTTCGCTCTACGGGGGCATATCGGTTCGGATCTGGAAAGGGTTCTCTGTCTACTGGAGCGGCGATTTCGCCATGATTCATGATCAACTTTCGCTCGTCAAAGGTGCTCTCTCGGACGAAGATATTTTGCTCCGATTAAAGCAGCTGTCGACGACCTACTATTACTATCTGTCGATAGGGATCGGCTATTCGTTCGGGTCGTCCTTAAGCAAGGCCGTCAATCCGCGCTTCAGCGACTTCGGCTATTATTGAAGAGGAAACGACGCGATTTATGAATAATTCAGGCTAGAGAGCTTTTAACAATTCTTTAACAAATGTATAAAAATCCCAATTACCGCGGCGGGTCATTCCAAGACGGACAACGACCAGCTCGCGCGATGGGATGATCACGATCACCTGCCCCTGATAACCAAGAGCATAAAAAATATCGGGAGGCACAAAACTAATCCCCCTATTGCCCACCCAGAATTGCGCGCCGTATGTATCATCAAGAGTCGGGGTCTTTGAGTAAGAAACCCAACCTTCGGGAAGGATACGCTCTCCTTCCCATATTCCATCGTTCAAATAGAGAAGGCCGAAGCGTGCCCAATCCCTTGCGGTTGCATACATGTTAACATATGTTCCTGAGGCGTCCGGTTCCAATAGGGCGCTTCTCATTCCGATTTTGTTAAAAAGGTAACGCCGTGGAAATCCAAAATACTCTTTTTGGTTATTGATCGTATGTCGAATGATTCTGGCGAGGATGTTGGATGTGCCTGAAGAGTAATGCCAGCGAGTGTTGGGGGGATATTGAAGAGATTTCCTGGAAGCGTAGGCGGCCATGTCGGGTTTCATAAATAGCATCGTGTTAACGTTTGATAAAGGATTGGTCTCGTATCCCTCGGAAAATTTTAGCCCGCTGGTCATTCTCAATAGCTGATCAGTCGTGATGGCTTTTTTGGGATCTCCTTCGGCCTTCCATTCAGGCACTGGAGCGGGGTCATAAATTGATATTTTCCCTTGTTTGACAAGAATTCCAATAAGCGCATTGATCACGCTTTTTTTCATCGAATACCCGATAAGCGGCGTATCCTTGTTGAATCCAGGCGCATACTTCTCGGCGATTAGACGGCCTTTGTATAAGACGATCAATGCTCTTGTCCTAGTTGGTTTTCGGGGATTCTGCTCAACAAATGCTTGGTTAACAATTTCGTTCACTCTTGCCGAATCTGCATAATAGGGCACACCGGTAAGAAGGTCGCCGCTCGGCCAAGGCACAGATTCCGGATGATCGGGCATTGGAGGAGGAATATCGATCGACCAATTCCGAACGGCGTTTTCAGAAACACGAGATAGAAGAACGCCTCCTATGCGTTCGATAAAAATCGCTTTCCGCTTAAATAGCCCCAATCCCAAAAAAGAACTCGTCACGCTTTTTTCATTGTAATCTATCCTGGCTTTGATGAGCTTCATCAGCGGGTGAAAAGCCAAATCCTCTTTCATCACAGACTGAGGATCTCTTCCTGATACAAATACTGATGAACACAAAGTCTTCGAGTAAAATCCACAGCCGATAAGAAATATTTGATTTAATTTAAGAGCAAGAAAAACAATAACAAATGAAAACGCAACTATCTTGAGCCATTTTTTAACAATATCACGCTTATGGGTTTCAATAGAATCAGAAAAAATCATCCGATTAATCCCTCAGGATCTATGACTAATAAGGTACAACTTTTCTTTTTAGAATATCAAGAAGAAGTCAATTTGGGTAATGGGTCAGTTTGAAATAAGGAGGATCAAGAAGCCTAATATTGCTTTGCGCGAGAATAATGCATATCATTCCCCCGAATGTCTAATAATTTGGGGGGATAAAATATGTGGAAATATTACTGGGATCTTATATGTTGGTCGTTCAGTGGAGCCTGGGCCATTACCGGAGCTATCGCCACTGCCCTCAGCATTATTGGCGGGATTGTTGCCTGGAGATCTCCAAGATGGGAGACTCCAATGAAAAATCTTCTTTGGCTCATACCCGCAGTTGTTCTGTTGTTATTTTTTATATTTAGAATGTTCCGGGCACCATATCATTTTTATTCAAAACAACAAGAAGAACTCAAAGTCCTTAAGGGACAACTAAGCCAATTGGGTTTTGAAATACAAATAGGCGGTATGATTATTATCGGAGTAGATGGAGATTCCACCAGGCTCCAGCTTACCACAACTGTAATCAATCGCGGGAACCCCGCAACTGCCCATGAATGGAAACTTAGTATAATCACACCTACGCGGGAGTTGGATGCTCTTTATATGCCTGGAGCGCGTCCGGTGGAGGGTTCGCCAGATGTTCCTCCGCTAGATGATAGCTTGCGTGGCCCCCTTGGGACCAATAATGAGATTCCGGGATTGCTCAATTTTCTTCTTCCGAAAATACCGCAGGCTATAGTGGAGCAATTGATACACGATCCGCAAGCGAAACTAGTGCTATCTGTTCTAGACAACACAAACCGAAAGTGGACCGGTGAACGAAACATCGCTGAAATGGCAGCCGAAAAATTTGTGCGCTACCCATCAAAGTAAGGACAACCATTCATCAATCGTCCAAACATGATCTGTAATCTTGGCTTCCATCGCAGGGGTTACTCTTAATGTCTGATGAATCCGGCAGAAATTGTAATACATGAAATGAAGGGCCACGGCACAATAAAGATTCTCCACCTTTTTAGAAAAGGCGTTTGTTAACCTAGTGAATCTCCTCATATTCATTCTCATCGTTAAGTTCTGTCGTTCAACATAGCTTGTAGAAACATTCTCGCTTTCTGGATTTCCATTTATCTTTGTTTTTATTGTGCCTATGCAACTTGGGGGACTATATCTTTTTTGACCCTCCTCAGTTTGGCCGTATATCTTTATTAGCTGACTAAAATCTATGTCCTTTCCGAAAGCATCTTCTACAGCCTCTAAATACATTTTATGGCCGTCTGTAGTCAATTGGAGACGATTCTTGAGACGACTTGCCAAGTCATTCATGAAGGTTGTCGCGCATTCTAGATCGCGCTTGCCCACATACCAAGTTGGAATTAATTTTGTATCTGCACAAATAGCTGTAAATGTCCAAATATCGCCATATCCGAATTTCCCGCGCTTTTCTTTGGGGACGTTCTTTTCTTTGGCATAGCAGAAAGACCAAATTTCGTCGCATTGAATACGCTTACAATCAAGGTTTTTAAGAGTCTTGTCTTGATATTCCGCGCAAGCTGCCCCAACATCGGTCAAGAGTTTTAAAACCGTCCCCTTGGCTACGCCTGTAATCCGACAGGTTGCTCTAATGGAATTCCCCTCTACTAGAGAGGCGATAACCTGGGCCTGCTTCTCGATCTTTAGGTTGTTCATACTTATAATATACTTGAGCGCTCAAGCATTGTCAAGTATTATTTTAATCTTTTTAAAAAAATATTGACAATCTTTGAATGACCGCATAAGATAAAAGAGACGCCCCCGCCGGGACTCGAACCCGGAACTTAGCGTTTAGTAGGCGCTCACAATATCCAATTTTGCTACGGGGGCCTTTCTTTTATTCTTTCTTAAATTTCTCTATTAATTTGTTTTTTCTGTGATTTTTTCTTCCTCCTTTTTGGGCAATGAATATTTTTTAATGCCTTTTTCTTTAGTTAAAAATAATTTCCCTCCTTTTCTTAATCTCCAAAGACGCGTATATACATCCCTTTTCGGGTCTCTTGAATTAGATTTAAACCCATGCTTTTGAAGTTCCAAATAAATTTCTTCCGCAGATAATTTTTTAAATGACGCAGATTCTAAAATATCTCTTATTGCTTCTGTCAGACTCATGTCTTTGTGTCGATCACTTAAAATGGGAGATACTTCAAATAATTTCTCCTGGTCAAAAATTCCCTCCTTTTTAAGCAACTCAATTGCTTCAGATACAACGGTGAGCCTTCTTTTTGCTTCCATCAACTGATGTTCAAGTAACTCTATTTCGTCTCGAAATTTCTTTTCCAAAAAGGCCAGTTCACTCACTTGCTCTTTCATTCTCTTCTCCACAAATATAGATTTGATTCATTTGCTTTGATATTATCAAAAAGGCAAGTAAAAGTCAAGTCGTTATTTTACATAAAAAACGAAAGGGCAAGTGGGCGCTTGACTACTGGCATTGTAAGCAAATAAAGGCAAGTAAAAATTGGAAAATTGGAAGTATATTTAAGGTCGTTTGCGCCAGCGCGCTATTGCGGCTTTTCGCGCTATTTCTTTTCGTTTCTTCGGGCCGAGTTTTTCTGCTCTCGCTTTTCCACCCTTCAATCCGCCTAACCTTCCAAGGGAAACAGCGGCCGGATTCTTTTCTCTAGTCTGTTTCTTCGTTGTCCCGGTTACCGTCTCGACTATTGAAGCGGCGATCACGTTGATGTCTTCTTCTTTCTTGCTTGTGCGCTTTAGCATATTTATAATATCTCATTTTCAACCCCGCTAGTCAATAGCCGAAAAATTCAAATTGACCCATTACCTCAATTTGGAGGGGAAGACCCCTTCCAACGCCAACTTTCCCTCAAGCTTAATGTTAACGACGTCACGATCTACCTTTGGAAAATGAACCGGGTCAGGCCGTCTTTGGGCCAGATTCCGAAGATTATCAAGTTCTAAGGACGTAATCCGATTGAAAAAGAAACAAAAAACTTGGGAGGTAGAATTCGGGAATATCGGCGGATTCACGGGCTATCCTAAAAAGAAGCTCGCTGATTTGTTAGAAATCGATCAAACGACCTTGGCTGGATGGGAAAGGGGTGAACATCAGCCAACCAAAAAGCTAATTGATAAAATCGAATCTGCCCTTGTATTTTAATAAATCGCCGTAAGGCTTATGATGAGGCAGAGAAAAATCATCTGTGAACATTGCGGGAGCGCGAAGATCGTCAAACACAATGAAATCGACTACGCCGAGGTGCAAGGAATGTCCATCGATATAAGAAAACCTGCAGGACCTGTGAAAGCTAACCTTGTCCTTAAATGCCGTTCCTGCGGGGAAATGGTGTGTCTGGAGAAATTCAAAACCTCGGACAATACTAGCCAAAATTGAAAAGCGGATAGCATTTATTTATGTCCAATTGTCTCGTTTGGTTCTTCTATTGCAAGAGATATTGGTTCCAATTTTCTTTTAAATGCATTCCTTATAACATTTGCTTAGATGTTTGCTATATGGTTGTTCATAACTAAGCGTTTATAAAACTTCATAATTTTTGATTTCTTTGTAACCAAGAGATGATATCGTTTACAAATATTTTTAAATCTGTTGGACAATTATCAGCTTGTAGCTCTTCAAGAGCACGACGATTCCACTCCTTTCCTTTAGATGTATCAAGGGAAATCCAACCTTCGAGCTCTCCCTTTGGTACAATAAATAAACCATGCTCAGCACATAATTCAATTATTCGTTGAACTTCGGTTCTTAAACTATCAGGAAAATACTCTAGTCCGCGTGCCTTGACATCATCCCATCTTGAGGATCGCCGGATAATTTCTTCTAATTTCTTTCGAGCTATTCTTATATCATTGATTGGCGTTTCCGACCATGACTTCACAGAAGAAATTAAATCACTAAGAGATTGTTCTTGGGAAATACCTATAACATAGTCAGCAATTTCTTTACGCAATATTTTAATCTCCTCATAAGTATGACGATCGTCTTTTAGGGCCCGAAGAATCTCTTTTAACACCAGTTCCGAATTCAAAACGTCCATATCGACGATAGCACAAACTGGAATTCCAGCGTTACGGAGAAGCTTAACCGGAGTTTTTAAAGTATCCTTTCCATTAGTATGGATAAAAAGGAAATCTTCGCCACTTTTATCCTGCAGTTGCTTATGTGCAACTGTTTGATAAACGGCCCGGTCTGGGTCACCCTCGCAAACCACAACGCCCTTTTGAAATAATGAATCTAAAACTGGTTGACTGGAAAGCAGTGGAGATTTAATAAGATTTTCTATAGTTTCCGAGGAAATAAGCTGATAATCCGTCCTATCCCCCGAACGATTTAATCGGATAATCCCGGCTGCTGGATTTGCCGATATAATACCCCATAAAAAGTCAGCGCTGTGCGTAGCAAGGATGACCTGCATCGATGACTCTTTTACATGGTTCGCCAACCAACGACCAAGAATACGGGCCTGAGCAGGATGAAGAAATGCATCAGGTTCATCAAGTAATAGTACTCTATCAGGAAAGCTTAACATAGCAAGGATAATTCCTGCGAAAGAACGGTATCCATCGCCCTGGTTGGCAAGTTCACGCGCACTTCTAAGTAGTGAATCCAATGCGTTCTTTTCATCGGGAATTTCGCCAAAATCAGGGCCGACTTTTAAATAAAATTTTCGCATGGCCGCCCAATCAAGGGCAATATCCATATGAAAAGCTTCACGAAATGCATTTCTAAGTTGTTCTTTTATTGACCCGCTACTTATGAAGAATGACTGGAGCGCGTTAGAAGGAGATTCCCTTCTAGTGTCAAAAGATTCGACTGGACTCGCTAGGTGGAGACGACTCTCAGCGTCCAAATGAGCCACCCAGAATTTCCCAAAGACTCTAAGAATTTCAGATTGATTCTCGCCTTTATAATTTGTTTCGAGCCATGTCTTATGTATAGGAAATTCCTCGCATCCACGTAGATTAAATGTAACCCCCGAATAAGAAATGTAATCAGGATTTGGATGAGGCTTAGGTAACAAGCCATTTGTTGCATTAGTCATTGAAGGTATCTCAACGTTAATAGCTTTAAGAATAGTCAGCCGTTCATTCGAACCTGTGATGATAAAATCTCTGATGTCGTGAAGTGTTTGTGATTTTCCGCTATTATTTGGGCCAACAAGCACGCTTAAGCTACCCAGTTCGATCTCAGGACCAGAGGAAGTTCTGATTGTTTTTATGCGTATAGGCATGCTACCTCCTTTTTAAATTATTCTTGAGCAAATTACTTCGAGATTGGCACGCAGATATTCACTTCTTCTCTCTCATCCTCTTCAACGCTTGTAGAATTACCTGGGCTACAGCCTCCCGTTTCTCTCTGTTATTTTTTACTTTCCATTTATCGATGTTCGATGAACCAACGAATGTAATCTCGAAGCGAACCGGCCAGAAAATAAGGAAGATTCAACAAAGAAAACGGTTTGCCTTCGGGCGTCCTCGAGTCCTGAACTTCGAGCGGTCCCGCATAGAGCCGGACAGCATAGGGATGGGGACTTCGATTGATAAATTGATGGAGGGATTTGAGAGTGCCTTTCGCTCCCGCTTTGACTTCGATGGGGACGGCATATTTCTCGAATTGAATTACGAAATCGACTTCAGCGGGAGCCTGGCTTTTTTCGCGGACCCAAAAAACGGGTTTTAAATGCTCTTCCGAGCCGGCGGCAATCAGTTCTTGGCCGACGATCATTTCCGCGATCTTTCCTCTGAAAAAGGAATGCAGGTCGGAGTGCCGGAAATAATGGCCTTGAAGCCCTAGCGAGAAATTGATCAGCCCGACATCGAGAAATTGCAGCCTCGGCGACTTCTTATGATCGGGGGCCAAGGGAATCTCCACCGAAGTCGTCGGATACAAGAGATGGACGAGCATCGCCTGCTCCAAAGTTCTCAAAGCATCGCCGACCTCTCGCGAACGATAGTTCGATTTCCCGAAGCCCGTAAATTTGATGCGCTCTCCGGCCTCCATGGGAGCCGCCTCGAAACAATGTCGAATGATGCGCTTCATCGTCTCGTTCCGTGCATACTTGGGAATGTCGTCCAGAAACGAAGTAAAAAGGGATTGATAATAGGATGCGAGGGCGACAATATTCCCTTCTTCGGCGTACCGGGAGATCACTTCGGGCATTCCCCCGATAAGAGCATACCGATGAAAGAGCTCCAGGAGACGAGAAACGGCAAAAGGAGGGATAGGGATCGTATTCATAGAGTCGAGAGCTTGTTGTTCCTGGATCGCTTCGAGAAATTCCTTGAACGACATCGGATACATGAAGAGGTATTGAACGCGTCCGACCGGAACGCCGATTTGCTTTTGGGTCAAAGCAATCTCCAACAGAGAACCGGCCGCAACGACGTGAATCTTCGGCAGTTCCTCATAAAAATATCTTAAAAAACGTACGGCTTCGGATGAATTCTGAATCTCGTCCAAAAAAAGAAGAACTCGGCCATCGACAGAGGGCAGGTTTTTATAAAGAAGGATGGATTGAAATAAATCTCGGACCGGCAATTCCAAGGAGAAAAGCTTTGCCTCTTCGGGCTTTTCGAGGTTTAATGAAATGAATTGATCGTATGATTTGGAAAAGATTTCGATAGCCGTCGTTTTACCGACCTGGCGTGCTCCCCTCAAAATCAAAGGCTTACGTTCCTTAGAATCTTTCCAGGCGTTTAACTTATGAAGAATAGAGCGATTGAACATTCCTTCCCTTTCGAAAGCTATTATGAACCCTTTTTGTCGCAAAATCAAGGGTGTTTTTTTTCATTCTTGTATCATTATAAAGGGTGTTTTAGGAGAATATTGTACGAGATCCTCAATAATACCTGTCCATCATCCGATATTGGGTCGCCTCGCTCAGATAGACCGCGCTACGGCCAGGGGATCTTTGCGCAGTATTTGCTCCGCCAGGCGTCGGTGCTTTCTACGTCCCGCCCCTCGCAACACAACCGCACCCTTGTGTTGCCTTTCTGTCATTTAACCTTAAAAGCAAAAAAACCGGTTTCCAGGGAAAAATACCCTGATTTTTGCAGGACGTGGGGCAACCACATCAAATCCCGAAGACTGGATTTGAAGCTCACCAAACGCCAACTTTCAGTCAAGTTTCATGTTGACGATACTACGATATATCTTTGGGAGAGGAATAAAGTGAGGCCCTCGCTAAGCCAAATTCCGAAGATCATTGAGTTCCTGGGCTATGATCCGTTTGAGAAAAAAGCTGATAACTTGGCCGAGCGAATTAAAGATTTTAGGCGGATTCGCGGATTATCGAGAAAAAATCTCGCCGAACAACTTGGGATTGACCTATCGACGCTGGAGGGTTGGGAAACAGGAAAACACCAGCCGACCAAAAAGCTGCTTGATAAAATCAAATCGGTCTTTGTATTCTAACATCTCATCGACGAGGTTATGATGCGCCAGGGACACTTCTACCGGATCGTCGTCAGCAACTTGGTTCGGCAATATCCCCTCTGGTAGGGGGGCAAGGACCGTTCCGTGGAAAGGCTGGACGAGTTCTTCGCCTGGCTGGGCTCCCAGGCGAGCAGGTGGATCCGGCTGGCCGTTTTTTTAGATTATCTAAAAGCCGGGTTTCGAATCCCCTTGGCGCTGCCAACGTGTGCTTTAATAACTTCGCCCGCTTGATTACTTTATCCCCCAAAGCCAAGAGCGAGGTACGTTCAGAATCCAAGCCACGATAGCGGGGTTTCCATTTCGCCGAGGAGCTCCCGAAGAATCGTGGCTGTACAAGAATGCTGGGAATTTGAGGCTACGAATATCGTTAAAGCAGTTGATTTCTCAGATTCATATATTGTCGCGTAAGATTCCATCCCTTGATTCCGTTGCCCGATGAAAGAACAAATCCCGAGCATGACTCTTGGGATTTGGTATGTCCCCCATCCCAGACACCAAGATAGCTTCGGGGGGAGAGTGGGGCTAACTTCGGAGCGAGGAGGTTCAAAGATCAAGGGCGAACGGATCGATACTTCTGGATATATAATATATGACAAGTATGTTTCATGGGATAGATGAGGATTCTCAAGCCTGACGACCCACATGAACCTTGTATAATCCGAGGCGTTTGTGATGAAGGTCCACGGCATGGCGGAGATTGAACTGTTTACATCGGCCTCTGTGCCCGCAACAGTTGCGACATGACCCTCGAAATGAGGCTCTCGGACGAAACTCGTTCGTTTCATGCCAAGAGGATTGAAAACATAGGATTTCGCTAATTCATTGAGGCTCTTGCCAAATCTCTGCTCCAGGACGAACTGAAGGAAGCCGTAGCCTTCATCCGAGTATAGGAAGTCTTTCCCAGGAGACGCAATGAACGTCAATTTCTTTTCGGGATGCGTAAGCCGTGAATTCGCTAATCCGCTCCGATGACTCAGTATTCGCCGTGCCGTCAGTCGCTTATATCTGGAATCCCCTAGGATATCCTGATAAGGCGAATTATCGAAAGCTGAATTCGGCAGATATTTATTAAGAGGCCGATCCAAATCGAACTGTTCATCGGTTACGAGCTTCATGACGATATAGGCAACGACAGGCTGGCCGAGTCTATCGGCCTGGAAAACGGTCATCGCGTCGATCGGCTTCCGGGTCTCAGGATCCTCGACTCCCAAGTCGAGGGTATAAACGCTAGGATTATTGCTCCAGTTTTTTCCTTGCTTTAGAACGATGGAAAGCCCCGATATGCCACTTTCATTTATGATCTCAAGGAGGACTTTTTGTGTCTGTTCAAAATTGCGGATTTTTCCTTGGCGGTCTACCCAGGACCATTCTGATTTGTCAACAGGAAGCATGCGCTTCTCATCCTCGGATGACTGAAATGATGGCCTGGCGTCCGTCCGCGCTTTCGGCAGGCACGAAGTGAGGATTATTAATGAGTTTAAAAGCCCCAACAGAATGCCCGCCCAGCATAGTGGTCTTTTCATTCCAATTCCCCCGACCAAATAATAACACGTTTTCAACGATCTAGCACCAGCAATCTTGTTTGTGGCTTTAGTTGGATAATACCCTTGAGGATGAGACAAGCGGAAAATAGCCTCCTAATAAGGATCCGGCGGCTTGGGCGGGTCACTCCCAGGTTTTTTTCCATTATACCTGGAGCGATTTAAAGGGGCAGGTCATTGATATAAGGGGGATTCAGTTGGTGGAGCTGACCAGGATCGAACTGGCGACCTCTTGAATGCCATTCAAGCGCTCTCCCAGCTGAGCTACAGCCCCACAAGGGTTCTAACATCCTACAAAAAAAGGGCTTGCCCGTCAAGAAGCGAACCGGCTATGCCGACTAACTCCCTCACTTTTATAACGCAGAATCCCGGCGTTTTGATTTCCCGGCCGCCGAGGGATAAAATAGACTGAGCGGGTTTCTCATGCGGGCCAAACAGGAGAGGAGCGAGAGAAGACCGGCTTTTCGGTGACGAAATTGAGCGCCGAGCCTTCGGCGCCGCGGAGGAAAGAGATAGAGGAGATGTGTCGATGAAACTCGAGGACGTCAAGCGGGCGAGGGAAAAAGCCTATAAGATCCTGCAAAAAGCCAGGATCGCCGTCACGCCGCGCGAAAAGGATAACATGGAGGTGGTTGATTTCGGGCTGAACGACCTGGACCATTACGGGATCGAGGTCGTTTTGTATGAAACGAACGACCGCTATTGCGCCAAGGAGCTGGTCCTCTTTCCCCGCCAGATCTGCCCGGAGCACTATCATCCGGCCGTCAATCATGCCAACATCGGCAAGCAGGAGACGTTCCGCTGCAGGTGGGGAGAAGTCTATTTATACATAAAGGGAGAGCCGACGCCGAAGCCCAAAGCGATCGTGCCGAAGGGACATGAAAAATATTTCACGGTCTGGCACGAAATCGTCCTCAAGCCCGGCGACCAGTACACGCTTCCTCCCCATAATCTCCACTGGTTCCAGGCCGGCGATGAAGGCGCGGTGCTGAGCGAATTTTCTTCGGCGAACATCGACGAGAAGGACATCTGGACCAATCCGAAAATCAAAAGAATCCCGACGATTGATTAGAAATACGGGGGTACGTCAAATACGGGAACACAACACTTAATCTGAATTATTCATAATTTACCTCGTTTCTTCGAGAAGAGAATTCGCAAATGGCGCCGAATTCAAGACGAGGAAGATTAGCGCGGGTAGGGGGTTTAATAAAATAACCGAGAGTGCTTATTCCTGTTTCATTACCTATATTTCTTGACCGCGTCGTACATGGCCTCGATGTTCCGCGGCGGGACGTGGGGCATGATGTTGTGGACTTGGGTGAAGACGAACCCGCCGCCGGGAGCGAAAGTCTCTATGCGCTCCCGCACGTGGCGGTCGATCTCATCCGGGCCAGCCAGCGGAAGGACTCTCTGCGTGTCGCAGCCGCCGCCCCAGAACGTCAGGTCCTTCCCGAACTCGCGCTTGAGCCGCGCCGGGTCCATGCCGCGCGCGCTCGTCTGGACGGGGTTGATGATCTCGACTCCGACCTCTATGAGGTCGGGCAGGATATCGACGATCGACCCGCAGGAATGAAGAAAAAGATGGAGGCTTGAGCGCTTCTTCACGGTCTCGAAGATCTGCTTCTGGCGCGGCTTAAAGACTTCACGATAAAGCTTCGGCGAGATTTGCGTAGCGAGCTGCGTGCCCAAATCGTCCCCCATTTGAATGATCTGGACATATCCGCCAACCGCGGCCAATATCTTTTCGAGGTTTTCGAGATGCATTTCGACCAGCTTATCTAGCAGGGCTTCCGCTTTTTTTCGGTTCTCGACGAGATCGATCAGGAACTGGTCCATCCGGCACAGATATTGTCCCCACTCCAGGAGATTGGCGCCGAACGCGATCATGACGGCGTAGTCCGTTGTTTCATAGAGTTCTTTCGCCCGCCGCCGGATATCGTCAAGATGCTCCGCCGTCAGCGGCTTGTGGTAAGGTGCGCAGGGGAGCGCCGACCAGGTGACCTTTCCCATGAGCTCGGGAAGGCGGTCAAGAATTGATAAGTCCGCGCCGTCCCAGTCTTTAAGCGGGAAACATGTTTGACTTAAATAATACGCTCCCTTCGGCATGGCCCCGATCGCCGTCCCATCATCGCTCAAGGCCAGCCAGCCTCCCTCGTGAGGGATAAAATTCACATAGGCAGGGATCTTCGCCGGCGAGCCGTCGGGCAGGGTGAAATCCTTCCAATCGCTTTCGTCCGTGAGGAAAGCGCGG
>Ga0315279_10006182_pt1 | contig 15213 bp, 12 predicted proteins | sample YL17G06_20_MG_FD_203694 | JGI IMG/M metagenome (GOLD analysis project Ga0315279, IMG submission 203694) | Sediment microbial communities from Yellowstone Lake, YNP, Wyoming, USA - YL17G06_20 | ecosystem: Environmental > Aquatic > Freshwater > Lake > Sediment | place: USA: Wyoming | collected... | reverse complement strand
CACCTTCACTTCGTCTCCCGCCTTGTGCACCTGGATGCGCGCCCCGTCCAGCTTGTATTCGAGCGCCGCCTCGCCGAGTTGCCCGAGGGCCGCCTCCACGCCCTCGGCCGAATCCGCGAGCATCGGGCGCAGCGGCTGAAAGACCTGGACGATGAAGCGGGACAGGGCGTGCTCGCCCTCGAGGAGCGCCGCGCGTGCCACCGCGGCGAGATCGCCGGCGGCCATCACGGCGCGACGGACCGTTGCAGCGGAAACGCCGGATGCGCGCGCGACTGCTTCCAGCATGACGCCCTCGAGCGCGCCCTGCCGGAGTTCGCCAAGGAGCAGGCGCACGAGGAAATCCTGCTCGTCGCGCGTGGCGCGAGCCAGCAGGTCGCGCAGGATCGCCAGTTTCTGCGCCGTCGAACCCGCCCCGCTCGCGTGCGCAATCAGGTCGAACGTGTCGTGTACTTCGCGCAGTGGCAAGGTGGGCGTCCCGGCGGCCGTCTCCGGCTTCGCCTGCCAGACGAGCGAACCGCCGATGCCGATTCGTCCCTGCGGCAGCCGTCCCGACAGGTACGCGATCGCGATGCCGACCTCGTCTGGGCCCGCCCGCTTGAGCAAATCGGCCAACCGTTCGATCTTCTCGAGACGCCCCGCGACCCGGGTCACCGCAGACGAGGTTGTCACCAGATCTTCGAGGCGCATGAGGTCAGAATATAGGCATGGCGGCCGGAGGGCCAGATCTGAGGCTTCGGGCTCCCGAGGTCCGACACCGGACACCGGACGCCGGACACCGGACTGCGATAGTCCGAGGGTCATCCCGATGCCCGATCCCCGATCCCTGGTCTCTACTCCTTGGCTGGCTACATGGGTGCCACCGGTCTGAAGACCGGCGGTCCCACGCAGCTAGACCATGTCGAGCACCCTCACGAGGAACGCCCACTCGTCCGCCTGCTCCTGGATCTGCTTGCTCGTCGGCTTGCCCGCGCCGTGTCCCGCCTTCGTCTCGATGCGAATCAGGATTGGCGCGTCGCAGCCCTGGGCCGCCTGCAACGCCGCCGCGAACTTGAAGCTGTGCAGCGGGACGACGCGATCGTCGTGATCGGCGGTGGTGATGAGCATGGCCGGGTAGCAGGTGCCGGGCCTGATGTTGTGCAGCGGCGAGTACGCGATCAGCGTCTCGAAGCCGTCCTGCGTATCGGCGCTGCCGTAGTCGGACGTCCACGCCCAGCCGATCGTGAATTTGTGGAAGCGCAGCATGTCGAATACGCCCACGGCCGCCTGCGCGGCGCCGAACAGATCCGGCCGCTGCGTGATGCACGCGGCCACCAGCAGCCCGCCATTGCTGCCGCCGCCAATCGCCAGCTTCGGCGTGGACGTGTACCGCTCGCGGATCAGGTACTCGGCAGCCGCGATGAAGTCGTCGAACACGTTCTGCTTGTGCTTCAACCGCCCGGCGTCGTGCCACGGCTTGCCGTACTCGCCGCCGCCCCGCAGGTTCGCCACCGCGTAGACGCCGCCAAGCTCGAGCCATGCGGCGATGGCGGGCGAGAAACCGGGCGTCAGCGAAATGTTGAAGCCGCCATAGCCGTAGAGGTACGTGGCGTTCTGCCCGTCGAGCGCCAGGGCCTTGCGGTGGGTGATGAACATCGGCACGCGCGTGCCGTCCTTCGACTCGTAGAACACCTGCGCCGTGTCGTAGTCCGCGGCGTCGAACGGCACCTGCGGTCGCTTGAACACCTCGCTCGTCGCGGCCAGGAAGTCGTACCTGAAGATCGTCGTCGGACAGGTGAACGACGTGAACGCGTAGAAAGCCTCGGCGTGCTCGCGGCGCCCGGTCAGGCCGGGAATGCTGCCGATGCCCGGCAGCGCGATGTCGCGTTCGTGCCGGCCGTCGATGCCGTACACCTTCACGCGCTGGTGCGCGTCGGTCTGCCAGATCGCCACGAACCGGCCGGCCACCATCGTGACCGACGACAGCACGTCGCGATCGGGGCCCTCGGCAATGATCTGCCGCCACCGATCCGGGGCGGGAGCGTCCCGCGCGATCGCGACCAGGCGTCCGCGCGGTGCGTCCTTGTCGGTCTTCACGTAGAAGAGCTCGCCGTCGTTGCCGGCAACCGCGTACTCCGCGTCGAACGCGGCAAGGAACGGTTCCACCGCCGATGCCGGATCCCGGAGGTCCTTGACGAAGATGCGATTGCGCGGCTCGGTTCCTTCCGACTGGTAGATCAGCAGGAACCGGCCGTCGTCGGTGACGTCGGCGCTGAAGCTCCAGTCAGGCTGGTCCGGCCGCTCGTAGACAAGGACGTCCTCGGCCTGGGGCGTGCCGAGGGCATGGAAGTACAGTTTCTGGTTCTTGTTGAGTCCGTGGAACGTCTCGCCTTCGCGCGGCGCGGCGTAGCGGCTGTAGTAGAAGCCGCGGCCGTCCTTCGTCCATGCGGCGCTGCTGAACTTCGACCACTTCACGACGTCCGGCAGATCCACCAGCGTCCCGACATCGCGCACGCGCCACTCGATCCAGTCGGACCCGCTCTGTGACAGCCCGTACGCCATGAACCGGCCGTCGTCGGTGAACGAGGCGGCGGACAGCGCGACGGTGCCGTCCGGCGAGAGCGCGTTCGGATCGAGCAGCACGTCCGGCGCGGCCTCGAGCGACGCCGCACGGTAGATGATCGCCTGGTTCTGCAGCCCGTCGTTGCGGCTGTAGATGTAGTACGGGCCTTCCTTCGACGGCACGCCGTAGCGTTCGTAGTTCCACAAGTTCGTCAGCAGCCGCTCGATTGCCGGCCGCTCGGGGATCTGTTCAAGGTAGGCGACGGTCACCGCGTTCTCGGCATCGATCCACGCGCGCGTCTCGGGACCATCGGCGTCTTCGAGCCACCGGTACGGGTCGGCGACCCGGGTGCCGAAGAAATCATCGACATCGGCGCCGCTTCGGGCCTCGGGATAGTCAAATCGCGGCAAGATCGCCTCCCTGGCAGTCCAATTCTCGACTTTAGTCGAACCTGGTCCAAATCGAACCGGTCCAAATCGAATCGGGTACATTTTCTTTCCAAAGTCGGCCCGCTTGCCCGATCCGCTCCGCCTGCCCAATACTGATCTGCATGGCCAAGAAGAAGGTCGTGCGCCGACGGAAGAAGGTCCAACCGGCCTCGGTCGGCCTGACCGCCCCAGAGACGAAGAGCGTTCCGGCCGGCGATCTGCAGACGCTTGCCGGGCACGTCGAGCACGACGGCGGTGCGGTGCTCGCCGCGTACCGCGATCCGTTCGGCGGCAGGGACATTCTGCTCGTGGCGCTGCCGATCGACCGCGTCGATCCGACCCCGTATCAGCGCGACCCTTCAGACCCGCACGTCAAGCGCCTGATGGCCGTCATCGAGAAGATCGGCCAGTTCCTCGATCCGGTCATCGCGATTCGCCAGCACGATCGCTACTGGACGCCGAACGGCAACCACCGCCTGCAGGCGCTCAAACGGCTCGGGGTCCGTTCGGTCGTCGCGCTGCTGCTGCCCGATCCGCAGATCGCGTTCAAGATCCTCGCGCTGAACACCGAGAAGGCGCACAACCTGCGGGAGAAGTCGCTCGAGACGATCCGGATGGCGCGTGAGCTCGCGCGGACGGGCAAGGCGGCCGAGAGTGATTTCGCGTTCGAGTTCGAGCAGGCGCCGTACCTGACGCTCGGCATCGCCTACCAGCAGCGGCCGCGCCTGAGCGGTGGCGCCTATCACCCGCTCCTGCGGCGCATCGACGACTTCCTGGACCAGCCGCTCGCCACGGCGCTCGAGGAGCGCCAGTCGCGCGCGTCGAAGCTGCTCGACATCGACGACCGCGTGGCGGCCATCGTCGATCGCCTCAAGACGCGCGGCTTCACCAGTCCCTACCTGAAACCCTTCGTGGTCGCCCGCATCAACCCGATCCGATTCTCGAAGGCCACGTCGTTCGATGTCGACCAGGTGCTCGACAAGATGCTGGCGTCGGCGGGCAAGTTCAATATCGACAAAATCAAGCAGCAAGACATCGCCCGTACCGGCGGGGCTGCGGCCGACGAAGACCAGTGAAGCTGCGTCTCAAACCGCCGACAGGCGAATCGCAGCTTCCCTGCGAGGCGGGCCTCCGGCCCGCGAACCAGATCCTGACACCTTCGTGGACCACATCGCTGCGTCCCGATCAGGCCCCACAACGACAGGCGATCGCCGTATCCGAGCGCTCTGAATCCACACTCCCGGGCAGGAAGGGCGGAACCGTATCACCCGCCGAGGCCATATCAAGGCGTCCGTTCGTGTGCCCTCCCTGTGCCGCCACAGCCTGCTCCACCTGCTTCAGCAGCATCCGCGCTTGCTGAACGGATCGCTCACGTGCCGCGAGGAGCGTCGCGGCGAATGTGAGCGCGCGCCCCCGATAGCCGACGCGCAGAACATGAGACACGCTATCGTGGTCCATCGGGTTCAAGTCGATCATGAGTTGCAACGCCACCTGCTGCAGTTGCATCGGCGAAAAGGTGCCATGCTTGAAGTCCATGCTCAGGCAGCTGGGGAGCAGATGATTGCAGTTCGAGGCGGATTCCTTCTTCAGCCACCAGTTCTCCGTCACGTCACTGGACGACAGCATCTGGCGATAGAGGGGAGTGCTCGGATAGATACGCAGAATCCGGACGTCATAGATCGTGCACGGTATCGGTTTGAGATATTGCGCGGTGCGCGCGAGAGATTCCGGCGTGTCGTGAGGAAGGCCAACCATGAGGAGCGCGCCGACCTGGATTCCGCATTTGTTCGCAAATCGGACCATATCCGAAAACGGCTGTTTGAGATTCTGGTATTTGCTCACGGAGGTGCAATTATCGTCGTCGAGCGACTCGAGCCCGACCGCCACACCCTGACAGCCGGACGCTGTCAGCTCTTCCACCAGTGCGGGGTCGCAGAATTGATCGACAGTCACCATCGTGATGAAACGACGCGTCTTTCGACGGAGCAACGCAAGCAGCTCGGCGGCGTATTGTCGACTCGCAAGAAGGTTGTCGTCCGTGAACTGCAGGAACGACGAGGGGTAAAGTTCGGTCAATTGGTCGATCTCACGTTCGAGCACGTCCAACGGCTTCGTGCGATACGGTCCCATGTAGCGCGAACTCACGCAGAACGTGCACCGGCGATTGCAGCCCCTGGTCGCAAACAATGAAGCGGGCGTGAGATAACGCCGATTGGCGAAGAACCGATAATCGACGGGCACCATCTGTGACGGCGGCGTCGGAGAGCCTGCGTATCGCTCGTTGAGTCCTCCCGCCAGAAGATCGGCGCACACCGCCGGCCAGGTGGTTTCGGCCTCCCCGGTCACGATGGCGTCCGCATGCCGCATGGCCTCCTCCGGGCACACGGTGACATGAATGCCGCCCATGATGACCTTCTTACCGGCGGCGCGCAAAGCGTCGGCGTGCTCGTACACGGACCCGGCGTTTTGGGTCGATACGGAGAATGCGAACACGTCCCCTTCGAACTGGATGCGGTCCGTCTGCTCGTCCATCAATGCCGTTTCAATCACCTTCGGTGTGGCGGCGTTCAAGACTGCCAACGGAACCGGGGGCTGCGTGATGTACGCCGTCGAGTCGAATCTCTGCAATTCCTGCATGATATTGACGAAAACGAGTTTCATACCTTCTCCGGCCTCCGACTCGCTCGTTTCCCGCCGCCCAGCCGCTGTTTCGCGTCTTCGACGGCAGGCAGGGCTGCAGATTGCAGATTTCGCAGCCCGCGTGCCCTGGCCGGAACTCAACCAGAGCGGCGAGGTCGCTTCGACAGTCCACTGCCCGCGCCCGCGACTGCCTCCACGAACGCGACAATGTTCTCGAAGGGCACCTCGGGTTCGATGACGTGTGTCGGCGCGAGGAACAGCCCGCCGCCGCGGCCCACCGTCTCGATGCGGAGCCGCACGTCGGCGGCAACCTCGGCCGGCGTCCCGAACGGCAGGAGCCGCTGCGTTCCGATCAGGCCCCAGAACGACAGGCGATCGCCATACAGGCGCTTCAGTTCGGCCGGATCCATGCACTCGGGCTGCACGGGGTTGAGGATGTCGACGCCGATCTCGATGAGATCGGGAATGATGGCGGCCATGTTGCCGTCGCTATGGTAGAAGACGAGGACATCGGGGCGCACCTCGCGCGCCGCGGCGATCACGCGCTGCAGGCGCGGCTTCAGCCACCCTCGCCACATGCGCACGCTCATCAGCATCCCGCGCTGCGTACCCACATCGTCCCCCATCGACAGCACATCGGCGCCGAGTTCGGCGTAGCGTCGCGCCTGGACGATACGCCGCTCCGTGATCGCATCGAGCAGGGCGGCGGCCGCCGAGGATCCGTCGGCGAAATCGAGGAGCAGCCCTTCCATGCCGCGCAGGAACCACGCCGTCTCGAAGATGGTGCACTCCATCATCGCGACCGCGGTCAGGCCGGCCTCCTGCACGGCACGGATCGCCGATCGTGGCGCCTCATACCGATAATCGGCATCAATGTCCGGGAACGGGTAATCGAGGATAGCAGCGTCGGTGCGCGCGTCGCGGAGTGGATGTACGAAGCCATCGAGGTGCGCGTGCGCGCGGTCGGTGCTGGACGTCGGCGTGCGGCCGATGCCCCACTCGTCCACCGCGGCGCCCGGCGAAAGCGATCCCAGCCACGGAGAGAAATCGGTCTCGATCCGGCTCGGGCCGAGCCGGATCATCCGCGTGTCGGCGCCGAAGTACTCCTCGGGCGAGGCCGTGGAACCCGTCCGCTGGCGAAACTCGTCCAGCTTCGCCGGCGAGATGTCGAAGGACAGGTCGAACGGGACGCGATCGGGCTCGCGCCGCCGCATCGCCACGAGGACACGTTCACGGCTGGTCATCGGGGTGGCGGCGGGTCTGAAGACCCGCCCTTCAGCAACCGCCGAACCAGCGCGACCGCCCCCGCCGCGTTGTCGCTGTACCCGTCCGCGCCAATGCGCGCCGCGTAGGCTGCCGTCACCGGCGCCCCGCCGACGATGACCTTGACCGCGGATCGCAGGCCGGCGCGATCGAGAGCTCCGATCGCGCCTGCCATGCCAGGCATGGTCGTCGTGATGAGCGAGGACATGGCGATGACGTCGACGTGGTCTGAGCACACGGCTTCGACGAAGCGCTCGGGCGCCACGTCCACTCCCAGGTCGAGAATGTCGAACCCGGCGCCCTGGAGCACGGTCGCCACCAGGTTCTTGCCGATGTCGTGGAGATCGCCGCGCACCGTGCCGATCGCGATCCGGCCCCTCGACGCGGCCGGTCCGGCCGCCAGCGCCGGGGCCAGCACCGCGAAGGCGGCCTTCATCGCCCGGGCTGACAACAGCAGCTCCGGCACGAAGTACTCGTTGCGCTCGAACCGCGCGCCGACCTCGTCCATCGCCGGGATCATCGCCCGCTCGACGAGTTGACGGGCGTCGAGGCCCGCGCGCGACGCTTCCTCGGCCAGCTGCCTGGCGAGCGTGTCGTCGCCGTCGATCACGGCATTGCGAAGCGGGTCGTACGGTGCGTGATCCATCTCGTGTTGCGCGGCACTGTAGCACGGCTGGAGGCTCCTCCGCAGGCTGGCGCGGCGGAACTGGCGAGCGAGGTGGCTGACGTCAGCCGGCCGGTGCCCGGCAGCTGCCGGTGGTGCGGATCGAGGCACGCGCTCTCGCGAAGACTCAACGGCGACTTCTGCTGGAGTTGTATGGCGCCCTGCGAGAACGCCCTACCGACCACATAGGCAGGCAGCCATCCGACCCACTGGGCCGCTTGACTTCAACCGCATCTAATGTGACCTATCGTTCTCGGCAGACGTGGCGTCCCATGCCGCAGTCCGTCCGCAGGCTCTTTCAGCCGTACCGATAAGGCAGATCCCAGAAGGTACGCGCCTATTCCTGGCGCTGAGACCGACGCGTCGCGCGGCGTTCCTGTATTCGCTGATCCAGAGCTGCCGCCTGGTCGATGTGTCGCCCTTCATTTACGTGCGCGACGTCCTCCTCCGCGTCGCCACCCATCCCCACCACCGGCTGCACGAACTCACACCCCGAGGTTGGAAGGCGACCGTCGGCGCCGTCCTCTCTGCGTAGCGCCGCCCGCCATCGACACCCACTTGCCGCCTATCACGCGGTCAGGTCGTCTTCAAGGCGCACTTCACCGGACGGATACCCTGATCGCGAAGGTCTTTCAGGCCGACCCGCTCACGTGTGGCAAGTGCGGGGGAAAGCTCAAGATCGTGGTCTACCTCCACGACCAGGTCGCCATCAAGCAGGTCCTCGCGCACCTGGGCCTCAGCCCGCCGGAGGAGCCCAAGCCTCCGCCAGCCCTCCACGAAGTCGTGCGCGTGCCACTCGACGAGGAGGGTCGGCAGATCGAGGCGCCCTGAGGACCGCCGGTTTTCCGCCGGTTTTCCCTTGACCGCCTCTCCCGAGGGAAGTAATCTGGCTCTCCGCAACCCTGACCAGACGTGGGAGCACACTTCGGGGCACGCCTTTCCGCTCAGGCACACGGCTGAGGTAGATGTAGAGGGCAGCAGCCGTCCTTCCTCACCGTGGGCGACGCCTGCCAAAGCTCCCGACAGCGGCGCCCCCGCCAGGGCTGCAGAAGGAAAGGTCTGTAGTCTGAGCGTGGACGACGCTGCCGTGTAGCCAGCCGGCTATTCCACACGCCCCTTCTCTCTGAGCGGTCGCTGACTCCGGCGGGGTACGTCTCGCATAAGCGGCGATTAGACGCCCGAACAGCATAACGACCCGAGGAAGGAGGGCACCATGGCCAGCTTGTACGTTAGGCGCTCTGTTTGGACTTTCCGAGGATGCCGGAGATTGGATGGGACCGACCGGGGAGTCGTGCCTGGGCGATCAAATCGGATCTTCTCGCGCGACCCGGGCCTGCCCGGCCGAGGGATTTGGCTGTGGCTGGCAACTTTCACGGCAATAGCTCTGGCCTTGGGTGTGGGGCTGGCGGCCTGGGCGTCGGTCGTTACCACGCCGGCAATCGCCGCCGGTGAGCGTGGAGCGCCTTCAATGCTGGCGGCCTGGGCGTCGGTCGATACCACGCCGGGCACCATCGTCGGTTGGGGGAACGCAGGCACCCTGCCGACTGGCAACGACTACGTGGCGATCGCCACCGGCGGTTACACGGGCGCCCCCAACTACAGCGTCGCGCTGCGGAGCGACGGCAGCCTGGTCGCCTGGGGCGACGGCGGGCTCCCGCCCCCAGGGAACGACTACGTCGCCATCGCCGCAGGCGACGATCATGGCCTCGCGCTTCGAAGCGACGGCACCATTGCCGCGTGGGGGACCGATGGATACGGCAACACCACCCCGCCCGCGGGCAACGACTACGTCGCCATCGCCGCCGCCGGCTACCACAGCTTGGCGCTCAGAAGCAACGGCACCATCGTCGCCTGGGGACTCAACTGGTTCGGCCAGGCCACATCTCCCCCGGGCAACGACTACGTGGCAATCTCCGCCGGCATATCGCACAACGTCGCGCTGCGAAGCGACGGCACCATCTTCGACTGGGGAAACAACAGTTACGGCCAGGGGAGCCCGCCGGCCGGCAACAACTTCGTGGCGATCGCCGCCGGCAGCCAGTTCGGCCTGGCGCTGCGAAGCGACGGCACCATCGCGGGTTGGGGATACAACAGCGCGGGCCAGGCGAGCCCGCCGGCCGGCAACAACTTCGTGGCGATCGCCGCCGGCTACTACCACGGCGTCGCGCTGAGGAGCGACGGGACGCTCGCCGGCTGGGGATCCAACTACTACGGCGAGAGGAACCCGCCGGCCGGCAACAACTTCGTGGCGATTGCCGCCGGAGGCAATCACAGCCTCGCTCTCTGGTCCGAGTCCGACACCACCGCACCCACGATCACGCTCGCCACGCCTCCCGAAGGGGTGATCTATAGGCAGAATCAGGTCGTGCTTGCGGATTACGAATGTCAAGACGAGGTTGGCGGGTCGGGACTGGCATCGTGCCTTGGCAATGTTCTTGACGGATCGGCGATCGACACCTCGACCCTGGGGAACCATTCGTTCACGGTGACGGCCTCCGACAACGCGGGGAACACCGCGAGCGTCGGGCACGACTACTTCGTGGTCGATGTGACCGCACCGACGGGGCCGCAGGGACCACAAGGACCTCCTGGACCAACCGGAGAGACTGGCCCAGCAGGGCCGGCAGGCCCGGTCGGTGCCATTGGGCCGCAGGGACCAGTCGGCCCCGTTGGACCACAGGGCGTGCAGGGCGAAACTGGCGCGACTGGCCCGCAAGGCCCGATAGGACCCACAGGACCGCAAGGGCCAGCCGGACCACAGGGCACCGCTGGACCGCAGGGCGCGACCGGTCCAACTGGTCCGAAAGGCGATACTGGGCTGCAGGGCCCGATTGGCCTCACCGGGCCGCAGGGAGTTCAGGGACTCCAGGGGCTTCCCGGCTTGATGGGGCTCACGGGTCCAGCCGGCCCAGCTGGCGCGACGGGCCCCGCTGGAAAGCCAGGTGAGGGCCTGGTGTCTGGGTCACTACTGACATTGATCGACGGAGTTGAGCCTCCGCCAGGCTACGAGTACCTGGGCGGCTACGAGCTGAAACTGAAGAAGACCGTCCTCGATGACCAGGGCAAGCCGAAGGATCAAGAGGTCAAGATCCCGGTGAGCGTCTACCGCAAGCAGTAGCCCTTCGGGTGGTCTCGTGATTGACGATCCCCATCCGGTCCACGTTTCGAGCCGGATGGGGATCCGTTCTGGCCGAGGCATCCGCGTCAGTTCTTCAGATCAACAAACAACGCCACCTGCTCCCTGCAGGGATCGCACAGGGCCATCCAGCCAGCGGTGCCGCGCAGACGATAGGCCGTATCAGGGCCCTCGCCGCCCGCCCGGAACGCCGCGCGAGGCCGCCGGTCGGACCACGCGCGCGGCAGTCGGGGCCCCAGTGAAGAGAATGGGCCTTATGCGACTCCGGACCCCGCGTGCAGCATGGAGATCCTGGAACCTGCCACCAACGACACGCTACGGAGCCGGGCACCTATGGCGACACGCGACAGCGCGTACGGGATCGACCTTCGTGGCTCTGAGCGCAGACACGAAGGCGCCGGCGAGATCGACGGCGACGAGCCCGGCCACGCCTGCCGCGATCATCGCCGGATCGTTCGGGCTGAATCCGTAGACGATCGAGCGGGCGGCCGTCGTTGAGAGCATCACGCCAGCCAGCCCGATGGCGGTGCCGGCACGTGTCAGTGTCAACACGTTCGACAGCACCAGGCGCCGCCCGGAAGCGCTGACGTCCGGCCGCAGGGCAGGGGCCCCGCGGTGCCTTTGGAGCTCACTGCGCGAACCCGAGGGCGATTCTCGACGCGTGGGTTCCCAGTGCGGACGCCGCCAGGCGAGCGCGATACTTCGTGTAGAGGACACGGTCCGATTCCGGCACGATTGACGCGGCCTCCCTGGCCTGGCGCATGCGGCCTTCGATCCAGGCGAACTCGGCAGGACCCATCCGCTGCTGGTCCAGTGCGAGGTTGAACTCCCGGAGGTAGCTCTCCACCAGTCCCGCGGCCCTGCCCTTGAAAGCGAGCCGGCGTCCTGAAGCGGTCTGCGCGTCCTCCCAGTCGTCGATCCTGTCGCCGAAGGGTTTGATGCGGCCGCAGACCGCGAGGTACACCTCGAGCCGCGCCTCTGCCACGCCCGCTCCTGGCGAAGGGGTGAAAGGCGTGCGCTTGGCGAGGCTCGTCATGGCGTTTCCCCTCCAGGCCAGGACGGCTATGTTCTTCGCCATCGTTGCCCACCCGGTGACGTACAGGAGGACTGCGGCGAGTACGACCGCCAGCAGGGCGAGGGCGAACCGAACAGCCGCCTTGTCGCTGCGCCTCATCTCCATCCTCCCAACCAGGAGCCTTCGTCGCTCCCACTGATGAGACGATGCGGCGCGCCGCGGTGTTCCAGTCGCGGCATGCGGGTGGGGTTGAAAGACTGCCGTCACGGTTTCGGAGACGGAACACACACGACGCGGAACCCGAGCCGGTGGATGGGATCGTAGGGACCGCGCAGAGCCGCATGGATGAAGAAGGCAGGCAGATCCCATCCGCCGCCGCGGAGCGAGTGGTACAGCGAGTCGCCTCCCTTCCACGCGCTGCCGTCGGTCGGCGCCCCCTCGTAGCCGGGATGCCAGGTGTCCTCGCACCACTCGGGCACGTTCCCGAACATATCGTAGAGGCCGAAGCCGTTCGGACGCTTCACGCCCACCGGGTGCGTCGTGCCGCCGGAGTTCTCCTTGATCCAGGCGACATCTTCCGCCGGACCATAGGGATCTTCCTTGCTGCCCGCGCGACACGCGTACTCCCACTCCGCCTCACTCGGAAGTCGGTAGTGCCGGTCCGGCTGCAGCTCGTTCAGCTTCCGGATGAAGGCGTGCGCGTCGTCCCAGCTGACCATCTCCACCGGAGCATTGGGCCCAGCCTTCTTGAAGTACGACGGGTTCGTGCCCATGACCGCCTGCCACTGGGCCTGCGTCACCTCGGTCACGCCCATCCAGAAGCTCCGGACCGAGACACGGTGGATAGGCTGCTCCCCCGGCCCGACCTTGGAACCCATGTCGAAGGTGCCCGCGGGAATCTCCACGAACCGCATCCCGAGGCTGTTGTGGTCGAACACCAGGGGCGCGCTGACGTCGCGCGAAGCCGGTGCAGGCAGTTGGTGATTCCGCTCCATCTCGTTTCTGTCGGCCGCTGTCGGCCGTTCCTGGCCCCGGGTCGGTACCGGAATCAGCCCGAGTCCTGCGACGAGTGCGGCGGCACCGAGAAGCCTTCCAATCCTGCTTCCGTTCGTCATCGTTCACTCCAGCCTCGAATCCACTGACCCGTGCGGCGCATCACGTCATGATGTTTGCCGTCGGCTCCCGCTTCCCAGCACCTCCGCGGCTACGACCGCGTAGACCGACGTACAATCGAACAACGCGTCGAGTGCCACGTGCTCGTCCGGACCGTGGGAGAGCTCGAGGAGACCCGGACCGTACCCGTAGCCCGGCACATCGGGCCTGCTGAAGAAGCGCGTCTCCAGCACGCCGGGGCACAACTCGAAGCGCGCCGGCGCGTGGGTGTGGTGACTGACGGCCTCGGCGAGCGCGCGCCCAAGCGGCGTGTCCACCGGCGAAACCGACGCCTCGCCTTCCTGGAACACCTCGACATCGATGCCGAGGCCGTTGGCGCGATGTTCATCGAAGACACTCTCGAGTTCCCCGCGCACCTGCGCGAGCGTTTCCTCCGGGTTGATGCGCCGCTCGATCGAGTAGGGGCGGGGCGCCCCTGGATCCTGCGCTCCCGGGCTGAAGCCCGGAAGTCCCACAACTGAGATGTTCGCCCGGAAGTCCCACAACTGAGAAATTGGGCCGTCAGCCCGCCGGATGCGCGCAAGGCCCTAAGCCAAGCCAGGCCCTAGGCCAAGCCAGGCCCTAAGCCCTAAGCCGTAAGCCCTGAGCCCTCTACTCGTGGATCTCGATCACGTCCCCCTCGTACAGCACGTGATCGCGCTGGACCGTCTGGCCGTCGAAGACGTGCGCGCCCCACACGCGCGCGAACTTCATGTTCACGAGCAGGTCCTTGTGGATCCGCGCCGCCAGGTCGGCGACGGTGGCGCCGCGCGGCAGCGTGAAAGGCTTGTCGCGATCGGGAGGCTTGCCGGGCTGCTTCGCGTACAGGCGGATGATCCCGAGCGCGTCAAACGTCCGGCGTTCGAGCCGATCCAGGCCCGTCCGGGCCGTCGCTGACACGGGCACGAGGGGCCAGCGGTGGCCGAACAGGTCATCGACGGCGTCCACGGCGTCGGCGACCTCCGCGCGATCGGCCCCGGTGAGCACGACGAGCGCGCGCTTGACCAGGCGCCCGGTGGTAGCCGTAACAGCGGCGGCGCCGCCGCCGCACGCCGGCTCGACGTCGATGTTGCGCTGGCCGAGCAACCGCAGCGTGTCGTCCATCCCTTCGAGCGGGTACCGCCCGTCGAGCACCACCCACAACAAATCGGCCGCCCGAATCAGGTCGAACACCCACGGGTCGATGTGCTGATCGGAGAGCGGCGGCAGGTCGACCAGCTGGACGGCGATGTCCTCGAAGGGCATCATGCCGGGCGTCGCTTCGCGCGTGGTGAACGGGTAGTCCGCCACCGCTGGCGTCGCGTGCGTGAGCGCGGTCACCAGGGCCGACTTGCCCGTGTTCGGCGGTCCCACCAGCGCCACCTGGCCGGCGCCCTCGCGCGGAATCATGTGGCTGAAGGTACTGCGCCCGGCCTTGCTGGCCGGCTGCTTCCTGAGCTTCGCGATGCGCGCCTTGATGTCCGCCTGCAGGCCGTCGGTGCCCTTGTGCTTCGGCATCACCCGCAGCATCTCTTCGAGCGCCGCGAGCTTCTCCTCGGGGTCCTTCGCCGCCCGTAAGCGTTCCTCGGCCCGCTTGTATTCCGGCGTCAGGTTGGCAGGCACCTTCGCACCTCCCTCTGGCACCCCAGCGCGGCTGCCGCGCTGGGGACCCCGCCGCCGCCCGGCAAGATCGATCGGCAAGGCTGAAGCCTCGCCCTACGTGATCATTTCACGACGAACTGCCCGCGCAGCCTGATGTCGCGCGACGAGCTGCCAACCAGCACTTCGAAGGCGCCCGGCTCGACGACCCAGTCGCGGCGGGTCGCGTCGTAGAACGCGACCGCGCTGCGATCGAGCGTCACGGTGACGCGCTGGCGCTGGCCGGGCTTCAGCAGGACCTTCCGGAATGCCTTCAGTTCCCTGACGGGACGAGGCACGCTCGCCTGCTCGTCGCGCACGTACACCTGGGCCACTTCCGCGCCCGCGCGCCCGCCGGTGTTCTCCACTTCGAAGCCGACTTCGACCGCCGGCGCAGCGGCCCCGGTTTCCGCCGTCACGCGCAGGTCGCGATACGCAAACGTCGTGTAGCTCAGGCCGTACCCGAACGGGAACCGCGGCTCGATGCCGGCACGATCGAAATGCCGGTAGCCGACGAAGATGCCCTCCGCGTAGTCCACCGTCCCGTTCTGCCCGGGGAAATGGTCGTATGCGGGCGAGTCCTCCCATCGCCTGAGGAACGTCGCGGGGAGCTTCCCCGACGGCGTGCGATCGCCGAACAGCAACGCGGCGATCGCGTTCCCCGCTTCCTGGCCCGGGTACCACGCCTCGAGCACCGCCGGCACGCGATCGACCCACGTCTCCATGACGATCGGCGCTCCGCTGTTCAGCACGACGATC
>Ga0315279_10006181_pt1 | contig 15214 bp, 12 predicted proteins | sample YL17G06_20_MG_FD_203694 | JGI IMG/M metagenome (GOLD analysis project Ga0315279, IMG submission 203694) | Sediment microbial communities from Yellowstone Lake, YNP, Wyoming, USA - YL17G06_20 | ecosystem: Environmental > Aquatic > Freshwater > Lake > Sediment | place: USA: Wyoming | collected... | reverse complement strand
GCTATCCGATGTCCCTGTTGCTGTCGAACGTAAATTTCAACAATGGGAAAAACCAAACGACGAATTGAGACGTTTGTGCAAAATCTAATAAATATATCGGCAATTACTTATGACGCCGTGTATAATACGGCCCTTCGCCCCATTCGGCAAATCCGAACCGTTTGATGATGGTATCCAGCGTTGCGGCGCCTTCCTTGACGGAGAGCAACAGGTTGTGCAGCACGGCCGTATAGGTTTCCTGGAAAGGGATGTTGGGCCACCAATAGCTCTGCGGGCCAAGATCCCAGGGCGCGCTCATGCGCACTTTGGCGATGCCGTTTGCGGCAATGGTCGCGCTTGCCGCGGGAATGGAGGGGTATGTCCACGTCGAAGCGCCCCAGGCGGCCAGCGAACCGTTGACGGTCAGCGTCTTCGCCTGCGCCGAAGCGTTGTGCACCCATACATCGAAATCCAGCCGGTCGTGGGTGACCGAGGGCTGAATATAAACGTCCTTGACATATATTTGCGGCAATACGACCAGTTTGACATAGCGGTTAATCCCCGTGGCCAGCGACGCCCACCAGCACCCGTTGGGGATCTGGTTGCCGTAATGGCTGCGCGAATAGGCGCGGACTTCGAGCGTGTAGCTGCCGCCGGCCGTGACCTTTCCGGTGAGATCGGCTTCGAAGGGGATCATCAGGTTTTTGTGCGAGGTGATGAGCGTCGTGCCGAGATAGACGTCGCACCCGTAATCGACCGCGCCGAACAGAACCTTCACCACGTTGCCCGCGGCGCTTGCCGGAATGGTAATGCCGCGGCGAAAGACCGCGTTGTCGCTCATGCGGGTATTGCCGGGCACGGCAACGGTCTGCGATCCGCCGCCATCAATGCTGACGGTCCACGCGCTGCTGGAAGCCAGATCGATGGTTTCAACAGGCGCGGCGCAAAGGCCGGAAACCAGACAGACAACGGCGATGATTGAAAGACTTGCGCGCACAGGTCCCCCTTGGACGCAACTTTGAGATGGAGATTCAGGACGATGGTTCCGATTGCCCTCAATAAATCGGGTCTTGCCGGCCGATGCGAAAAAGGGGATCCGATTGCGCCCTGTTTCCACCATATACCATCTTATATATATCAATTGATGCATTAAGCCATAAATCGGAACCGCAGAATATCGAACACCGAATCTCGAAGTTCAGACTTAAAGCAGCAATTTTATGCGATTGATCATATTTCCGAACTTCATGATTCTGCGGTTCGTTATTCGACATTCGATATTCGATTTTTCATTCCCGCGCTCAAGGAGTACTGATGCCCAAAAAAGTCATGGACGGTCTTCTCCGCCGCTTGCGTCGTGATATTGCGGTCCAGCACCATGCCGGCGACCGTTTCCCTCCGCTGCGGGAACTTGCCGGGCGCTATGAAGTTTCGTATCGCGTCGCGCATAAGGCGGTTCGCACTTTGTGTAACGAAGGCATGCTGGAAGCCAGACCCAATCGCGGCATTACCGTGCGCAGCACCCGTAATCCCAGAGACGTTTCGGGAAAAAAGATCGCCTTTATATCCGGCCACGACTACCGGCACCTCTATGACGGCTTTTTCGCAGGCGTCAAGGCCACGGCGGAGGCGGAGGGCGTTGCCGCGTCCCTGATCGTCAATGACCGCACGGATGTGACGAGTACCGCCTATGGCGGCTACCTGCTGAACCTGAATGTCGACGGCGTGCTCACGCTGCTGCTGACGCAGTCGGCATTGCCGTTCTGCTATGCCGTGGACCGCGGGCTGGACATCGTCTCCGATTACCCGTATGCGGAGTTCCCCCAGCTCCCGGCGGTGTTTGGGGACGATTTCCGGCATGGCCGCGAGGCCATGCGGAAGGCCCTGGACGCAGGGGCCGGGGATATTCTCGTTGTGTCCATGTGGCCGGATGTCGATCGGCCGGCCACGCCGTTCTTCAAGACCCGTTTTGCCGGCGTCCAGGATGCTCTCAAAGGGCGCGACGACGTCCGCGTGGCGCGCATCGACGTCTCCGGCGCCGGTTCTCTCTCGATACTCACTGCTTTTTTCAATCGGTTCTCCCGCAAGTCGTCGGTGGTGACCATTGATTACGACAGCATTCCGTTTGTCGCATCGTGGTTCTACCGGAGCGGCATCAAGGTGACCGACGCCAACTTCATCGTCTACGACGCGCCCGAGCGTTCGCTCCATTATTACGGCCTGCCGCAGCTGCATACCGTAGCGCCCTCGTTTTCCGAATGGGGCGCGGCCATGACGCGCAAGCTGATTGCCAAGTGGAAAACCGGCGTGTTTGCCGAGCCGATTTGGGAGAAGATCTGAAGGGCCGGCGGCCTTGCTGAAAAATGGTGGTGATGAGATCATGCGATATTCTTCTTCCCAGAACCTGCTTTCGATCGGATTATTCATGAATTCGAAGTCGCGTCTATAAGAAGACCGGGTCACGTGACCCGGCTTCCTATGGCCGAATTCTCCAATATATTCATTGGATTTTTGCGGGGTTTCATGAAAAATCCGGATTAGATCATAAGATATCCCCCATTCCTTCATTAACCACGGAATTTATAGCACTATTATTTATATTAACCATATAATTACCTAAAAACGGAGTCCCATGGCCCGTCCGCCCGAAGCACGTAAAAAAGCCCGCGACTACCTGCTTCGATGTATCGCCACCGGCGCCGCCATGTCGCCGGCCGGGATATCGGCGCTCGCCAAGCGTGCCGGCGTGGCCTACATGACCATGTGGAAAGCCGTTCGTGAGCTAAAGGCGTCGGGAAAACTCCATGGATCATATCGCATTTCAACCACCGGCAGGCCGCTCCGAAGCGCGTTGCCGCGTGCGCTTCCGCACGTGCGACTTGCGGAGCGGATCGCGCAGGACCTGCTGGCCGGCTCGATCACCCGCGGCTTCGCTCTGCTGTCCGTCAAGGAGTTGACGGCCCGCTATGCCACCTCGCCGGGCACGCTGCGGAACATCCTCGCGGACCTTTCGGCCCAGGGGCTTATCACGCCGCGCGGCCGTCACTACACGGCCCTGGTGCGGCCGGAGAAGCAGCGCAGGTCGATCGTGCTTATCGCCTATATGCAGTATTTCGGCGCTCTCACGCTGCCGCAGATCGAGCGGGATTTCCTGCGCGCCTGCGAGTCCGTGTGCCTGCATGCGCAGGCAACGCTCATCGTGATGGCGGCGCGCCCCGTCAATGGTATCACCGTCCTGACGGACACCCGCGGCCGCGAGCAGCCCCTGCCCGCGAGAAAAGAGATCGCCGGCTACATCTATCTGCTCCAGAACCCGCAGGCATGGGATGAACGGATCCTGCGGCAGGCGCTTGCCGCGCGCAGACCCCTGGCGATACTGGACAATGGGGGAGACAATATCCCCGGGGAAGCGCCGGAGATAAAGGTCCCGCGCGTGTGCGTCTTCAATGCCTCCGCGCATGGGCGAACCGGCGCGCAGGCGGCCGCGTATCTGCTTTCCAAAGGGCATCGCCACGCCGCGTATATTTCGCCGTTCCATGGGGATTCCTGGTCGCAGGTGCGCTATGCCGGCGCGGCGCGGGTTTTCGAAAAAGCCGGCGCCGGGTCTTCCATCACGCTGCATTCGCTTCCGTATTCCATGAAGGACAACCATTACTGGAGCGACGGCATGAAACACAGTAATGGCCAGAGGCTGGACCGGTTTTTTACACGATGGCGCGACCGCGCGCCCGATAGCTTTCACGCCGAGGCCGACACAACCAGCAAAAACCATTTCGGGTATCTGGTAATGGCCGGCGAAATCGCGGGGGCAATGAGGCCGCTGCTTGACGAAGCGGCATCCAGCCGCCGGGTGACCGCCTGGATCATGGCCAATGATCTTGCCGCGCGCATCGCGCTGCGCTATTGCGGCAGCAAGGGCATTGAGGTGCCCGAACGCATCGCCATCATCGGCTTTGATGATGAAATCGAGAGCACTGAATTGCGCATTACGTCCTATAATTTCAATTTTGATGCCGCCGCATCCGCCATGGTCAATTTCATCATGCATCCCGAAAGCGACTACTGGCAGCGCCGGAAGGTGGTTGAAATTGAAGGAAGAATCGTGGAGCGCATGACGGCGTAAGGGTGCGTATCAGGGCGTCACGATAAGTTGCAGGATGCGCTCCGCGCCCTGCTGCTCTATGCGCACGATATGGCTGCCGGCGCGCAAGCCGGCAAGCGTGAGATCGGGGCCCCCGGCGATCGCGCGCACCAGATTTCCCTGCATGTCAAACAGCCATGTGCGGGTGACGCCGGCGGGCAGCATCAGCCGGCCTTGAACGATCAACATTTCCGACGATTCGGCATGCGGCCTGCGAGAAAAGGCCGGTGCTGTCGCAACAGCCTGGCCTCCCAGCGTGACGATCGAGCTGGATGTTCCAGTCGTTCCTCCGGTTGCCCTGAATCGCCGGACTTCGCTGAACCGGGTTGCGCCGGCTTTTTTGGTCGTCAGGACCATATCAAAATTCGATCCTCCAACATAGGGGGCCTGAAAGGAACAGGAAATGTCTTTATGGTTCCCCAGGGCCAATCCATATGTTTTGGTGCCGGTGGCATGGGTTGTTGCGCCCGATTTGATCTCGACCAAAACGGTGACGACCGTATCCGCAAACTCGTCGTTGTAAAGGGCCAGGGTCCGGGTAACATTGGCGCCGGCGGCAAGGCTGGGATAGTTGGCGTTTTTGATCGGGTCGATGCCCAGATTGTCATATTCTTCATCGAACAGCGCAACCGGATTGTGCCCATTGGCAATATTGACGAATTGCGCATCGGTGCTGGCGACATTCCATAGGAAATTGAGCTTGTACATGCGGATGTCGTCCCAGTTGGCATAGCGCATGGTCCGGACCATGGTGCCTTTCCACCACTGGTTGTCGGTAATGCCGTAAAGAATTTCCCCGGCGCCCGACGGCTTGTTGGTGGCGATGAACTGCGACCAGTTGTACAGATTGCCGGGTGTGGGCGTCACCATATATCCTTCGGGATAGTGCTCCATGCGCACGTCAAGATTAAAGGCCGCCCAGCTTTCGCGTTCTTCAACCATGGTCGGCCGCGTGGGATCGAGCTGTTTGGTGAGAGCCGCAAGCTCCTGGGTCTGCTGCAGCGAAATCATACCCAGCGCTTCATTGGCCATGCTCCACTCGATCACGGAAGGATGATTGCGCGCCCATTTGATCCATGACGGCCACCAGTTTTTCGTGTTGGTAAAGTAGTTGCCGTCGTGCTGAGGGTTGAAGGAAGCCCCGTAAATCGGCGATTCATTGATGATCAACATTCCTTTTTCATCCCCGATATCCATTAGGTATTCCGGTGTTGTCGAATTATGGCGGCGGAAGCAATTGAGATTGATTTGCTTCATCATCTTATCGTACATGCCGGCGACCCAGGCCGAATCATAAAACGTCTGCGGCACTTCGCCGCAGGCGATATTGTCGCCGCGCAGGTTGACATGAATGCCGTTGAGCATGAAATCGGTGCCCACGATATAAAATTCGCGGAACCCGAACCGCCGCGTCTCCTGGTCGACCGTGGCTGCGCCGTCAACAACACGGGAAGTCAGATGGTACAGATTGGGATGGTCCGGCTGCCAGAGCAGCGCATCGGTCCATGGGCTGGTAATGGTCACGACCCGTTCCTCTCCCGCGGCGAGCGTCACCCCGTTGCCGGCGATCGACTTGACAATTGCGCCTCCTGCGTCCGGCATGATATCCCCCTGGATGGTCACGGTGCGGCTTGCGGTCCCGTAATTCCTGAGCGTATAGTCGACGGTGATGGATTTGTTGCGCCAGGATGTTTTTATAAACGCGTCGTTGATGGCCACCGTGCCATAGGCGCGCAGCCAGACGTCTTCCACAATTCCCGAATTGCCGCCGTCAAAACTGCAGCAGTCGCACCCCACTGGCGTCATGAGATTGCCGTTGACGGTGACCGGCGATGAAAGCACACTGCGCACATCCACACGCAAGGTGAAGGTCTGGCCCGGCGTCACGCGCGTGGTGACATCGACCTCGAAAGGCGCCCAGAAACCAAGGTTGGTGCCCGCCAGAGTTCCATTAACGTAAACTTCACTATACGTATTGACGGCGCCGAAATAAAGTTTGATGATTTTGCCTGCCCAGGCCGCCGGCACCGCCACATCGCGCTGATAGGTATAAGTCTGGTTGGAGCCGATCGTGACTCCTCCGCGTGCGGGCACAACGCCGCCCTGCGTCCAGGTTCCGTTGAGCAGCACGGCATCGCGCAATTGCGGTTTGGCGGCATGAGCGAGTACCGAAATCGCCAGCACGGCAAAAAGCATCCGGAAGGTCACCGATTGAATGGAAACCATAAAATGCTCTCCCTTATTGAAATGGTGGTGATGGGCATCGGGTTCTGATGGACCAGCAATAAGATGCCGATAAAATAGCGGCAATCGCAGTGGAGATGAGATAATTTTTGAGGCAGATTGTTTAGATAAAGAATATAATTACATAATAATTGTGTTTCAGCATATAGGATTGCGCGTGCATGGAGGAGAGAAACGTTTGCAACATATCATCGCGGCTAGCAGGCATCTTTCCCGGCCGGAGACCCTGTTCAGGATCATGGATTCCGATGCATTCCTTTCCAAACGCGAAGAAGAAAATTGCCATCCCATAGCTAAAAAATGGGGTTTTTCATGCTCAGCCGTCACCGTCAAGCAAGACGCATTGTATAAACGCGGGTATGTTCTCGCGCATAATCAGAATGCGTTGTTGCGCGCGCTGCTGGGTCCGCATGCGCGCGCCGATATCCTGAATGCGCTATTAAATACCCGGCAACAGACGATTTCCCAATTGGCCGCGGCTGTGGGACTCTCATATCAGCCCGTGCATGCGGAGGTCGAAGATCTGGTGCGAAACGGGTTCGCTACCTGCCAAACCTGGGGCAGAACCCGCGTTATTTCACTGACGCCGGCTGCCGCGAAATTCCTGAAGGCATTGCCGGAAACAATGGGGGTGAAGTAATTCCTATTTCCTAATTCCTCAACTACTTGTCAGAAGCGCGCACTATCGCTTACCTATGGAATGCCGCTGCCAGGATCCGATTGCGGCAGGGGAAGAAGATGTAAATGACTATCGGCTCCCGCTGAACAGCGCCTCTGTTGTCAGAATACGATGGAAATAGCCGGTGGATGCCAGGGCGTCAGTTGCGCCGGCCGAAGTGATCAGGACTTTTTCTACGGTGAATTTCTTTTTGTTTGGAAACGCCGCGACCTTGCGTTCCATATCCGCGATGATTTCGGGGCCTGTTTTGTCTTGTGTATATTTGATTTCACATATGGTTATTACCTTGTCCGCGCGCACGAATGCCAGGTCGATCTGTGCGCCGGAACCGTCATCTTCCTTTGAGGCCCAGCTTCCTGCCCGGTAATTGACTGCGCCGAACCCCAGGTGTCCGGCGATAAAGTGGTGATGATGGATGCATAGGTGCTCAAAAGCGCGCCCCATCCAGGGGTATTTAAGCCTGTCGGGGAGATACTGTTCAAGGGGCGTTCCGCGTGGCGCATTCAAAATTTTCTTCAGGTTCGGCGCAATGAAGGTGAAATAGAAAAGCAGGTAGAAGTCGGCCAGCCGATAGCGGGAGTAGCGGACACCTTCGGGCCGGTCGATGCCGGTGAATTTTTCAATAAATCCGGCAAGCTCGAGATTCTCCAGGTATTCCGAAATACGTCCGCCGGTCTCGATGGAGCATGCTTTCTGCAGTTGCTCCCGCGTTGCGTTTTTGCGCCTGGCCAGGGCCTTTAGGATGTTCCCGTAGTGGGCGATTGTCCCGAAGTGGCTTGCGAAGATCCGCTCGAACTCTTTTACCAGAAAGCCGTTTGCCGTAAAGCACAGGTTCCGGATGTTAAGCCATGCAGAGTGTTTCCAATCGAAAAGCTGTATATAGTGCGGGACCCCGCCGGTCAGCATATACATTTCGATCAGTTCGGCGGCCGATCGCCGTATATCAGCCCCTTTAATAATTTCGGGAAGCAAAAGAGGTTGCAGCGCCAACTCACAATCAACCCGCCCATAGAGTGCTTTTGAGCGTATCACCTTTTTCACCATGAATGACGAAATTGAGCCGCACAGTATAAGATGGACGCGGTTGTTTTTAACGAACAGGTTGTCCCAGGCGTATTTCAGGTGGCCGCCCAGGTTGCCGTACCGGCCGGCGATCCATTGGAATTCATCAAAGACCATCACGCATGGCTCAGGGCCCAGCTTGCGCGATAGAATCGACAAAAGAACGTCCCATCGGCGTGCGTTGAGTTCCAAAAGCTCGGGACTATCGAACTGTCCGGCCAGTTGGCGCAGGAACGTCTGCATCGATTCCCGCCGTGTTTCGTTTTCAATCCCTTCAAATCGAAAGCATTTTTTCCCGCGGAAAGCCTCTTCGACCAGACGCGTTTTGCCCACACGCCGTCTGCCATAGATAACCGTCAGCCTGGACCGCGCGCCATCCCAGGACCGCAAAAGCGAAAGTTCGGTTTCCCGGCCGATAAAGTTCATGCCGCGCTTCCTTTAATAATAGCGGCCGATAGATATACTAATCTCATTATAACGGCCGCTATTAAATATATAATATCGGCCATTATGAAGTCAAAAACATTAATAACGGCCGCATATTAGATTAATAAAGCGGCCGTTATTAATATAAATACATCGATAACGGCCGAATAGTTAATGCAGCGAGCGGCCGTTATTTGCTTGCTATCGCGCCAATGCGCCCGGCCCTTTGCGCAATTCCGCCATGCCGGGGCTGCGATATATTTTATCCCCATTCAACCTGGAAACGGAGAAACCCTATGAAGTTGAATCTGCTTCGCGCGGTGAAGTTCATGTCCGGTCTTCTGTTGACGTTCGGCGCAACTTCGGCGAAAGACAACATCCTGCCCGTTGACTCGACAGCGCCTGATTTCGTTCTGGTCAGCCAGGCAGGCGATACCGTCACGCTCAGTTCTTTCAAGGGAAAGAACGTTGTGGTATTGATTTTTTATCCGGGCGACCAAACACCGGTATGCACCAGGCAGCTCTGCGCGATCCGCGACGATTGGTCGCGCTTTGCCGAAAAGGGCGCCGTGGTGTTCGGCGTCAATGATGCGGCTGCGGCATCGCACCAGGCGTTTGTTGACAAAAACAAATTTCCATTTCCGCTGCTCGTGGACGCCGGCTCGAAAGTGACCGCGGCCTACGGATGCAAAGGCGCGATGATGGCCAAACGCACGGTATATGTGATCGACAAGCTGGGCCGGATCATCTACGCGCAGCGCGGCAAACCGGCCAATGAGGAGATCCTCAAGGCCATCCCCGCGGAACCGGCCAGATAGCCGGAGACGTGTAACCTTGCAACGCCCTGGTATCGTATATATATATTCGTACGTCCGGATCCCGGGAGAGCGGCCGCGGAGGTTCAAGGAGATCGCAGATGCCGATTTACGAATTTTTCTGTCCCGATTGCAGCACGATATTCAGCTTTTTATCGCGCACTGTCAATACGGAAAAGATCCCGGCGTGCCCCAAATGCAGCAGGAAGGTTCTTGAGCGGAAGGTCTCCCTTTTCGCGGCCATCGGCAAAAAAGGCGAAAAGACGGGCGGCGATGAGGCCGGCGGCGCGGACGATCCGCTGGGCAAGCTCAATCTTGACGAATCGAAAATGGAGCGCGCCATGGAGGCCCTGGCCGGCGAGGCGGAAAGCATCAACGAAGAAGACCCGCGCGCCGCGGCCCGGTTGATGCGCAGGTTTTCCGATATGACCGGCCTGCAGTTCAATGAAACTATTGAAAACGCGGTCTCGCGCCTGGAGGCAGGCGAAGATCCTGAGGCCATAGAATCCGAAATGGGCGATATGGAAAATATGGATGATCCGTTCCTGCCGGCAGGCAATAAACCCGCGCCCAAAGCGCGGCGGCCGGTGGTGCGTGACGATACGCTGTATGAAATGTAGCGCTGGAGGAGTGCGGGAAATTGATCCGCGCCTCTAAAAGCGTCATCAAGCAACGAAAGGAGATCCGCATGCGTAAACCGAATTTTCGCAACGTACTCGTGGCCCTGGGATTGGCCGCCATCACAGCGCAGGCCGCGCCCGGCATCACCGGCATGGGCGCGGGATTCAAGTTGAGCTTTGTCGCTGCCGACCATTTCGGGCCCGGCTTCGGTTTTGGCGGACATTATCTGCTGAACATCGGGCTTGATCGGGCGGGTACGATTGCGATATATCCCAACCCGGAATTCTGGTTTGCCTCGCATCACAACGATTACCGGTATCCCGCGGATTTAAGGTATTATGATGTCAATATTTTCGAATTAGATTTCAATATGGACGCCCGATACTATTTTCCGCTGCCGCCGAATATTCCCGTGGGGCCATACGTGGGAATGGGCATGGCGCCAGTCGTAGAGATATTGTCCTGGGAAAATGATATTATCGATAACAATACCGATGTCGGCGCGGCATTCAATCTTCTCACCGGCATGGATTTCCCCATGGGCGCCATCAAAGGCTTCGTGGAAATGCGCGGAAAGCTGGGCTCGGGCTACGATGCATTCAAGTTGTCCTTTGGGATCACCTTCCCGTTTTAGGGCGGCGTATATTGATTTGCGTTCATCATGGCTGCAGGTATATTGTCATCGCGAGCAGAGCGCGGCGATCTCATTGAGAGAGATTGCTTCGTCGCTTCACTACTCGCAATGACATTCCGCCAACTTGAACGCAAATTCGTAGTATTCATACGTTTTCGCGAAGGCAGGTGACCCGGCTTTCTTATATCCGGTAGCGATCCGCATCCCTTATAAACCCCGCACGATCATGCGGGGTTTATTTTTCCCTTCATGCCGCTCCCCGATCGCGTCAGATGGAACACCATCCTTCCCGCATGCGCGCTTGGCGCCATCACCGCGTTTTTCGTCTGGTTTCCGATTACCGACACCGACATCTGGTGGCATCTGGCCGCGGCGCGGGAGATGCTTGCGCAGAAACGGTTCCTGATTGCGGACCCGTTTTCCTTCACCCCCCATAATCCGCTGTGGATCAACCTGCACTGGCTTTTCCAGCTAGTAGTGTACGCGGTACATGCGGTCGCGGGCGTCAAGGGACTGATCGCGTTCAAATGCGCGGTCTTCGCGGTTTCGTGCATCGTCATCAACTGGGCGGTCCCCGGAAAACAGAACCGGATCGCGGGCGCGCTCATCATTGCGCTGCTGATGTTCGAGGCCCGCTACCTGGTGCTCGAAAGACCCGTGATCATCACATTGATCCTCATGGCCCTGTACCTCTGGTACCTGGAGCGATATTCCGAGTCCAATAAGCTCAGATGGCTTGCGACGATCGTGCCGCTGCAGATCGTGTGGACCAATTCGCAGGGCCTGTGGGCCATCGGCATCGCCATTGCCGGCATCTACTGGGTTGGCGGGGTACTGCCGCGGTATGCAGCGGGCCGATGGCTGGCGCCTTCGGCCGGCGAACGCCGCCTTTTTGGCCGCGAATTCCGCGATGCGTCGCTCTGGTTCACCGCTATCGGATTGTCGTGCTTTGTCAATCCCTACGGATGGCGCGGGGTGCTCTATCCGCTGCGGCTGTTCGAGCGCATCGAACCGTCGCTTAAAAACATCTACGCGTATAATGTTTCGGAAAATCTGCCGCTGGCCGCCATGCTCCCGTCGGACCCAAGGGCGGTGTTCGTGGTGGTGCTGGCGGCGTGCGTTGCTCTGGCTTTGTTCTGGATCAACCGGCGTCGCGTGCGGGCGCCGCACCTGCTGCTCTTTGCCGCGTTCTTCTGCCTTGCGACCATGGCGCAGCGCAACATCCTGCTTTTCCTCTTTGTCGCCGCGCCGATCATCGCGTACTATCTGCCGGATCCGCGCGCGGGATGGCGGCGCATTGCCGCAATGGTCATGGGAGGCGCCGGCGCGCTGCTGCTATTGCTTGACATCGCGGGACATGCGCGGGTAATGTCCATATTCCCGCGGCATGGCGATCTTTCGCCGTTCCGGCATCCTGTGGAGGCCGTGGAATATCTGAAGAACCACCCGGCGCCCGGCCGCGTCTTCAACACCATCCGCTATGGGGGCTATCTCTCATGGGAGCTCTATCCGCCGTACCAGGTCTTCATTGACGGCAGGCTTATCATCCGCACGCCCCGGTTTTTCGCCGATTTCCTGGCGACGGTGGATGATCCGCGGAATTTTTCCCAGGTGCGGGAAAAATATGGCATCACGCAGGTGCTGGTGCAGACGGCGATTTTTTATCGCGATGCGCGGCTCGCGCAGGCGCTGTATGCGGACAGCACCTGGCGCCTGGTGTATGCAGACGGCGCGTGCGCTCTCTTCGTCCTCGATTCGCTGGCGGCCACGCCGCGGCTCGATTTTTCGGATTCCGCCGCAGTGCGCAACATCGTCCGGCAGCTGCGCGAGCGCCGGCGCGAAGATCCCGCGATCCGCGAGGAATCGCTGATCTATTTCGGCGATTTTTGCGCCGGCATCGGGGAATTCGACGCCGCCGAATCCGTGCTCCGCTCTGTTGGAACGCCGGCGTCGGAGAAATATCTGGCGCGCTGCCTGCTGCAGAACGGCAAAATTGACGATGCGGAAACCGCTATCCGGCATTCGCTGCTGCGCGCCCGCAATGACTGCTCAGCGCGGCTTTTGCTGGCCCGCATACTCTATGCAAAAAAGGACTACCGGCACTCCCTTGAAAATGTTATTTTTATCCTCATGCACCAGCCATTCAACGAAGATGCGCGACAACTGCTCTCGTTGATGAAACCAACGCGATAGCACATTATTAATACTAAGGAGGATGTATGCGTTTAATGTCAATGCTTGCGGCAGGCGCGGTTGTACTCTCAGCTGCGATAGCGAACGCTCAGGAAGCCCCGACAGGATCTCCCGCCGAACGCGACGGCAAGGAAAAGAAAAACTTCGAGGAATTCAAGGGAAAATTGAAGGGAAAAATCGTCTGGTCCTCGTCCCGCTCCAACAGCAAGCATGACCTGTGGATCATGAATGCCGACGGCTCGGACCAGAAGCAGCTGACCAAGGGCGACTATGTCGACTGGTTCCCGCGCTTTTCACCGGACGGCCAGAAAATCGTCTTTACCCGCAGCAAAGCCGGCTGGGTCAATGAGATGGACGCCGAAATATACGACAAATGGGACATCTGGATAGTCAATGTCGACGGCAGCGACGAAAAGCTCGCGGCCAGTGACGCGGCATGGGGCAGCTACCGTCCTACCGGCGATTCCATCGTCTTTGCCCGCGGCCCTAAAGTCTTTGTCAAGTGCCTTGCCGACGGCAATGAAACCGAAATCTGGGACGCCGAACAGGGCATCAGAAAAGGCGCGTACGCGCAGCAGCCGCAGATGTCGCCCGACGGAAAATTCCTTGCGGCCACGATCCGCGGCACCAGCCGCCAAACGGGCATATGGAATATTGAAAAGAAGCAGTGGAACACCACCGGCGGCGGCTGCCAGATCACTTTCTATCCCGACAGCCGCGAAGTGATCCGCATGAACGAAGGCCATGGCAACGGCGGCACCGAAGTGCTGCATATCAAGATCGACAACGACGGCAAACCGCTGGTCAAAATCGCCGGCCTGGCTGTGCCCAAACAGCTCAAGCTCATGGACCTGCCCGGCCGCCGTTCGCATGAGTATTTTCCGAAGCTTGACAAATCAGGACAGTGGATGGTGTGGTGCGCCACACAGTACGGCCACGAGCACGATATCGCCGATTACGAAGTGTACATCTGGAAAGTCGGCGCCGACCCCAAGACCGCGGTGCGGCTGACCGCCCATACGGGCAACGACCGCTGGCCGGACATTTATCTGGAACAGTAGCCGCGAAACCGCCTCTGACTCATGCAGGCCTGCTTTCATCACGAAAGCGGGCCTTTTTCATGGCCGCGCAGCCGCCCGTGCGCAACGTATTTTTCGGATACCTATGCGTGTGATGATCAATGGGAAATCCGAACCGGTCGACGACGGTCTTCCGCTTGACGACCTGCTGCGGAGCAGGAAACTGGATCCCGCATGCGTGGTTGCCGAATTGAACGGAGCGATCATCGGTAAAGAGGCCTATGCGTCCACGCGGCTTTCCGCCGGAGACCGGCTTGAACTCGTTCATTTCGTGGGGGGCGGTTGATCTCATGGCGCCGATACTGCCCAATGACGACTTGATGATCGCCGGCCAACGCATCCGTTCGCGCCTGATCACCGGGTCCGGCAAATACCGCGACGACCGCATCATCCGCGATGTGCTGGAAGCGGCGCAATGCGACGTGATCACCGTGGCCCTGCGCCGGGTCGACCTCGACCGGCCGGACGACAGCATTCTCAACCATATTCCAAAAGACAAGATACTCCTGCCCAATACCTCGGGCGCGCGCACGGCCGACGAGGCGGTGCGTATCGCCCGTTTGTCAAAGGCGGCGGGATGCGGAAACTGGATAAAAATCGAGGTCATCAACGACACCCGCTACCTGCTTCCCGACAATCAGGAGACGCTGCGTGCCGCCGAAATCCTCGCTAAAGAAGGCTTCGTGGTGCTGCCGTACATTTCGCCGGAGCTGGCCTGCGCCCGTCGCCTGGCCGGGGCCGGCGTTGCGGCCGTCATGCCCCTGGGCGCGCCCATCGGCAGCAACCGCGGCCTGCGCACCCGGGAACTCCTCGAAATCCTGGTGGAGGAAATTGACATTCCGGTTATCGTGGACGCGGGCATCGGCAGGCCCTCCGATGCAGCGCTGGCCATGGAGATCGGCGTGGACGCGGTGCTGCTCAACACGGCCATCGCCACAAGCCCCGATCCCGTGGCCATGGCCACCGCGTTCCGGCTGGCCGTGCAGGCCGGCCGCATGGCGTATCTTGCGGGCCTTGGCCCGCAGTCAAAAACCGCGCAGGCCAGCTCGCCGCTGACCGGCTTTTTAACATAAAGGGAGCTTTAAAATTGCTGATCCTGTCATTGCGAGAAGCGTAGCGACGAAGTAATCTTCCCTTTCTATACGAAAAACGCGAGATTGCTTCGCTTTGCTCGCAATGACAGACGCGTTTTTCGAATTTTTAGAGGTCCCCATAATACTTGAGAGTACCGAATTCTCTGTTTAAGATAGGTTGATTTTACCCTCTTTCGCAAGCCAAATTTTTATCTGTGACTGCCGGATTGCCAGATCGATCCATTGCTGCATTAGGTTTTTGAATTTC
>Ga0315279_10006180_pt1 | contig 15215 bp, 21 predicted proteins | sample YL17G06_20_MG_FD_203694 | JGI IMG/M metagenome (GOLD analysis project Ga0315279, IMG submission 203694) | Sediment microbial communities from Yellowstone Lake, YNP, Wyoming, USA - YL17G06_20 | ecosystem: Environmental > Aquatic > Freshwater > Lake > Sediment | place: USA: Wyoming | collected... | reverse complement strand
TGATCCCGATTACAGGGGGAACAGTAGAAGCAAATATAGCAAACATAAACGCTTCAACTTCCACAATTCCCGTGAGCCTGCCTACAAACAATACTACTGGCACTATCGGAGTGGTGATTCTTTCCGGAACTATATCCGCAGCCTTCACTCCCTCAGGCACTCAGCAGGTGAAATTCACAGACACTACAAATACAACAGGGACAATCGGAGTTGTTGTGGCCTCTATTTCAATGCCTACGAGCTCAACAGTCAATATCCCTATCACTTCGACAGTCCAAGCTGTTTCAGCACCAGGGATTAGCTCTACAATGGAGGCTCACCTGATTGATACGAGTGCAACTATACCGGTTATTTTTGCAATAGGTTCAACTGTCCAGGCAGTTTCAGCTCCTTCCATTGGATCCACGCAGGAAGCTCACTTAGTAACAACAAGTGCGACGATTCCAATAAGAATAGATTCAACTTCATCCATGGGAGTGGCGGCCTCTTGGGCAGCATCCGGAACTGTAAATGTTTCATGGGCAATAAGTTCCACTTTGCAAGCAATCTCAGCACCAAGCACAGGAAGCACAATGGAGGCTCATCTTGTAAGCACAACTGCAACAATACCTATAACTTTCGCCCCTACATCTACCATCGGAGCTGCTATTAGCGGAGGAGTTACAATCGGGACAACGGGCACAATAGAAGCTCATCTAATTGCAACAACTGCAACAATACCAGTGGTTTTGGATTCAACTTCTTCCATGGGAGTTTCAATCACGCCAGGGGGAACTCAGCAAGTAAATATTGTTGCATCTTCCACTATCGGCGTGGTATTTCCGACAACTTCAACAGTAGGCATCTCAATAGCACCTACTTCAACCATTGGAATTTCATGGGCCCCGGGTGGAACCCAGCAGGTGGGAATTGTCCAGGACACCATAAATATAATGAAATCCACAGGTGGAACTGTAGCTGTTTCTGCAATAACTTCTACCATAGGAGCGGCGATAATAACAACAACTTCAACATTCGGCTTATCAGGCCACACTACTTCGACAATTCCTGTTTCCTTTGCAATTACTTCAACTATAGGAGCAGCGATATCAGGGGCTTTATCAACAACTTCTACTGTGCCTGTTTCTTTTGCCGCTACCTCGACTATTGGAGCTGCAATTACAGGAGCAGTAACAACTGCATCAACCATTGCAGTTCTGTTGGCAAACACCACTGGAACTGTGGGAGTTTCGATAGCAGCAACTTCTACGATAGGAGCTGCCGTTAGCTGGCCTGCTTCTTCAACCGTTAATGTTTCTTTTGCTACTACAAGCACAGTAGGAGCTGCAATCAGCGGAGCATTGACAGGAGTTACTTCAACTGTGAATATAGGAACAACCGGCACAATTGGATTGGCAGGGCACACTACTTCGACAATTCCAGTAAGCTTTTCAACAACGAGCTCAATAGGAGCTTCTGTTGCCCCAGCGGGAACTCAGGATGTCAGAACAATCCCAACCTCCACAATAGGTGCGGCTGTTTCTGGAAATGTTGGATTGGCAAACACTACGGGCACTGTAGGAGTTTCATGGGCTCCAACAGGCACTCAGCAGGTCAATATTGTGGCCTCATCAACAATCGGGGTGGCTTTTCCAACTACTTCGACAATAGGGATATCCATAGCAGCAACCTCTACGATAGGAGCTGCTGTCTCTTGTGCGGCAAATCAAACAGGGACCATTCCTGTTAATATCGGGACAACGGGAACAATTGGAGTTGCTTTGCCTACAACAAACACCACCGGAACTATAGGGGTAGTGATTGCAAGCATGTCCATGGGAGCATTGACAGGAGTTACTTCAACTGTGAATATTCTCTCCATTGTTTCTACATCTTCATTAGGTGCAGCAGTCTCATGTGCTGCGAATCAGACAGGAACAATTCCAGTCGTAATTGCTCCTACTTCAACAATAGTTATCAGAGGGAAATTAGATGCAAACAACGGAACTGATATCGGAGACATGACAATCAACAATACCGTCTCTACTGCTGCGACTGTAACTTGGTCTGTTGCTTCGACAATAGGAGCTGCAGTTGCATGGGCGGCAAATCCGACAGGAACAATAAGTGCAAAGGTTACAATTGTCGGGGATACTACGACAACTTCCTCAGTCAGCTGGGTAGTAGGCTCAACAATTCAGGCAATGACGCCTCCGAATCTAAACAACACCACAGGAACTATTGGAGTTGTCAGGCTTACATTAGGAGGCACTATAAATTGGGCGACTACCTCAACATTGGGTGCAGCTGTTTCATGTGCGGCAAATCAAACAGGGACCATTCCTGTTAATATCGGGACAACGGGAACAATTGGAGTTGCTTTGCCTACAACAAACACCACCGGAACTATAGGGGTAGTGATTGCAAGCATGTCCATGGGAGCATTGACAGGAGTTACTTCAACTGTGAATATTCTCTCCATTGTTTCTACATCTTCATTAGGTGCAGCAGTCTCATGTGCTGCGAATCAGACAGGAACAATTCCAGTATCCTGGGCCCCAACAGGAGGAACTCAACTCTTGTCTGTAACTTCTACTGTGCCTGTTTCCTTTGCAGCGACTTCTACAATAGGAGCATCTGTTACTTGGGCCGTAGGTTCTACAGTGCAGATCTCGGGAGCACTTTCAACAACTTCTACTGTGCCGGTAAGCTTCGCAGCAACTTCTACGATAGGAGCTGCTGTAACAATTCCGACCACTTCAACAGTTTATATAGGTGGAGGGACAGGAACTCAGGCAGTCTCTTTCATATCAACTTCCACAATAGGGGCTGCATGCACGTTGCCAACAACTTCTTCAATTCAATCTTTGGATGCAGGCCCGGGCTATACTTTGAGCCATGTGAATCAAACTGTGAATGTTATTGCAGGAACTATTCTATGGACCGCTGCAGCAGGAAAAAGAATTTATCTGACAGATTATGCAATTTCAAGCTCGACTGCAAATACAGTAACAATGACAGTTGAGACTTCAACAATAGGGCCATTCTATTTTGCTTCCAATGGAGGGGCGGTTTCAAACCTGAGAACTCCTGTGAGCGGCTCGATAACAGGGAGCTTGAGGGTTACTACTACTGCCGGCACAACGTCCTTCACATTGGACGGATATGAGGCGGCTTGATGACATTTGCTGAATCTGGAACAATCACTACATCTGCAGGATATCCCGCAGCAGCTGTTATTGATAACACTAATTCATTTGCATATTTTGGCAATTTCGTTAGCCCGGGACGAGCTACCAAAATAAATCTAGCCACTTTCACGGAATCAGGAACTATCGCAACTTCAACTGCAAATTTGGTATGGGGAGCTATAGATAATAATAGTGCTTATGCATATTTTGCTCATCAGACTACTCCTGGGAAAATTACAAAAATAGACCTCTCCACATTTACGGAATCAGGGACGCTTGCTACTTCTGCAGCATTGCCATATTGTTTATTAATAGATCCTGCTAGCTCATTTGCATATGCAGGACATTATATTGCAACAGGAAGAATTACAAAAATAAATCTCTCTACATTTTCAGAAACAGCAACATTGACAACTTCTAATTATCCAATGAGCGGTGTAATAGACCATGCAGGTTCATTTGCATATTTCGGCTATTATAATGTCGCTAGCGGCATAAATGGGATAATTGTAAAAATAAATTTAGCCACTTTCACACAAGCAGGAACTATACTGATGCCTGGAACCATCAAGCCAATATTCATGGCGATAGATAGCACTGATTCTTACTTATATGTATGCCACTATACAAGCCCTGGGAAAATTTACAAACTTGATCTCTCTACTTCCTCGGCAACAGGAACAATAACTACGCAAGCAGCCTATCCAAATTGTATAATTATAGACAATAATGATGCAAATGCATATGTTGGGCATGACACCAGCCCGGGGAAAATTACAAAAATAGACCTCTCCACATTTACGCAAACATCTACCCTAACTCCGGCAACTACAAATTTCTATGTAATAATAAAGGATAGCATAGACGCATATGCATATTTTGGTTCATACACAGCTACGGGGAAAATTACCAAAGTTGATATCGGTGCAACAATAGCTCCAACTGTGGTAGCAGTAAGAGGCTTCATGACCACCAACACAAAATATTGGGGATAGGAGGGATAAAATGGGAAACGTGAGATTGATTGTCGTGATAGAGAATAAGGAAATAGAAGACTTGCCTGCGATAAAATCAAAATTGACTGCAATCACTTCGCAGAACGCAGACTTCAAAATAGTTTCCTTCGAATATACTGAAGGCTAAGGCTTAAAAAGAACAAGAAGGAAAACTCATTAGAGGGAAAAAATGTTTGAAGTTTGGGGGCAGAAGGGGAAAGACAAATGGAGATATGAGGAGGGAAATTTAAAGCCAATGGAATTTGCAACCCGGGCTGAAGCAGAAACATTTGCAGGGATAGAAGGAACGCAGATGGAAGGCCAGGGAGTCAAATTCACAGTAGTCAATACAGAGAACAAGAAAGAGGTTTGTAAAAAGCTGGATGAAGCTATCAACGACGAGCAGAAGGGAGTCGAGTTTTATAAAGATACGGCGGAATATGCCAAAAATCAGCTTCCGGAACTTCCTGAAATTGTCAAGCAGCTTGGTGAAATAAAAAATGATGAAGCAAAGCACCAGGACAAACTAAAAGAGATCAAGAAACAGCTTATATGTGGTGTTTAAATGGTCCAGCGGATCTCCCCAGGGGATTACTTCCCTCCTCCTGAACAACAGGAGCAGGATAGCAACATCAGAATAGTTTATGTGCCGGTGCAGATGGCGGAAACAGGAACAAATAATTCTGATTTGATGAACAAGCTGCTTGTTCTAGTGGCGATAATTGCAATAGTGGCCATTATAGCCATAGTCTATAAAGACAGGAAGAAGGAGCTCTCAAAAGAAGAAATGAAAAAAGAAATAGCACTAGAAGTAAGAAAAACACTAAAAGAAATCCTGCTTGAGCAGGCCTTCTAAACTTCAATTGTTCTCGGAGCCAAATAATACGTCAGCTTTATTTCTGACTTGCTTCCTGTCAATTTTAGAGGAGCATTTGTGGCCAGCCAAAGAACTTCTATTCCCTGTGAGAGCATTTGCTTCAATTCTTCCATTTGAAATTGTGCCTTAACTGCGTCTTGCTTCTCATTTTTGAGATTTTTTATTAAACCTACCTCGCAACTGCTGTGATATGCTCCACCGCAGGTTTCGGAGCTTACATCAAATACCCCGCCGTCGCAGGAGAAAATCACGCACTCGCTTGTTGAGTCGCTTATGTATCCTGCCTCCCTCAGCTTGTCTTTAAGCTCCGTTTTCATTTGTATTTCATAGGTATAGTCGGGCTGTGGCTCTTTGCTCAACTGCCTGCCTCTCTCATAGAAGGATAGGGTGTATTTCCTCTTTCCATCGCTGATTAAGAGCTTGTTCTCCATACTTTTCAATTTCAATTCCTCGCTTCCCCACCTGAAAGCCCTCATTACCCTGCTCATTATATCCCTGTTTATTGTGAAAATGGTAGGGCTTTCTATCTTGTAGGATTTGAAGGCACTTTTTGGGAGCTTGGCTACAACCATAGCAGTTTGCCCATAGGACATCTCGCTTACATTCAGGCCTTCATCATCCAATTCTATGGTAAGCTCGCTTCCCACCATTTGCGTAGCCCTCATCAAGTCGGCTATCTTGTAGGAGGATATCTCCAATTCAAAGGGGCTTACTACTGCCTGTGGCCTGCCTTCTGTGCCTACAAATTCCTGCTCTTGCTCCTCATCATCTTCCTGCTCCTCTCCCTTAAAATTCTCACATTCAGGGGAACACTCCATAGTGCAGTTTTCGCAGGGATTAACCTGCTCATCAGGAACAGGCATTTCAGGTTGCTGTATTTCCTCCTTCTCCTGCTCCTCCTGCGTTTCTGTTTCTTGCTCCATTTCCAATTCTCCCATTCAAAACATCTCCCTCATTTTTTTTTAAATGAGCATAACACTTTGTCAATTTTTTTCTCATCTGCCTTCATAATTTTTTCTGCAAAATCAAAATCTTTATCGGTTATCTGCGTCAAATCTATGTTTGTCCTCCCGAATGAGATAGGCCTTTTCCTCTTTCTCTTGCCTCTTGGGTGAGTTTCCCTGTAGCTTTGCATATACTCGTTTCTTCTTTTCCTACCCCCCTCTATTTTGCCTGAGATTATGGGATTGTGAGAAATAACCTCGGAGTTTTCATCTCTCATTTTCTCACTTCTTTTTTCCCAAAAATAAATTTCAACACTTTGTCTTTCCTTTTTAGATAAGCATTTGCTTTTCGTTCCTCATAATAACCACAACCCTCGCAATTCCCTAACGGATACGGACAAGTAGCAGGATTTGAAGCAAGAAAACCAAGCCATTTCCTACTATTCCAACAAAAAGGGTATTGTTGCATAAGCTCTTTTTTCTTAGCTCTCCAAAATTTTAAATCTCCTCTCATATAGCAAGTATCCTGCCTCTCTTTCGCATATTGGATATGCTCCTTAACTTTACCCAAATCTTTCTCGCAATTTTTTAAATTTGTCTTATGCAAATTGCAAAGCGTCATAATGCCCTCAACTCCGCATTTTTCAAGCCGACTCGGCTAATCCTGCCTATCTCTACGAGTTCATTAATATAGCGATAAAATGTTGCCCTGCTCAAGAGCTTCATATCATCTACTATTAGCTTCTCCAAGTGCGGTTGCGTAATCATATCTGCCTCTATTATTTTCCTGAAAATCGTATCCTTCACGCTGACAATTTCCCTGCTTTGAACTTCATTATAGAGCTGGCTTCTTATTGCGAGTAAATATTCCCACAAAGCTATGGCCTTATCTATGTCAGAATTTTCTGCGTAGAAAATTCCCTGCTCATTTCTCCTGCTGTGGAAATTCAAAGCCACTATGGTATTTGCTATCCTGCTCACAATTTCCAAATCCCTGAAAAGCAGGAAAGGCCTGTTTTTCATATTCCTGTTGTGCTTCTTGAAGGCGAGAGTCAAGCTCATCAACTGCTCCTCGTTAAGCTCCACCCTTTTTACTATCTCCATACCTATTGAGAGCTTGTAGAGTTGCTCCCTTATCACGCCTAAATTTAAAGTGCTGGTGTAATCAAAGAGCTTCACATTAGGAAGGAGCAAAGCATTTTTCTCCGCAGAACTCACCAAAGCAATTGGTATGTCTATTCGGGAGAAAATGTCCTCGGGTATGCCTATCTGCTCCCTTTTAACGCCCTGCTGGAAGAAATCCTGCCTCGGATTTAGGAAGGCAATAAAGGTTATGTTCGGATTTTCAATAACCTTTTTCTGCCCTCCTTTATTGATTTGAATTGGCCTTGAATCCAAAATCTCTTTGAGCAAATCTATCCGCATAAATTTCTCAAGCTCGTTCAATAGCAGGACTCCGTCTTTTGCCTCGTCTATTATTCCGCCCTCAATTCCCTGATTTGAAACAATACCTTCTAAAGAGGCCTCGGTGAATTTTGAATAGGAAATTGCCTTCGGGGAAATCTGCTCTATAAGGTATCCTATATTGGATTTTGCGGTTGAAATGTCGCCGACTAAATAGGTATGTAAATTATTCCTGTGGGGTATGCCTGTGATATAAACCCTCGGAGCATAGGAAGATAAAATGCTCAATAAGACAAGCTCCCACATCTCTTTGTCTAAAATTATAATCTTGTTGAGTTCCACCGCCATTTTTTCCAAATCAGTTTTTGCTACTAACTCCAAGCTTGTAAGCTCGGCTCTATATTGCTCCCTGTTTGATTTGAGATTTTCCCTTATCTTTTCCAATTGGCTCTCCACATAGAGCTTACCTTCATAATGGGCTTTTTCCTCAAGAGAAGCCACATCAATAATTTCTCCCTGCCCTTCTGCTTTGAAAAAAGTCAGGAGCTTCTCGGCCTGTTCTCCCAAATTGTCAGCAGTCAAATCTATTTGCTGTGATGAGGCATACTTGTCTATGTTGCCGAAGCTCCGCACTCCGTTTTTCCACAGGTATTTGAAAATAAACTTGTAATCTTGAGCTTTGAAATCTTTAGTAAAGGCCTTCAAATCCTCTTTGAATTTTATGAATTTGTCCTTATACTCTCCGCTACTATAGCTCTCCTTTTTTTCTTTGCTCGGCTTGATAACCTGAACTTGCTGTTGTTGCATATCCTTCTCAATATACTTGAGAAGCCACTCGTTGTATAAATCAATCTCTTCGTTTGCCATAGCTATCACCAGCATAACCTACCTCGTTATTTTCTACTCTTTTTATCCAATTGCAATTAGCACATAAAATTTGATAATCTTCGGGGTGTTTTAGAATATTCTTTAAATATTGAGGACTTGCATTTCCTTTCATTTCCTTCATTTCTCTAAGGCCTCTGCCGTGGATATGGTCTATTTGCAGGGCTCTTTTATCTAAGAAGCCACAACGGATACACTTATTTCCGAGAAGCTGAAGAATTTGCTCTCTCCGTTTCATTCTTATTCTCTTAAGGCATATTTTTTGTATAGTTAAAATTTGTTTTTTATGCGTTGGTCTATATGTTTCCTTCATATAGCTATTCATTCTTTTATTTATTTTGTCTTTATTTTTTAAATAATATTGTTTATGTTGTTCTTTAGTTTCTTGATAATGATTTTTCATGTTGGCTAAGAGTTTTTCTTTATTTTCTGCATAATATTTTTTATTGTATGCTTTAATTTTCTCTTTATTGTGTTCTACCATGCTTCAACACCACCTTCTTCTCCATTATTTTTTCTTTGAGGAGAGCAGAAAAACAAGCTCCTCGTGTTTTGGCCATAGAGGTAGAACTTGTCCTGTGCCTGCTCCCCTTTTCAAAAACTTTACTCGCCATAATCTAACACCCCCAAAATTGTAGGTTGCCTTTTAGCTTCATACTGCCCGTCATCTAACCAACGAATTTCTATGAGAGGTTTCTTTCCCTCATCTATGGCCTCTTTTAATTTCACCTGCTCAAAATCAGATAGGCCACTTCCCACCCTGTCGCCACTTTCCAAAATGAGAGTTGATAAAATCCTGTTGTTGCTCTCATAACTAACCGCCCTTATCCTGTCGGTGTTCCAGCGTTTTATTTTCAACCAAGCAGGGCTTCTCCTGTCCTCATAGGAGCTTCCTTTCCTTTTTGCTATTATGCCCTCCAATTTGTTCTCATAGGCATAATTCCAAAGCTTTTCTCCGTCAGAATAAGTTTTTAGCAAATGGATATGATGAAAGTCAGGGGTGATTATGCTCTGCAAAAGCTTGTTCCTCATCTCAATAGACAACTGCTTGTCTAACAAAATGTCAAAGACAAAATAAACCGCAGGATTTTTGAGCAGGGCGTTTTCTATCTTGCTTCTTGTGCTTAAATGAGTGCGGGAGAGTAAAGCTTTAAAGTCAGGCCTCCCCCCTGTTAAAATTACTATCTCTCCGTCAAGCTCAAGATAGCCAACTCTCGTATGCAGGATTTCAAGCTCCTTCATCAATTCAGGGAAGCGGAAGCTTATGTCTTTATCTCTCCGATTAAAAAGTTTTCCTTCCCTGTAAATTGCTCTTTCTCCGTCTAACTTTATTTGAAATATCCATTCTCCGTTATCCAATTCCTTTATCCTGTGGAAGTCAAAGCTCTCGCATAGCATAGCCATTTAGACATACCCCTCGTCAGTTGTAAATCTCGGCTCTCTCTTTTGCTCGGCCTCTATCTGCTCTACCAACTGCTTACCCTTTTCTGTTAATCTCCACTTGTCGTTATCATTTATCTGCTTCTCCTTTAAAAATTTCGGAGTCATCTCATCAAGAGTTATTTTTTCAACTAACTCTTTTAGAGTGCTTATATTCACGTCTAAAAAAAGGTATGCTGTGATTTCATTATCGTTTATGTGGGCTATGCCTTTCCCTTCCAAGCATACTATTTGCTTCTCAAAGTCTATAGTGTAATCAACCTTCTGCCTATCATTTTCTTCTCCTGTTTGCATTTTTATCATCTCCTTTTTTTAATATATAGCGAGGAAGCTCGGAGAGGGCATAACCTTTTTATTCCGAGATTTAACGCCCTGCTGTATCCTCGCTTTAGGGGAGAGAGAGAATAAGGGGGTGAAAACCTATGGAGCTTTATTACCCTTAAATCTCTCCCCCATTCCCCTTTTTTATTGTGGCTCGGCCTATGGCTCTATAAGGTTTATGGCCACCTGCGTTTGTGCTTCTGCTTTCACTTCTGCTTTTTCTACCTGTGCTGTTATTGTCTTGAAGTATGCAACCTTTTCATTCGTCAAAGTTTCAAGCTCAACAGGTTTCAGTTGAGCAAATAAATTCTGTATGCCCTCGTTGATTTTGCAGAAGGTTATATCCACTTTCGGTAATTGCTCCATGTCAAAAACCTCGTTGTTGAAAAAAATACCATAGGCGATTATCCTCTCAAATTCGGCTCTCACCAAGTAAGGCCTTCCTTTGAAAATCGCTAACAAGTCGGCCTTCCCGAATTTCAGCATGAGGTTTTTCAGGGCATTACCAACCGCCTCTTTGTTCTTCTCCACTTTGTAGCTCTCCTTCTTTGTGTCATATTTCACTATCGGAGAAATTAAAATTTTCTCTCCGTTCAAAACATAGCCATTAGAGAATTTATCAGTTTCCCTTACTGCCACAACGTTAAAGGAATTGTCTTGCGTTGTCTTGCTCATCTCCTCTTGCTCGGCTTGAGTTAGCTCCCTGTAATTCAACCACTCGGTTTCCTCTTTGTCGTGCTTTTCAGCGAAAACTTTTTTTATTTCTGTGGAGTCTAAAGTCTTTTTGCATAAACCGCAGGACTCCAATAGCTTAACTGCTCCTGCGTGGCCGTCTTGGTGTATATGTGCTTTGTGGCTATCCTTTATTCTCTGCTCTACTGCTAATTTGCTTAGGGTTATTTCTCCTATCGGCAAATTCATTACGCACAAGTCAGTTTTTAAAGCTGTGCGTAATTCCTCTATCGGCTTCATTCCAACATCTCCCTCACTAAATTTGTGAGCATTATTTTTTTAATGTCTTTGCCTTCCATACCCAATTTTTTTATTTATGGCCTCAATTTTCTTTATGATTTGCTCCCTGTTGTATGGCGTTAATTGAGCCATAAGCTTAAGCTTCTCCTCTTTCAATTTTATTATTTTCTCCTCGTTCATTTGCTCATCTCCGCATAATTTAACAACGTGATAACTCCCTTTTCTTTCACTTGCTCCTCTTTGCTTTGTTTTTTCCCATTCTGCCTTTTCAAATGCTTCAACGCTTCAAATAAGGGGTGGGATATATCCCCTCCCCTGCTTGTGTAAATTCTCCTTTTCAAATCGTTAAGCTCCTGCGTTTCATATTCGGAAAGCTCATTTACTCTTACATCTTCGGGAACTTGCATACCCCTTTTTGTCATTAGCTTTGTTGCAGTATAGAGGTAAATTTGAGTAAATTCTGAACTCATAGGAGAAGCTAACGAGGCAGTTAAAAGATAAACGCATACTTCAGCGTCGCCTACCTTATGCTCCCCTCCCTTCATCAAGCTTATGAGGCCATTAATCATTCTCTCCGCTTTCACTTCCTCTAAAAGCCATTCGGGTATTGTATCGGCCCAACTTGCACTACCTACAACTAACCTGTTCTCCTTCATTTTTTCCCTCGTAAATCTAAAGCTGAATAAAATCTTTATCCCACTTGCCTATGCTTATATCAAATGAAAAATTCACACTATAATAATCTGTTTGTATGTCGCTTTCATCATAGTTATACTCGTCGGCAATTTCTACAACTCTTTTTAAAATGTTATGGCCTTCCTCCGTTAGAAAAACACCATTACACCATTCAAGCGGATTATATTCTCTCGTTAATGTATAGCGGTTTAATTGGTGGTTGCTCTGCATTTGTAATGCCTTTACATTTTCTTCTGTGTAATTATTGACGCTTAATCTTGCTATTGCTTCTTGTGGTATTTCTGAAAAATCTTTCACTATTTTAACGCCTGTCGCTTTCATCAAATAGACGCTTATGCTACTTCCACAACTATAATATTCTGTCCTGCTTGAGAACTGACAATTCTTAAATTCTTCTTTCAATTTCTCCCTTATCCTTCTCGCTATTTCTGTAGTTGATAAACTTATTTTTTCGCTTCGTGTTAATTCTTTTTGCTCCGTTATTTCAGCTTCCACTTTCACCAGCTCCCTTATCTTTTCAGATAAGCATTAATTCAAAAATGCAGAATACACTATCGTTTATTCTCTCTATTTTCGGCTCTCCGTTCAACGTTGTGTATTCGGGCATTTCTCCTATGGGCATTTTTGTTATATCCATTATCCTTATAACTTTTCTCTCGTTAAACTGCTCCTTAAAAGTTTGTTGCTCCACATTCACCACCTCGTAAATTTTCAATATTCAGGCCTTCTGAAAATTCATTCCATACTCTAAGCCACTCAAAAAACTTTAAGCTGACTTGCTCGGACTTGTTGAGGAATTGAGCCACAGGGCAGTTAAGGCCATAGAGGTTTAAAATTTTTCTCTCTAAAGCTCTTTGCTTATCTATTAAAGGCCTCCTGTGAATCGGGAGAATCGGGCATTTATGATTTTTTCTTTCACTTCTCCCTTTCATTACAGCTTTTAACCACTTTTCGCTTATTGGCGTTGTATAATTAGGCCTTAAATCCTCATCTATAGCGTTAAAATGAGCTTCTACCTTCTCAAATTGAAAAGGGCTTAATTCTTTTGGTATTTCAACAGCTTTTAACCTATCTTTCGCATAGTCTAAAATAGGATTTAAGTTAAAATCCTCTCTTATATGAGGTTGAGTATTCTCTAATTTTTTAACGAGATTATTAAGCTCCTCGTAATCGTAGTTTTCTATTAGGTTTTCTGCTCCATTCATTTTTAAAATCTCCAATTATTAATTTATCTTTAGGGGTTTATAATACCATAGGTTTAAATGCTCCGACGTAAGCAACCGAAAGATTTAAATACCCTATGTATTAAAAATAATAAGAAACTAATTAATTAATTTAATTGAATAACATACCCGCTTGGAATGTTATTTCCGACGTAAATATGGCTTTCACGTCATAAAAAGGACCGAAAAATAGGGAAATTGGCTATTTTAGATTAATTATTAACTTAATTATTTTCTTTCTAATTAATTTTAATAAGGCCATGATTAGATAAGAGCAAAAATTAGCATACCATAAAATATTTAAACTAATCATTTTAAAATATAATTAAATTAATTATTAAATTAAAAATAATTAGGTGTTATTTATGAAAAAAACTATTAAAGAATTAAAAGAGGCCTATGAAGAACATAAAAAATATATGAAGGGCTATATGCGAAAGTGGAGGAGTAATAATCCTCAAAAAGCAAAAGAAATAATAGACAGATATAATAAAAAAGTTTGTATTGAATTAAAAAAGCTCCGAGAACAAGCAAGAACTTTATTAGGCGGTAAGTGTGCTAATCCGTATCAATTTCATAAGGAGGATATCACAGACATTCGGGTTTTACAGATAGACCACAAGAATAGCGACGGAGCATTAGAGAGAAAAAATAAAATTGTGGGCTGGAAATTGTATAAAAAAATCCTTAAAAATCCTGAAAAATATCAATTGCTTTGTGCTAATTGTAATTGTCTAAAGCGTGAAAAATTAGGAGAGAAGAAGGGCGGTTTTGCTTATCTTCATAGTGGAAAATAAAATACCCTCGGATAGAATTCAAGGATGAGCCGTTTTGAATTTCTCGTAGCAGTTTATATCACAGAAGGTCAAGAACAGGCCCTTTTTAGAATCGGAGATGCAGATTGAAGGCTCCTCCCTGCGGTTGCAGTAAGAGCATTTTGGTGGGCGAGGAGGCTGCCAGGGCTTCATTTTCTCATCTTCGTAGTGATATAGTAGAGTATGCCATTTTTTATTGCTCGGTTCTTTATATAAAGGACTGTGATTCCTTTCTTTTTGAATATTGCGAAAAGGTCTTGCTCCAAGGTTCTTTTCATGATATCACGTCTTCAATTGTGGCCTTCTGCAGTTCCCACTTTGTCTTGAAGTATTTGTGGCTCCCTCCGGCCATCAGAATGATTTTAATGTCATGCGGATTGTTGCGGATTGTTTTTACCCCGTTGATTACATATAGGCCCTTAGTTTCCACATCCCAAAGCACAACAGTCATGGCCGTCATTTTATACCCCTCCAAGATAATGGCTGCCCACAATTAGGGCAGTAGGAATTTTTTTTATCAACAGGATAATTACAGCGAGGACAGCGGAATTTTTTCAGGGCCAATCTGATGAGTTCAAATGGTCCAAACATAAGGGAATAACGTGTTGTCATCATCAAGCCTCCTTTTTAGCATTTTTTAAATCCTGTTTAGTTTTCTTCTTATGGCAATCATAGCAGATAACCTGCAAATTTTTCTTATCCCATTGGTCGCCTTCTTGTGAAACAGGGATAATGTGATCAACTTCAAAGCCCTTCCATCTCTCAGCATATTTAGGCATATTTTCTTTTCCTTCCAGCTTCTCAATAACACGCTGAACCCAATATTCTTTGTAATCTGCCTTTTCAACCTCTTCAATTTCTCCCAGATAGTATTTTTCTTTAATGAGCAGTTGTTCAAGCTTTTCTTCTTCTATTTCTTTTGCATATTTTTTCATCAGAGCTTGCCATTCCTTATCAATTCTTTTTTCTTCTTTCTCATTAAATTTCTCTTGTGTGATGCCACATTTTACGCATATAGGGCTGGCATCTATGATGCTATCTCTCAAGGAGCCCCACGTTTGAAATTTCTCAGCCATTAGGTCAGCACATTTGGTAGAGCAATAGACTTTTCTGCCCTTGGCGAATTGGGATTTTTCTTTTCCGCATACAGGGCACAGGCCTGCGGTTCTTCTCTTAATCCATTCCTCGGGTATAGGGTAGATATGCCAATTTTCTCTTACCATTTCTCCTCAACCTCCCTGGTGATTCCCCTCTCAGACAATTTGATATACCATTCCGCCCCGGTATCTATCCGACTCCACCCTAGTATCCTGATGATTGAAAGGTCAGAAAAGCCCTTGTCTGCCAAAATGGAGGCAAACGTGCTTCGGATCGCTTGGGGGAAGAGCTGGTGCTGCAGTTTAGCTTCCTCCCCTTTAGTTTTGATGATATCCCAAACAGTCTGCCTGTTGATGTAGATTTCCATTACAGTTT